>Ga0172367_10000220_pt1 | contig 87356 bp, 94 predicted proteins | sample Lak10m_FD_114542 | JGI IMG/M metagenome (GOLD analysis project Ga0172367, IMG submission 114542) | Freshwater microbial communities from Kabuno Bay, South-Kivu, Congo - kab_022012_10m | ecosystem: Environmental > Aquatic > Freshwater > Lake | place: Democratic Republic of the Congo: South-Kivu... | reverse complement strand
CTTGCCCTGGCCGTAGGCCGAGGCAGGCCGAGACTGGCGCGCGCCACCGGGCCGACACGTCAAAGTCTCGCTTAACCTTTAATAAAAAGCGAGGGAAGCGCTTCGACCTCGGCCCGCCTCACCTTCTCGGCGGGCGTCGCCATACGTGTTGCGGCTTATCCGCCGCAACAGCGGCCTCACGGCCGCGTCCGCTGAAAGCGAGACCTCGTCGCCTCTGGCGACGGGCCAAACGGCCGGACCTGCCTTCGCGGGCTACGCCCGCAGGGCAGGCAGGTTTATTCGTCCGGCAGGCGCCCTTATTGTTTAAGAGATGTGTGTTTCACGAACGGTTTGTCCGTGACCACGGCTTCGATTCGTACTTTATCATCTCCGATGGAAATATTCAGTCTGCCGGCGGCGGGGACGTTTTCAAGGAACCCCATGCCGATGCCGCAGTTCAAGTGCGGGGAAAAGGTGCCGCTGGTCACGAGGCCTTTTTTCTCGTCGTCGATGAAGATATGGTGTTCATGCCGGGGAGAGCGGCGTGAGAGCGTGCGCAGATAGACGCGCCGGCGGGACACGCCTGTTTTCTTTTGGGACGTCAGCGCGTCCCTGCCGATGAAATCTTTTTTGAAGTCGACGAATTTTTCGAGGCCCGCCTCAAGAGGGGTTGTTTTTTCGTTGATGTCCTGGCCGTAAAGGCTGTAGCCCATTTCCAGGCGCAGGACGTCGCGGGCGCCGAGGCCCGCAGGCTTGACGCGCGGGTCGTCCAGAAGCTTTTTCCAGAGCGCCGGGATCTCTTGAGAGGGGGCATAAAGCTCATAGCCCAGCTCTCCGGTGTAGCCTGTGCGGCTGACAAGGCCGGGCCGGCCCAGCACCTCGGTTTCCAAAAACGTGTAATAGCCGAGATCTGCCGCTTTTGGCGCGAACGTTTTGATGATATCGCGGGAGAGGGGGCCCTGCAGGTCTATCTTGCCGGTTTCGGCAGAGACATCGCGGAATTCCGTGCCGGCCTTCAGGTGCGCCTGGAAATGTTTTTTGTCTTTTTCAATGGTAGCGGCATTGACGACGATCATCCAGTCCGCCGGCCCCTTGCGATAGACGATCAGGTCGTCCAAGACCCCGCCTTTTTCGTTGAGGATGGAGCCGTAGCGGCAGCTTCCCGTCGGCATATCGCACAGCCGCGCCGTGACGAGGCGTTCCAGGCCGCAGACCTGCGGGTCTCCTTTGAGGAGAAATTCGCCCATGTGGCAGATGTCGAAACAGCTCACCGCAGACCGCGTATGCAGGGTTTCGGCAATGATGCCTTCGTATTGAATGGGCATGTTCCAGCCGGCAAAGGGGGCCATGCGTGCGCCGCGGACGATATGATCGGCAGTTAGGGGGGTGGAGAGGATTGAATTCATGGTTATTTACACCTGGCCCAATCGGATGGGCCGGTGTGCCGCTTTCTGCGGCAATAAAAAAGCCTGGTTACGAAAACCCAGGCTCACGATTTTCTTTCAAATACGCTTCCTCATGGTTGATTCCATGTCGCCAGAAGCTTTTGTCACCAAGTTGTAGTTGTATTATATCAAAGACTGAGGGGTTGGCAAATAAAAAATCTTTTCACAGGTTTGGCATTGTTTGCTATGATAGGACAACGAAACGCAGAATTCCCTTTCAGAAAAGGAGTCTTGATCCATGCCTCAGGTCCAATTGAATGTCCGTCTGCTGGAAATGTCGCAGCATCCCGTGGCCCTGATCTACGCCGCCTGCCGCCAGTGTTATTCCCCGCGTTTTTCCGGCGAGCTGTTCGACGAGAAGGAAGAGGACCCGAAGAAACAGGCGGCGTTCATCCGCAAGGTCGTCGCCTCGGGACATGAAAGTCCGCTGGAGCACGTGAAATTTACCTTTGCGATCGAGGGCGTGTCGCGCGCGCTGACACACCAGCTGGTGCGCCACAGGATCGCTTCTTTTTCCCAGCAGTCACAACGCTACGTCAAAGAGACGAAATTCGATTATATTATTCCTCCTTCCATCGAGCAGGATGCGTCTCTGAAAGCGGAATTTCTCAAGACCATGGAGATGATCCAGTTGAGTTATAACAGGCTGCTGGAGGCCTTCAATAAAAAAGGCAAGGTGGGGGAGAAGGCCAACCAGGACGTGCGCTTTGTGCTGCCCCAGGCGGCGGAGACCAAGATCGTCGTTACCATGAATTGCCGCGAGCTGATCCATTTTTTCCATCAGCGCTGTTGTCAGCGCGCGCAGTGGGAGATCAAGCGGCTGGGCGACGAGATGCTCAAGATCTGCCGCCAGAAGCTGCCGGAGGTCTTTGCCGACGCGGGGGCCAAGTGCGACGCCTTGGGATATTGCCCCGAAGGGGAGGCCTTTTCCTGCGGCAAATATCCATTGAAAGAAAAAGTGATCGGGAAGGGCAAATAGTCTTTGAGGGGTGAGCGGAGAGCCCTTTTTTAAAAAACGAGGTTAAACATGGACTTGAAGATATTTCTGGCGACATTCAGCGCCATCTTTTTTGCCGAGATGGCGGACAAGACCCAGATGGTCGGTTTGACCATGGCTGCCAAATCCCAGAGGCCGTGGGTGGTCTGGCTTGGTTCTGTCAGCGCCTACATCGTGGTGACGGCGATCTCCGTCTTTTTGGGGGCTGTTTTGTCGCGGTTCCTTAAACCCGAATGGCTGAAGATGGCGGGCGGTTTTATCTTTGTGGTCATGGGCATCCTGTTATTTTTCGATAAGATCTGATGCGCACACGGATCCGCTTTTCTTCTTTGTATTCCCTTTTCTATGGAGGCGTCTGTGTTGGTCTGGCGCTGATTTTGTCCTCCTGCGCGACTGTCCCTCCGTCGACAGAGATGGTCTACAAGCCCATTTTTGAGGCCGGGCCGCGGCAGGATTTGTACCATGTCATCGGTCCGGCGGAGACGGTTTACCGTATCGGCCGGATGTACGATGTTCCTGCGGACGCCATCCTGAGAGCCAATCACATCACCGACCCGCGCAGCCTCAAGATCGGCCAGAAGCTCTTGATCCCCGGCGCGGCGCCGTTGCGGCCCGTTATTCCATTGTTCAGATCGAATAAGTGGAAATACATCGTCATCCATCACAGCGTGACGGATGACGGCGATGCGACATCGCTCGACAAGATCCATCGCCGCAGGGGTTTCGACAGGGGGCTGGGATACGATTTTGTCATCGATAACGGCACGAGGACGCGGCGGGACGGACAGATCGAGGCCTCTCCACGGTGGATCAAACAGATGGACGGGGCGCACTGCAAGGCCGGCGGTATGAATCAGTGCGGCATCGGCATCTGTCTTGTCGGCGACTTCACGCATGATCAGCCCACCAAAGAACAGATGGATTCTCTCGTCCTGCTCGTCCAAACGCTGAGAGAGTATTATCACATACCGCTATCGCATGTGATCCGGCACAAGGACGCCCCGGGCGCCAGGACTGAATGCCCGGGCAATAGCTTTCCCTGGCGGGAGTTCAAGGAGCGGCTCAGGAAAGGTGAATAGCCAAGGGCGCTGGTCCGACGGATAAGCCGCAGCACGTATGGCGGCGCCCGCCGAGAGGGTGAGGCGGGCCGAGGTCGAAGCGCTTCCTTTGTTTTTTATTAAAGGTTAAGCGAGACTGGGCGTGTCGGCCCGGTGGTGCGCGCCTGTCTCCGACAGGCAAGCGCCTAAACCAAGCTAAAGATGTCGAGAGAAAAGCCATGAGGTCTCCCAGGATCGCTTTTTTCGATACCAAGCCTTACGACAGGAAATTTTTCGACGCGGCCGGCAAGAAATTCGGTTTCCCTATCGCATATTTTGAAGAGCATCTCGGCCCAGGCACGGCAGCTCTGGCGCGCGGGTTCGATACGGTCTGTATCTTTGTTAACGACGTCGTCAATGCCGGCGTCATCAAGACGCTCCACAAGAACGGCGTCCGCCTCATCGCCCTGCGAGCCTCGGGATATAATAACGTGGATTTCAGGGCGGCGTTCGGCAAGATCCATGTCGTACGCGTGCCGGCCTATTCGCCGCATGCCGTCGCAGAGCATGCCGTGGCTCTGATGCTGGCCTTGAACCGCAAGACGCACCGGGCGTATCACAGGACCCGCGACAGTAATTTTTCTATTCAAGGGCTTTTGGGATTCGATATGTTCGGCAAGACCGCGGGTGTCATCGGCACGGGCGCGATCGGCCGGGAGCTTATCCGGATCCTTAAAGGCTTCGGGATGCATGTCTTGGCCTATGACCCCGGTCCGGACGAGGCCTTTGCCGTAGAGACAGGATTTTCCTATGTGGATCTCAAGACCCTCTACAAAAAATCCGACGTTATCTCCCTGCATTGTCCCTTGACTCGGCAGACATACCGCATGATCAACGTCAAAACCCTCAAGATAATGAAGACGGGCGTCATGATCATCAATACCGGCCGCGGCAAGCTGATCGACACCCGGGCGCTGATTGAGGCGCTCAAAAACAAAAAGGTCGGCTATGCGGGCCTTGATGTCTATGAAGAAGAGAACGAATATTTCTTCGAGGATTTTTCTTCGGAGGTGATCTCGGACGACGTCCTGGCGAGGTTGTTGACGTTTCCCAATGTCCTGGTGACGGCGCACCAGGGGTTTTTTACGCAGGAGGCCTTGACGAATATCGCCCGCACGACCCTGCAGAATATCGACGATTTCGTGCGCGGTCGCCTTCTGACACATGAGATCTGTTATCGTTGTTCCAGGAAAGTCTGTACAAAAAAAACAACAGGAAAATGTTTCTAGGAGAAGACGCGATGCTCAAACATGTGATCGACCTGAAAGAAGATATCGCCTATGCCCCGCAGGCGGTCGTCAGCAAGACCCTCGTCGATAAAGCGGCGGGGACCATGACGCTTTTTGCTTTTGATGCCGGGCAGAATTTGAGCGAGCATACGGCGCCTTTCGATGCCGTTGTCCAGGTCTTAGAGGGGCAGGCCGGGCTTTTGATCGGCGACGACGAAGTCGTGGCGTCGGCCGGAGGTCTCGTCATCATGCCGGCAGGCGTGCCTCACGCGGTATTTGCCAAAGAGCGCTTCAAGATGCTCTTGACGATGATCAGGGAAAAGTAAAAACTATTCATAAGGAGCTTTATGCGTTCATACTATTTTGCCTTGATGACGGCCCTCGTCTGGGGTTTGGTGCCGGTTTTTGAAAAGATGGGGTTGTCGCGGCTGACGCCTGCGGCGGGCATCTTTATTCGGTGTCTGGCGGTCTCTTCGGGAGCGATCGTTCTTCTCGTCGCGCGGCCCCAAATCCTGTCCGAGCTGGCGCATACGCCTTTGCGTAACATCGGCCTGATCGTCTTTGGCGGTTTTACCGCTAATTTTATCGGCCAGTTGTTGTTTTACAATGCGCTTAAAGGCGGCGATGTGTCCCGGGTCACTCCTATTGCAGGGGCCTATCCTTTGATCGCTTTTCTTTTGGGGATCCTTGTTTTAGGGGAGACATTGACCGCCGCCAAGATGTTTGGGATCGGTTTTGTCCTTTTGGGGGTATTTTTGTTGCGATGAAAAATGATGCGAAAGCCCTGATTTACCGCGGCCGCGTCTTTGACCTCGTCCGGTGCCGCAGGAGGCTGCCGGATGGCCGTACGGCAGACGTAGAGGTGATCGAGCATCCGGGGGCGGCCCTGATCGTTCCGTTCCTGGACAGGGATCACGTGATCTTGCTCAGGCAGTTCAGGCCTGCCGTCGACACCTGGCTTTATGAGTTCCCCGCCGGCACGCGGGAAGGCCGCGAATCGCTCCTGGATTGCGCGCGCCGGGAGATCCAGGAAGAGACGGGATATGCCGCGTCCAGGATTTCTCTTTTGGGAAGGATTTATCCGGTTCCGGGCTATGCGACGGAACAGATATTTATTTATAAAGCCGAAGGGCTTAAAGTGTCCCCGGGGACCAAAGACCACGATGAGGTCATCCATACGAAGATTTTTACCAGGCGCGGAGTTCAACGGCTCTGGCGCAGCGGCCGGATCCGGGATGCCAAGACGATCTGCGCGCTGGCCTTTTGCGGCTGGTTTTAAAAAGGACCGGCAGCATCCATAACACTTGTTGGAAAACATGAAGATTTATTTCCATTCGCAGCGTTTTCAACTTGGCGGTTGGCCGCAGAGGGCGGCGGCTTTTTTTATCATGGTGGGAGCCCTGGCGCTCCTGGCCGGTGGTTTTTTTCTGGTGGCCGTTGTCGTGAGGTTCGCATTCGCACAAGGAACGCTTTTCGGTTTTTTGTTTCTTTTCCTTGTTTTTCCTTTGATCGGCCGCTTCCTTTTTTTCCTCTTTTTGATCGCCTTGCCTGCTTTCTTGTCCTGGTTTTTTTCCTTGGGAAACGCCCGGCAGAAACAGGGAGAGGACGATGATGTGATCGATGTTCCCCACAAGATAATAAAATGACATAAAATATTATTTTTCATATAGTTAAAGTTTATTCAAAGGCAGGTGCCGTTAAGGGTGCCTGCCTTTTTTGTAGGTTTTTTGGCAATTAAGGTTTGCAACAAGATTGACTCTTGCGCTGAACTTTGGTATAGTAAGCCCCGTTAAGAGGGTTGATTTTGAGAGAAATAAATACCTGGTTATAGGCAAAATGAAGGAATAGGCGTTTATCCCTCGTCTCAACGCTTGTAAATTTTTCCAGGAGGGCCCGGCTAGCTTCGATAGCCGGCCACCCGGAAAAATTTCCTACGCAGACTCGGGGTTGATTTTGCTCGCCTGTCTTTGACAGGCAGGCAGAAAGCGGCGCACTGGCCCTTCCAACAGGGCCAGGTGTAAGGAAAAAGTTACCCCGTTATAGGCAAAATTAAGAGGTGACGCATGATCGAACGCTATTGTCTGCCGAAGATGGCCAAGGTGTGGAGTGAAGAACACAAGTTCGATACCATGCTGGCTGTCGAGCTCTGTGTGTGCGAAGCTTGGCAAAAGCTGGGGCGCATTCCCAAAAAATCCCTCACCGCCATCAAGGCCAAGGCCAAGATCGACATCCAGAAGATCAAGGAGATCGAAGAGAAGACCAGGCATGATGTCGTTGCCTTTGTCAATAATCTTTCCGAGAGCCTCGGGACGGACGCCAAATATATCCACATGGGGTTGACATCCAACGATGTGCTGGATACGACCCTGGCCCTGCAGATGCGGGATGCTTTTAACATCCTCATCGAAGACGTAGAGAGATTGCTGCCGATCCTGGCGAAGACCGCCAAAAAATACAAAGAGACTCCATGCATCGGCCGGACGCACGGGGTGCATGCCGAGCCGACGACCTTCGGTCTTAAGGTCGCCCTCTGGCACGACGAGATGAAAAGGAATCTCGAACGGCTGCGGGCCACGCAGCACGGTATTGCCGTCGGCAAGCTTTCGGGGACCATCGGCACGTATTCCAACATCGAACCCGAGGTCGAAGAATACGTCTGTTCCAAGCTGGGCCTGGGGGTTTCTTACGGCTCCACGCAGGTTGTCCCGCGCGACCGCCACGCCGCCTGTCTCATGAGCATGGCGATGACAGGGTCTTCTCTGGAGAAGTTTGCCACCGAGATCCGGCATCTGAGCCGCACCGAGGTCCAGGAAACTGAGGAGCCGTTCGGCAAACACCAGAAAGGGTCTTCGGCCATGCCGCACAAGCGCAATCCCGTCATCTGCGAGCGGATCTGCGGTTTAAGCCGCCTCCTGCGCGCCAATGCCATGGCCGGCCTCGAGAATATCGCCCTGTGGCATGAGCGCGACATCAGCCATTCGTCGGTGGAGCGCGTGGTCCTGCCGGATTCGACCATCGCCCTGGACTATGTCCTCAATCTTTTTATCGAGGTGGCCGAGGGGCTTGATGTGTATCCTAAGAACATGCTCGTCAATCTGGGTCGGACCAACGGTCTGATCTATTCCCAGTGCGTGCTTCTGGCGTTGATGAAAAAGGGCTTGAGCCGGCCGGTGGCTTACGATATCGTCCAGAAGAATGCGTTTACGTCGCGTTCGCTCAACAGGGATTTTAAGGGCGTCCTCTTGAGCGATCCGAAGATCAAGCGTCACCTGAGCACCGGCGAGATCGAAGCGTGCTTCGACATCAGGTATTATCTGCGGCACATCAACAGGATCTTCAAGAACCTGGGTTTGTGACAGGCCGGGTGGCCTGCCGTTTTTGTCTCTGTTTGATGGTCCATTCTTGTATGCGCCGGTTGTTTTGACCGGTATTCCACACGAGAAATCTGGACAGGAACAGAAGGGGTATGGTCTGCGGGGGAACCGCTGCGTCTGCATGGATCCCGTTAGAGACAATCCTCGCCAGGAAATTCAATTTTTTTCAGATTGTCCGGAACCCGCTTATAGCGTCGGCCATATGTTAGGACGAAACGGCGTCTCTGACGGGATTGATTTCTGTCGTTTTTTCTGCTATAGTAAATCTTCCGTTTTTCTCGAAAAAAAGGTCCTTCCACAATGTACTGGCGCGTAGAAATCAAGGAAAAAGAGGGGGTCTTCAGCGGTTTCTGCGAAGGCCTTCTGGCAGATATCGCCCACCTGGGGTATCAAGGCGTCACAGACGTCCGTCTCCACCACATCTATTTTCTCATCGGGTCGCCGACAGAGCCGGAAGCCCGGCGTATCGCCGCAGAGCTCTTGACCGACCAGGTCATCGAGGATTTCGAGGTCTATGCGCAGGACGAAACCCCTCCGGCCCCCGCAGGATATACTCCTTTGCAGATTATTTATAATCCCGGCGTCATGGAGCCCGTGGAGGAATCCACGTTGAGGGGTGTCCGTGATCTGGGGATCTCAAGCGTGGAGGCCGTCCGTACGGCCAAGAAGTATTTTTTCAAAGGGGCGGTGGGCCGTCAGGACCTCATGTCCATTGCCGAGAAGCTCCTTTACAATAAATTGATCCAGTCCGTCCTGCCGGAAGACCAGCACAGCCTGCGCGATTTTTCGAACATTCCCGATTATACGTTCTCCCTCAAGGTCGTTGATATCGTCGATCTTTGCGATAAGGAGCTGGAGCGTTTGAGCCGCTCGGGCCAGCTTTATCTCAATATCGAGGAGATGCGCGCGATCCAACGCCATTTCCGTTCCCTCAAGCGTAATCCCACGGATTGCGAGCTGGAGACCCTGGCGCAGACCTGGTCGGAGCATTGCGTCCACAAAACGTTCCGCGGCCGGATCGATTATCGTGAAAAGTCGGGCGGCGCCTCCAGAAACACCAAAAAGATCGGCAGCCGTGTTATTCCCAACCTTCTGAAAGAGACGATCGTGAAGGCGACGCAGCAGCTCAAAAAGCCCTATTGTGTTTCTGTTTTTAAGGACAATTCCGGTGTTATTCGTTTTGACGACCGTTTCAATCTTTGTTTCAAGGTCGAGACGCACAACCATCCGTCGGCGCTGGAGCCGTATGGAGGCGCCAACACCGGTATCGGCGGCGTCATTCGCGATCCCCTTGGGACGGGCCTGGGGGCCAAGCCCATTTTGAACACAGATGTTTTCTGTTTCGGGCCCCTCGATTATCCGGCGCAAAAGCTTCCGCAAGGGGCCCTGGCTCCCCGCCGCGTCATGAAAGGCGTGGTCAGCGGCGTCCGGGATTACGGCAACAGGATGGGGATCCCGACGGCCAACGGTGCGGTCCTTTTCGACGAACGTTTTGTCGGCAATCCCCTGGTGTATTGCGGGACAGTCGGTATCCTGCCTAAGGACAGATCTTTCAAGAAGGTCTCCGGCGGCGAGGTGATTGTCGTCGTCGGCGGCAGGACCGGCCGTGACGGCATCCATGGCGCGACATTCTCCTCGGGCGAGCTCACGCATGAGTCCGAAAGTCTGTCTTCCGGGGCTGTCCAGATCGGCAATGCGATCACCGAAAAGAAGGTGCTGGATGTCCTCCTTCTGGCGCGCGATGAAGGGCTTTATGAGGCGATTACGGATTGCGGCGCCGGCGGTTTGTCCAGCGCCGTCGGAGAGATGGGCGCGGATTGCGGGGCGCGCGTCATGCTGGAGAAAGTGCCTTTGAAGTATCACGGGTTGAGCTATACCGAGATATGGATCTCCGAGGCCCAGGAGCGGATGGTTTTGGCCGTCGCCAAAGACAAGGTGGACAAGCTCGTCGATCTTTTCCGCCGCCAGGATGTGGAGGCGACCGTTATCGGGGAATTTACGGATTCAGGACGGCTTGAGCTTTTCTACGACGGGCACAAGGTGTGCGACCTGGACATGGCCTTCCTGCATGACGGCCTGCCGCGCACGACCAAACGCGCCTCCTGGCAGGCGCCGCGCATCAAAGAGAAAGCGCGCCGTCCCAAAAAAGACCTTACACAGGATTTGCTGGGGCTTTTGTCCATGCCTAATATCGCCTCCAAGGAATGGGTCGTCCGTCAGTATGACCACGAGGTGCAGGGCGGCACGGTGGTCAAACCCCTCGTCGGCGCCGCCAATGACGGTCCGTCGGATGCCTGCGTCATCAAACCGCGCTTCGATTCCCTCCGCGGATTTGCAGTTTCCAACGGCATTAATTTTAAATATGGCGACCTGGATCCTTACTGGATGGCGGCCGGCTGCATCGATGAGGCCCTGCGGCAGTTAGTGGCCGTAGGATGTCCCCTCAATGAAGTGGCGATCCTGGATAATTTCTGCTGGGGGAATCCCGATAAGCCGGACCGGCTGGGAGCCCTTGTGCGCGCCGCCTATGGATGCTATGACGCGGCCAAGGCTTTCGGCGTTCCATTCATCTCCGGCAAGGACAGCTTTTACAATGAATTCACGCACGGCAAAAGGACCATCGCGATCCCCGGGACGCTCTTGATCTCGGCGATAGGCGTCATGGCCGATGTCAGTCGCTGTGTCACGATGGATCTCAAGACGCCAGGAAATCTGATTTATGTCGTCGGAGAGACGCGGCCGGAGCTTGGCGGCTCGCATTATTACGAGCGGATCAAGGCCAGGGGCGGCCAGGTGCCCGTAGTCGATTTTAGCCGGGCCAGGAAACTCATGCAGCATTTGGCGGCGGCTTCGGCCAAAGGGCTCGTGCGTTCCATCCATGACTGTTCCGAGGGCGGCCTAGGCGTGGCCCTGGCGGAGATGTGCCTGGCCGGCGGCCTGGGTGCGAACCTTTTTTTGAGCGATGTCGCCTGGTGCGGACGCGAAAAACGCAATGACTTCGTCCTTTTTTCCGAGTCCCACTCGCGTTTTCTTGTTGAAGTCGAGCATCAGCACGGCAAGGCGTTTGAGCGCGCGCTCAAAGGTTCTATTTTCCGTTTGGCCGGATGCGTCACAGAACATCCGGTCCTGAAGATTTTCGGGCCCAAGGGTGAAGGGTGCGCAGAAGCTTCCGTGGTTTCTCTGAAAGCGGCCTGGCAGGAGCCTTTGAAATCCGTTTGATCCCATGAATAAGACAGGAAAACATAGATCAAAAACAGGGGGCATCGATTTCCATATGCGGATCGATGAATTCGAGGAAAGCGATCGCGCCCGGGTGTGGCGTATTGCCAAAGAGTTTGATAAGGGTTTTCGCGCCCTTTCAAAATTCAGGAATGCGGTCTCGATCTTCGGGTCTTCGCGATTGACGCCGAAGGATGAATACTATAAGCTTGCGGAAAAGACGGCGTATCTGTTGGGTAAGGAAGGCTATGAGATCATTTCCGGCGGGGGCCCCAGCATCATGGAGGCTGCCAATAAGGGCGCCTCGCGCGCCGGCAGCGCCTCCATCGGCCTTAATATCTATATCCCGACGGAACAAAAGGCCAATCCTTATGTCAAGACGCTCCTGGAATTTCATTATTTCTTTGTGCGCAAGGTGATGTTTGTGCGTTACGCCAAGGCGTTCGTCATCTTTCCCGGAGGATACGGGACGATGGACGAGCTGTTTGAATCCGTGAACCTCATCCAGACGGGGCGCATCCCGCAATTTCCCGTCATTTTGGTCGGCGGGCGCTACTGGCGGGGATTGTTGCATTGGATCATGTCCGTGATGCTGCGCCGCGGCTGCATTGGCGAGAGCGACCTGAGCCTTTTTTCCCTGGTCGACAAACCCGAAGATGTGGTCCATATCATTAATAAATTTTATCATCGGCCCTAATATAATAATCAACTTCCAGAACAATTTTACAGAAAATAACCAAACAATGGCCAATAACCACATTCCAATAAGCAGAAGCAATTAAGGTATTTTTGGAAGATTGGTTATTGGTGATTGGCTCTTATTATGGTTAAACCTAAAGTTTTGATCCTCAAGACAGCCGGCACGAACTGCGATTTGGAGACGGCCTTTGCCTTTGAGACCGCCGGCGCCGTCCCGCAGGCAGTGCACATCAACGAGCTGGCCCGCGGCGAACGCCGCCTGGCCGATTTTCAGATCCTGGCGATCTCCGGCGGCTTCTCCTATGGCGATGACATATCTGCTGGCAAGATCCTGGCAAACGAGTTAAAATATAGACTGCTTGATGACCTGCGCGCTTTCATCCAAAAGGAGCGCCTGATCATCGGTATCTGCAACGGCTTCCAAGTCCTGGTCAAGGCCGGACTGCTGCCGGGTCATGCGGCATATGTCCAGGAATCGACCCTCGCCCTTAATGATTGCGGTGTTTTTCAGGATAAATGGGTACATCTGAAGGCTGAGGAGAGCCGGTGTGTCTGGACGCGAGGGTGTCCAGAGGTCATCTATCTGCCGATTGCGCACGGCGAAGGAAAGTTCATCCCCAAGAGCGAAGAGGTTTTGACGCGCCTGCGGGAGAACCGTCAGGTCGTCTTCCGTTATTGCGACGATAAGGGTAAGACTGGAGATTATCCCGTCAACCCCAACGGTTCCATCGATGCCATCGCCGGCATCTGCGACGAAACGGGCCGCGTCTTCGGTCTCATGCCTCATCCGGAAAGGCACCTTATCAGTTTGCAGCATCCACGATGGACGCGCCTGGGCACCAAGAGGCACGGCGACGGGTTCCAGATATTTTTGAACGCGGTTAATTATTTCAAATGACGGCCTGCCATGAATGATCATCCTAAGCATTACTGCGGTCTTTTCGGTGTCTTTGGTGTTCCTAATGCCAGCTACCTGATTTATCTGGGACTCTATGCCCTTCAGCACCGGGGAGAAGAGTCCTGCGGGATCGTGACCAGCGACGGTGAGGAGCTCTACATCCATAAGGACATGGGGTTGGTGTCCGACGTCTTTAACGACGAGAACCTGCGTCTCCTGAAAGGCGACAGGGGGATCGGCCACGTGCGTTATTCGACGACCGGCTCCAGTCTTGTCAAGAATGCCCAGCCGTTGTTTGTGGATTACCTGGGCAATTCGCTGGCCGTGGCGCATAACGGCAATCTTGTCAATAGCTCTTCTTTGCGCAAGGAATTGGAGCGGACCGGGTCGATCTTTCAGACGACCTGCGACAGCGAGGTCATCGTTCATCTCATGGCCCGTTCGTCTTCGCGCAATGTCGTCACCAAGCTCAAGAGTGCCTTGAAGAAGATCAAGGGCGCCTATTCCCTGGTGCTCCTGACGGAAAAAGAGCTGATCGGCGTGCGGGATCCCGAAGGTTTCCGGCCGCTGTGCCTGGGCAAAAAAGGGGATAGCTGGTGTTTGGCCTCCGAGACGTGCGCCTTCGACCTGATCGAGGCGAAGTTCGTGCGGGAGGTGGAACCCGGTGAAATCGTCGTCATCACCGACAAGGGCCTGACATCGACGAGATTTGCCTCCCGGGCGAAGAGGAATTCCTGCTGTATCTTTGAACATATCTATTTTGCCAGGCCCGATTCCATCATTTTTGGAGAGACCGTGCACTTGGTGCGCCAGAAGCTGGGCGAGACCCTCGCCAAAGAGCATCCGGTTGACGCCGATTACGTCATTCCTATTCCCGATTCCGGCACGTCCGCCGCTCTCGGTTTCAGCCATGCCTCGGGGATCCCTTTGGAATGGGGGGCGATCAGGAATCATTATGTCGGGCGCACGTTCATCCAGCCGCACCAGAAGATCCGCGACCTCGGCGTTAAAGTCAAGATCAACATCCTGCGTGAGGTGGTCGCCGGCAAAAAAGTCGTCATTGTCGATGATTCCATCGTGCGCGGTACGACTTCGCGCATCCGCGTCAAGAATTTCCGGGCCGCAGGCGCGCGGGAGGTGCATATGCGTATTTCTTGTCCGCCGCACCGTTTTCCATGCTTCTATGGCATCGATTTTCCTTCGTCGGACGAGTTGATCGCCAACCGCTATTCGGTGAACGAGATCCGCGACTACCTCGGGGTTGACAGCCTGGGCTATCTGAGCCTGGAGGGGATGCTTTCGGCCGTCAAGATGCCGGCGCACAAATACTGTGTCTCTTGCTGGACGGGGAAATATCCTTTCAAGGGGGCCGGCACCGCCAAGAATGTTCTGGAAAAGAAATGCGTATGTTAGCGTATCGAAAGAAAAGAAGGATGTGACATGAGCCTCGATTATAAACGAGCGGGCGTAGATATCGATAAGGCCAACCTTTTTGTGGATGGCATCAAGGGGTTGGTCCAGAAAAGTCAGCGGCGGGAGGTCATGGGAGGGATCGGCGGGTTCGGGGCGTTTTTCGATTTGGCGAAGACCAAATACAAGGATCCCGTGCTTGTCTCTTCCTGCGACGGCGTCGGCACGAAGCTTAAGATCGCCATTGCCGCCAGGATCCATCATACTGTCGGTATCGACCTGGTGGCCATGAGCGTCAATGACGTTTTGTGCAGCGGGGCGGAACCTTTGTTTTTTCTGGATTATATTGCGATAGGCAAGATCGAGCCCGGTGTCCTGAAAGACGTCGTGCGCGGTATCGCCGAGGGGTGCCGTCAGGCCAATTGCGCCCTTGTGGGCGGCGAGACTGCGGAGATGCCGGGGATGTATAAGTCGGGGGATTATGACCTCGCTGGATTTTGTGTCGGTATTGTCGAGAGGAAGAATATTCTCGGCAGCACGCGCGTCGCCTTGGGGGATGCCGTGATCGGCCTGGAGTCTTCCGGGTTGCATTCCAACGGTTTTTCGCTCGTGCGCAAAGCCTTTACGCCCCTGGAACTGCGCGCGCGCGCGCAGGAATTCCTCAAGCCCACACGCATCTATGTCAAGCCCGTTTTGTCCGTCTTGAAAGCTTTTAATGCCTCGTCCTGCAACATCAAGGCCCTGGCCCATATCACCGGAGGTGCGTTTTATGACAAGGCCGGCCGGGCCGTGCCTCCCAAGACGACGATGATCATTTACAAGAATGCCTGGGTGCGTTCTCCGATCTTTGAAGAATTGCAGCACTTGGGTAAGATCGACGAGAAAGAGATGTTCCGGACGTTCAATATGGGCATCGGCATGATCGCCATTGTGCGGGACGCGGTCAAGATGGATATCGTACGGGCATTTTCCAGACATGGCGTCAAGGCCGCCATCATCGGCGAGATCGTCAGCGGCGTCGGCGGTGTCGCCGTCGTGTGATGGTCGTGTCATCTTCGCCAGCCTGTCCTTTTTGGGGGGAGGCCTGGTTCGGGCAGGAGGTCGTGTGAAGGTTCTTGTGGTTGGATCCGGCGGCAGGGAACACGCCCTGGCGTGGAAGATCGCGCAGTCGCGTCACGTCAGCAAGATCTATTGTGCGCCGGGCAACGGCGGCATCGCCGGCCTTGCCGAGTGCGTGGCGATCAAGGCCGACGACATTGCCGGGCTCCTGGATTTTGCGCAGAGCCGTCTCATCGATCTCGTCGTGGTCGGCCCTGAAGCGCCCCTCGTGGACGGCATTGTGGATATGTTCCAGGACGCGGGGCTGAAGGTTTTCGGGCCGCGCCGCCGCCCGGCGCGTCTTGAGGCGAGCAAACTCTTTGCCAAGGAGATCATGGCGAAGTATCGCGTCCCGACGGCCGCGTTCGCCGTCTGCCGCACGGCCGCGGAGGTCGTCTCGGCTGCAGGCCGTTTCGGATTCCCCGTCGTCCTAAAGGCCGATGGTCTGGCGGCGGGCAAAGGGGTTGTGATCTGCCGGTCCGAGAAAGAAGCTGCCGCGGCGGCAGAGGAGATGCTGGTCAAGAAGATTTTCGGCGCCTCGGGCGAGACCATCGTCGTCGAAGAGTTCCTGCAAGGTGAAGAAGTTTCCATTCTGGTGTTGACGGACGGCGAAGGCGCGGTGCCCCTGGTGCCGTCGCAAGACCATAAAAGGGTTTTTGACCACGATCAGGGTCCTAATACCGGAGGCATGGGGGCTTATTCGCCGGCGCCGATCGTGACCCCGGGCGTGATGGATGAGATCATGAAATCTGTGGTCAAGCCGGTGATCTATGGCATGGCCAAGGAAGGCATGCCTTATACGGGCATTCTTTACGCCGGCCTCATGATGACGGCGAAGGGTCTGAAAGTCCTGGAGTTCAATGTGCGGTTCGGAGACCCCGAGACACAGGCCGTCCTGGCGCGGTTGCAGTCGGATATTGTCGAAGCGATCCTCTGGTCCGTCGACGGCGGGCAAGAAGTCCCCTTGTTGCGTTGGGAGAGGCGTCCGTCTGTTTGCGTGGTCATGGCCTCCAAGGGATATCCAGGGTCTTATGAGACGGGCAAGGTGATCAGCGGTTTAGACGAGGCGGCCCGCATGCAGGATATCGTTGTTTTTCATGCCGGGACCAAAGAAGCCGGCGGCCGGATCGTCACCAGCGGCGGCCGCGTCCTGGGTGTGACCGGCCTCGGGAGTACGCTTAAAGAAGCCATCGCGCATACCTATGAAGCCGTCGGCAAGATCCGCTTCGAAGGCGCACATTACCGCACGGATATCGGCTGGAGAGCGCTGGAGAAAAAGTAGACAGGCTGATTTTACCGACTACTGTCTACTCACTACTGACTATTCGCTACTGGCTACTTAAATAAGGGGTATATATGAAGAAACCTGAAGTCGCGATCGTCATGGGTAGCGTCTCTGATCTGGAAACAATGCTGGGTGCTATCGATATCCTGAAAGAATTTCGTGTTCCCATCATGGCGAAGGTGCTTTCGGCGCACCGTACCCCCAAGGAACTGGAAGCCTTTGTCGTGGCGATGGATCACTTGGGCGTCAAGGCGTTTATCGCCGGTGCGGGCGGCGCAGCCGCCCTTCCGGGCGTTGTCGCGTCCTTGACGACGGTGCCTGTTTTGGGCGTTCCCATCGAGACAAAAAGTTTGAAAGGGCTGGATTCGCTTTTGTCCATCGTGCAGATGCCGGCGGGGATCCCCGTCGCGACATTCGCCATAGGAAAGGCCGGCGCCAAAAATGCCGCGCTTTTTGCCGTGGCACTCTTGAGCCAGACATCCAAGACTGCATGGGGACGCCTGAGACGTTTCCGCAAGAAACAGGCGCAGGCCGTCAAGGCAACGAGGTTGAGCGTTTGACGAATACTAAAGTTTGCAAAGTCGACCCGCTTCATATCGAGTCCCTCGTGATCCAGGAGGCGGCTGCCGTCCTCGAGAGGGGCGGTCTTGTCGTTTTTCCGACAGAGACGGTTTACGGCATCGGGGCCAACCTCCTGCATAAAGGGGCGATGGGAAGGCTTAAAAAAATCAAGGAGCGGCCTCAGGATAAACCATTCACCATTCATATATCCGACAGGAACGATGTTGAGAAATATGCTGTCGATGTTTCGCCGCGGGCCTGCAAACTGATGGGGCGTTTTTGGCCTGGGCCGCTGACCCTTGTTTTGTGCGCTCCGCATGATAAGACCGTGGGTCTGAGGATGCCGAAGAATACCGTTGCGCTGGCTTTGTTGGGCAGTGTGGATTTTCCTGTTGTTGCTCCGTCGGCAAACAGGGCGGGTCAGCCGGCCCCCCGTGATGCCGCAGGTGTTTTGGCCGGCCTGGACGGCCTGGTCGATCTTGTCCTGGACGGCGGCGCGACCGAACTTGGCCGTGAATCGACGGTTGCAGATCTTTGCAGGTTTCCTGCCGCGATCTTGCGGGAGGGGATCCTGCCGGCAGACGCTGTCCTGCAGGAGGCTTCCAAGAAGACGGTGCTTTTTGTCTGCACGGGGAATTCCTGCCGGTCGGTGATGGCCGAATATCTTTTGAAGAAGTATCTTGTTGACCACGGCCGCAAGGACGTGGATGTCATTTCTGCGGGAACATTTGCGTTCCTGGGGATGTTGCCGACGCACGAGACGGCCAAGCTGATCCACGGCATCGGCCTCGACGCCTCCGAACACAGGGCCAAGCGCGTTAGCGACGAGCTGGTGCGTCAGTCCGATATCATCCTGACCATGGAGCGCCGGCACCAGGAGGAACTCATGAGGCAGTTTCCTTCCGAGGCCGGAAGGATCCATCTTTTGGGCGAGTATATCGGCCTGGAGCCTTTCGAGGCGGAGATAGAGGATCCTATCGGCAAGTCCGAAGGGTTTTATGCAAATTGTTTTTCAATGATCAAGAATGCCGTCCAGAAATTAGGAGCCTTGCTATGAATTGTGTATCCAGGATTGCCGTCGGTTGCGATCACGGCGGCTATCGACTCAAAGAAGCTATCGCCAGGCATCTCAAGAGAAAAGGTCTTTGTATCCTGGATATGGGTACGTTTTCCGAGGAGTCCATGGATTATCCCGATACGGCCTATAAGGTGGCCCGTGCGGTCGCCGGCAAGCGCGCGTACCGCGGGATCCTGATCTGCAAAAGCGGCATCGGCAATTGCATCGTGGCTAACAAGGTGGCAGGGGTGCGCGCCGCGCTCTGCCATCAGCTCCGGGCTGTCAGGCTTTCGCGGCAGCACAATGACGCCAACATCCTGGTTTTGGGTTCTCTTTTCGTCAAGGAACCCATGGCCAAAAAGATGGTCGACGTGTGGCTCGCCACGCCTTTTGAAGGCGGCCGCCACGCCCGGCGCCTTAAAAAAATAGAAAAAATCGAACGGATGAATAAAAGCAGATGACAGGCGATCCGTGTAATCATTTCTAAAAATCTGTGTCATTAGGCTCGCGGAGTTTTTCGCGAGCCAAGGAAAGGATTGAAAAGTTATGCGTCCGACCATAGCCAGTTCTTTGAAAGACGTCGATCCGGAAGTCTACAAGATGATTGCGCGAGAGCTCTATCGCCAGCATCGCAATATCGAGCTCATCGCCAGCGAGAATTTTACCTCCATGGCCGTCCTGGAGGCCCAGGGGTCTGTTTTGACCAACAAGTATGCCGAAGGATACCCCAAGGCCCGCTGGTACGGCGGCTGCGAACACGTCGACGGCGTCGAAGACCTGGCGCGCGAACGCGCCAAACAGCTGTTCGGCGCCGACCACGCCAATGTCCAGCCGCATTCGGGGACGCAGGCGAACATGGCCGTTTATATGGCGGCGATCAACCCCGGCGATACGGTCCTGGCGATGGATTTGGCCTGCGGCGGCCACTTGTCGCACGGTTTGAGCCATAATTTTTCCGGCATGTTTTATAAGATCGTTTCTTACGGCGTCAGCCCCAAGACAGAGACGATCGATTATGACGAGGTGGCGGACCTCGCCTTGCGCCATAAGCCGCGCATGATCCTGGCGGGGGCCTCGGCATATCCCCGCATCATCGATTTTAAGAGGTTCCGCGAGATCGCGGATTCCGTCGGCGCTTATCTTTTTGTGGACATGGCCCATATCGCGGGCCTCGTCGCCGCCGGCCTGCATCCGTCGCCCGTTCCTTATGCGGAATTTGTGACGACCACGACGCATAAAACTTTACGCGGCCCGCGGGGCGGCATGATCCTCTGCCGCAAGGATTTTGCCAAAAAGATCGACAGCATCGTTTTTCCCGGCACCCAGGGGGGGCCGTTGATGCATGTGATCGCAGGAAAGGCCGTTGCCTTGAAAGAGGCCCTGGGCCCGGAGTTCAAAAAATACCAGCAGAAGATCGTCGTGAATGCCAAAGGCCTGGCGGATGATCTGGCCCAGAAGGGCCTCAGGATCGTCTCCGGCGGAACGGACAACCATCTTCTCTTGGTCGATCTGACCAGCAAGGACCTTTCCGGCAAAGAAGCGGCGGCCATGCTGGATGCCGCGCGCATCACCGTCAACAAGAACCTGATTCCTTTTGATAAAAGAAGCCCGTTTCAGACGAGCGGCCTGCGGCTGGGGACGCCGGCTGTCACGACCAGGGGCATGGGCCTGCGCGAAATGCGCCAGATCGCCGCCATCATCTTTGAGGTGATCTCGGCCCGAGGCCAGGAAGAGGCGGTCGCCGCCGCAGCCAAAAAGGTAGAGGCCCTGATCAGGAAATTTCCGTTGTATCAACCATTATTGAAGAAATTCAAGGGAGCATTGTGATGAAAAAAAAGGACCGCAGGCCGGGGTGGGATGAGTATTTCATGGGGATCGCCGATCTGGTGGCCCAGCGCTCGACGTGCCTGCGCCGCAAGGTCGGGGCCCTTGTCGTCAAAGACAGGCGCATCCTGGCTACGGGTTACAACGGCACACCCTCGGGGATCAAGCATTGTTCGCAGGTGGGATGTTTGCGCGCTAAACTCAAGATTCCCTCGGGGGAAAGGCATGAACTCTGCCGCGGGCTGCACGCCGAGCAGAATGTCCTTCTCCAGGCCTCGCTGCATGGAGTTTCTCTGAAAGACAGCGCGATCTACGTGACGAACCAGCCTTGTATCATCTGCGCCAAGATGATCATCAATGCCGGCATCAAGGAAGTGGTCATGGCGGACCATTATCCGGACCCGATGGCGTTGAGTTTTCTGAAAGAAGCCAAGATTAAGGTGAGAAAAGTAAAAAAATGATCACCCCTTGTCTATGCGCTCGAAAATTTCATGCCAAGGCAGGCCGGCATGAAATTTTCTTCATAGACTGCGGGGTTGATTTTGCAGGGAATAAAACCTTGGTATAGGCAAAATTAATGAAATGCCCCTATTGCGGTTGTGTTGACGATAAGGTGATCGATTCGCGCGCAAGCTCCGAAGGCAATGCCGTGCGCCGCCGGCGGGAGTGCACCAAATGCGGCCGCCGCTTCACCACCTATGAGGTTGTCGAGGAGACGGCCCTGATGGTCGTCAAGAAAGACGGCCGCCGGGAGGCCTTCGACCGCAAAAAGATCCTCTCGGGGATATTGAAGGCTTGCGAAAAAAGACCTGTTTCCTTGGAGAGGATGGAAGAGGTGGTGACCGGTATCGAACGCGAGATATCCAGGAAGTTCGACCGGGAGGTCCGCTCCAGGGATGTGGGTGAGCTCGTTATGGACAAACTTGCTTCTTTGGATGAAGTCGCTTACGTGCGCTTCGCCTCTGTCTATCGCCAGTTCAAGGACGTCAACCAGTTCATGTCGGAATTGCGCGATCTTTTGAAAAAGGCGGGGAAATAGGCGGCGTGCCTATGGAAGGGATGGCCATGGTCGAGATGGAACTGAACAAGATCATTATCGACGAAAAGAGACCGGACCAGATCATCGTCTTGAAAGAGAAGAACGGCGCGCGGCTGATGCCTATCATCATCGGATATCTCGAGGCCAATGCCATTAAATTGAAGATAAGCGGTGTCACACCGCCAAGGCCCTTGACGCACGACCTTCTGTTTTCCGTCATCGAGGGGCTGGGGGCTTCTGTCGCCAAGATCTTGATCGACGCACTCGAGAACAATACTTTTTATGCCAAACTCGTGCTGCGGCTTTCAGGCGAAGCGTCCGAGAAGATCATCGACGCCAGGCCTTCAGATGCTGTCGCCATGGCCGTGCGCGCCCATGCGCCTATTTTTGTCGAGGAGGAAGTCATCAAGCGTTCCGAGGTTTTTCATCAGCAACCCTGATTTCCCTCTCGGCATTTCCCATGAAAACCAGACCCAAGATCATTCCCGACCATCCAGTATTTCGTTCCCGGGCCTTTCGGAGCACGGCGGCATTGGCCGTTTCCCAAAAAAAAGAGGTCTATCTGGTCGGCGGCTTCCTGCGTGATCTTTTTGCCGGATACAAAAAGCCGTCTTTAGACCTTGATTTTTCCGTAAAAAGCGGCGCCATTGATTTCGGCAGGATGTTGGCCCGTCGCCTCAGGGCGGGTTTTGTCGTTTTGGACCGTGAGCATGGATGCTGCCGCCTCGTTTTCAAGAGGGGCGTAGCCGGGCCGGCCGCGACGTTTGATTTCGTGGATTTCCGGGGCAGGGATTTTGAGGCAGATCTGAAAAAAAGGGATTTTACGGTCAACACGCTGGCCGTACGGCTGCCATTCAAGAGGACGGGGCTTCTGGACGTCTGCGGCGGCCTCAAAGATCTGCATGTCAAGACGGTCCGTATGGTCGGTCCGTCTTCTTTCGACGAAGACCCGCTGCGCATCCTGCGAGCCTTTTCTTTAAGCGCGACGCTGGGTTTTGCCATCGAGCCTGCGACGTTGAGGCTGGCACAACTCAAGAGGGAACAACTAAGGGGGGTTGCGGGCGAGAGATTGCGCGATGAATTTTTCAAGGTCCTGGCTGCCGGCGATGCCTGGCGGCATATCCGTAAGATGGACCGCCGGCACGTGCTGGAGAATGTTATCCCCCAGATTCGCGTGATGCATAACGTCAAACAGGGAGGGTACCATCATTTGGATGTTTGGGGACATTCCCTGGAGACGGTGCGAAAGCTCGAGGAGCAATTAGGGCGTTTCAGGGGCGGTCCGGACATGGCACATTACCTGGATGAACCGATGACGACGGGCCGCAGCCGCAGGCAGTTGATCAAACTGGCGGCGATGCTGCATGATATCGGCAAGCCCAAGGCCCATGAGGTAAAGGCAGGCAAGACGATGTTTCACGGTCACGAACGCATCGGCCGTATCATCTCGGACGCCGTTTCGGAGAGGCTCAGGCTTTCGACGCGCGAACGCTTCGCCCTGGATACGATCATCTTTTGGCATCTGCGGCCCGGCTACCTGGCCGACAACAAGGTCTTGACCAGGCGCGCGGTCCACCGGTTCTTCCGCGATACCAAAGAGGAGGCGGTGAGCGTTCTTTTGGTCTCCATTGCCGACCAGCGGGCGACGCGCGGGCCCTTGGCCACGCCGGAAAGCCGCAAGAGGCACGAAAAAGTGTCGTTTGCGCTCATCGGCGAGTATTTTGATTCTTTGAAGCAGAAGCCGTTCGTCAGGCTCATCAACGGGACGGACCTTATCCGGAGACTCAGGCTGGAACCGGGTCCGGTTTTTTCAACTATCCTTGATGCTGTCGAGGACGCCCAGGTGGAGGGCCGCGTGCGCACGAAGCCGCAAGCAATTGCCCTGGCCAGGATGATCGCGGAAAAAGAAGCCGGCCGCCCCGGGAGAAAGGAACGATGAACATCAGAGATATCGAAGTTGAAGTTGCCGTCCGTCTGCCGCACGGCCTGAAGGTCGATCGGATGGTCATTTCCGGCCAGGCGCCTTTGCATCGGAGCAAAACGGGTAACGTCGTCGTCTGGCCCCTGGATGAGGACCGGCCGGCAGGCCCTTCCGAGTTGAGGGCGGCTTATGCCGCTGTTCTTAAAAGATGCCGCGTCGGCCGGGGCCGGACGGTTGTTTTGTCGTTTTATGCCTCCGGTCTTGAGCTTTCTGCCGCATCCCGGATCGCGGCGCAGGAGATTTTTCGTTTCATCCGTTCGACGGGGCAATCGCATCTGCCCGGGACGATTATCTTACGGGTCAAGGGCGCCCGTGATGCCGCACGCGTGAAGGCGACCGTCGAGGGGTATCTGGGACATATCCGCAACGTTCTGGCATGGGGTCCTTTTGTGACGGTGGATACGATCATCGAGATTGGCCGCGGCATCGTCCTGATCCGGCGCAAGAATCCGCCGTTCGGCTGGGCCCTGCCGGGAGGGTTTGTTGATTACGGAGAGAGTCTTGAGGAGGCAGCGGCGCGTGAAGCCGCTGAAGAGACAGGGCTTCGTGTTTACGATTTACGGCAGATGCATACCTATTCGGCGCCGGGACGCGACCCGCGTTTCCAGACGGTGACCACTGTCTTTGTGGCAAAAGCGGAGGGCGGGCCGAAGGCCGCCTCCGATGCCGGCGATGCGCGTATTTTCCGCCGCAACGAATGGAAAAACTTGGATATGGCCTTTGATCACCGGGAAGTTTTAGAGGATTACTTGAAATTTAAGAAGGGCTAGAGAGATGCGAGGTTTTTTCTCTTACTTTGACACCTTGACACTTTTTTAAAACTCATCCTGCCAGATGTCTTTCTTTTCTCCCTGTTCTTTTTGTTCCAGTTGTTCCTGTCCGGCCGCAATTTTTTGTTCCGTTTCCTTTTCTTTGTAGATCGTATAGATCAAGACAAAGGCGATCAATCCCAGCATGAGCCAGATGCCGTAGTTGGCGACTTCTTCCAGGATTCTGTCGATGAGCTTCAGGTGTTTCTTCCGCTCAGAGATGGCCTTGGCCTTGGCGTTGAGCATGGCTTTATATCTGGCTTCGTAGTTTGGAACGGTAATGTCGGGAGGTTTGATGTCGATCAGGTTTTTCATTTCCGGCATGGCCGCCGGCCCCACGGGAGCGCTGAGGTCCGATGTCGGGAGGGCGGCGGGCACGGCGACGGCCGGTGTTAGATCGGTGGACGCGGGCATCTTGGGCGTCTGCCACGGGTTTGACGAAGCTGCCGGGGCCGGGGCAGGGACGGGAACGGATGTTGCTGCCGATGGGGTCTTGATCGGTGTTTTGGAAATTTTGTCCTGTGTGACGTAATCCGTAGATGCGTCGCCGAATTTAGCCGCCCCGGCGGACAGTGTCATCGCATTCCATGCGAGGAACATCACAGCTATGGATGTGGCGTATTTCTTCATGTCACTCCAATTTTAGCATATCTTGCTCATGATGCCAACTGGCGCACATGGGCGATCATGTCCAGGAATTCTTCGCGTGTTTTGATATTGTTGATCCGTTGGCGGACGGATCGTACGAATCTCCGGCCTTTCAAGTACCATCCGACGAATTTGCGCATCAGGGCGATGCCGTTCTTCTCTCCGTGTTCGGTGACCGTCATCTCCATGTGCTGCTGCATGACGCTTAAGATTTCTTCGGTCTCCGGCGCCGGCAGGAGGCGTCCTTGTGAAAGATATTCCTCTATCTGGCGGAAGATCCACGGGTTGCCGAGGCCTCCGCGGGCCACGAGGATGCCGTCGCAGCCTGTTTCGTCGAACATCTTTTTGGCATGGGCGGCGGACCAGATATCGCCGCTGGCGATGACGGGAATCCGTACGTTTTTTTTGACAGCGGCAATGACGGCATAGTCCACAGTCCCTTTGTAAAACTGTTGACGATCGCGGCCGTGGATAAAGATAGCGGAAACGCCTGCGTCTTCGGCAGCACAGGCGGCATCGGTCGCGTTGCGGCTGTTCATGTCCCAGCCGCTGCGGATTTTGACCGTCACGGGTTTTTTCCATGCCTTGACCATGGCCGTGAGAATGCTTTTGAATTTCGGGATGTTCTTGAGGAGGGCGGCGCCTTCCTGGCGGCGGCATACCTTGCGGACGGGGCAGGCGGCGTTGAAATCCAAGAGGTCGAAATCGTAGGGAGCGATGACATCCATGGCCCGCAGAAGATGGGGAATCTCTGCGCCCAGAAGCTGGATGCCGATGGGCCTGTCCATGGGATCTGTTTCGAGCATCTTTTTTGTTTTTTTGTTTTTATAGGAGATCGCGCGGGCGTTGATCATTTCGATGAAGGTGAAGGAAGCCCCAAACTGCCTGCAAAGCAGGCGAAAGGAAGAGTCGCTGATGCCGGCCAGGGGTGCCAATAGGACATTGGAGTGCAGACGAAGGTCGCCGATTTCGAACATGGGGGTATTGTAACAGGCCTCCGGAGATAGTCAATAGCGGTTCCGGCGCCTGGGATGTCCGCCGCGCCGGCCTGGCTTCATGCGTTGACAAAGCCGGTGGGCTATGATAAATTATACCTTCCTGCGCGGTCCGACACCGGTCCCCGGACGGGCACCGGACGCAAGGATGGGAAGGTTGACCGTGCCGGCGCGTCTCTGGCGGTAAATATAATAATAAATAGAATGGAGTTTTTAGGTAAGATGGCTATGATGAAAAAGGCGTGTGCGACGCTTATCCTCTTTTTTCTTTTTTCCCAAACTTCTTTTGGCTATTGGATTTGGACGCCTGAATCAAAGAAGTGGACCAATCCCAAATACGCCCCGAAGGAGAGCCCTCAGGAGCAGTTGAAGTTTGCCCTCGGCTATCTTGAGATCAAGGATTATGAGACGGCCTATAATGAGTTTAAAAAGCTCGTGAAGTATTATCCGGATGCCCTGGAGGCCCCCGAGGCGCAGTTCTATATGGGGCGATGTCTCGAAGAAACGGGGAAATTTTACGAAGCTTTTCAGGCCTACCAGAAGGTCATCGACAAATATCCTTTTACGGAAAGGACCGACGATGTTCTCCAGCAGGAGTATATCCTTGCCCAGAGGCTGCTGGATTACCGTAAGAACGTCGCCGGGATTAGTTTCACGGGTGAAAATGCGGCCCTGGAGATATTCCGCAAGGTCATTGAAAACGCCCCTTACGGTAGGTATGCCGCCGCCAGCCAGTACAAGATCGGCCTGACGTTGAAGGCCAAGGGGGATTTTGCCGAGGCGACGGATGAATTTCAAAAGGTGCTGGATAATTATCCCACGAGTGAGTGGGCAGAGCCGGCCAAGTTCCAGATCGCCGTCTGCGCGGCCCGTTCGTCCCTGGACGCTTCTTATGACCAGAGCATGACCCAGGAAGCTGTGGACAAGTTCAAGGTTTTTTTGACGACGCACCCGGACGCCGAGCTCTCGGACCAGGCGGAACAGCGTATTGATGAGCTCCGGGATAAAGAGGCCCAGTCCAATTATGAAGTGGGCTTGTTTTATGAGAAACAGAAGGCTCCCGACAGCGCCAAGATTTATTATCAGTATGTCGTCGATAATTATCCCAGTTCCGTCTGGGCGAAAAAATCCGTAGAACGGCTGCAGACCCTGGAGGAGAAGAAAAAATGAGACGTCTATCTTTGATGGTCTGTGCCGTGGTTCTTGCCTTGACCAGCTGCGGATGCGGCTATACCACCCGCGGCTATATCACCGAGGCGGGTTATAAGACGGTTTATGTCGAACCTTTTGTCAACAAGATCAACACGACCTCTGAATATGCCGAGGGCTCACGGTTCCGTACTTATTTTCCTTTGTTGGAAAACAAGATCACCAATGCCGTCGTCGACCGCTTTAATTTCGAGGGGTCCCTCAGGACCGCCCAGCGGGAGGAGGCGGACCTTGTGCTTTCCGGTTCCCTTGTCAATTACCGCCGGGAGACCCTGCGCACAGCCTCGGGCGACGACAATCCCGAAGAATACCGCGTGACGCTTTTCGTCAATATCAAACTTGTCGAGAACAGGACCGGCAAGGTGCTCTGGGAGAAGAACGATTTCGCCGGCGATGCGACGTATTTCGTGAGCGGAACCATGGCTACCTCGGAATCCCAGGCTGTCCAGGACGCTTCGATCGACCTTGCCCGCAGGATCGTGGAGACCACCGTTGAAGCATGGTAGCGCCGGCCGCCTATCTATTTGTAGGCTCTGATGAGCTGCACAAGCACGAGAAACTTGAGCTCATCGCCAAGGAATTATTCCCGCCCGAACTTCGCGACCTGAACGCGACGCTTCTTTACGGCGACGACCACCAGCTCTCCCCGCAAGACCTTAAAGAATGTCTTTCTCTTTTGCCGACGGAAGGTGCCCGTGCGCGTCTCCTGGTTTTGCGCATGGCGCACAAAATGGGGAAGCCTTTGCGGGAGGTCCTTGTCAGGAATATCGCCGCCGAACCGCAGAAGACCATTGTCGTCATCGATATCCCCGAGGCGCGCGGCGATATGTCTTCTGAGACGCAGGATTTCATCAGGGCGCTCGAAGGCGCAGGCGCGCGCCTCGTGCGTTTCAAGGAAGAGGTACCGCTGAACGTTTTTGATTTGGGCCGCTGCATCACGGAACAACAGGCCGGCCGGGCCCTGCAGATTTTGGAGGAATTGCTGCGTCATCGTGAGCGGACAGAGAAGATCCTTGGAGGGCTTTCCTGGCAATGGGAAAGGTTTTTTTCTCAAAAAAAGATCGGGCCTAAGGGGTATGCACGGGGGGTCAAGCTCATGCTCGATGCGGACCGGAAGCTCAAGTCTTCCGTATCCGCATACGCGCGTAATCACGCAATCCTGGAAATTCTGGTGGTTAAGCTTTCTTGTTTAGAACGCGGGTAAGGGAGGATTTGCGCCGCGAAGCTGTGTTTTTGTGCAGGATGCCTTTGCTGACCGCCCGGTCGAGCTTCGCGAAGACCACTTTCATTTGGGCCTTGGCTTCATCGATCTTTCCTTGCGTCACGAGGGAGCGGAAATTCTTGATCTCTTTCTTGAGCTGCGACTTTTTCTCCGCGTTCGCCAGGGACCTTGTTTTATCGACTCTCAAGCGTTTTGATGCGCATTTTCTTTGTGGCATAGCTTTTCTTAGCTCCTTTGAATGACGGCATGGCTTACGAAGCGTTTTTACGACGTAAGTCGTTGGCCGGAATTAATCCCGGGTCTCTTGCTTTGGAATCCTTGGACAGAGGACTTTTTTGGTCAAGTTTATCCAGGAATATCGAACATTCCATTCGACGATCTGTTTTTGTGGCCGACGATAAGTAAGGGGTTTTATATCATAGAAGGCCGCCATTGTCAATAGTAGAAAATGCCGTTGGGGCGCTGTCAAGGCCATGAGCGAACACAAGACGATATTCAAATCAGCCGCCGCCATCAGTGCGATGACGGTTATCTCCCGCATCACGGGATTTGTGCGCGATGTCCTGATTGCGGGTGTTTTCGGGACGGGGTTGTCGGCTCAGGCTTTTTTCGTCGCCTTCCGCATCCCGAACATGTTCCGGGATATCCTCGGAGAAGGGGCAGGGAATGCGGCTTTTGTTCCTGTTTTCTGCGAATACCTGGCCGCCAGGACTCGCCAGCAGTTCCAGAGGCTCGTCAACAGCCTTTTCACGCTTGTCTTTTCTATTTCTTTGGTGATTGCCGTTCTGGGGATCGCCCTGGCCAGCCCCCTGATACGCCTGGTCGCGCCGGGTTTTGCGGCGGACCCCGTCAAACTCCACCTGGCTATCCGGCTGACACAGATCCTTTTTCCCTACCTGGTCCTTGTGGCTGTTTCGGCGTATTTGATGTCCGTGGCCAACGCGTTGAAGTCGTTTGCCGTCCCGGCGGCTTCGCCCGTTGTCTTTAACTGTGTCATGATCGCCTGTCTGGCGCTTTTTATCCGTCACGACGGGCCCTCCCAGATATATCTCCTGGCTGTGGCCACGCTTCTCGCCGGGGTCGCTCAGGTTGCCATGCAGGTGCCGTCTCTGTCGCGCCACGGGATGTCCCTGCGCTGGCAGCCGGAGGCGGCGCGCTTCTGGAAAGAGGAGGGCGTTGCCCGGGTGGGCCGCCTGATCGTTCCGCGCCTGGTCGGCACGAGTATCTATCAGATGAATATTTTCGTAGATACGATCTTTGCTTCGTTGTCCGCCTATGCCGGCGAGGGGGCGATTGCGGCCATCTATTACGCCAACAGGATCATTCAGTTTCCTTTTGCCATTTTCGGCGTCGCTGTCTCGAATGCCGCGCTCCCGCAGATGTCCGTCCACGCGGCGCGTAAGGATGCCGCCGCCATGAACCAAACCTTGGACGTCTGTCTCAAGAGTCTCATTCTGGTGATGCTGCCGGTGGCGGTTGGGATACTGGTCTTTGCCGGTCCGGTGGTGACGGCGGTCTTTGAGCGCGGCAGTTTCGGGGCTTATTCCGCTTCGATCACGACGACAGCGCTTTTCTTTTACGGCTTGGGTCTTGTGTCGTATGTGGGGGTGCGGTTTTTGTCGCATTTTTTCTACGCGCTCCAGGATACGTTGACGCCGGTGAAGACGTCTGCGGCCGCGCTGGTTTCCAATATCGTCCTGAATGCACTTTTCATTTTTGTCTTCGGCATGAAGATCGCGGGGCTCGCTTTGGCCAGCAGTATCTCTGCATCTTTGAATTTTTATCTTTTGTACCGGCATGTCAGGCGACGCACGGGGTACAAGATCCGTCCTCTCCTGGAAGGGCTGTTTGTGCGCGTCCTGGCGGCTTCTGCGGGATGCGCGGGCGCCGCATTCTTTGTCTGGCAGAACGCTTTTGTTTCCCGCGCCACCCTCGTTTCTCTGTGCGCGTCAACCCTCGTGGCCTGCGCGGTCTATGCGGGGTTGTTGTGGCTGTTGGGCGTCGGCGAACTTAAAAGGTTTGCGGTATGGTTGATAAGAAAAAAATAAGAAGTTTTCCGGATTTCCCGGGCGTCTATTTCATGAAAGACCGCGCCGGCGAGATCATTTATGTCGGCAAGGCGGTTTCGCTCAAAAAAAGAGTGGCGTCCTATTTTAACCGCCGTCCCCCGGCCGCCGGTGCCGGCCTGAAGACGGACGTCATGATGTCCTATGTGGAAGACATCTCGTATCGGCAGGTGCCGACGGAACGAGAGGCGCTGCTTCTGGAAGCCGAGCTCATCAAGAAATACCGGCCCCGGTTCAATATCAGCTTAAAAGACGACAAGAGCTATCCATATATCGTCGTGACGCGCGAAACTTTCCCCCGTGTTTTTATCGGCCGCAGGCGCGGTCGCCTGAGGGGCGAGGCGGATCTTTTCGGCCCTTATACGAGCGCGTCTCTTTTGCGTCGGGCGCTCAAGATCCTGCGCAGGAGTTTTCCATTCTGCAGCTGCCGCAGGTTTCCCAAAAAACCCTGCCTGAATTTTGATCTGGGGTTGTGCCCCGGCCCCTGCCAGGGCAGGATCGGCCGCAGGCGTTATCGGACGATCATCCGGTCGCTGGAGGATTTTCTGACCCAGAAAGATACGGAATTGATTGAGGGGCTTTCGCGGCGCATGCAGGCGCTTGTGGCCCGTGAACATTTTGAAGAGGCGGCGAAACTGCGCGATCAACTGGAGGCGTTAAGCATTCTTGTTTCCTTGAAAAAAAGTCCGCTCCTGGGGCCGCAGAAGGAGGACGATTGGATACGGCTGGGATTGAAGAGAGAGCCCCGCCGGATCGAAGCCTTCGATATTTCCAATACTGCGGGGAGAGAGGCCGTGGGGTCCATGGTGTCTTTTTTTGAAGGCCGGCCGGATAAGGATAATTACCGCCGTTTCCGCATCAAGGCCGTCGCCGGGATCGATGATTATGCCATGATCCGCGAGGTCGTCGGCCGCAGGTACCGGCGGCTCCGGGAGGAACACCTGAGCCTGCCCGATCTCGTTGTTATCGACGGCGGCGCTGGTCACCTGGCGGCCGCCAAGGGGTGTTTGAGGGGGTTGGGTGTTGCGCTTCCCATCATTGCTATCGCCAAAGAGGAGGAATTGATTTATACTGGTATGCGTCCGATGCCGCTGGCGCTGGAACGCTCCAGTCCTGTTCTGCGGCTGATCCAGGCGGTCCGCGACGAGGCGCACCGGTTTGCGCTGAAGTACCATCGGCTCTTGCGGAAGAAAAAGACATTCGAATAAAAACAAACTTTAAACCCTAAACTCTAAATCCTGCCCACAAGGGGTGGGTCTCCGCATGCCTCTTTAAGGAGGGCCCTAAACAAACACCAAACACAAAACTCAAATATTCAAACGGACTGTTTTGGATTTTGGGTTTAAGTGGTTTTGGATTTGTTTAGAGTTTAGAATTTCGGGTTTAGGGTTTAAAAAATATGCCCAAACTGACTCCTTTCCAAAAAGCCGTTTATGCGGCGACCATGGAGATTCCACTGGGCGAAACCCGTTCTTACGCCTGGGTCGCGCGGCGCATCGGTGCGCCCAACAGCAGCCGCGCCGTGGGTAATGCGTTGAATAAAAATCCCTGCGCGCCTTTTGTGCCGTGTCACCGCGTGGTCTCATCCGACGGGTCGCTTGGAGGGTTCAGGGGCGGCCTGTCTAAAAAAAAGAGGCTCTTGGCGAGGGAAAAGAAAGCAAGGCATAGAATAGTAGATAGCGGTCAGTAAAAGAAGAAGACAAAAAAGAAATGGGAAGAATAGAATATTTCTACACAACCTCAAAAATCACCCCTTCATTTTAAATGCAAGATTTTAAAGATTTTCTTGGTTTTTTACTGACTACAAACTACTGACTACTTTTTCAAGGGGGAAGCATGAAGATCAGGGATATCTTAAGGGTGATGTGCGATCGGGACGCATCGGATGTTTTCCTCAAGGTCGACAATGTGCCTTACCTGCGTGTTTATGGAGAGCTGGCGCCTTTGATGGATTTCCCGGTCCTGGGGGTCGCAGACCTTCAGCGTATCGTCGCCGAGATCGCCGACGACGCGCATAAAAAAATGCTCCAGAATGTCTTTGATACGGATTACGCCATGGACATTGAAGACCTGGGTCCTTCCTTGGTCGGAACAGGAAGACCCGCCCCTTCTGGGCTGGGTCCTTCCTTGGTCGGAACAGGAAGACCCGCCCCTTCTGGGCTGGACCGTTTTCGCGTCAGCATCTTCATGCAGCGGGGCGTGCCGTCGGTCGTTATGCGCCGCATTAAAAAAGCAGTCCCGGATTTTGGTGCGCTTAATCTTCCCAAGGACGTCCTGGAACGCCTTTCCCAGGAGACGCGCGGCTTGATCCTGTTGACGGGACCGGCAGGCCACGGCAAGTCCACCACGATCGCCAGCATGATCGAATACATGAATACGACGCAGGCAAGGCACGTTTTGACCGTCGAGGACCCCATCGAATTTACCTTTACCGACAAGAAGAGCGTCATCAACCAGAGGGAGCTGGGTCTGGATGTTTCGTCTTACCCCGTCGCCCTGCGGCAGGTGACGCTGCAGAGCCCGGATGTCATTTTTATCGGTACGATCCGCGACCTGGATACGATGTCCGCCGCCCTCAACGCCGCGGAAATGGGCATCCTTGTCTTGAGCACCGTGCACACGGTCAACGCCGCGCAGACCGCCCAGCGCATCTTGAATTTCTTTCCGCCCCATCAGCACGCCGAGATCCGTATGCAGCTGTCGTTTTTGCTCAAAGGTGTTGTGTCTCTGCGCCTGGTGCCGTGCGCCGACGGTTCCGGCCGCGTCCCCGCCTGCGAGACGATGGTCCTGACGCCGACCATCAGCCGCCTCCTGCGCGAAGGCGCTTTTGCCGACATCACCCGTTTCCTGGAAGAAGGGGCCCTGTTCGGCATGCAGAGCTTCAGGCAGTCTCTGGCGAGGCTCGTCAAAGAGGGCCGGATCACGGCTGAAGAGGCCTATAAATATGCCGACAGCCGCGAAGACCTGGACCTGGAAATAAAAGGCATTAAGAGGTTGATGTAAGGCGGGTTATGCGTTAAAATAAGCCTTCATTTATAACTAATGTAAGGACAGAGGTGAGTTTGACAGATGCGTGAAGATATTGCACAAAAGATAACGCTTGTCCAGGAAACCCTCGAACGACTTCGGGGGTATCTTTGACATCGACGACAAAGACCGTCAGATAGCCGCGCTGCAGGCGCAGATGACGGATGAAGCTTTCTGGCAGAATCCCGCGGTAGCGAATCAGGTCGTCCGGAAACTCAAGGCCCTCAAGAATATCTCGGAATCCTGGCACAAGCTCGAGCGCCGTCTCAAAGAGACCTCGGAACTGTTCCACATCTCCGAAGACGAGGGCGATGATTTTCTGGCCCATCTCGACGTTGACCTTAATGTCTTGAAGGACGAGTTGGACCGTCTCGAGTTTCTTACGCTTTTCAGCGGGGAATACGATGCCAATAACGCGATCGTCAGCATCAACGCCGGGGCGGGCGGCACGGAAGCCTGCGATTGGGTGTCGATGCTCTTGCGCATGTATACGCGTTGGGCCCAGGGGCATGGTTTTGAGGTGGTCGTGACGGATATTCTCCCCGGGGAAGAGGCGGGTACCAAGAACGTGACGATGATCGTGCGCGGTGCATACGCCTATGGCTATTTGCGGCCGGAGGCCGGCGTCCACCGCCTGGTCAGGATATCGCCTTTCGACGCCAACAAGCGGCGCCATACGTCGTTTGCGTCCGTCGACGTGATCCCTGAATTTGAAGGCGATGTCGAAGTGGACATCAGGCCCGAGGAACTGCGGATCGATGTGTACCGCGCCGGAGGTAAGGGCGGCCAGCACGTCAACACGACGGATTCGGCTGTTCGGATCACGCATCTGCCGAGCGGCCTGGTCGCGCAGTGCCAGAACGAACGTTCCCAGCACCAGAACAAGCAGGTGGCCCTGGGGATCCTTAAATCCCGGCTTTACGCGCTCAAGCGCAGGGAACAGGACGAAAAGATGTCCCGGGAACACCAGGAGAAGAGGAAGATCGAATGGGGTTCGCAGATCCGTTCGTATGTCCTGCATCCCTATAACCTGGTTAAGGACCATCGCACGGATTATGAGACGGGTGACGCCAACGGCGTCCTCGACGGGAAACTCGACCCGTTCATCGAGATTTACCTGCGGGATGTGAAGACAAAACGTGATTAATTTTATCCTTTCAAAGGTCCTCGGCACCCAGAACGAGCGCATGCTGCGTGCGCTCTCTTTGGCCGTCGAGGAGATCAACGTCCTTGAGCCGCAGATAAAGGCGCTGACAGACGCCGAGCTCCAGGCCAAGACAGGGGTTTTCAAACAGAGGATCGCCGAAGCGATGAGCGCCGCCGGCTATGAGGAGGCGGAAGGCGAGCCCAAAAAGAAGATCCTGCGGGAGATATTGGATGGGATCCTGCCCGAGGCATTCGCCGTCGTGCGCGAGGCGTCCGTGCGCACCATCGGCCTGCGCCATTTCGATGTGCAGCTGATCGGCGGCATCGTCCTGCACCGCGGCGGCATCGCCGAGATGGCGACGGGTGAAGGCAAGACCCTCGTCGCAACCCTGCCGGTGTATCTCAATGCCCTTGCCGGTCTCGGCGTCCACGTCGTGACCGTCAATGACTACCTGGCCCGGCGCGATCGCGAGTGGATGGGGCCGATCTATGAATTTCTGGGTCTTTCCGTCGGGGTCATCCAGCACGATCAGCCTTTCGAGGAAAAGATTTCCGCCTACAACTGCGACATCACCTACGGCACGAACAATGAATTCGGGTTTGATTATCTGCGCGACAACATGGTGACGCACCCCCGGCAGATGGTCCAGAGGCCGCTTCATTACGCCATTGTCGACGAGGTGGATTCCATCCTGATCGATGAGGCGAGGACCCCCCTTATCATTTCCGGCCCTACCGACGATTCGGTCGACAAATATTACACCATCAACCGCATCATCCCCGGGTTGAAACGGCGCCTGATCCTTGAGAAAGATGAGATCGATGCCAAATACAAAGGGGAGGATCTTTCGGCGGGTTATGACGCCGTCGTCGACGAAAAGAACCATACCGTCAACCTGACGGAAAGCGGCATGGCCAAATGCGAGGAGCTTCTGGGGATCAAGAGCCTCTATGACGACCTTTCCGGCGAATGGGCCCATCATATCATCCAGGCGATCAAGGCGCACGACCTTTTCAAGCGGGACGTGGATTACGTCGTCAAAGACGGCAAGGTCATCATCGTCGACGAATTCACGGGGCGCCTCATGCCGGGCCGCCGGTGGTCCGACGGCATGCATCAGGCCGTGGAGGCCAAGGAGAGCCTGCGTATCGAGCGCGAGAACCAGACGTTGGCCACGATCACGCTGCAGAATTATTTCAGGATTTATGACAAGCTCGCCGGCATGACCGGCACCGCTTTCACCGAGGCCAACGAGTTCAAGCAGATCTATAAGCTCGACGTCGTCGTGATTCCGACAAACCGTCCCCTGGCGCGCACCAACTATTCCGACGCGGTCTTCAAGTCCGCCCGCGAGAAGTTTAACGCCGTCGTCGAAGATATTAAGACCTGCTACGCCAAGGGGCAGCCTGTTCTTGTCGGCACCATTTCCATCGAAAAATCCGAGATGCTTTCCAACATGCTCAAAAAAATCGGCATCCCGCACAATGTCCTGAATGCCAAATACCACGAGATGGAGGCGCAGATCGTCGCCCAGGCGGGCCGCCACAAGGCTGTGACCATCGCGACCAACATGGCCGGCCGCGGCACGGATATCCTTCTGGGCGGCAATCCGCAGAACATGGCCAAAAACATCCTCGCGGCCCAGAAGATAGAGCCGTATACGGACGCCTACAGGGAAGAATACGAAAAGATTTATGCGAAACTCAGGGAAGAGGCCCAAAAGGAGCATGACCGCGTCGTTGAAGCCGGCGGCCTGCATGTCATCGGCACCGAGCGTCATGAGGCCAGGCGTATCGACAACCAGCTGCGCGGCCGCTCTGGCCGCCAGGGCGACCCGGGGTCGTCGCGGTTTTATGTCTCTTTCGAAGACGATCTCATGCGGCTCTTCGGTTCAGACCGGCTCATCGGCATCATGGACAAGATGGGCGTTGAGGACGGGATGGTCATCGAGAACGTCTTCATCACGCGCCGCATCGAGGACGCCCAGCGCCGCGTCGAGGCCTACAACTTCGAGATTCGCAAACACCTGTTGGAATACGACGACGTCATGAACAAACAGAGAGAGGTCGTCTATAGCGAACGCCGCTTGATCCTGGAAGGCGGCGCCGCGGCCCTGAAGGGTTTCCTTTATGAAATGATAGGGGATTGTATTGGACGGAATATTCCCGCCTACTGCCCGGAAGGGCAGATGCCTCAGGATTGGAACTGGGCGGGGTTGGACGCGTGGCTGAAACAGAAATTCGGTCCAGGAATTGCGGTCAATCCCGATGAACTCGCCGCCCTGGATCCTGCCGGCGTCAAAGAAGAACTGACGGTCAGGGCCCAGGAGGTTTGGGAGAGGAAGGAACGGGAGGTTGGCGCAGACAAGCTTGAACCGATGCAGCGCATGGCCATGCTTCACGTGATCGACAGCCGCTGGAAGGACCATCTTTACGGTATGGACTGCCTTAAGGAAGGTATCGGCCTGAGGGCCTACGGCGCGCGCGATCCGCTGATCGAATATCAGAAAGAAGCCTACAACATGTTCGTCGAGATGATGGAGCGCATTAAAGATGATGTTGTAGAACTCGTCTTCCGCATGCAGATCCTTGAGCAAAAAGAACTCAGAGGGGTCTTTACGTCCTTACCCCAGAAGACGGAACACAGGGAGTTCGGCGGTTTGTCAGCGACGAGCGCCCAGGTGCGTATGTCGCAGGAGGATGAGGGCGGGGCATCTCGTGAGGAGGCGCCCGCCCCTTCCAGGACAGTCCGGCATGAAGGCCCTAAAGTCGGCCGCAACGACCCGTGTCCTTGCGGCAGCGGGAAGAAATACAAAAAGTGCTGCGGCGCCAACGGCTGAAGCTGAGGGATTTGCTTCCGGCATGACGGGAGAAGCATGTTTTTTTCGCGCTGGCAAGAGGGTTTCATGAAATCGAAATGGACGCCGTGGCTGTTGGCGTTGTTGAGCGCCGCCCTTCTGCGGTTATCGTTTCCCAGGCCGGGGATCTGGTTGTTGGCCTGGGTCGCCTTCGTGCCGCTCTTTTTTTCTCTTGAACGCAGGGATACGGCACAGGTTTTTTTCATGGGCCTTGCTGCCGGTTATGTCTATAACGTCGCGCTCCTTTTTTGGCTGATCCATGTGACGGTCGCCGGCATGCTTGTCTTGTGCGCCTACTTGGCTTTGTATCCGGCCGTCTTCTGCCTGGCATGGGCCTACAGCCGCCGCTATTTTTCCTTCGGCATGCGTCTGGTGTTTGCGCCGGCCGTCTGGGTCGCCCTGGAATACGTGAGGGCGCACCTGTTTACGGGTTTCCCCTGGGCGCTTTTGAGCTATACACAGACACCTGCCGTCATCGTCCTCCAGGGCGCCGACCTCTTCGGCAGTTGGGGCCTTTCGTTCCTCCTCGTTTTTGTGAATGTTTTTATTTTTGAAGGACTGGCGGCGCCGGGAACCTTGTCCTTGCGTTCGAGAAGGTTCTTTGTTCCTGCCGCCGTGGTCGTCATGTGGTTCTCTTACGGTCTCTGGAGGATATCCCAGCCTTCCATCGAGGCATGTCCGCTCCGTGTGGCCGTTATCCAGGGGAATATTCCCCAGGAGATCAAATGGGTGGAGCGTTTCAGCGATGGGATTTTCCGCAAGCATGCCCTTTTGAGCGAGCTGGCGGTCCTGAAGGAAGAACCTGGGCTTGTCGTCTGGCCGGAAACATCTTTTGCGGATTATCTTGATCCTGGCGTGAATGATCGTGAATTGAGCGATTTGGCCGCCGAGCTGCATGTGCCGCTTGTGATCGGCGCGGTCCGGCTTGAGGGCATGCGTTATTACAACAGTGCCCTCCTTTACGATGCGCAGGGGCGGCTGGAGATGATCCATGACAAATTGCACCTGGTTCCGTTCGGCGAATATCTCCCGACCCGCCGCTATCTGCATTTTCTGGAAGATGTCGTGCCGATCGAGGATTTTACGCCTGGCGATGATTTTCACCTGTTTTCCGTGCCCGCCGCCGGCTGTCAAGGATTACGGTTCGGCGTTCTTGTCTGTTTTGAAGATATTTTTCCTGAATTGAGCCGGGCGTTCGTCGTCCGGGGCGCCGATTTCCTTGTGAATATGACGAATGATGCCTGGTTCGGGGACACGTCGAGTCCCTATCAGCATATGCAGGCGTCGGTGCTGAGGGCTGTCGAGAACAGGGTGTATGTCGTGCGGGCGGCCAATACGGGCGTCTCCTGCGTCATCGACGATGCCGGCCGTCTTGTCGCCGACGTCAAAGACGCCGGCGGCAAAGAGACATTTGTCTGCGGCGAGGCCGCGGCGGTCATCGGCGCGACCCGTCGAACGAGCCTGTATGCGCACGTCGGCGATGTGTTGATTATCGTTGTCAGCTTCATAATTTTTGGTATGATAGTGTGGCGGAGGTCGAAATGAGGACATAACTTAGCGAACACAGGTGAGCTAAGTTATCCGCCCGAATTTGATCCTTGACATCTACCTCAATAATTTTTTTGAAGGTAAATGTCAAGGGTTTAATTCGCGCATACCATTTACGTCGCCAAAAAGGTTCCCTGCCTTTGGCCTCGGCCTTCGGCCAGGGCCAAGGCAGGCAGGCGTAAATGGTGCGCTTGTTGAAGGAGGCGGAGTTGAGAGACACCTTCAAAATAGCCGTCTTGCTGATGACCGGATTCTTTCTGGCGTTTTCAGGCATAGTTCGGGCGGCAAAGCCGGATGACGCGGATGTCCGCCGGGAGTTGGCCGTGCATTACTTCCGCGGCGTCGTGAATTACGAGGCCGGCCGCTTCGAAGACGCCCTGAATGAATTCAGGACGGTATCTTCCATAGATCCTTATTATAAGAACACGCAGAAATACATCACGGATTCCATGACCCATCTGGAGCAGTACCGTGAAGACCTGCTTTTGCCCAAGGATAATTCGTCCTACGAGGCCAAGGGCGTCGATCTGTATTTCCTGGGAAAGATGTATTATGAAAAACACGATTACGACCGGGCCCTGGAGGCATTCAAGGCCATCCTGGACCAGAACCCAAGCGATAAATTCGCCCTTTATTATGCCGAGCTTTGCGAGCAGGCCCTAGGCCCCAAGGCCAAGAAAGATTCTTCTATCTACGGACCCAGGAAGCGCGCCGAAGAAGTGATGGGGATGGAGAAGGAGGTCGCCTACATGAAGGAAGATATCTCCGCCCAGGAGGACATGGATACATTCCTGGAGGAGAAGGCCCAGAGTCGCGCGGACCTCGACGAGATGATCAGAAAAAAAGAGCGGCAGTTGAGCCGGCAGGAGGCGATCCTGGAAGAGGAGAAGCAGGGGTATCTCGCCGAGGCGAAGCTTGCCAAGAAATCCAGGAAGCTCGATGCGGAGACGGAGAAGTGGCGGCGTAAGAAAGAGGAGGTTTCTGCAGGCAAGCCCGGGGTGCCGGCAGAGCTTATCGAATTCCCTATTTATTTGAACAAAGCGGCCGCCTATTACGAGAATATGAAAGATGCCTTGCGGACCAGCCGCTGGAATTCTGCGGGATTGAATGCCATCCAGGCATCTTTGTATTATTGTGACGCGCTCTTGATTTATTTTTACGGGATCAAAAGCGCTTATCCGGAACATGAGAATATTGTGTGGCTGATGGCGGACCATGTCAATCGTACGGATGCCGAAGAGAACATCCTGCGGTTGAGGGCGATCCTGAATATGAGAGATCTCATGGAAAATGAAGACAGGCCCCTGACGCGGTCGGAAGCCATCTTTCTTGCCGAGAAGGCGGAACGGCTGATCGAATGGTGCCGCTCGATTTTGCCGTAGGGGATTAAAAGAGATTTTTTAAATGGTTGAAAAATAACAGTTACTCCTCGCGTTTACATCTTGTCAATATCTGTCTGCACCCAGCCCTCGCTCGGCCCGGAGACCGGGCCAGGCTCGGACGGGCATCCAGATATTGACAAGATACGCTCGCCTGCCTGCCGGCAGGCAGGGAGTTAACCCAGAAAGGGTAGACCTCCGCATTCCACATAGCGGAGGGTCTAATCCCGCCACAGGCGGGATTAAGGAGTTCGTAATGAAATCATTTCCTCGGTTCACGATCTTGGTCGGATTGCTAGCGGTTTTCCTTTTTTCGGCGATGCGTCTGGAGGCGGCGGATCCGGTTGTCGTCGAGCTTCATTTCCAGAACGGCGTTAAATACTATAAACGCGGCCTCTATGACCGCGCCGCCGAAGAATTTGAAAAGACGCTGAGCATGGAACCCGGCCACGAGGAGGCCAAGATCTATCTCGAGAAGGTCCATCTGATCCAGAAGAACCAGACGAAGGTGGAGGCGAAGGCGAGCAAGAATGTCGAGCTCAAACAGCTCTATCAGGACAGCCGCCGGCTTTACGCGGCGCATAAATACCAGGAAGCGATCGAAGTATGCAACAAGATCCTTCAGATCAAGCCGATCGATGACTATGCGTCTTATTATCGGGAAGAGTGTGAGATCAAGATATCGCAGCAATTGAAGCGCGAGAAGAAGATCCAGGACAAAGAGAAGCTGAAGGCGGCCAGGAGACAGGCCAAGATCGACAGGGCAAACGAGAAGAAGGAGAAGGCGGCCGCGCGCAAGGCCGCCCGCGAGGCCGCTCGCCGGCCGGTGAACAAGACAGACCATGGGGCGGTCGTCCAGCAGGATTTGGCGGCTTACGAGGCGGAAGCGACGCCGCGGGTCCAACCCGAAGGCGAGATAGAAAAGCCCATCGACAGAAAGATGCGTCTGCGCCAGGAGAAGCTGGCCGAGAAAGAGCGGCAGCGCCAGGAAAAATTTGAGGCCATAGCGGAGAAGAAGAAAGAAAAAGAGGAGCGCCTCGCCGCCAAGAAAGCGGCTGTTGAGGAGCGGCGCGCCGCCAAGGAAGCGGCTGCTGAAGAACGGCGTCAGGCCAAGATAGATGCCAGGGTGCGCAAGGCCCTGGAGAAGAACCAGGGGGCTGCCGGAAGAGAAACTGCTGAAGAGCGCCGGCAGGCCAAGATAGAAGCCGCTCAGCAGAAGCGGGCCAGAAAACAGGCGGAGGCCGCTCAGCGCCGGCAAAACGCCATAGACCATAAACAGGATGTCCGCGTGGAAAAGGCGCTCAAGAAGGAATCGGCCAAGCAACTGGACCAGGCGCGCAAAGACAATAAAGAGCTCTTTTTGAAAGGCGTCGATCAATACGGCAAGAGGAAGTACGGGGAGGCGATCGCCACTTTTGAGTCTCTGATCGCGGCCGAAAGCAGCACGACCGGCTCCATCTACTCCGGTACGGCGAGACGCCTGATGGAAAAGGCGCAACAAAGGCTTAAAGGCGAAGGCAAGGACAAGCAGATTGAAAACAACGAAAATTAGCGGTTTGCGGGTTAGCGGGTAAACCCCGTTAAAGAACGAGTTCTCTAACGGGGTAAACGGGTTAAAAAAGAAGGCTTATGGAACCTAAGATAGAGATTGTCAAGATCGAGAAGCCCGAGCAGGTCAATGTGATCCTGGGACAGTCCCATTTCATCAAGACCGTCGAGGATCTCTACGAGGCTTTGATCGGCTCGGTGCCGGGCATCAAGTGCGGCGTTGCGTTTTGCGAGGCGTCGGGCGCCTGCAAGGTGCGCGCCGAAGGTTCGGACGAGGCCATGAAGCGGCTGGCCGTGGATAACGCGCTGAAGCTGGGGTGCGGTCATTCCTTTATCATCTTTTTGGACGGTTCTTTTCCTATCAATGTCCTGAATGCCGTCAAGGCCGTCCCGGAAGTCTGCGGGATCTATTGCGCGACAGCCAATGCGCTTGAGGTGATCGTCATGGAGACCGCCGCCGGCCGCGGCATCGCGGGCGTCATCGACGGCGCGCGGCCCAAAGGCGTCGAAGACGAGGCGGACATCCGCTGGCGCAAGGATTTCCTTAGAAAGATCGGATATAAAATCCAATGAGGTCTCCATCGGCTCCATGATGCCGGTTGCCGGACTTGTTGTCAGAAGGAATTTTTATGACTCGTAAAGAATTCTGCCGCTGGATGGCTTACTCCTCCGGCCGCGTTGTCATCGGCTTCTGCGATTTTTTCGGCGGCATCGTGCCGCTTGGGCTTTTGTATGCCTTCGGCCGTTTTTTCGGTTGGGCGGGTTATATGTTTGCCGTCAAGCATAGGCGGATCGCCATCGAGAGCTTGACAATGGCCTTCGGCAAGACCAAGACGCCGCAGGAGATACGCCGCATCTGCCGGGAATGCTTCAATTCAATGGCCTGCCTGGCTGTTGAATTTTTCATGTTCATGAAACACCCCGAACGCATCAAAAAATTTGTGGATATCGAGGGCATCGATAATCTCAAAAAAGCCCTCGCTGAAGGCAAGGGGGTTGTCGCGATCAGCGCGCATTTCGGCAGTTTTCCCCTGCTCTTGTCGCGGCTGGCCCAGGAGGAATGCAAAGTCAACGCCGTCATGAGACATATGCGCGACCAGAAGCTCGACGAGCTTTTCGAGGGCAAGAGGCGCCTGATGCGCGTCGGCTCTATTTACACCCAGCCCCGCCAGACGTGTGTCAGCCAGAGTCTTAAAGTCCTGCGGGACAACGAAGTCCTTTTTGTCCAGCTCGACCAGAATTTCGGCACCGGCGGCGTCTTTGTGGATTTCTTCGGCGTCAAGGCCGCGACAGCGACGGGGCCCATCGTCTTTTCCATGCGCACGGGCGCGCCGATCGTTCCCATGTTCATTTACCGTCTTGGAGGCCCGCGGCATCGTATCGTGATCGAGCCGCCGATCCATGTAGATGAGAGCGGCACCAAGAGCGAACGGCTCTTGCACGCGGTTGAGCGGCTGACGGTCTTGATCGAAAAATATATCCGTCAGCATCCCCATGAATGGGGATGGATCCATAAACGCTGGAAAGCCAGGCCCAAGGAGGAGAAAGAAGGGGCCATGGCTGCCGCAGCGGGCGATGTTGATATAGATATAGCATAAACACCGATAAGGAGAATCAAAAATGACGACGTTCGATATGATGCTTTCAAAAAAGAGCGCCCTGGCTGCTTCCGCCTTGAAGATCGGCGGCCTGACGGTCCTTTTGTGTTTTTCGTCTTTCATCAAACTGCCCCTGTTTTTTACGCCTGTCCCGGTGACGCTCCAGACGTTTGTTGTTTTTCTGGCCGGCGGCCTCTTGGGTCCCGTTGAGGCCTTTATTTCCGTCGCCGCCTACATCGCCATCGGCATTTTCGGCGCGCCCTTCTTTGCCAATGCCGGATGGGGAGTCCCGTATCTGTTGGGTCCGACAGGCGGTTATCTTTTGGGCTTTCTGGCTGCCGCCTGGATGACGAGCAAGATCCGTAACTCATTGTCATTAAGGACGGTGGTTGCGAATTTTATTTGCATGGCGCTCGGTATGGTTGTGATCCACGTCTGCGGCGCATTGTGGCTGATGGCGGGTCTGCGTATGCCGGCCTTGCAGGCTTTGTTTTTGGGGAGTATGCCTTTTGTTTTGCCTGATCTGATGAAGGCCTGGATCGCGGCATGGATCTGCGTGAGGTTCTATAAACGATAAATCGTTTGGAATAGAGTCACCCCGCCGGAGGCGGGGGAAACATAAAATAGAAAGACTCTTTGGCCAAAGCGCTTGTCAATTTCACTCACATGCGCCAGAGGTGTTCGTGAAATTGACTTAACGCAGGCCTCAGAGTCACCCCGCCGGAGGCGGGGTGAGGAGGCCGTATGAAGATCAGCGAGATCATGGCCAGGGAAGTCAAGACGCTCTCATCCGATACGCCCGCCGTTGAAGCGCTCAAACATCTTTTTGAAAATAAGATCAGCGGCCTGCCGGTCGTGGACGGCGAAGGCAGGCTCATTGGGATGTTTACGGAAAAAGACATCCTTCGGGCTATCCTGCCTAGCTATGTTTCGCAGGTCGGCCGCTTCGTCTACGAAAACAGCCCCAAGACCATCAAATGCAAGGTGGCCAAGCTCGCCGGAGCCAAGGTCGGCGAGCTGATGCGCAGGGAAGTCGTAAAAGTTTCCGAAATGGCCCCCGTGTGCGAAGTGGCCCATATTATGTTGACGCAGAACGTCCGCAGGGTCCCTGTTGTCGATGCCGAAGACAGGATCAAGGGGATCGTGGCGCGTTCCGACGTCCTTGACCAGCTGCTTAAAGGATGAAAAAAATCGTCCTCAAATTCGGCGGTCTTCTTTTTGTCTCCGTGGCCTCGGGCCTCATGAGCCACGCCTGCGGCCTGAATGCGCACCAGGCTCTTTCGCTCGCCATCTTCGTCGCGTCCATCATGGGGACGCTTTTTTTCTGGGAGTTCCGGCTCAGTTTCGCATTTTTGGGGTCCGGTCTGCTTCTGGTCGCCAAGGCGATCGACCTCGATAGTTTCCTGAAATTGACGTCCCTGGACGTGATCCTGTTTTTGGCGGGGATGATGATCGTCGTCAGCCTGCTCAAGGACGCCGGGTTTTTCGCGTGGCTGGTTGCCTTGATCCTCAGGGCCAGGAACCTTTCCGGCAAGAAGTTCACGTTTTTGGTCATGGTTATCTCGGGATTGCTCGCCTGCGCCGTGGACGAAGTGACGTCCATCATCTTCATGGTCGCGGCGATCCTGGAGATCTGCGATTATTACGAGGTAACCCCGACGCCGTTCATCATTATTTCGGTCCTGGCGACCAATATCGGTTCGGCCGCGACGGTCATGGGCAATCCCATCGGTATCCTGATCGCGACCAAGGCGAACATGAGCTTCGAGGATTTTCTCCTGACGCCATTCCCTATTGCGCTTGTCGCTCTTCTGGTGACGATCCTGATCGTTTTTCGCTGGCACAACCGCGCGATCGCGGAATTCGACCGGCATATCGACGAGATGAGGGCCGATGATATCCTCTTGAAGCTGATCTCCGTGCCCATGGACCGGCACCTGAAGTCGTCGTTGACCATCTTCGGCGTCATGATGGTCACGATCGTTCTCCATAGGCGCCTGGAATTACTCCTGGGTTTGACCGAGAACACGATCCTTCTGATCGCGCCGATGCTTACCGCCGGCGTCATCATGGTCTGGAAGCGGCACAAGGCGCGCGAATACGTCGAGCGCGGCATCGAATGGTGGACGCTTTTGTTCTTCATGCTCCTTTTTGCGCAGGCCGGGACCCTGCGGCATACGGGTGCGACCGACGTCTTTGCGCGGCTGTTCGCCGATTTTGCCAAAAACAACCCCGGGGGTCTCCTGGCGTTCGTCCTGTGGAGTTCCAGCATCGGCTCCAGCATCCTGGACAATGTCATCATCGTCGTGACCTATGTGCCGGTCATCAAAAGCTTTTTCGCTTTGGGTTACGGTTCACCGTCGCTCTGGTGGGCGCTTCTTCTGGGCGGATGCTTCGGCGGCAACATCACGCTGATCGGCTCGACGGCCAACATCGTCGCCATCGGCCTGCTGGAAAAGGAAAAAAATATCCGCATCAGGTTCAGGGATTGGTTTGGCATCGGCCTGACCGTGGGTATGGTCACCACGATCGTCGCCTGGGGTATGCTCTTGCTGAGAAATTATTGTTGTACCTTCAAAATCTGAACATAAAGGGCTTTGCATGCGCACGTCATTTATCAAATTCCTCGCGCTTATCGCCTCATCCATCCTCGTCGCCGTAATTGCGGGCCAGGCGGGCATGAGCCATACGCAGGCGCTGTCCCTGGGGATTTTTACGGCATCCATCTGCGGCACTCTTTTTTTCTGGGAATTCCGCCTCAGCTTTGCCTTCCTGGGGACATCCATCCTGATTTTGACCCGGACCATCGACATCCCGCATTTTATCGAATTCAGCTCGCTCGACGTCATCCTTTTTCTGGTCGGCATGATGATCATCGTCGGATTGATGAAAGACGCCGGTTTTTTCGCCTGGGTCGTCGAGCTGATCTTAAAGATGCGCAACCTGACGGCCCGGAAATTCGTGATCGCCATATCGCTTTTTTCGGCGGTGCTGTCGGCGACGACGGGCGAGGTGGTCTCCATCATTTTCATGGTCGCGGCCATCCTGGAGATCTGCGATTATTTCGAGGTCGATCCCTTGCCGTATATCATTATTTCGATTTTTACGACGAATATCGGCTCGGCCGCGACGGTCCTGGGCAATCCCATCGGCATCCTCATTGCGACGAAGTCCGGCCTGACCGCCGAAGATTTCTTGATCAAGGCCTTGCCGTTATCCATCGGCTGCCTGGCTGTGACCATCATCGTTTTTGACTTCTGGTACAGGAAAAAACTCAATGAGTTCGACAAAAAGATCAAGGAGCTCGGCGCCAATGAGATCCTGATCCGTCTCATCTCCGTGCCTCTGGCGCGTGAACTCAAGGTCAGCCTTTACATCCTGGCCATGACGGTTTTTTTGATCACCGTCAGCCACCGCATCGAGCTGTTCTTTCGCTTGGAGAACAATGCGGTTTTGTTGACGATCCCGCTCATCATCGCGGCCTTCGTCATGATCTGGAAGTGGCACAAGGCGCGGGAATTTGTCGAAAAAGACGTCGAATGGTGGTCGCTCTTGTTCTTCATGTTCCTTTTTGCGCAGGCCGGCACCCTCAAATATACGGGGGCCACCGACGTTTTTGCGCAGGGGATGATCCATCTGGCGCGCGGCAGCCACGATGTCCTCCTGGGCCTGATCCTCTGGTTTGCGTCCATCGGCTCCAGCGTCATGGACAACGTCGTCATCGTCGTCGCCTTCATTCCTATCATCAACAGCTTTCATGCGCTGGGCAAAGGCATGGAGGCGTTCTGGTGGGCGCTCTTGTTCGGCGGCTGCCTGGGCGGCAACATCACGCTGATCGGCTCGACGGCCAACATCGTCGCCATCGGCATCCTGGAAAAAGAGAAACATATCAAGATCGGATTTTTGGATTGGCTCAAAATCGGCCTTGTGATCGGCCTGCTCACGACAGGGCTGGTGTGGGCGATCTTCTTGTTTTTGCCGGTCTTCGGCTAAGACTTCGTCCCGCGTCCAGAATGCCCCGCCTGTAAAGGCGGAGCTGAATGGGCATTCGGGCGGGATTCCTGCCTGTCCGTCTGTCGGGCAGGCAGGAATCCCGAAAACAAAAAGGGCCACGGCTCGCCCGCCTGCTTGTTTGGCCTTTGGCCGAGACAAGCCGACGGGCCGGCCGGGGAGCTCCACGAGGTGCATATGAAACCACTGGGGAAGAGATATTTTTTGACGGGCCTTCTGATCGTCCTTCCGGTTTTGGCCACCGTCTATCTTTTTGTTTCGCTCTTTTTGTTTTTCGACAATATCCTCGGCCGCTATATCTCCAAGCTGACGGAGGCGTATCTCGGGTTTTCCATTCCCGGCCTCGGGCTGCTTGTCTTTATCATCCTGATTTTTTTGACGGGACTCCTGGCGACCAATCTTATCGGCCGGCGCCTCATCGCCTATTTCGAAGGCCTGTGGCTCAAATTCCCTCTCATCAAAAATATCTATCCGGCATTCAAGCAGATCTCGAAGTTCTTATTCTCCCACAAGTTTGGCGAGGGTGTCCAGCGCGTGGCTCTCACAGAGTGGCCCCGCAAAGGCATGTATGTCCTGTGCTTCGTGACAAACCAGTCCATTCCTTATTTTGACGAGAAACTGGGGAGGGAAGAGTATTGCAACGTCCTCATTCCGACGGTGCCGAACCCTGTTACGGGATTCTATGTGATCGTCGCCAAAAAAGAGCTGATTTTTTTGGATCTGACAGTCGAGGAGGCGGCAAGGTTGGTCATTTCCGGCGGCGTCTTGAATCCCAGAGATTTGTTGCGTCAGCAGATCGAACCACCGGGAGAGCTCTGATCCCCTTTGCCAGAGTTTCACGGGCCGAGGTCAGGGCGAGCCCGGGGGTTGGTTATGCCTGCGGTTTTGGCCGCGAGCATAACCATGGCGGATGGGGACGTCGTCCTATAAGGCTCCAGCCGGGCCGCGGGAGGCGGCGTCATCCCGTTGGTTCTGCCGAGAGCACGATCCAGCCGTTTATCACCTTGATCATCCATAACAACAGAAGCGTCAGACCGATGCCGCAGATGGGAATAAGAAAAAGCGGGGTGGCGAGGGCGCCTATACAGGCACCGGCGAGGTCCATGCCGTAGATCCATCCGGCAGCGCGGCTGGGGTTTTGGTCTGATCCGCGCTGGAGACGGCAGAGGAGCTCATGGATCATGGGCAGTTCGATGCCGACCAGGAGGCCTGCGCAGGCGCTGAGGAGGCCGAAGAGTCCAGCGCCGCCGGGGAGCCCGAGCCGGTATTCGATGGCCCGGATGATGAAAAAGCCGAGCGATGCAACGAGCGTTGCCGTCGCGCACTCGACGAGGGCCAGGCGCTTGAATGAGAGGAGTTTTTCTTTGTTGCGCAGCCAATAGAGCGCGCCGAGGGACGCGCCTGCCATGAAAGAGGCGGTCAGGACCGCCAGCCACTGGAAGATATACCCCAGGAAGCTTTGGAAAAGGAAGATCACGCTTAACTGGACGCCCATCGCAAAAAATCCGCTGGAGAAGACAGTGAATCCTAATAGAGAGCCGCGCCTGCGCGGCTTTTTTGGTCCTACGGACCAGGCGAACAAGAAGAGCATGACGGCAAGGAATATCGTTTCAGGCGCGATGTGTCTAAAGCCGCTGAAGACCCGCGGCAGTTTTTTGCTGAATTGCGCATAATAGAGCGCCAGGCCGTCATAGAGGCCGCAGGGCCGCAGGTCGGTGTTGATGCAGGCATTTTTGCGGGCGGCGGCGACGGCTTTTTCGAACCATGCCCGATAGGCCGGATCAAGCCGCAAGGCCAGATAGGCGGGTTCCAGAAGACTGGCGGTGATGCCGAGTTGCCGCATCCGTTCGGCCATCTGTATGGGGTTGAAGAGAACAGGTTTTTTTGAGGCGATAAAGATATTGTAGCCGTCGCCGGGGATGACAAAGACGTGTCCGAAGACATCCGCGGCCGTGGCCAGAAGCGAGGCGTTGATCGCGGCCAGTTCCCGGCTCAGGGCGGACAACGAACCCCAGGTTTTGAATACAGCCATGCCGTTGTCGCCAAGATGGTCTTTGAGCTCTTTGAAAAATTCTTTCGTGGCGTAGCGGTTGATGGACAAGGAGGTGGGAAGGCTTGTGTTGACAAAGATGGCGTCGAAGACGCCCTGCTTCTTTCTCAAATAGCTGCGGCCGTCAAGCAGCTCGATGAGGAGGCGTTTATCGGAGAGTTCGCTGGCGACGGGTTCGATGTCAAGCGAGCGAAGAATGCCGATGAGGAGAGGGTCTGTTTCGGCATAGACGATCTGTCTGAACGGATATTTTTCGGCTTCTTTGAGCAGCCCGCCCGCGGCATTGCCTAAAAAGAGGACGGAAGCCGTGCGGTCTGCGGCAAGCATGGGGAGGTGGATGAAATCCTGCGTGAAATAATCCTCGGGCGCAGGGACATTGATCAACGGCAGGCCGTCGTAGTAAACCGTGCGCTGCTCCTCGTTCTGCACGACGGCGATATTGCCGTAGACGGAGTTTTCATAAGCGGTGAGACGTTGCCCCTGCCATTGGAGTTCGAGCGTTTTTTTCTGCAGTCCTGAGGCATGGATCAGCGCGGTCGTGCCGTAGCACAATATGAGAAATGAGAGGATCGCCGGTCCTTTCCTGCGTTTCTCCAAAAACAACCCGAAGGCGACGGCCGCGGCAGCCACCCAGACAAAGAGGGCGATCTGGATGCTGGTGAATATCCTGATGAGGACAAAACTGAACAGTCCGCCGGCCGCGAGCGCTCCCGCGCACTCCAGCGCATAGACGCGGCCGACAGATTTGACGCTGCGGAATGCCACGCTGAACATGGCGCCATCGCAGAAAGACGAGACGGACAGCGCGGCAAAGGCGATGAGGACGATCTGTCCGAGGCTGAGCACTTCGCCGAACGGCACGGACAAGAGGATTTTTGAGGACCGCACAAGAATGACGGCGGCGGCGAGTCCCGCGCCGGAGAGGAGCTGGAGCGTGGCGAAAAGCGGCTCCGGTTTGCTGATGCGCTGCAGATAGGCCGCAACAATACTGCCCAAGGCGCCGCAAAGGAGCCACGCGCTTAAAATAATGCCGAAGGTCAGCTCATTGCCGTAAAAGACGACAAGGAGCTCGCGCACTAGAAGCGCCTGGGCGATGACGGCGATGGCGCCGCGCAGAAGAATGGCAAAAGAAAAAAGGCGGTTCTGCATACCTCTTATGATAACAACCGCATGCATGTTTGGCAATCTCCCTGTCTAATGAGACAAAACAGGATAGACCTGTTTTGTCTCAATGAATTTCTCCGTCCTCGTCCTGCTTGAGATAGGGCAGGCACGGGGTTTCTTTTCTAGAGACCTGCGCATCGTAAGATATCGGAAAAATTTCTCGCCCAGGGTTGCCGGGCACGAAATTTTTCCTCTACTCGCGGGGTAGCCCAAAAGGGGCAGACCTCCGTCTTCCTCTAAACGGAGGGTCTAACCCAGAAAGGGTAGACCTTCCTCATTCCACATAAAGGAAGGGTCTGATCTTCGCCGCATTCTGCGACTCGATCAAAAAATATTTGTCCGGTTGACAAAACAGTTTTTAGTTGTAGAATGAAGAACGCATTGAAAAAAGAGAAACAAAAATGGGGATCATCCCTTGTTCCCGCTGAATAGAAAGACAGGGACTCGGGATGGTTCGCCGGCAAAACAAATTTCGAGGGCGAACCATGGGCAAAGGCAGACGTAAAAGACTGGGTAAGTTGAACTGGCGTTCAAAAAAAGCTAACCACGGCCGCAAGCCGAATCTGGGTTAACGAGGCCATCGAATTTCCGCCGAAGTTTTAGCGGCGGCATATAAAAAATCTCCTTCCAAAACAACCGTATTCATCGTCGGAACCTGCAAAACATGAGGGGAGAGTATCCTCTAAAACATCAAAATATTGTGGTATTGGAACAGAAAATACCAATATGTGGTATTTTCTATTGACAAAGCTCCCAACCAGCGGTAATCTGGAAAAGCACTTTTTAAAAGACATTAATTCAGCAGTCAACAGATAGATTTCCACAAATTTCATCCCACCATCTGCAGCGAAAGGAGAGGCGACTCATGGCGCTCAAGCTTTCCGAAAATTCCCTGAAGGTCCTCGAAAAACGCTACCTTAAAAAAGACGAAAACGGCAAGGTGGTTGAGACCCCGCAGGAGATGCTTACCCGCGTGGCCAAGGCGATTGCAGCCGCCGACCGCCTTTACCGTAAGACTGAGGACGATATCGCCGCTCTGGAGCGTAAATTTTTCACCATGATGGAAAGCCTGGAGTTTATGCCGAACTCTCCGACCCTGATGAATGCGGGCCGCGACCTCTCTCAGCTCTCCGCCTGTTTTGTCTTGCCTATTGAAGATTCGATGGACAGCATTTTTGATTCCATCAAGTTCACCGCGCTCATCCATAAGTCGGGCGGCGGCACGGGATTTTCCTTTTCGCGCCTGCGGGCGCGTTCTTCGACTGTGCGTTCCACGGGCGGTATCGCCTCCGGCCCGGTCTCCTTCATGAAAGTCTTTGACGCCGCGACCCAGGCGGTCAAACAGGGCGGCACCAGGCGCGGCGCCAACATGGGCATCCTGCGCGTGGACCATCCGGACATCATGGACTTCATCGTCTGCAAGGAGAACGACAAGGAGATCAACAATTTCAACATCTCCGTCGCCGTCACCGAAGATTTCATGCGCAAGGTCACGAAAGACGAGGAATATGACCTTATCGACCCCAACACGCACAAGGCCGTCCATAGGCTCAAGGCCAAAGAGGTCTTTGAGCTCATGGTCAAGATGGCCCACAAGAACGGCGAACCCGGCATCATCTTTATCGACCGCATCAACAATAACAATCCCACCCCATTATTAGGTAAGATAGAATCCACCAATCCTTGCGGCGAACAGCCGCTGTTGCCTTTTGAGAGCTGCAACCTCGGCTCCATCAACCTTTACGCGCTCCTCAAAAAGGCCGGCGGCAAGTTTGAGTTCGACTGGGACAGGTTGAAAGAGATCATCCACCTTTCCGTCCACTTCCTGGACAACGTCATCGACGTCAACAAGTATCCGCTTCCCCAGATCGACAAGATGACCAAGCAGACCCGCAAGATCGGCTTAGGGATCATGGGCTGGTCGAGCGCCTTGGCCAAGATGATGATCCCGTATGATTCCGACGAGGCCATTGCCCTGGCGGAAAAAGTCATGTCCTTCATCCAGGCCGAGGCCCGCAAGGAATCTTTGGACCTGGCGCGCGCCAGGGGCACGTTCCCGGCGTATAAGGGCAGCATTTTTGAGGCGAGCAACCTGCGCCTGCGCAACGCGACGCTCACCACCATCGCGCCCACAGGCACGATCTCCATCATTGCCGGGCCGTGCTCTTCCGGTATCGAGCCGATGTTCGCGCTCTGTTACCAGCGCGCCAACGTCCTGGACAACGCCAGGATGATCGAGGTCGAGCCTGCGTTCAAGGACGTGATGGAGGAGAAGGGGCTCTATACGCGTAAGCTCATGGAAAAGATCGCCGAAAAAGGCTCTGTCCAGGAGATGAAGGAGGTCCCGGAGGATATCCGCCGCGCGTTCGCGACGTCCCACGACATCACGCCCGAATGGCATATCAAGATGCAGGCCGTCTTCCAGAAATTCACGGATAACGCCGTCTCCAAGACCATCAATTTCCACGAGGATGCTACGATCGACGACGTGCGCAAGGCCTACATGCTCGCCTACGAGATGGGCTGCAAAGGTCTGACCATCTACCGCGACAAGAGCCGCTCCGAGCAGGTCTTGAGCGTCGGCACAAAAGATACGAAAAAAGAAAAGCAGGTCGCCGAAGGCAAGATCGGCCCCAGACCCAGGCCCGAGGTCGTCATGGGCACGACGACCAAGGTTTCGACCGGCTGCGGCAACCTGTATGTCACGATCAATACGGACGAGAACAGCCGTCCGTTCGAAGTCTTTATGTCGATGGGTAAGGCAGGCGGATGCGCGGCCTCCCAGCTGGAAGCCATCGGTCGTTTGGTGTCCTTGGCGCTGCGTTCCAGCGTTGACGTCAAGGTCATCATCGAACAGCTCCGTTCCATCCGCTGCCCGTCCCCATCGTGGGAAAAGGGCTGTCGCATCTTCTCGTGCGCGGACGCCATCGCCCGCGTCATCGAGCGCCGCCTGGTCAATGACAAGATAGAGACCAAGGCTGAAGCCAAGGTCGCTGCCGCCATCGACCAGATGAGCGAAGAGCTCTACAGCCAGGTCTCCAAGAGCGAAGAACAGCTGGAAAAGCACATCACGGGCAACATCGTCGGTGTCTGTCCCGATTGCGGCGGTGTTGTGAGGCATGAAGAAGGCTGCGTCAAGTGTTCTGCTTGCGGATATACGAAATGTTAATGAGCGCATCATTTACGGAAGCGCAACGCGCGACGTAAATGATTTGCGCGAATTAATCCCGATACCTGCAAGCAAATTTCGCAAGAAATTTGCGCCGCGAAATGGTATCGGGACAATGACCTGACAACCTAACCCGGATTTTTTATGAAATCCGACCCTGACTAACGAACTCAAAAAACGCCCTGATAAATTCAGGGCGTTTTTATTGTGAGGACTTAACTTGCGCCTGCCTTTGGCCTTCGGCCAAAGGCAGGCAGGGAAGCATTAGCGTCCGCCACTGGTTTTTCGGCGGACGTCCGCTGATGATTTGGTAGAGGACGACGTAAGTTAAGCGTCCGAACAACCCGCCGACGCAGTAGTGGCGGGTGGATCATCGGAAGGCTGGACTGATTTGGTCGAAACAAAGAGGTTTGATTGAAGCCGAAAGAGGTTTGATTGAAGCCGAGCTTCGATCAAGAGACAAAGTTGTCAAAGAGGAGGTATGAAGCGATGATTCCAATAATTGGGCTGATGATTGGGTTGTATATTTTGGCAAGATACAGCGAGATGTCGAAAAATGTTGGCATTGGGACAAAGATTATGCTGGCGATCTTTAGCTTAGTCACAATAGTCTGCTTATTCGGTTTGCTTATTTCTTCTGCAAGTGTGCCAGCGATGTTTTGAGGTTTGATTGAAGCTCGGCTTCGATCAATGGATACGGCTTCGATCAATGGATATAAGAACATTTTTTGACTGCGAGCTGTTTATGATTAATTCTATAGTTGGTATATTATTTTGTTGCCGTCCTGAGACTAAACAGGCTAGACCTGAATTGTCTTAGATGCGGCTAAAACGGAGGAGGGGTAAATGTTCAAGAAGTCTTTGCTGATTTTTTGTGCGTTATTGCTAGTTGGTTGCGCGACGGCGAGCGATCACAGAAGGAACGTCCAGGATGACAAGGGAGATAAATTGACGGTCGGTACTGTCCAGAAAAAGATAAAGATCGGCATGTCGTCTGCAGAAGTGGCGGAAGTCCTCGGCGCTCCGAATATCGTGTCGACCGATGAAGAGCGACGGGAGGTCTGGATCTATGACAAGATCGCTTCGGACGTTACCTATTCCAACAGCGAAGCCGAGGGTGGGCTTTTCCTTCTGATTACGGGCTTCGGCGGATCCGGCAGGTCGGGTGCGGCATCCACCTCGCAGCGCACGCTGACCGTCATCGTGAAGTTCGACAAAGACAATAAAGTGCGGGATTTTGCATATCATACGTCCAGTTTCTAGGGGGACTTTATGGCAAGAATCCTTCGTTTAGCCGTTAGCTTGTTTTTATGCGTTGTGATGGTCGGCTGTGCTACGATGCCCAAAGGTTTCCTAAAGCCTCCGGAAGACACCCTGGAGAAGAGACAGCTGGAAATGAGGCAGTATGATACGAAGAACGAAGAGCAGATCCTTTCGGCGACGGCAGGGGTCTTGCAGGACCTGGGTTTTACCCTGGATGAAAGCGAGACGCCGCTCGGTTTGGTTGTCGCTTCAAAAAAATGCGATGCCAAAGATGCCGGACAAATCGCAGGGGCTTTCTTTGTTACGGCCTTATGCGCCCTCGGAGGTTCGTCTTCAAACGCCCTGGCTTTGGTTGACGCCGTCCAGGTCGTCAAGGTCTGCGTCATTGTCCGTCCCAGCCTGGAAGGCTCCAAGATGACGACGCGCGTCACTTTCCAGAGGATCGTCTGGAATGCCAGCAACCAGATCAACAGGGTCGAGACGCTGAAAGACCCGAAGTTGTATCAGGAATTCTATGAAAAATTATCGAAGGCAATATTCCTGGAGGCCCAAAGTATATGAAGAGTCCTAAGCAGCGGTTGTTTTTGTATCTAAGTTTGCTTTGTCTGTTGGTCGGCTGTGCCTCGACGTCCCATCAGATCATGGGGACCGACAAGAGCCAGGTGGCATTAAGGGCCATACAGACCCGTGCCTTCGATACGACGGACAAGAAGAAGATGATGCAGACCATCATTAGCACGATGCAGGATTTGGATTTTGTCATCGATAAGGCGGATTACACGCTTGGTTCGATCACAGGCTCCAAATTCCTCGGATATGCGAGCGTCACGATGACCGTGACGGTCAGGCCGAGAGGAGAGACCCAGCTTTTGGTAAGGGCGAATGCCCAGCACGGGATCCAGTCCGTCGAGGACGCCGCCACCTACCAGGATTTCTTTACGTCTCTTGAAAAAGCGCTCTTTTTGACGGCGCAACAGGTGGATTAACCTGTCTTATTGAGATAAAAAACTCGGTTCTATTATCGAAACTAAGCTCTGATAATTCTATATGTCAAAACTTCTGTTATTAGGGAAAGGCAGGAGTAGACATCAACTTTAGAAATTGATGAACGACCCGATTCCTCTTTTTAAGAAATTACCAAACTTCTAGTTTCGAGATCTGACTAAAAGTTTTGCAAAACGGAGAAAAAATGAATAATGCTTCCATAAAAAGATGGGTGCAAAGTAATTGGTTTAAAATAGGAATTATGCTGTTTTTTATTATAGCCCTTCTGCTCCTTGTTTATTATGTTGAACAGTCAAAATACCATAAATTGACTATTGAGTGCAGAAATCTCGGAGAAAAAATTGGCAAAGACCTTAACCCTCCCCCCGCAGGAGGTAAGATGATGTCAGAGTATTATTTCAATCCAAAATTAAATAAATGTTTTTATTGTGGTGGTTACACAGGAAACGGTTTCTTAAAAGAAACCATAATTGACGTCTATACCAATAAAGAGATTGTCTCTTATATGGCACAGATTAAAAATCCTGATGAAGGGGAAATAGATTCAAGACGTAGATTTATTAGACTTAAACGGCTACTATTTGGTGAAATAAAGAATCCTCAGAAACATGAAATCGATCTTATGCGCCAGAGTATCGAGTGAGCCCTAAGCAGAGCCGAGCTCTGGAGAGCTCGGCTCTGGAATGCTTGTAGAATTCTGAATACTTGGAGGGGAAATGACAAAGATCATCTTATTGTTTATGATTTCTGTTTCAGTGATGCTTATGCAAGGATGTGTAGTTGGTATTTTAGCGGCGGGTGTCGGGGCTGGTATTGGAATGGGAAGGTCCGGAAAAGCAAAAATAATGGAAGCCAAGACAAAATATTCAGAGCAGTACAATAATTATAAGCTGGGGATGGAGAATATCAATTTAGAGCGAGAAAAGGCAGGTTTGCAGCCACAACCTATTAAAGATTTTGATGAATGGCTTGATGAGCAGCCCTTGACAGCAGATGAGATCAAATTATTTAAAAAATATAATGCTTCAACAACAAAAGACTTGAAGAATAAAGAGGCTGTTGTAACTAAGACGAATTTTGAAGGATCAGGGACTGATAATGTATCGAAATAAACTAGTAACCAGATGAGATCAGACTACTCTGTGTGTTTGGTTGAGGCTATATCTCAGCAGAAGGAAACATGCCACCTAAAGCCGTTAAAACAATCAGGGATTTGATATTTTGGGAATATGCGAAGCTGATTTCGGGGTCGGCGCTTGGCGACCGCAAGAATTATGGCTTTGTCATGAGCTCGTTCAAGAAGCTGCAGACAGGCGGGATGAAGTGGTCGCAGATCCTGCGCGAAGACCTGCATATGGACCAGACGAAGTGCATCTATTGCGGCGCGATGGCCGACTTGAGCAACGATCATATAGTCGCCAAGCGCGAGTGCCACTTTGCAGAAATCCACAATATCGTCAAGTCGTGCAAGAAATGCAATTCTTCCAAGGGTGATAAAGACCTCCTGGAGTGGTGGGGTCTTGAAAATCGTTACGAAATCCCTCGCAATGTCATGGGCAAGTATCTTAAAATGCTCTATGTGTGTCATAAGTGCAGGGGGACCTTGGAGATGGCTGATATTAACAAAGATGGTAGACTTGATCTTTTGGATTTAGGGGTCATATTTAAGAATCCTTGCGATCCTGAAAAAGCTAGACTGGAAAACTCGGAATAGATCCAAATAGGAGGGATGGATGGCGAAGACGCAAATAGTGACATTTGATCGAAGCCGAGCTTCGATCAAGAGCCCTGTGATCCCGAGAAGGTAAAGCAAGAAGCCGGACGATAATGAGACAAACAGGTCTGGCCTTAAAGTCTCATTAAGGTGGTTGAGGCGGAGGTTGGAGGGGGTGGCCCATGCGTTATGAAACGTACGCTTTGGTTTTAGCGGCGGTTTTCTTATGTGGCGCGGAGGTTGGCGCAGGAGAAGAAAAGACCGCTCCGGCGCCGCAAGAGAAACCCGCGGCTGCGCCGGCCAATACCGTGGTGTTCCGCGTGCCGAGCCCGGCGCTGGTGGCGCCCGTGGGCGAGACCCTGGATATCAGCGGGCAGAAAACCGTGAAGTTCAGCTGGAAACCGGCCCATACGCCCTACGATGTCTATTGTTATCTCTTCCGTATTTATCTGGAGAACGAGACGTCCCAGAATGGCGCCGTCTACCATGAGCAGGTTTCCGGCCTGCATACGGAGATCGAGGTGCCGGCCGACCTTTTTAAGGACGGCAAGACCTACACATGGTGCCTCAAGCAGGTCAACAGCGCGCAGCAGCTTCTGTTCAGCGACGCTGTGCATCATACCTTCCGGGTGATAAAAAAATAGGAATAGTTTTTCTTTTGATCGAAGCTCGGCTTCGATCAAGGCCTCGATTTGATCGAGAAAGCGGAGAAAAAGATGTTGGCAAGAAGAGTTACGTTGCTGGAACCTCCTACGATGCGGGCCGCGTATAGCGACAGGATGGCCTGGCTTCTGGCAGAGATGTCCAGTCTTGCTTATCTTGAATTTGAGAATTCGGAAAAGATGCGAGAGAAGTTGGAAATGCATCTCGGCGAACTCGGATTTAAGCTAACCCGTCCTTTCAGCGAAAGCGAAACTCAAGGGTTTTTGGCAAGAAGGGAACAGGATAAGATCGCCGTATTGGCATTCAGGGGGACCGAGGTAAAGAAATGGTGGGATATTCTTACTGATTTGGATTTCAGGTTTTATAGGGCCGGGAAGGGGGCCAAGATCCATAATGGTTTTCAACGGGCCTTTGCATGCGTCCAGAAAATGATAGAAGAGGAGGTGCGCAATCTGGAGAAAGAAAATTTTGCTATCTACATTACCGGACATTCTTTAGGCGGGGCCTTGGCTCTCGTGGCGGCGAAATATCTAAGTTCGGACAATATTGCCGCCTGCTATACCTTCGGAAGTCCGCGGGTGGGAAATAGCGAGCTCGGAGACACGATAAAGCCTCCCATATATCGCATTGTGAACGCCAATGATTTGGTCCCTCGGGTGCCGTTTCCTTTCATCGTCGAGTTAATCTACTGGATCAGTTTTTTTAAATCCTACAATATTTTGGAGCATTTTTTTAGTGAGCGGGGGTTTTACGCTCATCATGGTGACCAGCGCTACTTGACGCCTTGCCGCGATGATTTCATGGATTTAAGGTTGGTTCCTAACCCCGGTTTTATCGACGCCAGATATCGTTATTTTAATCTTTTGAGGATTGGGCTTGGGATACAACATCATGCCTGTGATTTTTATTGCTGCAAACTGGCTAATTATGCCGTCTCGAGATTAGATAAAGAATAGATTTCAAAAATCCATGAAGGAGGGAACAATGAAAAGAGGTCTTTGGTCGGTGGCCGCAGGGTGCCTTTTGATGACGGCGGGTTGCGCCGGCATCGAGATCGCGAAGGTGACGGATAAGAATGCAGGGACAGGCGGTGTCTATTTCTACCGGCCGTGGCCGTATCTGTTGGTCGTCAGCAGCGCAGATGGAAAAGTGGACAGCAGGGTCGTCTATCTGCCCCGGATAAACGAAGAATACGTCATCAAGGTGCACGGCGGGCTAGGGACGGTCAATGCGACGTTTGACCTGACCGACGGCTGGCAGCTTACCAAGATGGGCGATGTCAGGGATTCCAAGATCCCGGAGACGATGAATGCCATTTCAGGTCTGGCGACGTCTGTCAGCGGGGTTCTGATGAAAGCCCAGGGAGTATCGCTGCAGGCTGAGCCGCTGCCTCCGGGTTTGTATCGTTTCGAGTTCGATGAAAAGACCGGCTTTGTCAAAGGACTGGCGCCGGTGTCTTTGTCGCAAGATTAATCCCGTTTGAGATTTGATCGAAGCTCGGCTTCGATCAAGAGACGGAGGCCTTATGGAAGATAAATACTACGAGGTGATGAGGAGCTACGCATGGAATTATTTTTCAATGCATGCCGACCAAAGACTCAAAACCTTTAATTTGTATGTAACGCTTGCGACTTTTATCATCGGTGCCTTTATTGCTTTTTCAAAAGACCCGGCGATGTCTTGTTCAAAATGGTCGTGTCTTCTTCCTTTTTTATTGGCATTTCTTTCTTTCGTTTTTTGGAAATTCGAAGTCAGAAATATGCGTCTCGTCAGGAACGGAGAGGCGGCATTAAAGTATCTCGATGAACAAATCGATCTGGAGGCGTATAAGGAAGGGCCGCATGTCCTGTGGATTTTTGCCAGGGATGATTATTTTTCAGGACAGTCGCAGAGCTCTCCCTACAAAAAGGGATGGACCTACTCCACGTGCTTTAAGGCTGTTTTTATTGTTTTTGGTTATGGGAGTTTTATCCTTGGGTCTCTTTGCCTGTTGACAAAGTGAAGTTTCGCCGGCACGTCTGCCTGCTTATCCTCGACAAGCAGGCAGACGGAGCGGCGGTTTTTTTATCTTTAGTGCATAGCGAAATCCTACGTCAGACCTTCATCCCCAGACAGCCAGCCTGCTTGCCGGCAAGACAGGGGGCCGGGGTTTTCTGATGCAGGGGTCAATAGGGCGCGTGAGGATGGATCGTCAGGCAACATGCCGACCGGCCGATGGCATGAGCGAATCCGGGATACGTTTAAGGAATATTTCTCGTCTCTTTTGTAAAAAGGACAAGCATTCCATGTCATCGTATACAAGGTTGATCGAAAAAGGTATCCATGTTTCTGAAAAAAATGTCTGCGACCAGGACAAGATATGGTCGCGCTACAGCCATGACAAGGTGGATATAGGAGAGGAGCTGGCCCGGGTGATCCGCACCCTCGACAAAGACATGCCTCTGAATGCAGAGTTGCGCGCGCTCTCCATCGGTTCAAGCGACGAGCCGCAGTTCAGGATCCTGGAGACGGCTTTCCGCGGCGGGTTGTATCTCCTGGATATCAACGATTGCGCCCTCGGCATTGTCCAGGAGCGCATCAAGCGTCAGCGCACGGACCATGTGACGACCATCAAGTGCGATTTCAACAGGATATTTTTGGATCCGCAGAAAGCAAAGGCTTTTTTCAGGGACAGGCTGGGGAAGAGGCGGGTCCACCTGGCCACCCTGCACCATTCGCTCTATTATTGCCGGCAATGCTGCTGGATCGAGCTTTTCAAGAATTTGTACAGCGGTTTTCTGGCGCCTCGCGCAGCCATCCATGCGGTGCTCATGAGCTCAAAAAGTAAAAACCCCTCCACCACGATCTGGCTCTATAATCATTTCGCCGGAAAATTCTTCGGCGCCTATAACGACCAGGACCTGCGCCAGTTCAAAAAAGACCTGCAGAGGGAGACGGTTTTTAAAAAAGCGCAGGTATTGCTGCGGACAAACCGTGTCAATTTTTATGTCGATGATTTCGAGAAGTTCATGGCCGTCGTGTGGATGATCCTTCTCTATCCGCAGGTGCACCGCTACAGCCTCGAACAGAGACGAGAGATCACGCAGCATGTCTATCATCATTTTTGGCGAAAGAAAAAGCCTTTGACGCAGGAACAGGACCATCTGGTGGTCTACAAAGGGCTTGGCTGCAGGGGATTGATTTAGGATGGTGAGCTTTCCATGCCCGATAAAATTTTTACCATAGGCCACGGGACGCGCTCCGTGGAGGAATTCGGACGCATCCTTCAGGCCTTCGGCGTCCGCAAACTCGTGGATGTCAGGACGATCCCCCGCTCCAGGCATAATCCTCAATTCAATAAAGAGACCTTGCCTCAGGCCCTGAAAGCATTTAAGATAAGCTATCTCCATATGCCGACGCTGGGAGGGTTGCGCCGTCCCAAAAAAGATTCCATCAATGGCGCCTGGCAGAATGCGTCGTTCAGGGGGTTTGCCGATTACATGCAGACAAAAGGTTTTGACCGGGCGCTGGGGCGGCTGACGAGATTGGCAAAAGGCAGGACCGTTGCTTTCATGTGCGCCGAGAGCGTCCCGTGGCGCTGTCACCGGTCTTTGATCGGCGATGCGCTCGCCGCCCGCGGCTGGGATGTGGAGCATATTTATTCGGCGACAAATGCCAGGGCCCACCGGATGACGCCGTGGGCGAAGAAAAAGGACGGACGTATTTTTTATCCCGGCGCGAAGGCATCGGGAGCCGGGTTTCCGCGGGAGACGCGATGATGAAATTAGGCAGGGACGTCGTGCATTTTTTGCAGAGTCAGGGTTTTGTGATCGTCTCGACGATCGACGCTGCCGGCCGGCTGCATAATTCCTGCAAGGGTATTGTCGAGATAGACGACAACGGCCGCGTGTATCTGCTGGACCTCTTCCGGGCCAGGACGCGCAGGAACCTGGAAGCCAACCCGGTCCTCAGCATCACGGCCGTGGACGAGCATAAGTTTATCGGCTATTGCCTGAAAGGCAAGGCGAGGATCGTCACACAGGAGGAGGCCGGATTGCACCTGACGCGCGCATGGGAGGAAAGGATCACAAGCCGCCTGACCAAGCGCCTCATCAAAAATATCCACGGGGAGAAAGGACACGCCTTGCATCCCGAGGCCCTTTTGCCCAAGCCGGAATACGTGATTGCCATGGATGTGGAAGAGGTTGTCGATCTCGCGCCGCATCCAGGGGGCAGGTGATCTAAGCACGTCAAGAAAAATTAGTATTTCATGGTTGATATTAAGTTGATTCTTCGCAGAAATCCCTGTGCCTGGGGATGTCTGCCATTAAAGATCGGCGGGTCCCTGTTTGCCTGCCGGCGGGCAGGTCAGCCTTGGTCTAAGGCGGGGATCTTTGGCGGAAATGCAGTTGTGAAGTTCTGCTCAGGAGGAAGCCCCGGTCTTTAGACCAGGGAGGTTTCACCGGGATAGTTTTATGGCGCAAGCTAAAGAAAATAAATATATTATCTCGCGGAATGTTCTGCGGTGCCTGCAGAGTGAGGTCATCAGCCGTAAACAAAAGGATTTGATCGACCGCGCTGTCAAAAAGACGATTAAGGAATACGGCGAGACACTTAGACTTTTAGGCAGGGAGTGAGCCTGAGGAAAGGATTTAAATAGAGGTGAGCGGGTTAACGGGTAGGCGGGTTGACGGGTTGTTTGGGGGTGCGGTTTGATCGAGGTTCCGGCAGACATCGGAAAATATATCCCGGTTGCCGCCGGGGTCATTGTCCTTTGGCTCCTGGTGCGGCTCCTGGCAGGGCGTAAGAGAGGAAACCCTTTGGCGGCCCTGGCGAAAAAGCTGGGGCTTTTGCTCCAGGAAGGCCATGACGATACCCTTGAACATGAATTAAGGGTTTTTTCTTTCTCCGGCATGGGAAAGGTTTTCCCGCGGTTGTATTACGCCATGAGCTGTTCGTGGGACGGCGTGAGGATGAAGATATTCGATTATAACGGCAGCCGTTTTATTTTCGGCATGCCGCGTTTTCTTTTTCAGACGATGGGTTTCGGGGATGCGGCAGGCACGGCCCTGTCGCAATTTTTTATTTCGCCCAGGACCTTCTACTGGCGCCTGGCGCCGTTGTTTTCAAAAGACGTCTTTGTGAGAGAGGGTATACCCGTGGAATTCCTGAAAAGGTATGTGATCGTTATGAAAAAGGGCACGCCCGTGCCGAAGTTCCGCCGGGAGCTTTTTGACAGGTTCCTTTCTTTGGGGAAGGCGTATTCCCTGGAGACGCACGGCAGCTGCTTCGTCTTTTACCGCCGCGGCCTTGTCATTCCCCTGCGGCGCATGGAGATCTTCTACAAGGATTTCCAGGGGATCACCGGCGTTCTTCGCCAGGGTATTGGTTGAGCCGCCATGAATACGAACCGGCAGGTCCTTTTTGCGCAGGCCATGGGCAGGCCCTTTTTGGGGTGGGGCGAGCTTGTGGCATTGATGCGGGCGGACGCCACGGCCAGGAGTCTCGCCTTTTCAAACCTGGTGACGCTGGTTCTGGCCCTCGCCCAGCACTGGCCGCTCAAGACGATCATGTTCATCTATTGCGGCCAGAACGTGATCATCGGGTTTTTCAACGTGATCCGCATCCTGGGGATCCGCAGGATGGACACCCCGCGCCAGCCCGATGCCGAGGTCCCGCGGGCCGTCACCTATTTTCTGGCCGGCTTTTTTACCTTCCACTACGGTTTTTTCAATTTCGGTTACTTTGAGTTCATCGGCAGGCCCGCCGTATCGGAGCGGGGGTGGATTTGGTTAAGTCTGGGGGCATTCTTTGCCCACCATCTTTTTTCTTTCCGGCAGCATTCACGCAAAAAGATCGATGGCGCGGGCATCGGCCGCCTGATGTTTTTTCCTTATCTGCGGATCGTCCCGATGCACCTGACCATTATCTTCGGCGGGTTTTTTATGCTCTTGTTCCATAACGGTCTCGCCGAAAAAGCCGTCCTGATTTTCTTTTTATTGTTGAAAACCAATGCCGATCTCAATATGCACAAGGTCGAGCACGCCGCAGAAGACCGGCCGCGGTCCGGGCCCGCCGACCCCTTGCCGGAGAAATGACATGTATGCGTAAAACTTTCGGGCAGGAGACGAATGGCTTGAAAACGAGGGGGATTGCCCTGGCGGCCTGCCTGTTTTTCTTCTTCGAGGGCGCCGCCTGTGCCGCCTCTGACGTCGAGGTGACGGGTGTTGTCCTTGAGAAGAACGGCGAGCCCGTCGCCATCGTCAACGGCGAAATGGTCAAGGTCGGCGACAAGGTCGGTTCCGTCGAGGTCGTGGCCATTGACGGCGAGTCGGTGACCATGAGAGAGGATGGGAAGACCCGTGTCATGAAGATCGGCGAGGGCGCCCCCGATGTTAAAACCCCCGGGACGGACGCCGCGGCGGCCCATGCGCCGGCAGGCGCGGCAGAGGGTATTTACGGGACCCGGGGCGCCGTCACCCCCGACGAGGTCGCATCGTTGACGATGTCGCTGTTTTATGACGCCGGCGCCGTTGCCGGTTATATCGTCTTCCGCGACATCAAAGGCGAAATGCGTGCCGTCAATTTCATCGAGCCGGCCTACATGGATATCCATAAATTGTCCTATGTGGATCGGTCGGGGGCGCATTATGCCGGGCAGAGAGAGCGGCGCATTCCTATCGGCAGGATCGATACCTCTGATTTCAAATATTTCAGGACAAAGGACGGCGAAGTCCTTCTGGCGTATGTCCTTAAACCGTTTCATTACCAGCTTGGCACCGATAAAAGGGCCCTTGTTGTTTTTAACTGGGGCAAGCTGTACGTCCAGTGCGAGATGGGTGATTTGACAAAGCAGCCCCGTTAGAGGATTTCGTTCTCTGGCGGGATAAAGGGGTGTCTCGTGAAAATATGGATTTATATAGCTGTTGGCTTGATGTTGTTGCGGCCTTCCGGTGTTGAGGCGGCCAGGGTGAGCGGCGACGTGGAAGTCGGCATAGGGACACGCAGCATCTTTGGAGCGGAGGATGTTCCGGTGCCGACGCTGTTGTCGCCCGCAGGGGAGACCGTGGATTTGACGGGCAAAGATACCCTGGAATTCAAATGGAGCCCGTTCGAGGGCAGGATGTATAAAAGGCAGGGGTATGACTTTCGGCTGTATAAAGGACGACAGACATGCGCCGACAGTCAGATCTATAAAGAACAGGTGGGGCCGGGTGACTATCATGTGGTCCTGAAGGCGGACATGTTCGAGAACGGGCAGGTCTATACCTGGACCCTGCGTCAGCTTTATTTTGACAACAAGAGCGATGCGGCATACAATTCATTTAAGGTGGTGAAGAAGGGGGAAAATTAACCTACCCCTTGTGTGTGCATCTCAAAAATTTTATCTGCATCCAGCTTCGCCAGAGTCTCGGCGGGCAGATAAAGATTTTTGAGATACACTTCGGGGTTAATCCAGAAAGGATAGGCCTCCGCATTCCACATAGCGGAGGGCCTAATCCCGTCAGAGACGGGGAAATAGAGTACTTAACATGACTCCTTGCGTAAACAGCTAACCCACAAGGGGTAGGCCTGCGCAATACCAAATAAGCGAAGGGCCTAAAAATTTCTGGATGCAGCCAGCCTCGCCAGAGTCTCGGCGGGCATCCAGAAATTGTTTAGCTACGCTGCGGAGTTAATCTCGCCGGAGGCGAGATTAAGGAGGTCCATATGTTAGCCAAGAAGTTTGCGTTGGGGTTCGGGATCGCGGTCATCTTTCCCATGATGATCCATTACGGCGTGGCGACGTTTGTGCCGGAACCGAAGTGGCAAGATTACCACCACATGGACGAAACGATGCAGATGAACCGTCAGAACATGACAGAGACAGAAAGGCAGCAGGCTGCGGCCAAAAGGCAAAAACAGCAGGATGCCTGGAGGTATGACCAGAAGAGGTTTCAGAGGGCGCTTTTTTCCATCGCCGCTCCCCTTGGGATCATGGCGATCATCGTCGGTTCGCTGGTGACGATCCAGGCGATAGGCACCGGTTTGATGTTCGGCGGCATCTTCAGCGTCCTGGACGGTTATTGCAATTACTGGTCGGAATTGCCGGACGGCGCTCGCTTCGTGTCTCTCTTGATCGCGTTTGTCGTCTTGATCTATATCGGCTGGCGCAAGCTGGCGAAGTGAGATTGCGAGGAAAATCGCGATGAAGAAAATCCTTGTTCTTTCCGCCAGTCCCGTGAAGGACGGCAATACGACCACCCTCGTGAACTGGTTTGCCGAAGGGGCGAAGTCAAAAGGCGCAAGGGTGGATATCGTTGCCACCGCCTTCCTCAAATATGAAACCACAGGCTGCACGTCGTGCCGCAGGTGCCAGGCGATCAAGGAATATGCGTGCGTCGTCAAAGATGAGGCTTCGCCTGTGCTGGCGAAGATGGCTGAGGTGGATGTGATCGTCATGGCCTCGCCCCTGTATTTTTTCGGGGTAAGCGCCCAGCTCAAGCTCGTCATGGACCGGATGTTTTCTCTTTATAAGTGGGACAATGCAGCCGGGACCATGACGACACCTCTTAAGGGAAAAAGGTTCATCTTGATTGCCAGCGCCTATGAAGACGTGGGTCTGGATGCTTTGGAGAAACCGTTCGTTCTGACGGCGGATTATTCAGGCATGGGCTTCGAATCCCTGCTTGTGCCCCATGCGGGAGAATCCGGCGGCGTCAAAACACAGGCGGCTATCCGCGAGAGAGCTATAGAGCTGGGCCGCCGGGCGGCGCAAGATTAGGAAAGTTTTTGTCGGATGCCGTCTTTCAGGTATTCCACCCGGAAAACAGAAAAGCCGTTTTATGTTTTTCGGCCCTCACACCGAAATGATAAAAACGATCCGTTGGTTTTTGTTTTTTTGTTGTCTCGTTGCGCCGTTTTCTGCTGGGCCGGTTCCCTGCGGCGCCGGAGAAGCGCAAGGGTTGACGCCGGCCGTTGCCCGCAAGACAGGTAATCCTTCTGTTTCGTCTGTCCGCGTGCCGGAACCGACTTTACTGGAGCCGGCGGCCCGTGTCGTCGATATCGGCGATAAGCTTTTCGTCGCTTTTCGCTGGGAACCCAAGGGCAGTCCTTATCAGGTATGGTATTATATGTTCCGTCTCTACAGGGGTTATGAAACGACTGCGGTGAGGCAGATCTATGCGAAACAGGTGTCGGCGCTGACGCCGGCGGTCGCCATCTCCATCGATTATTTCAGGGATGGGGAGAGCTATACGTGGTCTGTCGTGCAGGTGGACGCCGGTCCGTTGTTCAGTGAACCGGCCTTCGCTACATTCAGGGTCTCCAAAAAATAAGATGCGTTCATCACAGGCAAAGCGAATGGGGCAAAAACGAAGATCCAGAGGCGTATCGTTGTCGGCGTGGCTCATGATCGTCATCAACGCATCCTCGCTCTTGTCCGCGCTCGATACTAAGTATTATTCTGCGTGCTATGCCTCTTTTCCCGCCGTTCTTGTTTCTTTTCTTGCCGGTTATTCGTTTCTTTTCTCCGTCGTCGGCATCATCGCCGGCGCCGGGTTGCTGGCATTAAAAGAGGCTGCAAGAAAGGCCGCCATCTTCATCAACGCCGCCGATATTCTCGTGGGTCTGCCGGTGTTCATCCTGTTTTTCAGCAGCGTCCGTTCGTATGTTTATGTCCTGACGGCCTCCCAGCTGGCGCAGGGGCCGCCTTCGCTTGACGCCGGGATGGTCGCGACGGCCGCCTTCGATTTTGTCGTTTTCATGAACCTGGCGGTTTTTGCCTTGAACGGCGCGTTCATTTTCTTTTTTACGCGTCGTAAGATCAAAGAACAGTTTGCGGCGGCGTCCTGATCGGCGGCCCAAAGGAGGCGTTGTGAGGATTTTTGTCCTGTTGCTCGGCGCGCTGATGCTGTTTTCTTTTGTCCCGCCGGCGCCGGCGCTCAATGACGGCAGGATAGAGCTGCCGCCGCCGCAGACGGACGGCGGAATGCCTTTGATGCAGGCCTTAAAGGAAAGGCAGAGCACGAGAGCGTTCAGCGACAAGGAGCTTTCTTTACAGACCCTCTCCGATCTTCTCTGGGCGGCGGCCGGCGTCAATCGTCCGGATACGGGCGGCCGCACGGCGCCTACCGCCGTGAACAAGCAGGAGATCGATATTTACGTGGCCCTCAAGGACGGTCTGTTTTTGTATGACGCCAAAAACAACCTGCTTGTGCCTGTTTTGTCTCGGGATATCAGGGCGATGACCGGCGAACAGTCTTTTGTCAAGGATGCGCCTGTGGACCTAATCTTTGTTGCAGACCACCAGAAGATGGAAGGCATGACAGGCGAACAGAAAGATTTTTATGGGGCGACAGATACGGGGTTTATCAGTGAGAACGTATATCTTTTTTGCGCGTCAGCCGGTCTCGCCACGGTTGTGCGCGGCTGGTTCAACAAACTGACGTTAACCAAGACGATGAAACTGCGTCCTTCCCAGACGATTATCCTGGCGCAGACCGTGGGGTATCCGCGCAGTGAATGAAGCGTCCGCCGATGAGCAAGACAAAAAGGATGCGTTGGTCCTGGACAGGCCTGCCGTGCATTGGGCGGGCCGGCGGCCGGGGCGAGAACGGCAGGATCCGCGGATGTTGCCATAAAAAGGGAGCTTTCAAATGAAAAAAGCCTTCCTGGCAGGGTTTTTTGTATTTTTTGCGTATTTCCCGGCGCAGGGTTTTTCGCAAGGGGTCGATCCGCGGACGAAACTGGAAGCATTGAAAAGCCGCCTCGAGGCGGTGGCCGGGATGCTCGCCGAAGAAACACGGACGGCGTCGGACAGGCTCTCCGAAGGTGATGTCCGCGAAGACGAGGTGCGCAGTGTCCTTTCGGACCTTTGCGGGGCTTTGGCTTACAGCGTGGATTGCACTTACGTCAATGAAAATGGCGTGATGACCTATGTTGAGCCCGAGGCCTACCGTATTTACGAAGGCAAGGACATCAGCAGTCAGCCCCAGTTTGTCAGGGCCAACGCATCGGGCCGCGCCGTTTTCAGCGGGGTCTTTCGCGCCGTGGAAGGTTTCGATGCCCTGGATTATGAATATCCTCTCGAAGGCGGGTCCGGCCGTAAGAAGGGCACTTTGAGCGTCCTGATGAAGCCGGCAGATTTCATAAAGCTGGCCCTGGGGCCGGAGATGGACGGCCTGCCGTATGAAGCGATGGTCCTGCAGACGGACGGGCTGATTCTTTTTTCGGACGAAGCGGAGATCGGCCGCCATGTGTTCACAGACCCGATGTATCGGGATTTCCCGTCGCTCCTGGAGCTTTGCCGCCGTGTCGTCAAGGACGCAACGGGCGAGGGCGCCTATACGTTTGTCGGCAGGCGGTCGCAGGAGCCCGTGAAGAAAAAGGCTTACTGGACGACGGTTGATGTCGGCGGGAATGTGTGGCGGCTGCTCTTGATCGTTGGAGGGTAGTTGATTGGCGTGAAGGAGAGACGTTTGAGAGAAATCAGAAAAAAGACCTCCGCGATGTTGAAGGTGTGCGCAGCGGTGACTGTCCTGTTTTTGACGGCGGGCGTTATGGCGGCGGCCGCCCCGCAGGAAATCCTTGAGAAACCGGCGATCTATCTTTATCCGGGCATCGAATCGGACGTGCAGGTGACTCTGGAAGTGAAAGGCGCGATCTTCCGGTCCGAGCCGGCTTATGACAACGGCTGGTTTGTCCATGTTACGCGCAAAGGCACCATCAATAACGAGCGCGACTATCTTTATTATGAAGCGGTGCTGGAGAAACCTCTTGTGTTTTTGCCAGGCAGCTGGGTCGTCAAGAGAGAAGACCTCCAGGGGTGGTTTGACGATCACTTGGCGGACTTGGGCCTCAATGTCCTGGAGATCCAGGATTTTAAGGAGTATTGGCTTAACAGGCTGACGCAGGGCGCCTATTACGAGATCGCCCTGGTTTCCCAGGATTTTCTTAATGAGAACGCCAAAATGGTGATCACGCCGATCCCGGATACCGTCATCCGGCGTATCTTGTATTTTATTCCGTTGAAAGAAGCCAAAAGGTACGCGCCGCCAGAGATCCAGACACCCCGCCGCAAGGGGTTTGCTGTCGTGGAATGGGGCGGGGTCCTGGCGGAGGAGAATGCCGAAAGGGTGAGGTAGGGCAACGATTATAAATGAACGATGAACAATGAAAAATTTAATCGGGGTGCAGAAATCCCCGGTTTTCAAACAGGGGATGAATACACAACGATTATCCGCCGACGCATTAGTGGCGGATCGTCCAGGAAAGAAACCCCGGGCCTGCCCTCGCTTGGGCGAGGGCGGAGTCCGGGGGGATTCATAAGGACACAAAGGAAGGCAGGGTATCGTTTTCGCGCGGGTCTTTGTTTTTTTTATTTGTTCATTTTTAATTTTTCATTGTTGATTGTTTCTTTTCCCATGCAGGGAGAAGGAACAAAGGAGCCGGAGTTCATCGTGAAGAACGGCTATCATTTCGGCGTATGCGTGGGGTATTCCGATGCCGAACTTGTCATCGAGGGGCGGAAGGCCGCTTTCAAGAAGTCCAGCCAGCCGCCCGATTCCCGCTATCCGCCCGTCGAGGTCACGCGTTATTTATCGTCCTCCGAGTATAACATCCTCAAAAATCTCATCGAGGCGACGGAATTTGTTTCCGCGCAGGACAAATATGGATGCCCGGATTGCTATGATCAGGGTGCCGAATGGCTGGAGGTCACGACGCCCCGGCTGGAGAAGCGTATCGAGATGGAATATAATGCCTTGCCGCCTTCAATAGAAAGCCTTCTGATTTTCATGCGCAAGGTGCGCGCCAGGCTTGATGAAAGCAGACGTTAGCCGACGGCTGTGGTCCCGGCGTCCGGGGCTGCCAAATGCGGATAAATGTCTTGATGTGCTCTTTAGACATTGGTAAAGTGAAGCTCGGCCGGCACGTCTGCCTGCGTGTCTGGCCTCGGCCTGCCCTCGGCCTGCCCTTCGGGCAAGGCCAGGGCCGAGACAAGCGAGCAGGCCGGCCGGCGGTTTTTCTGTCGGTGAATAGCGAAACCCTGCACCGCCCTGAACCGGCTGCGAAATGTTTTCATGGAGCGTTCAGCCTGGTTCAGGATTGGGACAGGGCAAGAAAAACAAACATTCTTTTGTGTCCATGAATATCTCTTTGCCGTTAATCCTGGTTGCGGGCATCATCATTTTTCTGGGGCTTGTTTTCGGAGAGCTGGCGGTCCGCCTAAGGCTTCCCAAGATCACCGGTTATATCTTCGCCGGCGTTCTCCTCAATCCCGGTTTTACGGATATCGTCCCCCAGAGTTTTGTCCGGCATGCCGAGATCATCACGGATGTCGCGCTGAGCTTCATCACATTTTCCATCGGCGGCACGCTCTTTTATCCTCGTGTCAAAAGCCTCGGCAGGAGCATTCTTTCCATCACGCTTTTTGAGGCGGAGTGCGCCTTTTTTGTGGTCATCGCGGGGATGGCCGCCGTGGCGCCGTTCTTTTTGCCGTCGGCGCCGGGCCACGGCAGCTTTTGGGTGTACCTGCCGTTTGCCTTGTTGATGGGGGCGCTGGCTTCGCCGACGGACCCTTCGGCGACCCTTGCCGTCACCCATGAATATAAGGCTTCCGGAGAGGTAACGTCCACCATCATGGGCGTCGCCGCCCTCGATGACGTGACGGGGATCATCAATTACAGCATTGCGTTGGTCGTGGCGCAGGCCATGGTTTTGCATGAGCATGTTAGCGCCCTCGCGACATTTTTCGGTCCCGTGGGGGTCGTTTTCGGTGCCGTTGGGCTTGGGATCTTGTTCGGCGTCATCTTTCTCTTTGTGATGCGTCTTGTTTATCGTGAAGGCGAGGGATTCATGATCGTCGCCGTTTTTGCCCTGACCACCCTTTGTTACGGCACGGCGCGTTTCCTTCATGTGGAAGAACTCCTGTCTACGATGACCATGGGGATGGTGGTCGTCAATTTCAGTCCTGTCAAGGAAGAGATCTTTTCTGTCCTGGAACGCTATACCGAAGAGCTGGTCTTCGTTATATTTTTTACCCTCAGCGGCATGTACCTGAATTTTTCGGTCCTCGGCACGAGCCTCGTTTTGGTCCTTTTTTTCATTATTTTCCGTTTTGCCGGAAAAACAATGGGGGTCTATGTGGGCGCGCGCCTGGCGCGTTCGCCGGACAAGGTGCGCAAATACACCGCCGGCGGCCTCATCCCGCAAGGCGGCATCGTGATCGGCCTAGCGCTTCTCGTCAAGGCCAATGCAGCCTTCAGTCACATATCCGATATGATTGTCAGCATCATCATCGGGGCTTGTGTGATCCACGAGCTGGCGGGGCCTATCCTGGCCCGTTTTTCGCTTTCCAGGGCGCAGGAGTTGCATAAGGACGCATGACGCACAAACAGGCAGGAGGTTGATGATGACGGAGACGATGTTTTCTTTTTTCTGGATGGTCTTTCTTGTCCTTGGCGTGGCCCTTGGGATCGCCTGGCTTTTTCTGCCGTGGTTTCTTATGTCCAAGATGGACAGGATGATCGAGCTATTGGAAAAGATAGCCCAGGAGAAACGTTAAGGCGTTAACGGAGGCTGGGGACGGGGATTGAGATGAAGACGCTTGTTGTTTACTATTCGTTTGACGGCAATACGCGCCTGATCGCTCAAGCCATCGCTGAAACAGCGGGGGCGGATGTTCTGGAGCTGCGGACGCAGGACCAGCCGCAGAGCAAGGGGGTCTCCAAGTATTTCTGGGGAGGCCGTCAGGTATTCATGAAGGCCCGGCCGGCCCTGCTGCCCCTGGACAAGGATCCGGCCGCCTATGACCTCTTGTTCATAGGTACGCCGGTTTGGGCTTTTGCGCCTGCGCCGGCCATGAGTTCTTTTTTGGAAAAGACGGCGGTCCGCGGCAAGAGGGTCGCCGTTTTTTGCTGTTCGGGAGGCGGGCCGGGCAGGACGCTGGGGCGCATGGCAGAAATTCTCGCAGCGGACAACGTGATTGCCGGCCGTATGCATTTCGTCGAACCCCGGCGTTCGCCGCAGGCATCGGCGGATAAAGCCCGTCAATGGGCGAAAGAGGTTTTGGTTTCATAAAATCGGCATTGTTTTACCCCGCACCCGGAATGCCCTATCTGTAAAGGTGGGGATTGGCGGTGCTTGAAGACACCGCCATGGACATTCGGGCGGGATTTCCTGCCTGCCCGCCTGTCGGGCAGGCGACCACCGCGGAATCCCGAAATAAAAGGGGCCGCGGCTCGTCCGCCTCCTTGTCTGGTCTTTGGCCGAGACAAGGAGGCGGGCAGGCCGTTGGGCCCCACGAGCGGTTTGGAAAGAATTCCCGCTTTGGGAGGAAAACAGTCTCGAGACGGCTTGCAAGAGAAGGAGAGGATATGCGCAAGGCCTTTGTGTTTTTGTCGTGCTTGTTTTTGTGCGGCTGTCTGCAATCGAAAGAGCACCTTTCGTTCGCAAAGGACGGATCCGGGACCCTGGAGGTCCATCTGATGGTTCCGGAAGGGACGCTGGAGATGATCGATGCGACGATGGGGGCCATGGCCAAGGGCATGACGCAGGCTGTAGGAGGCAACCAAAAAGAGATGCCGCCGTCGCTTGCCGAAGAAATGTTTTCCAGCCAGGATGAAATGTTCAAGAAGGCCAAAGAAGCCGGTTTGAACATCCGTTTCCAGTCTTACGCCAAGGATATCAGGGATAAGGATCTCTATGTAGATTATACGATCGCCTTCGATGACATCAACAAGCTGCTCCAGAGCGGTCTTGTGATGACAAATCTCGTGTTGGCCAAAGACGACCAGGGACGGATGGTGGCGTTTTTGAAGAAAGACAAACAAAAGGCCGAAGAGTCCAAGGGGCAGGTAACGGCAGGGGCGCAGCCGCAGCAAGGAGAGCAGGCCGAGACGCCGCAGCAGAAAGAGATGAGGAAAAAATTCATGGAGGCCCTGAGCCGGTTCGAGGTGGAATTCCGCCTGACGATGCCGACGCCCATCGAGGATGTCTCCGGCATGTTTGTCAAAGATGATGCGAATACTGTTTCCTTGTCTTTAAAGGGAGACCTCCTCAAGGACAAGGCGTTGATCGATAAGTTCTACGGCGCCGGGGACGAGAAGACGCAGGCGGCGGCCTCGAGCGAAGGGATCGCCTTCGCCCTGCCGGCGCTTGCGGAGGCCATAGGCGAGGCGCCTGCGGCAAGGGTTTCTTCCGCCGGCGCCGCACAGGACGGCGGTACGAATCTTTCGCTTGATCAGATCCTGGAGAAAACCGGACAGCCGGCCCCGGAAAGCAAGGGCCGGATAAAACAGCTGCCTGCGGGAACGCGGGTAAAGATCACCATGAAAGACGGAGAGGTCATTGAGGGCAAGCTGGTGGAGCAGACCAAGGAGTACGTGAGAGTAGACAGCGTCGGGCTTCCGATGACGTATTTTACGGAATTGATCTGGACGATGGATGAGACAGGGGGCGGCGATGCCAAGAACCGGTGACACCGCCTGGATGCGTCTGGCGATCGCCAAGGCCGAAGAAGGTGTGCGGTATGGGCAGACGCCGTTTGGCGCTTGCATCGTCCGTAGGGGCCGCGTGGTCGCCGTGAGCCATAATCGGGTATGGAAAAATACGGACATTACGGCCCACGCCGAGATCTGCGCCATCCGGCAGGCCTGTCAGAAGCTGAAGACCATCGATCTCTCGGGCTGCACCATGTATTCGACCTGTGAACCGTGCCCCATGTGTTTTTCCGCCTGCCATTGGGCGAACATTTCGAGGATCGTCTATGGCGCACGTATCGCCGACGCCAAAAGGTTCGGTTTCCACGAATTGACGGTGTCCAGTGCCGCCATGAAGACCATGGGCGGCTCCCGTGTCCGGCTCCGCAAAGACTTTCTGCGTCAGGCCTGTCTGGGGCTTTTTTCTCTCTGGGCGGATCGGTCCGGCCACAAGGCTTATTGAAGATGTTATTCTTTTTGCGCACCTTCCTTTTGTTCTATTTTGTGATTTTCCTCGGCGGTCCTGCCTGCGCCGAGGAAAAGACCGCCGGAAATCACGAGGGTTCACTTGTTGTCGACGGCAGGACGCGGACGTATCTCTTGCATGTTCCGGCGGCCTATGACGGTTCGCATCCTTGGGCGCTGGTCATCGTCCTCCATGGCGGCGGAGGCAATGCCAAGAATGCCCAGCGCATGACGGGTTTTTCGGGCGAGGCGGACAAAAAAGGCTTTCTCGTTGTTTATCCCGACGGGACCGGCCGGCTGCCGGACCGTTTCCTTACCTGGAACGCAGGGAACTGCTGTGGTTATGCCCTGGAGCACAACGTCGACGATGTGGCTTTCATCCGCGCCCTGATTGGCAAGCTCCGTAAGGAATACAATATCGACGCCAGGGCGGTATACGTGACCGGCATCTCCAACGGGGGCATGCTGGCGTATAAACTGGGTTGCGAGCTTTCCGATCTGGTTGCCGCCATTGCGCCGGTCGCCGGCGCCATGAACGTCGACGTGTGCATGCCGATGGAGCCTGTTTCCGTCATCGCTTTTCACGGGACGGAAGACAGGCACGTCCTGTACGAAGGGGGCTGGCCGCTTGTTTATTACGACCGCTATGAACGCAAGGATAATTCCGTGGCCCATGCCATGGATTATTGGGTGGAGAGGGACGCCTGCGACACCCGGCCCCAGGAAATGGAAAAGGGGCTGGTGAAGATCAAGAGCTGGTCTTTCTGTCTGCAAGGGACATCGGTCTCTTTGTATTCCATCATTGGCGGCGGGCACGCCTGGCCGGGGGGAACGGCAGAACGGATGTGGGGCGATCCTCCGGAGATCGGGGGGATATCCGCAACAGAAATTATCTGGGACTTTTTTGACCGCCACCCGAAAGAAAAAAGAAAATAGAGACACGGTGCCGCAGCTCCTTGGATGAGGGAAGCGGTATTGATTGTTGCGGCAGCTTCCAGGACGAGCCTTAAAGGCATGCCTCGCAGGATGGGGCGTGCTTTTTTCTTTTGGCCTTGTACCGCCTCGGCCAGAAAATCCCTTGTCAGCCATCAGCAGGGGTGGTAAAATTCATCTTTTGGAAAGCAAAAGGAGAGGTTTAAATGAGCCTCATTTGACCTTAGGGTATGTATCCCGATGATTGATGGGCTGGAGTTCATGAGGGATGAAACTCCTTGTTTTTGAATGACAAAGGGAGGTTTGACAGGATGAAAAAGATTCTTTATGTGGTATTAGATGGTTTGGGAGATACGCCGATCAAGGAGCTCGGGGACAAGACCCCCTTGGAGGCGGCCCTGACGCCGCATATGGACAAACTCGCCCAGAAAGGCAAGAGCGGCGTCGTCCATACGGTGGCCAAAGGGGTGGCCCCGGAATCGGATATCGCGGTCATCAGCCTTCTGGGGTATGATGCCCACGAGTTCTATACGGGCAGGGGGCCTTTGGAGTCTTTTGCCGAAGGCCTGAAGGTGGATGACGGTAATGTCGCCTTCCGCGTCAACTTTGCGACCGTACAGGATGACGGCCGCACCATCAAGGACCGCAGGGTCGGCCGGAATCTCACGACTGAAGAAGCCACGGTTTTGGCCAGGGAGATCAACAGCAGGGTCACCCTTACCAACGCCACGTTTGAATTCAAAAACACCATCGGCCACCGCGGCATCCTCGTCATCCGGTCGATGCACTCCCAGCTTTCCGCATGGATCACCAATACGGACCCCGCTTATGACCGCGAGGGCGTCTTCGGTCTCGCCAAGGAAACCTTTGAGCCTTATGCGGCGGAATCTCAGCCTATGCCGGGATACGAAAAGTCGCCGCAGGCGATCGAAGCGGCTGCATTGTTGAACGAGTTTACACAGAAGTCGCACAAGGTCTTGCAGGAAGCGGCCATCAACAAGAAACGCATTGCCGACGGCAAGGTGCCGGCCAATGTCATCCTTTCGCGCGACGCCGGCGACCATCTGCCGAAGTTCCCGCCGATGGCCGATTACTACCACTTGAAATTCGGTTCGTTCGTGGAGATGCCCGTGGAGAAGGGCATCGCGCTTTTGACGGGTTTGAGCATTGTGGATGTCCCTTCCCGCACCGGCCACGTCGATGTGGATTATTCCGTCTGGGCGAAGATCGCCCTCCAGAAGATCGCGGATTTCGACGGCCTCTATATCCACATCAAAGGTCCGGATGAGCCCGGCCACGACGGCGATTTTAAGGCCAAGAAGGCCTCCATCGAGGCGATCGACAAGCACTTCTTCGGCAATCTCCTGCCTCACCTCAATATGAAAGAAACCATCGTCGTCGTCACCGCGGACCATTCGACACCCTGCAAGCTTAAAGCGCACTCGGCGGACCCTGTTCCGCTCATCGTTACGGGAGGCGACATCAAATCCGACGGCACGGTGAGTTTCTCGGAGAAGGCGGCCGCTCATGGGTCGCTGGGAGAACTTCTCGGGAAAGACCTCATGGGATTGTTCATCAAACTGGCGAAGGAATAAAATCTTAATATTCTGTTGGGCAAGTCCGTTGACGAGTGAATGAGTTGACGGGTAAACGGGTGAAAGCCGGAATTTCCGGGTTGTTGTGATTTTACCCCGTTAGAGAACAAAGTTCTCTAACGGGGTTTACTCGTTGACTCGCTTACTCGTTGACTCGTTTACTTTTTTAGACATGGGTGTCTGTATGAAACAATATGATTGTATTATCGTCGGAGCGGGCCACGCGGGAGCGGAGGCGGCTCATGCCGCATCCCGCATGGGATGCCGCGTCCTGCTGGTGACGATGAACCTTGACACGATCGGCGCCATGTCGTGCAACCCGGCGATCGGCGGCATCGGCAAGTCCCAGCTGGTTCGCGAAGTCGATGCCCTGGGCGGCCTGATGGGGAAGGCTGCCGATGCCTGCGGCATGCAATTCCGCATGCTCAACGCCTCCAAGGGGCCTGCGGTACGTTCTTTGCGGGCCCAGGAAGATATGTTCCGTTATAAGGCTTATGTCAAGACGGAGCTTGAAAGACAAGAGCGTTTGGAGGTGCGGCAGGCCGAAGTCACCGGTTTTCTGACGGACGGCCCTATTGTCGTCGGAGTCCAGACATCTTCAGGGGAATCGTTCGAGGGCAAGACTGTTGTCGTGACACCGGGAACCTTTTTGAACGGCCTGATCCATATCGGGCTGACCCATTTTCCCGGCGGCCGCCTCGGCGAGGCGCCGTCGAGCGGCCTGTCGGACGATCTCAAACGCCTCGGTTTCCGGGTGAGCCGTTTCAAAACCGGCACCTGCCCGCGCCTGGACGCCCGCAGCATTGATTACGAAGCCCTCCAGCGCCAGGACGGCGACGAGCCCCCATCGCCTTTCTCTTTCAGGACGCCGTCGCTTGAAGTGATGCAGAAACCGTGCTATGTGACCTTTACGAATCCGCGGACGCATGAGATCATCCGCTGCGGCCTGGACCGTTCCCCCCTCTATACGGGGAAGATCACGTCGACGGGCGTGCGCTATTGCCCCTCCATCGAAGACAAGGTCGTGCGGTTTGCCGACCGCGACAGGCACCAGATATTCCTGGAACCCGAAGGGTTCGATACCGTTGAGGTCTATCCGAACGGCATCTCGACCAGTCTGCCTATCGACATCCAGCTGGAGATGGTCCACTCGATCAAGGGGCTTGAGCAGGCGCGCATGATGCGGCCCGGTTACGGCATCGAATACGATTATGTCGATCCCATCCAATTATTCCCGACGCTCGAGACAAAGCTTTACCGCAATCTTTTCCTGGCCGGCCAGATCAACGGCACGACAGGATATGAAGAGGCTGCGGCCCAGGGGCTTGCCGCCGGCATCAACGCCGCCCTGCGGGTTCTAGGGGAAGGGCCTTTCGTCCTTTCAAGGGACGAAGCCTATATCGGCGTTCTCATTGACGATTTGACGACCAAGGGCACCCAGGAGCCTTACCGGATGTTTACTTCGCGGGTGGAGTATCGTCTCATTTTGCGCCAGGACAATGCCGACCTGCGCCTGTCGGCGCGCGGCCGCCGCATCGGCCTCTTGGACGAAGCGGCCTATCAGGCCGTCGAGGACAAGAAGCGCCGGATCGGAGAGGCGATCATCTACCTGCGTGCCACAAAGCTTGGGGCCGCCGAAGCCAATCCTTATCTTGAAACGCTGGGGACGTCGCCTTTGGAGGGCACGGCGAGCCTGGAAGAGCTGCTGCGGCGGCCGCAGATCACTTTTGCGCACGTCAGGCAGATGAACCATATCGACGACAACCTTCCGTTCCTGACGCCGCAGATGGACGCGCAGGTCGAGACGGAAGTCAAATACGAAGGATTCATCCGGCGCCAGGCGGATGAGGTGGAGCGTTTCAAGAAAATAGAGAACATGCGTATCCCGCAGGATATGGATTATGCCGCGGTGCGGGGGCTTTCCGCGGAGATCGTCGAGAAACTGAAGAAATACAGGCCGGTCTCCCTTGGGCAGGCTTCCCGTATCTCCGGTGTGACGCCGGCGGCTGTCTCGCTGTTGATGGTCATGATCGCCAAACTACAAAAAGAAAAGGACGCCCATGCAGAAGATCCGTTTTAAAAAATTGCGGCTGTGGCTGGTGTATCCCCTGTTCCTTGTGTATCCCTTTTTGGCCCGCATCACCGATGTGTCCTTGTGGGTAGGCATCGCCGTAGAGCTTGTGGGGCTCGGTGTGCGGTTCTGGGCGAGCGGCTACATTTCTAAATCCAGGGTTTTGACGACGGCTGGGCCTTATGCGTATGTGCGCAATCCGCTCTATCTGGGCAATTTTATCGTGGGATTGGGCGTTGTGATCGTTGCCAACAACATGTGGCTCCTGTTGTATTATTTCTTGGGTTTTTTGGTTCTCTATGCCGGGACCATCCGGGAGGAACAGCAAGTCCTGGAGGAGAAGTTCGGCGCCGCCTATCGCGAATATTTAATGAGCGTGCCGATGATGTTTCCCGCCCTGCGCAGGTTCAGCAAGGCTGATACCCGGCCTTTTGATATAAGGCAGTCTTTCAGAAACGGAGAGTTCATCCGTATCTGCGGATTTTTGCTTTTGGCGGTTTTTCTCTTTTTATGGTTTTCTTTATTTGTTAAAAGGGAAGGGGTTACGGCCGCGACTCTTTGGGGGATGATTCTTTTTGTGGTTTTTTCAGGCCTCTTGTGTTTTAATATTATCATTAGACGCAACAGCGAAAGAAAGGGTCGGACGGCATGATGGAGGTTTCGGGAATTCGGCGCTTCAGAGGCCTGGCCCTGATAGAGAGACAACGGCAAGTTTTGTGTATAGTGCCTGAGTTTTTGGGGAGGCGTAAGAGTTTTATTCCTGGAGCGCCGCCGCAGCGTTTTCGGGCTGGGTTTACGCTCGTTGAGATCATGGTTGTTATCGCCGTGATCATCGTTATCGCCTCCATCGGTGTTCCAGGCATCCTGCGTCAACGCGTCAATGCCAACGAGGCGGCGGCGGTCGCGGCGCTCAAGACGTTGTCCGCGGCTTCGGTGACATACCGGGCGATACACACCTCTTACCCGTCGAACCTCTCGGATCTTTACGATCCCGCGGGGGCCCAGTATATCGACAGCACGCTGGCGTCGGGCACAAAGCAGGGCTATAACTTCACGCTTTCGGGCGACGCAGACGGTTTCAATGCCACGGCGATACCCGCCAAGCCGAATATCACGGGCACCAGATATTTCCTGATTGATCTTGACGGCGTGATACGGTCTTCGGCCTCCGGTCCGGCCGATGCAAGCAGCCCGGCCATATAAAGATATTAACGTGTTTTCTGAAATCCGGAATTACCGTACTTTAAAAAAGTTCTGCCGCCTGCAGGGGGCGGATCTTTTTGGAGTGGCGGATGTCTCAAACATCAAAGACGAGTTTGAGCTCGTTGAGGATGTTAAAAAGGGACTAAACAAGGCCGTTTGTCTCGGGGTCGCGTTATCCGGCTCCATCCTCTCAGAAATCGAAGCGCAGCCAACCAAGTTGTATTTCCATCACTACCGGACAGCCAACATGTTTTTGGATCAGACGGCCTTTTCGGTATGCCGGTGGCTCCAGAATAAAGGGGCGGCGGCGCTTCCCATCCCGGCATCGCAGATCCTCGATTGGCAGAAACAGAGCGCGCACCTTTCGCACAAGAAAATCGGGCAATTGGCGGGGTTGGGGTGGATCGGAAGGAACAATCTTCTTGTTTCAGAGCGCTATGGTGCGCAGTTCAGATTAGTGACGATCCTGACGGATTTCCGGCTGAAGGCGGACCGTCCGCTGCGGCGCGGATGCGGGCCCTGCCGGGCCTGTGTCGCGGCCTGTCCGGTCGGAGCCATCCGGGAAAACGGCGAAGACTTCGGTCATTTGGAATGTTTTGAGAAACTCAAGGGCTTCCAGCGGGAGAATGTCGTCGGACAATATATCTGCGGCATCTGCGTGAAAGCCTGTGGAGGAAAGCATGGCAAGAAAAACATTGCATTTAACGGCCCTGTCAAAGATCAGCAAGGCCATCACGTCCGACCTTTATCTTGAAGATATCCTGAAGTTAATCGTTTCCGTGACGGCGCAGAGTATGGGATCCAAGCTCTGTTCGCTCATGTTGTTGAACGACAAAGGGGAGCTGGTGATCCGCGCCACGCAGACGGTTTCCGAAGGCTACACAAAGAAACAACCTGTGAAGCTGGGCGAAGGCATCAGCGGCCGCGTGGCCAAGGAAAACAAGGCGGTTGCCGTCTACGACGTCCAGGCCGAGCCCCAGTACAAATACAAGGAGATCGCCAAGCAGGAGAATATTTGTTCCTATTTGTGCGTTCCTATGAATGTCAAGGGCAAGGTCATCGGCGTCCTGAACCTTTATACCTCCGAGCCCCATAAGTTCACTAAGGGCGAGATCGATCTTCTTTCGTCGGTCGCTGCCCAGGCGGCGTTGGTCATCGAGAACACTGAACTCATGGTCAAGACCAAGGTCATCCAGGAAGAGCTCGAATCCCGCAAGATCGTTGAGAGGGCCAAGGGCATCCTGATGAAGGAACGGTCGCTGGGGGAGGCCGACGCTTACCGTCTGCTTCAAAAGTACAGCATGGATAACCGCAAGTCCATGCGTCAGGTCGCCGAGGCGATCGTCCTGAGCCACGACATGAAGAGCAAGATATAGCACTATTGATCTCCGGGACGTATCATGCCTGAAAAAACCCAGAAAATCCGGATAGCGCTGGCACAGGTCAATCCTGTCGTAGGCGATCTTGCGGGTAATGCCGCAAAAATAGCCGCCTGGATCCAAAAGGCCCTCGGGGCCGGGGCGGACATAGTTTCGTTTCCCGAGCTTTGCATCACCGGCTATCCGCCCGAAGATCTTCTTTTCAAGTCCCAGTTTATCGACGACAACCTTGCGGCCCTCAAAGCCGCCGCCCGTGCGACGGAAGACATCACGGCGATCGTCGGATTTGTCGACCGGAAGAAAAACAGGATCTATAACGCAGCGGCCGTCCTTTCCCGCGGGCGGATCGTGGATGTCTATCACAAGGTTTTTCTGCCGAACTACGGCGTTTTCGATGAGATGCGTTATTTCGCCGCCGGCGACACATTCCCTGTCTTCGGGCTGGGCCGGACATCTTTCGGGGTCAATATCTGCGAAGACATCTGGCATATGGACGGCCCGGCGGGGATCCAAGCCTATCGCGGGGCCAGGTTGATCGTCAACATCAACGCCTCGCCGTATCATATGGGCAAGGGCGAGATGCGCCGCAGGATCCTTAAAAAACAGGCCGGCCGCAACGGCGTTTTTATCGCCTACACCAACCTGGTCGGCGGCCAGGATGAGTTGGTTTTCGACGGCCAGAGCCTGATCGTCGACGATAAGGGGCGCGTGGTTGCGCAGGGCCGGGCGTTCGAAGAGGAGCTTCTTGTTCGCGACGTTGAATTGCCTGTCGTCTCCAGAAAGCCCGCCATCATGATCGCAGGAGCCGGGGAAGACAAACCACCGCTGGGGCCGCATGTCGCTGTGCCGCCGAACACCATCGAAGAAGAAGTCTATGGGGCCCTTGTCCTGGGCTTGAAGGATTATGTGCTCAAGAACGGTTTTAAGAAAATCGTTTTGGGGTTAAGCGGCGGTATCGATTCGTCCCTTGTGGCGGCGATGGCCGCAGACGCCATCGGCAGCGAGAATGTTTTGGGTGTTTTGATGCCGTCGGCCTGCACGTCGCAGGAGTCAGGCGAAGATGCGCGGCTCCTGGCGCAGAACCTGAATATCAAGACCGCAGAGATCCCCATCCAGAAGATCCTCGAGGCCTACCTTGCGGAACTCGGCGGTGTTTTTGCCGGCAAGGCGCCGGACATCACAGAGGAGAACCTCCAGGCGCGCATCCGCGGCAACATCATTATGGCCATATCCAATAAATTCGGATATCTCGCCGTCAATACGGGGAATAAATCGGAGGTCTCTTGCGGCTACTGCACGCTCTACGGCGATATGGCGGGCGGATTCGGCGCCATCAAAGACGTGCCCAAGACGCTTGTCTATCGTCTGGCGGAATACAAGAACAAAGCGGCCGGCCGGGGGGTGATTCCCGGGCGCGTTCTGACGAAAGCGCCGACAGCCGAACTCAGGCCTAACCAGAAAGATGCGGATACCTTGCCGCCGTACGACGTTCTGGATCCTGTCTTGAAGCTATATGTCGAGGAAGACAAGGGGATCCAGGAGATCGTCGCGGCAGGCATCGACGGGAAGCTGGCGGCAGGCGTCGTGCGGATGGTGGATTTCAACGAGTATAAGCGCAGGCAGTCGGCGCCCGGCATCAAGATCAGTCCCAAGGCGTTCGGCAAAGACCGGCGCATGCCGATCACGAATAAGTATAAATAAATCACGACGAGGACAAAGACGCCCTCTTGCGGATGAGATCCCTGATTTCATCCGCGGGAGGGTTTTTTAATCGAGACGCAGAATGCGGCGAAGATTAGACCCTTCCTTGAGGCCACGGCTTTTCAGGCGGCACGAAGGTGTGAATGGGCGCAAGAAAGGAAACAACCATGAAAAAAATATTGATTATCAAGCACATCGACAACGAAGGCCCGGGCACGCTGGGGACTTACCTTTCCGAGAACAAAATCGAATATGATACGGCGGATGTCTGGAAAGACAACGGAGCCGGCTTGTGCCCGCTGGATCTTTCGGATATAGGGGGCGTCGTCATCATGGGAGGCCCCATGAATGTCTACGAGGAAGAGAAATATCCTTTCCTGACCGCGGAGAGATATCTTATCCGGGAGCTCGTGATGCAAAAAATCCCGGTGTTAGGGATTTGTCTCGGCGCACAGCTTATCGCCGTCAGTCTTGGAGGCCGCGTCAAAAAATCTCCGGCCAGGGAAATAGGTTGGTATGGCCTGGATTTGACCGGCGCTGCCAAAGACGACCCATTGATGAAGAACTTCGATGTCAGGACGAAAGTCTTTCAGTGGCATGAAGATACATTTGAATTGCCTGCGGGTGGCGTCTTGCTGGCTCAAGGTAACGGCATTCATCAGGCATTTTCATTTCAGGATGCGGCATGGGGGTTCCAGTTTCATGTGGAAGTGGACGGATCCATGCTTTCTTCGTGGTTCCAGGATGATCGGCCGGAGAGACGACAGGAGATTATGGAGACTTACGAACATTTAAAGGCTGCTTTTGATGTCCAGGCGAAGGATATCTACGAGGGGTTTGTCCGCTGCATGAGAAGCCTTTGATGCCTGAAAAAGGTGGGGAGCTATGCCGCATTTTCGTCTTCCAAAAATCGCTTGTAAGGCTTAAGAGCAGGTGTTAAAATTTGTGAGCCCCGTCAGAGAACAAGCTTCCTGGTGGACGCGGTCAAAGGGATGTCGTTTGTGTCTGAAAAGGGGTTTTTGCATTTTTGAGCCGGTCTATGAACCGGAGGGCCCATGCTTGAAGGCCGTGAGCGAAGAGTCCTCGGTTCAGGATCCCGCCCCCAGGGGGCGGAGGTTAAATTGTCGCAGCCTAAAAGCCCGCGGGGCTCCATTTTTCAATCAAGGGGGATCGCATGGATGTAGTCCTTGAATTATTGCAGAAAGATGCCAGGATCACGCCTCAAGAAATATCAAAATTGGCCAGGATCAAGGTTGACGAGGTCAGAAAGCGCATCAAGAAATACGAGAAGGAGGGCATCCTCCTGGGATATCGCGCCGTCGTCAATAAAGAACTGGTCAAGGACAAAGAGAGCGAGGTCCGCGCGCTCATCGAGGTCAAGGTGGCGCCGCAGAAAGACCTGGGATTCGATAAAGTTGCCGAGCGCATCTACAGTTTCCCGGAGGTCAAGAGCTGTTATCTTCTCTCGGGCAGTTACGATCTTCTTTTGGTGGTGGAAGGAAGAGACTTAAAGACCGTCTCGAGGTTCGTCTCCGAAAAGCTTTCGCCTATGGAGAACGTGCGGGGCACGGTGACTCATTTTCTGCTGAAAAAATACAAAGAAGACGGGATCATTTTGAAATGCGCCGAAGAAGACAGGCGCCTGGCGATTTCATATTAACCCATAAAATAGGCATAAAAAGGTTCAGGTTAAAGGTCGCCTGAAGTTGGGCCATGAAGAAGAGTCTTATTTCCCATAAAGTGCAGGTTATGCCTCCGTCGGGGATTCGGGTCTTTTTTGACCTTGTTCTCGGCATGAAGGATGTTATTTCCCTGGGGGTGGGCGAGCCGGATTTTGTCACGCCTTGGCATATCCGCGAGAGCGCTATTTATTCCATAGAAGAAGGATATACTTCCTATACGTCCAATAAGGGATTGGTCAAGCTTAGGACATATGTTTCCCAGGATTTGAAAAGGCGGTTCGGCCTTCCTTACGGCGTGGAAGACGAGATTTTGATTACGGTCGGTGTCAGCGAGGCCGTTGATTTGGTCTTGCGGGCCCTGATCAATCCCGGCGATAAGGTCATCGTCTGTTCGCCCAGTTATGTTTCTTATGCCCCGGTCGCCGAGCTGGCGGGGGCAGAGGTGACCCGGATCGCCCTGAAGTCCGGCAACGGATTCAAGCTGACGCCTGACGACCTCAAAAAAGCGATACAGCCGGGCACAAAGGCGATCATTTTCAATTACCCGTGCAATCCGACGGGTGTTTCCTATACGAAGACAGAGTTGTCTGCCATCAATCGTATTTTGGAGAGGCATGGGGTCCTGGTCATCTCCGACGAGGTTTATGACGAGCTGACCTATGATTTTGCCCATACGCCTTTTGCCACACTGCCGGGCGCAAAGGAGCGCACGGTGTACCTCAACGGTTTTTCCAAGGCCTACGCCATGACCGGCTGGCGCGTAGGTTACGCCTGCGGCCCCAAGGACATCATCGCCGCCATGACCAAGATCCACCAGTACACGATCATGTGTGTGCCGATCATGTCCCAGATGGCCGCCTGCGAAGCGGTTGTGGGTACACGCAAGCCCGTTGAAGACATGAGACAGGAATACATGAGACGGCGCGAGTTTGTCGTGGGCCGACTCAACGGCATGGGGCTTTCCTGTCACAAACCCCAGGGGACTTTTTACGTGTTCCCTTCGGTCAAAAAGTCGAGAATGAACGGCATGGATTTCGCTTCGAAGCTCCTGAAAGAGAAAAAGGTCGCTGTTGTCCCGGGTACGGCCTTTGGTCCTGAATACGACGGTCATATCCGTATTTCTTTCGCGACGGGCTTTGATAAATTGAGAGAAGCCATGGACCGCATGGAAGAGTATATGAAGGGATTGTAGGAAGCGAAGAAAGACTCCTTCTAGCGGAGGGTCTAACCCAAAAAGGGTAGACCTCCGCATGCCGCAGAGGGCGGCATACTGGCTCATCCGATTGAGCCTGGTAATCCGCATAGCGAAGGGTCTAATCCAGAAAGGGTAGACCTCCGCATGCCGCAGAAAGCGGCATACTGGCCCATCCGATGGGGCCAGGTAATTCCAAATAAGCGAAGGGTCTAATTCCGCCAGAGGCGGAAGAATTAAGGAAATAAACGTTACTCCTCGCGTAAACAGCTAAAAATTTCTGCCTGCACCCAGTCCTCACAGAGTTCGGACGGGCATCCAGATATTGCCAAGATACGCTCGGAGTTAATTCCGCCAGAGGCGGAAGAATTAAGGAAATAAACGTTACTCCTCGCGTAAGCATCTTGTCAAT
>Ga0172367_10000219_pt1 | contig 87765 bp, 74 predicted proteins | sample Lak10m_FD_114542 | JGI IMG/M metagenome (GOLD analysis project Ga0172367, IMG submission 114542) | Freshwater microbial communities from Kabuno Bay, South-Kivu, Congo - kab_022012_10m | ecosystem: Environmental > Aquatic > Freshwater > Lake | place: Democratic Republic of the Congo: South-Kivu... | reverse complement strand
TACGTCACACCGCCATTTCCACCAAGCGCAAGTTGCATGGCTTGGGTGGTGGTTTCGCATCCCAATTGCACGACACTAATGGTTTGATCCATGGGTTGAGAGATACACGGATGATTGAAACAAGCTTCAACAACTTGTGTGATGAATGGGGTACCCGGACCGCCATAATTCTGAAAATATTGCACTCCCGTCTTCACGCATAAATTCCCGCATGTGGTGAATCGTCCAATTCGAACACGATTCAATCCGTCTAACGAAACCGGTGAATCGATTGGCACGCGGAACCATAAGGTATTCGATAAATTCAAAGAGGTTGTTCCATCGAACATATTGCCCGGAATCCCCGTTGCCTCCCACGCTTGCATAGCAGCTGATTCAGAGCTAACCATGTATAGTGGCAGTTCTGCACCATTGCAGGTACTTCCAATCATGATACGACTGTCGAATTCCAAAGCGGGATGAATGGCAGCTTGCGCACAATCGATTCCTTCACTGGTGGCAGCACCGCCATCGTATTGAAAGAAATTACAATCGGTTGAAATGCTGAAGGTGAAATTCGGATCTATGTTCGAACCCCCGCCAATAGCAGTCACTTTAGTATTGGTGTTAGATGGAAATTGAAGATAGACATCGTAAGAAACGTATCCCGTTAAATCAATGCCTTCAACGTTTCCGTAATGAGGAGTGTATTCCACGACCAAATTCGCTTGCCCTGAAGCATGCGCAGCAAAAGCCAGTATGCTTAGCCCAGTGGCTAAAAAACGAATGAGGTTGAAATCACGTACTCTCATGGTATTCTTAAAACCCTAACACGTGGTCAATGGTTGCTTTAAGACGACTATTCGCCATAAAGTTTTTCTCTAACTCAGCGTTGAATGGGATAGGTGTATCTAAACTGGCACAACGTGTCACAGGCGCATCTAACGCGGTGAAGCACGATTCGGTGATGCGGGCGCCTAACTCGGCTCCAATACCACCAGTCAATGAATCTTCATGTAAAATAACCGCGCGACCGGTCTTGCGAACCGATGCAAATACCGTTTCATAATCTAACGGAGCCAAGGTGCGAAGGTCTATCAATTCAACGCCTTCGTAAGCTGGATCTTTTAATAGCTCCAATCCCCAGTGCACTCCGTATCCGTAGGTAATCAGTGACAATTTATTTCCTTCCTTCACCACACGCGCCTTACCAAAAGGCAGGGTGTAGAAACCTTCAGGAACTTCACTCTCAATGCTTCTGTACAGCATCTTATGCTCGAAGAACATGACAGGGTTTGGATCATCAAAAGCTTGACACAACAATCCTTTGGCATCTTCCGGAAACGCAGGGTATGCGATTTTCAATCCGGGCGTATGGAAAAACCAAGCTTCATTACTTTGCGAGTGAAACGGACCAGCTGCTGCTAATCCACCGGTTGGCATGCGCACCACTACATCGGCGTTTTCTTGCCAACGCCAGTGCAACTTGGCCAAATTATTTACGATTTGATTGAAACCAACCGAAACGAAATCGGCGAACTGCATTTCCACCATGGCCTTCCATCCCTTCATGCTTAATCCTAGTCCTGCCCCAATGATTGCCGATTCGCACAACGGTGTATTTCGCACACGACCTTTTCCAAATTCTTCTACGAAGCCTTCGGTTACTTTAAACACCCCACCGTACTCTGCGATGTCTTGTCCCATCAACACCAATTTTTCGTGGCGCTTCATCGACTCTTTCAATCCATCTTGAATCGCATCAATAAATCGCATCTTTCGACTTCCTGCATTTGGCTTTATTTCGGCGTTTGAAAATGGTGCGAATAAATCGGCAAATTCTTCTTCCGTATTAGGCGTTATATCAGGTTCGGCGTAAGCTTCTTTCAGCGCAGCATTAATATCATTTTTAATTTTCAAGGTGGTGGCTACCGCATCGGTTTCTGAAATCACGCCAATCTCTTGAAGGTATTTTTCGAAATTATCTACCGGGTCTTTGGTTGTCCATTCGTCGATAATTCCATCTGGATAATATTTAGTACCACTGGCCTCTTCGTGTCCACGCACTCGGAAGGTCATGCACTCGAGAATAACAGGACGCGGATTTTCACGCATGCTTTCTGCAATGCGTTTAACCGTGGTGTACACCTCTATGATATTGTTCCCATCGATTTGAATGGCGTCCTCTGCAGGCATACCATAGCCAATGGCTTTATCTATAAATTGTTTGCAACGGAATTGTTCGCGGCTTGGCGTTGACAATCCCCATGCGTTGTTTTCAATACAAAAAATGACTGGCAAATCCCACACGGTTGCCACGTTAAGTGCTTCGTGAAAATCACCTTCGCTCGCACCACCATCCCCGCTGAAAACGATGGTCGCCTTTTTCGATTGCTCCAATTTCTGCGCTAAAGCTATTCCGTCTGCAATACCCAACTGAGGCCCTAGATGTGAAATCATTCCAACAACGTGGTGCTTTTTTGTCCCGAAGTGAAACGAACGATCACGTCCCTTGGTAAATCCATCGCGCTTACCTTGAAACTGAAGGAAGAGTTGTTTTAAATCGAGGTTTCTCCCAGTGAAAATTCCCAAGTTGCGGTGCATAGGTAAGATGAACTCATCGTCTTCCATCGCACAAGCCACTCCTACCGAGATGGCTTCCTGTCCATACGAAGAAAACCACTTCGAGATTTTCCCCAAGCGAAGTTGACTAAGCATTTTGTCTTCAATGAGACGTGGCAATTTAATGGCTTCGTACAACTTCAACAGCTCTTCGTTGGATAAGTTCTTTCTATCAAATTTCATAAGATCAGCTAAGACTGCGAAGGTAACTCGGAATGCTCAGAAATGGAAGGCTTTCTCCATTTCAAGAATCATTTCTAGCTATTTAAAATAAATTATATATTTTAGCACCAAATATCTATTATTATGTCAACTAAACTTCTATCAGAAATCAAAGCAGAAATTTCTCGCAGAGAGCAAGAATTATCGGCTTTGGTTGCAGCTGCTAACATGTTAGCGCAAATGCAAACCGGACGTGGAAGAAAGATGAAATTTTCAAGTAATATTGAAAAAATTGTCAGCACTTCTTCTTCAACTGGAAAGCGTCGTGGTCGTCCGAAAGGCAGCAAGAACAAGCCAGGTGCTAAGAAAACTGGGCCACGCGCAAACGGTTAATCTATCTTGAATACTTCCTAAACTAGGAATTATTCTATTTTATTTTTTTTGGATGAATAGTCCAACGCCATGGAATACATAGACTTGAAATGCACGCCAGAACAGGCTGCCAACGCTGAATTTATTCAACTAAGCCTCGAACGTTTGCTCAAACAAAATCGATTGGCATTTCATTGGCGGATTGAAAAAAAATCTATTGATGCCCGAGGAAGGTCGCCCCTCATGCAATTGCGCATAGGAGTACTTCCCTCGGGCATTGATTTTCCCACCCCTACCCTTCGACAATTCCAACTCCATCAACCCCAACATTCCTGCATCATTGTGGGAAGTGGTCCTGCCGGATTGTATGCCGCTTTGCGTTGCATTGAATTGAACATTAAACCCATTGTATTGGAACGCGGCAAAGATGTTCGCGCTAGACGCCGCGATTTGGTAAGTATCACACGCAGCGGCGAAGTGAATCCGCAATCGAATTATTGCTATGGCGAAGGCGGAGCAGGCACTTACAGCGACGGGAAATTATACACCCGAAGCACGAAGAAAGGTAGCGTGCGTCGTGTTTTAGAAACCCTCGTTCAATTCGGCGCGAACGAAAATATTCTCACTGAAAGTCACCCACACGTCGGAACCAACAAACTCCCTGGCATCATTTCTTCCATGCGTGAAGCCATTTTACATGCAGGAGGCGAAGTGCATTTCAACACCCAAGTCATCGATTTTCGGGTGGAAGAAAATGAAATTAAAGAAGTCATTTGTTCGGATGAAAAACGATTTAATTCCGAATTTGTAATACTAGCTACAGGACATAGCGCGCGTGATATTTTTGAATTGCTTGATCGCAAGAAAATTGCACTTGAACCCAAGGCCTTCGCTGTTGGTGTTCGCATTGAACATCAACAACAATTCATAGATAAAATGCAATACCACTGCGAATCGCGCGGTGAATACCTGCCTCCAGCAGCCTATTCCATTGTTGCTCAGGTAAACGACCGTGGCGTTTATTCGTTTTGTATGTGTCCAGGTGGCATTGTTGCGCCATGCGCCACAGAGCCTGAAGGTGTGGTTACCAACGGCTGGTCGCCCAGTAAGCGCAACAACGAGTGGGCAAATTCAGGAGTGGTGGTAGAAGCTCATCCGCAGGACTGGGAAAAACTTGGATTTACAGGAAATTTAGGGGGAGTGAAATTTCAGAGAAGCATTGAAGAGAAAGCCTATCAATTAGGAAAAACGAAACAGTTTGCTCCGGCCCAACGCGCATCCGATTTCATTCATAATAAAATCTCTTCAGACCTTCCTCATTCCTCTTATCAACCGGGCATTACTTCGTGCAATTTGAATGAGGTATTTCCAGAATTTATTTCAAAATCATTACGTGATGCATTGGTGCAATTCGAGAAAAAAATGCCAGGATATGCTTCGCGAAATGCGTTGTTAATTGCGCCTGAAACTCGAACCTCTTCGCCGGTGCGCATACCCCGCGACAATCAGCACCTTTACCACCCTGAAATAAAAAACCTTTTTCCTTGCGGCGAAGGAGCAGGCTATGCCGGAGGAATTGCCAGTGCAGCCATTGACGGTGAACGAGTGGCCGATGCCATTGCAGCTCTTATTCCGTCGTAACCAATTCCACCAACTCTTCGCCCACTAAAGTTCCTAGAGCGACACCCATTCCGCCCAAACGGACGGCGACATAAATTCCATCGCGGACTTGTTTGATAATGGGCGCTTTCACTTCGCCCATTCCTAAAATACCACTCCATTGGTCTGCAATTTTCCAATTTGAATGTCCCAAAATACGTGTGGACATGTAGTTGGAAAGCGCTGTAATCAGTTCATCGGTGGTAGCCCTTTCGGTAGTGGCTTCTGTGGTTGGAAACAAATGACGCATCCCACCAAGCAATACTCTTCTTTCCACATTCCGGAAATAAATATATCCTTCCAGTTGATGAAAGGTTCCGTGCAGCGGACAATCTTCTAATTCTTCGGTGATAATAACTTGATTTCGTTTCGGTGTAATTGGAAGCTCTTCAATCAATTCCTTGCCGAACGCATTGGTGCAAACCCATACTTGCTCGAAATGCCAATTGCCTTGTTTGGTTTGAACTTCAACACGCTTGTTCGGAGACGCGGAGGTTTGTGAAACCAGTTCAACCACTTCCACTCCATTGTAGATATGTACTCCTAATTGCAGTGCACGTTGGCGAATGCATTGATTGAGTTTACCTGTATCGAGACTGCCTTCGTAGGCGTTGGTGATAACACCAAGTAAATTGGTCATACCTTGAAAAGATTCGCACAACTCAATGCGGTAAGGAGCAAATCCGAGGCTGGCTTCAAAAGCTTCGTTCCATTTCGACAAAGCCGCTTGACACGTAGAGAACAATTCCTCTTCCCCTTCGAAAAACAATTCATACCCCCCACAAGCATCGTATCCTATGGCAGAAGAACCATACAAATCTAACAACCGTTGAAGTCCATTGTAACGCTTAACTGACAAATCGTGCACTTGCTGAAACGATGCGTTGTTTAAGTCGTCTTCCAATTCAGAAATGCTTCCGAAGCAGGCGAATCCAGCATTTTTCGAGGTAGCACCATCGCTTAACCACGAACGTTCAAGCACGGCAACACGGGCCTCAGGAAATAGCTCTTTGTACCTTGAAGCGGCCGCTAATCCAACTATTCCGGCACCAATTACCCCAAGGTCGTAGCCTTCCAAAAACGAATCTCTTTCCCAGAAACTTACATTCATAGGTCGAAAATAGCCTATATGCTTGGAAATAAATTAGAAAATCCGTAGTTTTACGAGACATTCTGCCCAACAATGAAGACCAAACATCTCAATAGATTTCTCGGTTTCGCCTTTTTCATGGCCATGACCTTCGTGGGGTTCGCCCAAAACGAAGTCATCCGCATCAAGAGTAAAGGAACCATCATCGACTACGACACCAAGAAAAAATTAGAGGGCGTTCAGGTTATCGTTATGCGTAACGGTGCACAACAGGAAGTACACGATGCGGGCACATCGGGTAAATTCGACTTCACCCTTCCACTGGGCTATACGTACGATTTGAAATTCTCACGCGCAGATTACGTTACCAAAATTATTCGTGTAGATACCCGTAACATTCCAGAAGAAGACCGCGCAGGTGGATTCTCGATGGAATTTGAAGCGTCGTTATTTAAGTATGTCGAAGGATTCAATACGGAAATCTTGAAAGAGCCTATGGGCAAGGCCTCGTTCGACTCTCAAACGAATTACATCTCTTTCGATTTTCCTTACACAGAGAAGATGCAGAAGAAAGTGGATGAGGAATTCAAGCGATTGAAAAATCTAGCGCTGGATGGCGATCGCATGAAAAAAGATTTCGACAAATACATGGCGGCCGGGGAACAGCGCATGACAGCCACGCGATACCAAGAAGCCATGGAACAATTCAAATTGGCTCTCGGAATTTTCCCGAACGATGAACTGGCAAAAAGCAGATACGCAGAAGCCGAACGTTTGTACAAAGAGCAACTCAACGCGAAGAACGACGACGAGAACTACACCAAACTCCTAAAGCAGGGTGATGCGGCGTTCAAAGATGAAAAATGGGAGGATGCGAAAACGGCTTACACCGAGGCAAGTAATCTAAGGAAGAACGAACGCTATCCGAAAGATCAACTCTATGAAATTGAAAAGAAATTAAAAGCTCTTCAAGACCAAGCAGAATACGATGCCCTTGTAGCCGAAGGCGACAAACATTTCAATGACACCCACTACGAAGCTTGCATTCAGTCGTATGAAAATGCGTTGAAGATTTACAAGAACGAAGCTTATCCAAAAGCGCAGATCGAGAAAGCACGTGCCGAGTTAGAGAAACTAGCGCTCGATAAAGCTCGACAAGAAGACATTGACCGAACCTACAATGGCTTGGTGAAAGAGGGCGATGATTTATTTAATCAAAAAAGATATGCCGACTGTATTGCGAAATACCAATCGGCCTGTGACATGAAGCCTACCATTGCTTATCCGAACAATCAAATCACCAAAGCGCGTGGATTGATGAATCAGTCAACGGCTTTGAATAACACTGTCAACAAACAACCTACGCAAGATCCGAATTTAGAGAAATACAACAAGTTGCTTACTGAAGCAAATAACTTGTACGCACAATCGAATCTAACCAACCGCACGCTGCTAACCGATTCGCGTTCGAAATACAACGAAGCTTCATCGCTCATGCCGAATGAAAAACTTCCTAAAAATCAAATCAAGAAAATCGATGAACTTTTAAGTTCATTAGACAATTCTAATTCACATCCAGAGAATTTACGTGCAGAACGCATTGCTCAGCAACGCGAATATGAGCAGCTTCAGAACCAACGCAGCGAAGAAGCTCGTTCGGAAGTGTTAACCGCTAAGCAAGAGCATTTAGAAACATTGAATGCACAAATTGAAGAGCGCCAGCAATGGGAAGCCCAGCAACGTCAATCGCATCCGGTTCAAATCAACGTGGAAGCAGAAGCCAATGTAGAGTCGTTCTACCGCGACGCAGCGGGTATAACTCGCAAAGGTGAAATGGATAAGATTAACACCGAAAGCGAAGCGTATCAAAAGCAACACTTAGATAATATTGGAAGAAATGGTGGACGTGTGGTCATGAACGATTTACCTGAAGCGCCTGAAACCCGCACCTCTGAACGCCCTACCTTAAGCGACATTAGCAATACCAATAAAGAGCGTGAAGGTTATGCTCGTAAAGAAGATCGCCGTGCCATTGAACGTGCTCATAGCGAAGCTGACTATCGAAATCAGCAAAACATCGATATGAAAAACCGTCGGATTGAAACACGCGAAGAGCAAAAAACGCAAGTGCTTTCGGTTGAAGACAAACAAAATTCTTTTCACAACACCAATAAATCAAACGCCCGCATCGACATCAAAGAAGCACACAAAAGTGCTGAAGACATGCAGGAAAAGCAACGTCAACGCGCCATTGAACGCCAAAATCAATTGGAAGGAAATATCATGGAACTGAATACCAAAAAACAGGGCTATGAGCTGTTGGCGATTGAACAAGAGAAGAACGACGAAATTTCAATCATCAACCAAGGCAATCAAGTTGCCAAGGAACAAGTGAACGAACAATACAAAGAGTTCACGCCGAAAGGTGGAAATTCAGTGCAAGAAGATGGCGTTACCGAGCGTTCATTCGAATTAACCAATCCACGAAGAACGGTTATTGAACGTACCGTTAAATCAGGAAAGAATCAAAGTGTTTATCAGAAAATAGTTTCTACCAATGGCATTCTCTACACCAAAGATGGAACGCCTATTTCTGAGAACATTTGGAACATCGAAACCACTTCTACCAAGTAATGAAGCTGCTTATTCTTAACGGACCCAACCTAAATCTTTTGGGAACAAGAGAACCTTCAATTTACGGGGTAGAAACGCTTTCCGATCTCATTCAACGCATTCAAAGCGCCTACCCTGCCATTCACTTCGATCACATTCAATCGAATCACGAAGGGGTATTGATTGATGCCATTCAGAACAGCACCGATTACGACGGAATCATCTTCAACGCAGGTGGATACACCCATACCAGCGTAGCCATTGCCGATGCGTTGGCCGCCGTAAAACCACGAGTAATAGAAGTCCATCTGTCCAATGTACACGCGCGCGAAGCATTTCGACATACATCTTTGATTGCTCCGCATTGTCTGGGAAACATAGCAGGATTCGGAGTAGAATCTTACCTACTCGCAGTGGATTATTTCCTCAAGAAAAATTAATTCGGAATAACGGCCAATTTCACTTTAAGTCCGTCTAACTCCGGAGCCAAGTGAATCTGACAACCCAAACGTGAATTCTCTTTCACGTAATACGCCTCGTCTAACATGGCTTGCTCATCGAAGGTACGTTCGGGCAGCTCATGGTCGCTAAGGATATACATGTGGCATGTAGCACACATGGCCATTCCGCCACACAAACCTTCTACAGGAAGTTCATACGACTTGCACAATTCCATCATGTTCATGCCCATATCGGTAGGGGCATCTAATACATGCTCGTTATCCTCACGATCAATGACCGTCACTTTTATCGTATTCTCCATGTTAGAATCCGTTTACACCGTTTACGGTGGTATATTTTAAGACGTAGTTTTTATTTGGGTAAATGCGTTTGAACGCACTTTGAACCATTAAGGTTCCTTCGTGGAATCCACATAAAATCAATTTCAATTTACCTGGATAGGTATTGATATCACCGATGGCGTAGATACCAGGAATATTGGTGCTGTAATCGAAGGTGTTCACCTCAATACTAGCTTTGTCAATGTTCAATCCCCAGTCGGCCAACGGACCTAATTTCGGTGTTAGTCCGAATAATGGCAACCAATGATCGCATGATAATACGGCACGTTCTGCTTCACCTTGTAATTCCACTTCAACAGCACCCAAGCGTCCGTCTGCGTTTCCTTGCAACCCAACCACTTCTCCGTTGGTAATCAACTTCATCTTTCCTGCTGCACTCATATCCATCACCTTCTGCACACTGTCTAAGTGTCCGCGGAAGCTGGTTGAACGGTGAATCAAGGTTACGTGTTTCGCAACGCCTTCGGCCAAGAAGATCGCCCAGTCTAATGCAGAGTCGCCTCCACCACTGATGATGACTTCCTTGTCTTTGTAGAAATTCGGATCACGAACAACGTATTCAATTCCTTTGTCTTCGAAGTCGGTAATATTCGAAATAGGCGGTTTACGCGGCTCGAACGAACCCAATCCGCCAGCAATCGCCACTACAGGAGCAATGTGTTTGGTTCCTTTACTCGTTGTTACAATGAACTTTCCGTCTTCGGTCTGCTCGAAAGACTCGGCGCGCTCACCCAAGGTAAATCCGGGTTTGAACGGTTCTGCTTGTTTCATCAAGTTGTCAATCAACTCGCCCGCCAACACCGTCGGGAATCCTGGAATATCGTAAATCGGTTTCTTGGGATATATTTCGGTAAGCTGACCACCTGCCTGAGGCAATGCATCAATCAAGTGACAACGGAGCTTAAGTAAGCCTGCTTCAAAAACGGTGAAGAGTCCTACAGGACCCGCACCAATAATAAGGATATCTGTTTCAATCATAATAACGCCGACAAAATTACTCCATCAAACCACTTAACGAAGGAATCTTATTAAAATCATTAACATTTATGAGGGAAAAATGTTCCCTCTGTATGCATTGTCACATAAATCCCTTACTTTTAAGTCACTAAGCCTTACCCTATGAAAAAACCACTACTCGCTCTTGCCTTGCTTTGTTCTGCTCTTGTAACCCAAGCACAGTGCGACGGAAACCGATTCTTCAATTATGTATTTTCGAACGTCGATCTCACTTCTAACGTGCAGTATGGCACCAATACGAAGTACGACGGAACATCACAAAATCTTCTATTAGACATCTATGAGCCCAGTGGCGACAACGAAGCCTTGCGTCCCTTGGTGATAGTAGCTCACGGCGGATTCTTCCTCAGCGGAAGCAAGACCGGAGCCGATGTAGTTCCGATTTGTGAAGCCTTCGCAAAAATGGGCTATGTAGCCGTTAGCGTAGAATACAGACTGGGTATTTCTATTCAAGCCGATTTATCTGCCCCCATGACAGAGGCTGTTATGCGTGGGGTTCAAGATGGGAAAGCCGCTGTAAGATTCTTCCGTAAGTCTGCGGCTGAAGATGGTAATCCATACCGAATCAATCCAGAGCAAATCTTCTTCGCCGGCTCAAGTGCCGGTGGATACATTGCCTTGCACATGGCTTATCTAGACACCGACGCTGAAATTCCAACCTATGTGAACTTAGCTAATCCAGGATTGGATGGCGGATTGGAAGGAAATAGCGGCAACTTAGGCTATTCTTCTTCTGTGAATGCAATTGTAAATATTTGTGGTGCTATTGGCGATACCGCCTGGATTCAACCTGGCGATGAGCCCTGTTTACTCTTCCACGGCACCAACGACCAAACCGTACCCTTTGGCTCGGCCATGCAATATGCATTCGGTGTAGCGCCCGTGGTTGAAGTAGATGGTAGCAACAGCATCAATGAAAAATTAAATCAAGTAGGTGTTGAACATTGCTTCGAAATCTATGAAGGACAAGATCACGTTCCACACATGACCAATGCAGCCTACCTAGACACTACTTTAAGTATCATGTCGAATTTCATTGGACATTACGTTTGCAATCAACCATTAGACTGCTCGTACCGCACTTTAACGGTAGGTGTAGAAGAGCTTACACAAAATCAATCACTCATTCTTTTCCCTAATCCAGCTACCACTTATTTCCGAGTAAATGCCGATAAAGTGAAACGTTTATTGATATTAGACGTAAATGGCCAAGTGGTTAAGCAATCTTTGAATGAATCAAGCGTTGATATTTCAACCTTAGCAGAAGGCATGTACTTCGTGAAAGTGGAAACGGAAACCCTTAGCAAAGTTTTGCCACTGCTTGTAAAACACTAAAACTATGAATCGCTCTCGCCTGTTCTACTTGATGTTTAGCCTTATTGTACTTGTTACAGTAAGTTCGTGTGCTAGCTCTGCTAAGGGATTTGACTACCACTCGAACGATAAGCGCAACAAGCACTACGGACGATACCAAAAGCATCGTTATAAGAAAACGAAAGGTGACTTAACGAAGACGAAATGCGCGAATCGTCGCTTTCATCCGAATTAAACGAATTCACTCGTGAAATGGAACGTTAGCTCAGGATAGTTCTGACGCTCCATATCTAACATAAACTGACTAGGTGCAAGGAAGACGTCGCGGTCTTCCTTGTCTTTTACCATATTATTTCCTTTAATGCGCTTGAACTCTTCAAGCTTTGCGGCATCGGTAGAAGTAATCCAGCATGCTTTGTAATACGACTTCGGCTCGAAGGTACATTTGGCACCGTACTCATTTTCGAGGCGATAATTGATAACCTCGAATTGAAGTTCACCAACGGTTCCAACAATCTTTCTTGAACCAGGCTCTTGGAAAAACACCTGAGCAACGCCTTCTTCGGTTAATTGACGAATTCCCTTATCAAGCTGTTTGGCTTTCATGGGGTCGCGGTTGACCAATTCTTTAAAGATTTCCGGAGAGAACGAAGGGATTCCTTTGAACATCAACGCTTCGCCTTCGGTGAGGGTGTCGCCTATTTTAAAGTTTCCGGTATCGTACAACCCTACCACATCACCCGGATATGCTTCATCAATTGTTGATTTAGCTTGAGCCATGAAAGTAACGGGATTGGGATATTTAAATTCCTTTTCTAAACGTACGTGCTTATAAAACTTATTGCGTTCGAATCTACCACTACACACACGTAAGAATGCAATACGGTCGCGGTGACGCGGATCTATGTTTGCGTGAATCTTGAAAACGAATCCAGAGAACTTCTCTTCTAAAGGTTCAATCGGACGTTTATCTGCTTCACGGCCACGCGGGGTTGGAGCTATTTCAATGAATTTCTCAAGCAATTCCTTCACCCCGAAATTATTCATAGCCGAACCAAAGAACACAGGTGCCAGCTTTCCTTCCAAATAGGATTGGACGTTGAACGGATCGTAAACAGATTCAATTAACTCGACATCGTTTCGCAATTCATTGGCATAAACACCTACGAGTTTATCTAACAACGGATCAGATAAGTCTTCGATTTGAACAACCTCTTCAGAAATCTTAGTCTTGTTACTCTCGAATAAATTAATACTCTTGTCGTACAGTTTATAAACGCCTTTGAAGCTAAATCCCTTCGAAATAGGCCACGACAACGGCTGAACTTTGATAGAAAGTTTTTCTTCTAACTCATCTAAAATATCAAACCCATCACGACCCTCTAAGTCCATCTTATTCACAAACACAATCACCGGTGTATCACGCATGCGACACACTTCCATCAATCGTTCGGTTTGTGTTTCTACCCCTTTCACACTATCCACCACCAAAATAACACTGTCCACCGCGGTAAGCGTACGGTAGGTATCTTCCGCGAAATCTTTGTGACCGGGAGTATCTAACAAATTAATTTGTTTACCGTTATATTCAAACACCATCACCGAAGTGGCGACAGAGATTCCACGCTGACGTTCAATCTCCATGAAGTCAGATGCGGCGGTCTTGGTAATCTTATTTGATTTCACCGCTCCTGCTGTTTGAATGGCTCCTCCAAAAAGCAATAGCTTTTCAGTTAAGGTTGTTTTACCAGCATCGGGGTGCGATATGATAGCGAAAGTTCTTCTTCTACTAATTTCTTCTTGGGCGTTGGCCATGATTTATTTCACAGGTTTGGTAGCAGCGCCTTCAACGTCTGCTGTAATCGTAAGTATAGTTGAGGTGGAAGGTTCAGTATTGGCAATAACAGTAACTGTTTTCTCTTGTTTACCTGACTTGCCTGTGCTATCGAACTTCACATGAATCTTTGATTTCTCACCAGGTTTTATTCCTTCCTTCGGCCAATCTGGTACGGTGCATCCGCATGAGCCCTTTGCAAATTCGACGAAGAGTTCGTTTTTGCCAGTATTGGTGAATTCGAAATCGAACTCACGCTGCTCTCCCGACTTCACTTTCCCGAAATCATGCTTCATCGTTTTAAACTTGATCTTGGTCTTTTCGCGCTGTTCAGATAATTCACCTTGCGTAGGTTTTACTTCTTTCTCTGGCAAAACTACCGGAGCTGGAGCACTTGGTATAACACCATTTTGGGTCGTATCTACTGTAGCATTATTCGATGGCGTACCACAGCTTTGTGCAGTAACTAAGGAAATGATTACTGCAAGAGAAACAACAATCTTTTTCATATTAATTCTTTTTACCTTTTTTTTCTTTCTTTTCCTTTCCGTCTTCAGGTTTTCTCATTTTGTATTCATCAAATGCCAAGTTCACTTTTTCGAACTCGCCATTTTGCAAAATCTCAACCGCACGAACCAAGGTTGGGTTCAAATCATTGATTACTTCATAGAAGGTTTCATTCTCGTATAACGATCTTCCTACTAAGGCACGCATACGTGTGATAATGCTGTGCTTCGAAGTATTCCATCCCTTCTCATCGAACTTCACTTCTTTTGCTTCAACCGCTTTCAAGAATTCCGCAATTTCAGCTTCTGTGAATTGGAAACCTTTGATGAATTCTTTTGAAGTTGGATATTTCTGCAACAACGCTTGACGATTCTTGTCCACGTATTCCATGGTCCAATCGTTTGTGATTCCCACACGCAAAATATTTCCGAAGAATCGAGAATTCTCTGTCGTGTCAAGTGGAACAAATACATCGGGCATAATGCCACCGCCACCAAACACAGTGCGTCCGGTTAAACGCGTTTTGAATTCGTCCTTCGTTGAAAATTTAATACTATCGACATGGAAAAACTCTCCGTTCTTTAAACGACGCTCGTAATCGCGTTCGTAATCTTCCAAACCTTTCTCATATGGCTTTTGAATGCAGCGTCCACTAGGCGTGTAATACTTTTGTACAGTCAAACGCACTTGTGAACCATCTGGAAGTGGAATAGGACGCTGCACCAATCCTTTACCGAATGAGCGTCTTCCTACAATAACACCACGGTCCCAATCTTGAATGGCTCCGCTTACAATTTCACTAGCACTGGCAGAAGACTCGTCAATCAATACCACCAAGCGACCTTCCTCAAACAATCCCTTCGAGCGCGGATTAGCGGTATAAGGTTCTTTTGGAAATGCACGTCCTTGGGTAAATACCACCAGCTTGTCTTTATTCAAAAACTCATCGGCCATATCAATAGCAGCCGACATCATTCCACCACCGTTGTCTTGAAGATCAAGGACTAAATCTTTCATTCCTTTCTCTTTCAATTTGGTTAATGCCTTTTTCAATTCTTCCGGAGTGGTCTTCGCAAAGCGAGACACTTTTATATACCCAACAGACTCATTAACCATGTAGGCGGCATCTATCGAATAGATTGGAATTTTATCGCGAATAATTTCGTAATAGGTTACGCCCGCACCCTTTCTGAAAATTCCTACTTTCACTTTGGTTCCGCGCGGACCACGCAAACGTTTGAATACATCGTTATTCTTTATGCCAACCCCTGCAACGTTTTCTCCATCGACACTTACAATTTTATCTCCGGCACGAATACCAAGCTTCTCCGAAGGACCGCCAGGAATAGGTTCAACCACCATAATGGTATCGTGAAGAATATTGAATTGAACACCAACGCCATCAAAGCTTCCTTCCAAAGGTTCGTTGGCTTCACGCAATTCTTCCGCGCTGATGTAGGTCGAGTGTGGATCGAGCTCTTGCAACATCGCTACAATGGCTTTCTCGGTTAAGTCCTTTCCGTTCACTGAATCAACATACATGTATTCGATGTAGTTCATAAGTGCGGTAAACTTGTCGGTAGTGGTTTTCGGATCACCTTGTGCAGAAACTCGCACCAGTGAGGTGGTTAACAAAACCACAAAAAGGATAATTCTTCTTTTCATAATATCGTGCTAAAGGTACAACGTGGACGCCCATTCCGTTTCCTTCGAAACAAAAAAAAGCGCACTTAAAAGTACGCCTTTCTATTGATTTTATTGCCCTACTGAACAACTAACTCCACTGCATATTCTTCCGCTGCATTGCCTTTCTCATCAACCGCCTGAATTTCAATATGCCAAAATCCTTGAATGGTATCAGGAACATAGAGGGTATGAGAAAGCAAAGTGTATCTGCCGGTGCAATCAAAGGTCTTTGAATAGGTCCAAATACCGCTGTTTACGACCTGAGCGGTATCGCCAGGTAAAGACACATGACCATGGCCATCATCGGCAGGATGCACATTCAAAACGGCTTGCTTGAGCGATTCATTGTCCGTCAGCGACCAAATAACCAAGAGGGTGTCACCCGATTGAACGGTATCCACTAACGATGTTAAGCCGTTTAGATAAAAGCTGGAAATAAGCGGAGCTTCGCTGTCATCTTTTTTAAGACATGATGCGATACTCGCCGCAACTGCTAAAAGCAGGATAAGATTTTTTGTTTTCATTTTTTAAAATTTCAGATTGATTTGAATTTGAAGATTTCTTCCAGGTTCTGGAAGATTTAACCGACGGTAATTACTGGTGTGATTGTAAACCGTACGGTTTTGAAGATTGTACCCACCTAAAAAACATTCAACCGCATAGCCTCGCCACTGACCATGAAGCACCAGACTTGCGTTCCATACTTGAGAACCTGGTGTTGTTTTTTCATTGCGATCGACACGCAATTGACTCGCCGTTGAAACACTGGTAAGACTTGATTTTAACGTCCATTTATTCTTCCATTTCACCCAAGCATGTGTCCAACATAACTGCCCACTAGCTGGCGCTGTGAACGGCAAGGCCAATCCACTCGACCACAAGTAGGTGTAAATCGCGGCGGCTTGAACCTGCACTTCGTTGCGTTCATTGAACCAATAGCTGTAGTTTGCCTCTACGCCTGAAATACTTACGCGGTCGTGGGTATAGGCATACACCTGTCCGCCAGCAGGCAATTGCGAAAACACCGGTTGCGCTTCTAAGTAGATGTAATTTTGAAAATAATGCATGAACGGAGAAACTTGCCACGTCGATTTTTCGCGATTGACCGACCATTCCAAATCAAGCATGAAGCCGTTCTCTGCTTTCAACTGACTATCGCCTACCTCGTGACGAAAGGTTCCGTGGTGAATGCCGTTGATGAACAGTTCAGCGGCCGAAGGAGCGCGCCAAGCGCGACTGAGGTTCCACCTAAACACGTGTTGCTTGCGCTGATAACGCATGCCATAGTTCGCAGACCAACCAAAGAAATGTCTCGTCAAATTTGTAGAACGTGGCATTAGATAACCAATAGAATCAACAGCAACATACACGGGGTAGTCGTAAGCTTGCGATTGCCAATCGGCGTATTCCAAACGCATTCCGTAAGTGACAATGAGTTGGTCGGAATGACGTCCGTTTACATTCGATTGAAAAAACAAGGAGCCTTGATTACCGGTGTAATTCGGCAAGAGAAAATCATAACCACCGCGCTGATGATTCAATCGTTCCATAGCAATTCCTCCTACCCGCTTTCCGCCATGCTCTTCATTTTTACGCCACGTTGCATTGGCTTGCCACGATTTCAGATGAAGACTGTGTGCAAGTGAATCTGGTGGAAGCGGATTAAATCCTTCGCGTAAGGGACGAATTAACTCTTTGCGCCAATTGTCTTGATAACCCACATTCGCCTCGAACCACAGCGTTTTCCAGGTACTGGCGTAGTTTACAACTGATTTAAGATGACGGATGGAAACCTGCGGAAAGTTGATGTCTGTGCGACTACCATCGTCTTGAACATCGGTGGTTGTGGGTATTCCAACTATTCCTTTGAACATTCCCGCTTCTTGGGTATAAACCGATTGATTAAATTGAACACGACCTGTTTGCGTGAGTTTACCCAACGTTAATGCTATGTGATTTTGCTTGCCAGCTGTGTTCTGCAAGATGCCATCAACAAGCGGATAAACGCGACGTAAATACGTGAAATCAGAAGCGGGTAATCGCGAATCAGCAAACTGGGTATGCGAAGCACTGATGCGACCAAATAGATTAACGGCGTGAAATCCTACAGCAAGGTGCTCTCCTACTGCTTGGTTGTTACTTCGGTAAAAGCTACCGGCTTGCACCGTTATTTTTTTTGACGGCACTGTTGGCGTAGGAATGATGAATACGCCGCCTTCGGCATCGCCGCCGTATAAAACGTTGGCATTTCCTTTTATCCATTCCAACCGATCAACATCGCTCGCGTCTATTTCCAATCCGTGGTCACTTCCCCATTGCTGAGCTTCGTGTTTTATTCCGAATTCAAAGACGGCATTTCTATATCCCGAGTAGGCGCGTATCTGAGGTTTCGCCATACCTACCCCTGTTGAAATAGCGCGAATGCCCGGTGTACTAGCCAAACGTTCGGCAAGAGAAATTCCATTTTGATTTTGAATTTCATCCTTCGAAAAAACATGAACGGATTGCGCGCTGCGCTTTTCTTCCCATTTGCCACTTCGATCTTCTACTACTACTTCATGCATATTAAAATGCATAGCAGTCATTTCTATTCGCAAGGTGGCAATAGAATCAAGGGCTGCAGGAATATGAACGTGCCGCTCTTCTGGCGTGTAGCCGTCTTTAAAAAAATGTACGTGATACGTACCGGGAGTCAACTCGGCAAAAATGAAATAGCCTTTCACATCTGTCAACACCTGGGCTTCGGTCTCGTGTATTTCAACACGCACGTGCGCCAAGGGTTGTTGTGAGGATGCATCTATAACTAATCCGTGAAATTGCGCGTGTACTCCCATGCTTGTGCCCAAGCACAAGATGAACAGTATAAATCGCATGAATGAATGAGTTTATTAAACGATGGGTGATACAATCACTTCCGCAACGGGGGGACCGCGGTTATCGAAATAATAAACTACACGATGACTTGGTGCGCAGGCATAAGGTGTGTCATGAACGACTACCTGTACCACCGAATGAAAAACAACTTGAATTGAGGACGGCTGAACGAAAGGCAATGCCTTTACAGCAAACCATTCACAACTTTCTTCTGAATGATGGGCATCTTCGCTGTGGTGATGGACCCATTCGTGAATAGACTGAAACGACGAAATGCCTGTGAACAACACAAGCATTGCCATTGTAAAGAATAATTGAATCAGTCTTTTCACGCTGCGAAGATACTACCAAGAACCGCCTGCTCCACCACCACCAAAACTTCCTCCGCCAAATCCGCCAAATCCACCGCCTGAAGAACCGCCTCCACCGCCCCAGCCACCGAATCCACCACTTCCACTGCGGAAGTTATTGTAGTAACCGCGGTGTTTGTTCTGCATAGAAGCCATTAATGCCCATGCAGCCCAGAAGCCTAGGTTGTTAGTCTTGGCGTAGTTATTCACGCTCTTGAACTTGAAGAAAACAAATGCACCAAAAAGTACCACGAAGAAGATGATGATGCCTGCAATATGCGCCCAATTCAATTTCGTTTTCTTGTCGGGTGAGTATGCACTGGCTGGATATTTTTTCAAAGACAAATCCTTCAAGATTTTCACACTGGCTTCAATACCACCGAAGTAATCTTCTTTCTTCGCTAAAGGAATAAATTCCTTTTGAATGATGGTATAGGAAATAGCATCTGGAATGACATCGTGTAAACCACGTCCCACTGCGATAAACGCTTCCCCCTTCGAGCCCATACGTTTGGGCTTGATTAAAAAGACAATCCCGTTATCGGTTCCTTTTTGTCCCACTCCCCAAGATTCACCAAGTTCCGTGGCATAGGCATACGGTTCGTAACCGCATAAGTCTTCGACGATGACCAATACGATTTGATTTCCTGAAACTCGCGCCAAGGAATCGAGTTCGCCTTCTAGTTGATTGACTTGTGATTGAGAAAGAATATGGGATTGATCGTACACCAAGTGGTCATCACTCTTGGCAGGAAAACAATCTTCTTGCGCGCGAATCTGTGTCGCATACAGCGCCAGGAAAACGACGATTAACAACTTAGCGACTGAGTGCATCTGGAATTTCATTGATATCGTTTTCATGATAAGGGAAGGCTGAAGACAGGTGTTTCGCGAACTGTGTTAAAACGGTTTCGATTCCTTCTTCAAATTTTTCTTGAGCGAAATAGGATTGCAATTGCTTCACCCCTTCTGCCAAAAAGGATTCAGAAAGATGTGCATGGGCACCCTGATCAGCAAGAAAAGCAATTTTGCGATCGTCGCTAGTTAAGTATAACAAAACAGCATTTCTCAACTGCGTGCGATGCAAATTCAAATCGCTAAAAACGAACGCTGCTCGGTCGAGCAGCGTTTCGTTACAGCGTTCTTCAATATGTATTTTAAACTCGCACGAGGTTAATTTTTCAGCTTTTACAATGGCTTGTTCAGCGGCTTTTGAAAAAGCAGGCGAGAAAAAATGATGGTCCATTACTTTTCGAATGAAACGGTTGGAGCATTGGCAGCAGCAGCGTCTGCTTCAAACGCTTTGAATTCTTTGAAATCTCCGTCATCGCCACCTACTAGTCCTAACGCTTTGTGACGCCAGAATCCGCGTACATAGGTGTTAAAATCAGCCACCTTGGTATTGTAACGGTCGCGTTCGGTTTTGATGCCGTTTTCGGTTCCTTCCAATTGCGCTTGTAGCATACCGAAATTTTCTGTGCTACGAATTTCTGGGTAGCGTTCAAACACAATTTGGATATTGCGATTGATAATGCTTCCTTGTTGTTGCAACTCTTCAGGGGTTTTCGCGTTAGCAATTCCTGCGCGTGCATTGGTTACTTCTGTTAAGATGGTGCGTTCATTATCTGCAGCACCTTTAACGGTAGCCACGAGGTTTGGCACTAAATCGGCGCGACGTTGATAAGCTGTTTGTACGTTACCCCACGATGCTTTCACATCTTCTTGGCGCTTTACAGCTCCGTCATAGATGGAAGTTCCGTACATATAGAAAATACCGAAGCCGAGTATAACAGCGCCCACTACAGCTAACAGGGCGATAAGAACTTTATTTGATTTCATAGTTTGTGTTGTTCAACGAATGTAAAAAATTATTCGTCAGTTATTTAGTTAAATTTTCAAATGCGTGTTGAATGTATTTAGTCAAGTCGGCACCTTTCAGAATACCTTTTGAAAGCATGGCTAATTGAAGTGCACTTTGTGCTTTGTCTTTAGCTTCTTCATCGCCTGACTGTATCTTTTGCATTAACGGATGATTAGCGTTAAGCACAATCATGTATGAATCTGGCAATTCACCGAAGACATTCATACCACCACCGCCTAAAGCGTTTTGTTCTTTCATGCGGCGCATAAACTCATTTTGCACGATGGTAACCGGAAGTTCTTTCGAATCTAAATTTTCGAATTTCACGGTGTAGTTCTTCTTGTCAACCATCTCTTCAAACACCGGCAAAATTGCTGCTTTGTCTTCTTCGGTTAAAACCGAATGATTGTTCTCTTCTTTCTCTACCAATTTATCGAGGACATCAGAATCGACACGTTTAAATTTCACTTTCGATTCTTTGTACTCTAGTTGAGAAACGAGGTGAGCGGTAAGCGGAGAATCTAGAACGGCCACAGCCATCCCTCTAGCCTCGGCATTGGCGATAAACGCGTGCTGAGCGTGAACATCGGTAGCATACAGCACCACGAAATTCTCATCCTTATCGGTTTGAACCTCTTTGTACTTTTCCTTAAGCTCTTCTAGCGTATGATAGCCCCCGTCAGAGGTTTTATACAAGTGGAAGGTCTTTGCTTTTTCAGCAAACTTCTCATCGGTTAAAATTCCGTAATGAATGAATACCGCTATATCGTCCCACTTGGCCTCGAAGTCTGCGCGGTCGTTGTTGTGCATACTCAACAACTTGTCGGCTACCTTTTTGGTGATGTGAGCAGATATTTTCTTCACGTTACCATCTTCTTGCAAATAGCTGCGAGACACGTTCAGCGGGATGTCTGGAGAATCAACCACGCCATGTAATAGCGTAAGGAATTCGGGAAGAATATTCTTCACTTCATCTGTAATGAACACTTGGTTGCTGTATAGCTGCACCTTGTTCTTTTGAACTTCCATGTTGTTTTTCAACTTAGGGAAGAACAGAATACCAGTCAGATTGAACGGGTAATCGACATTGATGTGAATGTGGAAGAGCGGCTCTTCGAAGGTGTGGGGATAAAGCTGCTGATAAAACGTACCATAATCATCGTTCGTTAAATCAGCAGGCTTTTTCATCCACAACGGATGCGTGATGTTAACCACATTAGGTACCTTCACCTCTACTTGCTTCACTTTCCCGTTCTCGTCTTGCTCACCGTTGGCATCATCGATCCATTCGCTTTTGGTTCCAAAAACAATATCTACTGGCATGAAGCGGCAGTATTTGTTTAGGATACCTTCAATTCTACTTTCTTCTGCAAACTCGAGCGAATCGTCGCTGAGGTGCAGAATTATTTTAGTTCCTTCAGTATCTTTTTGAGCCGATTCCATGGTGTAGTTCGGTGAACCATCGCACACCCAACGCACGGCTTCGGCGCCTTTGCGTGATTTAGAAATAATCTCTACTTCCTTCGCCACCATGAACGCAGAATAAAATCCGAGTCCAAAGTGTCCGATAATCTGTGCGTCTTTGTATTTGCTTACAAATTCTTCGGCACCACTGAAGGCGATTTGGTTGATGTATTTATCTACTTCTTCTTCTGACATACCAATGCCGTTATCTCGAACGGTGAGGGTATTGTTTTCGGTATTGAGAATAACCTCTACTTGGTAGTTCACATCTTCTGCCTTCACTTCACCGAGTGTGGCGAGGGTTTTAGATTTTTGACAGGCATCGACGGCGTTGCTTACCAATTCACGAAGGAAAATTTCGTGATCGGAATACAAGAATTTTTTAATGATTGGGAAAATGTTTTCGGTTTGAACCGAGATGTTTCCTTGACGCATAGTTTCTTTCATTTTATTATGCAGGGCGGATAGCAACGCAAGTGCCACGTGCAGAAAGGCGACAAGGTGTCAGAGCTATGCTGACAAAGTAAGGGACAATGATAAGGGGCGGCCTGCGGCCGCCCCTTAATGACATTCCTAAACAAATCTATTACTTCACAACCACACGTTGAGAAGCTGATTGTCCGTCTTTCACCAATTGCACTTGGTAAATACCACTTGCAAGGTTTGAAAGGTTCAATTCGAAGTTTTGTGTTCCTGTGCTTACAGTTACTTGGTTCATTTGAATGGTGCGTCCTACTTCATCAATCAAGTTGATATACATAGCACCACCGCGATTTGCATTTACGCGAACAGTTAATGTTTCTTCAGCCGGATTAGGGAATACAAGAACGTTGTTCAATGAAGTGATTTCTTCTACACCAACAAAGTTGATGGTAACTTCTGTGCGAGGACCAGCGCAAGTAAACTCTGGTGTGTGCGCGTGCCAATCATAGAAGAAATAGTAATAGTTATCTCCGTCTTGGTTAGGGTTAGCATTGGTTACCGTAGTACCCGTGAGGCTAATTAAACCATTTACATCATATGGATAGCTGTATGGAGTTGGAACGGTGATGTTTCGGTCGCGCCAGAAGTTTGGAGCAGCAGTAGTGGTGCGTAAGCCGTATCCTGTTCCTTGTGGGATGAAGAAGTTCACTGGAACATAAACACTACCGTTAGCAATATCGAAATCACCTGTTGCAACAACGTTTAAGTTTGCATCAACTACTTGAATAGTGCGCACACCTGCAGCATTCGAATAAACCAATACGCTATCTAAAATAACATCGGTTAGCGCATCGAACTTGTTGTAGTTCGCAGGGGTATTGGTAAAGTACTGTCCGTTAGCGGCATCGTTTGTAGACTTTCCACCTACACCTACTAAACCACCATAAACAGCAGCATCTTCCACCCAATAGGTAGCAGGGAAGCTAGTGATAGCCGGAGTTGTAAAGGTTGCGCCAGTGGCGATGGGTGAACCACCTGTTGCGACATCGTACCATGAAAGGTTAGTTCCGGTTGCTGATAAGTCAACGCTAATGCCTGACTGTCCAATTTGCACATCTGAAGATGCAGGGGCAGCAGGGGCAGCGTAAACAATAACATCGATGCTGTTTGAAGAGTTTTGGAAGCCACATCCGTTATCTACTTGAACGGTATAGGTACCTGGCTCAGTAGCATAGATGGTTTGAGTTTGCTCTCCGTTGCTCCACAAATAAGCAGCACCTTGAGTAGCTGTAAGAGCGACTGACAATCCTTGACAGAAGTCTAATTGACCACCTGCAGCAAGGGTTGGGGCTTGGATAGATGAGTTGAACGAAACGGTAATCATATTAGAAACCGAAGCACATCCAGTTCCATCGTAAGCATAAGCGTAATAGATACCAGGTTCAGAAACGGTAATGGTAGAAGAAGTTGAACCGTTGTTCCAAACGAAGTTACCCGTAGATGTCGCTGAAAGGTCAACGCTTTGTCCTACACAAAGGATGGTATTTCCTTGAGCTGTGATTGAAGCGGTTGGAGCAGAACATTCTACTTCATAGTATTGGTGGTATTGGTCGATGGTTGGATTGGTAATTACTTTGGTAATTCCTGATGGCCAGCGAATAATAGCGTAGTCGATAGAGGTGTTAGCACCAATACCGAAGTTCAACATGTTTGAATTGGTAATACCGTAGCTAACTCCAGAACGAACCTCGCGAACTTGCGTTCCGAAGGCACCGTGAATTTCAACTTGTGCACCTACTGAGTTTTTGTTAGAGATTACACCTTCTAAATCGAATGCGATCCAATGGTTACTGTTACCTCCATTGATTTGCACGCGGTCAGCGTTAGTTCCTGGTGTTACATATCCACCTGAGTTACCATAACCAGCATACACATCCACGAATCCGTCGTTATTCAAATCGCCCAATCCAAATCCGTGCATAGTAGATGGATTGCTGAATGCTGAGTTCATTTGGGTCCAAGTGTAGTTACCGTTGTTGTGATAGTAACCGAAGTTTCCACCGGCGTGAATTACATCAAGGTATCCGTCGTTATCGAAATCAGCCATTTGACCTTGCATGAAGAATCCAGCTACTTCCAATCCTGAACCAGCAGTGATATTAGTGAAGTGACCTGTTCCGTCATTTCTGTACATTTCCAAAGTACCTGAGTGAGTAGTCATTAAGCAATCGAAATCGCCGTCATTGTCTACGTCACCAAATGTTGCAGTCCAGGTTTGTTGAAGGTTCACCAATCCGCGGTTGTGCGCATCTTCGTAATAGTGGTTCGTACCATCGTTTACGAATAATAAGTTGGTACGACGCACGTCGTATGGATCGTTTGAAGCCTGACGACATTTAGCTACCAATAAATCGAGGTCACCATCGCGGTCGAAATCACAGAATTCGTTACCGTAGTTACCAGACATTAATGGGTCGCTAGTACCAGGATAGTTACCTGGGTAGAGGTTATAGTCGATCAAGGTATCGTTAACGGGATCGATAAAATACGAGTTTTGGTATTCCAAGGTACCAGTTCCGTCATTTCTCCAAAAACGTGCTGGACCATCGTCATGACACGCGAAGAAATCTAACCATCCGTCGTTATTGATATCACCTAGGGTGACAGCTTGAGTGAAGATACTTACGGGAAGATTGGTTAAGGTAGCGTTCCCGTTAGCGTCAGTGTAATACACGCGCAAGTTATCGTAAGCACCTCCTGAAAGCACATCACCGAATCCATCGTTGTTGATGTCGGCAACGGTCATCCCCCACTGAGAAGAACCCAGTGCTTGAGTAGCAGTGTTAACTTGCGTGAATGTGCCATTCGCATTTTGATATAGGATACGTAAGGTGGTGCTGTTGTCCATGACAACGATGTCATTCAGACCGTCGTTATTCATGTCCCACACTCCTGTTACGCCGCCACTGTGGTAAGACCCCGGAAGGGTTCCCGCAGTAAACGTTTGTGCAGAAGCACTACTAAAAGAAGCAAGCGCTAGAACTAAAACGTAGAGTTTTTTCATAGTTAGTTGTTGGTTTCAATTTTTCAGAGTGGGAAAATAGGATAATCCGACTGAAATACAACAAGCTATCTAAAAAAAATACGATAGATTGTGGAAAACCTAAAATTGACGAATCAATCCGCAGAACAAATCTGTCAATTTCGACTCGTTATCCTTGGCGATTTGAACGATTTGCTCTACACTGACGCGTTTGAGATTATCGGGGTGACACTCATCGGTGATAACACTGAGACATATGCAAGGTAACCCCATATGATTACATGCAATAACCTCGGGCACGGTTGACATGCCTACTGCGTCGGCTCCGATAATTCTCAGATAACGGTATTCGGCACGTGTTTCCAAGCTCGGGCCAGGAACGGCAGCGTACACCCCTTTGTGCAGGGTAATTCCTTTCTCAATAGCCAATTTTTCAATGATACTATTGAGTTCGTTGGAATAAGGTTCCGACATATCTGGGAAACGAGGACCTAAATTGTCGTCGTTCTGTCCGATAAGCGGATTATCGACTTGCAGATTAATATGATCGTCGAGTAACATAAGGTCACCGGCTTTGTATGCTGGATTCAATCTGCCAGCGGCATTCGAAAGAAGTACTGCCTTCGCCCCCAAGAATTTCATGACACGAACCGGCAAAACCACTTCGTCCATCGAATGCCCTTCATAAAAATGGAAGCGTCCAACGCAAACCACAACTTTCTTTTCCTCTAAAATCCCATAAATCAATTTACCGAAGTGAAATTCAACGGTAGCAATCGGAAAATTCGGTATTACACTGTAATTAAACTCTTTAATGATTTCTATTCGGTCCACTAAGCCATGAAGGCCAGTTCCTAAAACGATTCCTAAATCTACTTGATCAATCCCACGTTTCTTGAGCCAATCAACACTTTCCAAAAAATCACTCATAGTCTTTATTTTACCCCACTTGGTTATTGAATGGTTCACGAAAATACAAATTGAAATCGAACCTCCAAAAAAGTTATACACGCTTGTTAACAATCCATGCACAATGTCCGTGTGTAAAACTTTAACCACCCACAATCGAAAAGCGAAGTATTTTCGCAGAACACGTGAAACTCGCGTGAAACAAGATAAAACGCTAGAAAGCACTTTATTAAATGGGAAAGATTATTACCGTAGCGAATCAGAAAGGAGGGGTTGGAAAAACCACCACAGCTATCAACTTAGCTGCTGCCCTTGGCGTATTGGAATTCAAAACTTTGTTGGTTGACGCTGACCCTCAGGCGAACGCAACCAGTGGAGTTGGAATAGACCCGAAAAACGTCAAAACCAGCATCTATGAATGTTTGGTTAACGATGTTGATCCGCGTGATATCATCATAACTACTGAAAATCCGAATTTAGATTTGATTCCTTCACACATCGACTTAGTTGGTGCCGAGATTGAATTAATCAATATGCCTAGTCGCGAATACATGTTGCGTGGGGCTTTGCAGAAGCTGAAGAACGATTATGACTTCATCATCATCGATTGCTCGCCTTCTTTAGGTTTAGTTACGGTGAACGCCCTGGCTGCCAGTGCCAGTGTCATTGTTCCGGTTCAATGCGAGTATTTCGCGTTGGAAGGTTTAGGCAAACTGTTGAACACCATCAAAATTGTTCAGCAGAAATTAAATACCGAATTAACCATTGAAGGCATCTTACTTACCATGTACGATACCCGCCTTCGTTTAAGTAATCAGGTGGTGGAAGAAGTACGCATGCACTTCCAAGATATGGTTTTCGATACCATGATTCACCGCAACACGACCTTGGGTGAAGCACCAAGTTTTGGACAAACGGTGCTTATGCATGATGCATCGTGTAAGGGTTCTATCAACTATTTGAATTTAGCTCGTGAGATTCTTCAGAAGAATAATTTGACGAAGATGAGTGGCGATGAAAAATATATTTCTTTAGACAATGAGTAAGAAGCAAGCGTTAGGAAGAGGATTGAGTGCCCTTTTGGAAAACTCACCCGTTACAGCAAAAACAGAAGTAGTTACCCAAGCCGTTGACTCGAAAAGAAGCAAGGCTGAAGAGGCACAGGAAGTAGGAAATATTGCAGGACCTATTACGCTTTTGTCCATTTCACAGATTGAAGCCAATCCGTTTCAACCTCGTAAAGACTTTAACAACGATGCCTTAATTGAGTTAGCTCAAAGCATTAGTGAATTGGGATTGATTCAGCCGATTACGGTTAGAAAAGTCTCTTCACAGAAATATCAAATCATCAGTGGTGAGCGTCGTTTTCGCGCCAGCCAATTAGCCAATTTAACCGAGGTTCCTGTTTACATCCGTGAAGCAGACGACCAAGGCATGTTGGAAATGGCGTTGGTAGAAAACATTCAACGCGAAAACCTGAACGCGTTAGAGATTGCCATTAGCTACAAGCGTTTGATGGAAGAATGTAGTCTTTCTACCGACCAGCTTGCTGATCGCGTTGGTAAAGACCGCACCACCGTTACCAATTATGTGCGTTTGCTTCGTCTTCCTCCAGAGATTCAAATGGGTATCATTGAGAAGAAGCTTAGCATGGGACATGCTCGTGCATTAATCAATGCTGAACCGGAAAGTAAACAATTGAAAATCTATCGCCTCATTATTGAAAAAGACTTAAGCGTTAGAAAAGTAGAGGAATTGGTGAAGGAAGACGACACCCCGAAATTGTTCGCGTCGAAAGCCAACCTGCTTCCTTTGGAAATTCAAAAAATGCAAGCCGATTTAAAATTGCGTTTCGGGAAGAAAGCCAAAGTTACTCGCGCAGAAAGTGGGATCGGTAAAGTGGAAATTCCTTTCACTACCGACGATGATTTACAACGTATTATTGACATGCTTGGCTTATGAGATTAGGCGTGTGCCTTCTGTTGATTCTCTTGAGTTGGAATGCCTCGGCGCAAGTAACGCCCGATGCTCCCAAAGACTCGACGAAGATGCAGAAGTCGTGGCACATGTCGCATTCACCGCTTAAAGCTACTGTTTATTCGTTGGTATTACCTGGGGCAGGACAAGCGTATAACAAGAAGTATTGGAAAATGCCCATTGTGTATGCCGGACTTGGAACCTGTGCGTATTTCATTAAAATCAACACAACCGATTACCATTTTTGGAAAGGCGCTTACATTGCATTGAACGATACCGATCCGAACACCAATCCCGTTGGTGATGCCATAGGACTTTCATCTACTCAACTTAAAAGCAATGCCGTACTGATGAAGAAATACGTCGATATCAGTTACATGTCATTCCTTGGCGTTTATGTCCTGCAAGCCATCGACGCTAACGTTGACGCGCATTTGTTCTATTTCGATGTTAGTCCGAACTTATCGGTAAACTGGACTCCTGCCTTCTCTCCCCGATTCACGGGATTGCAATTGAACTTTAACTTTCATCCATGAAAATAGCCTTAATAGGTTACGGCAAAATGGGAAAAGCCATTGAAGCCCTGATACCTGAATTCGGTCACGAAGTATTTAGAACATTCAATTCGAGTGAAAAGCCAACCACCGAAAATTTGCGCGGTGCCGATGTTGCTATAGAGTTTTCTACACCACATACGTGCAAAGAAAATATTCTTGCCTGTTTTGCCGCAGGTGTTCCTGTAGTGGTTGGAACAACCGCTTGGTATGATCACTACCAAGAGGTAGTTGATGCCATGAATGAGAACCATGCGCTGCTTGCCGCAACCAACTTTAGTATTGGGGTGCAAATTACGTTTCATCTGAATCAAGAGTTAGCGCGTATTATGGCCCAATTTCCTGAGTATAGATGCACCATCGAAGAAATTCATCACACCGCAAAACTCGATAAACCCAGTGGCACGGCCATTACACTTGCTGAAGGCGTAATAACCAATAACTCGAATTTAACTGCGTGGGAATTAACCGAGGGTGAAGCAAGCACCCCACATCAACTTCCTGTACATGCCGTTCGATTGCCCGACGTACCTGGAACGCATTTCGTGAAGTATGAGTCCGATGTTGATCGCATTCAACTAAGTCACGAAGCCAAGAATAGAAAGGGATTTGCAGCAGGCGCAATTCGTGCTGCTGCCTTTTTACACAATAAGAAGGGCGTTTTTACGATGAAAGACTTGTTGAATTTGTAAATTCGCACTGAATTATCTTAACTCGATGAAATTTTTACCGGAAATCCTCTTAGGAATTTTAATCATTTTACAATGCATTACCACTCCTAAACTTCTTAAACGTGCTGGCTTAAGCTCCTCTATACTCGGCTTTATTCCTGTAGTTCACTACCTGGCTTTATTGAAAATCATTAAACGTCCGTGGTGGTGGTTTTTACTTCTGCTAGTACCCGGTGTGAATCTCATCATGCTTGTTATCATTAACGTGGAAGTTGGAATTGCCTTCGGCAAACGCAGTTTTGCAGAACAATGGTTATTTGGCGCACTTCCTTGGTATGCCTTTTACGACTTAGGATTCAAGCAAACGCAAGCACCTTACCAAGGACCTCGTGACTGGAGTAAAATAAAGAAAAGCTTTGCACGTGAATGGGGTGAAGCCATCTTGTTCGCCGTAGTAGCCGCTTCTATCATTCGCACCTTCGTTCTGGAGGCTTTCACCATACCTACTCCTTCTATGGAAAGCAGTATGAAGGTGGGTGATTATCTATTTGTGAGCAAACTAACCTATGGTCCAAAACTTCCACAAACACCGGTTAGCATGCCGTTTGTGCATAATGCCTTGCCCGGAGGATTGACCAATAGTTATTTAACCTGGTTCTCGCTTCCTAATCTGCGTCTGCCCGGTTACGGACATGTGGAACGCTTCGACCCTGTAGTGTTCAACTTCCCGAACGGCGATAGCGTAATTGTGAATCCGATTTATGTCGGCCATGATTATTACAACATCTTACGTCAAGAAGCCATTTTCTTAGCCGACAACAACTACGATTTGTATTTGCAAAACATGAGCAAATACGACAACATGGCTCGTGAGAATTTCAAAAACAAACTCATTTGTAAATCGTGTGGAAGATCGGGCATGCGCATCGATGGGGTGCGTTGGAGACCTCTTGACAAGAAAGAGATGTACATCAAACGTTGCATTGGATTGCCTGGCGACGAAATTAAAGTTGTCGATAGTCAAGTCTATATCAACGGTAACGCCATTGAAAATAAACCAGGAATGATGTGGGATTACGAAGTGACTTACAGCAATCAAAACGGATTAAAAAATTACATTCAGAAAAACTTCGACAAGTTGAACGGAGACATTTCGTTCCATCCAACTAAACCGAACACCTTAGTTATGCCGTTAACCCGTGACGAAGCAGAGCAATTGAAAAATTTATCAGGTGTGGTTGTTTCTATTCAGCAAGACATAGACACGCTAGCAACCGACAATCCGCATAGCATGTACCCCAACTCACCTGAAGCTCCATTCAATACATGGACTCACGACCAATGGGGCCCTATGCTTATTCCTGCCAAAGGGATAACCATTGAAATGAATCACGACAATTACATTCGTTACAAGCGTGTGATTTCTGCTTACGAAGGAAATACCATTTACGAAAGCAACGGACAAGTGTACATCAATGGTGCAGTTGCAAGTAACTATACCTTCCAAGACGATTATTATTTCATGATGGGTGATAATCGCAGTCACAGCGCCGACAGCCGTTTTTGGGGATTTGTTCCTATGACACACATTGTAGGAAAAGCGGTGTTCACTTGGTTTTCGATTGAAAACATGGAGTACCATAACGACAACAAAGTTCGTTGGAATCGCATGTTCCGTTTCGTCAACTAATGCAGTATTCGGCAGTACCTCTGTGTTCTTTTGCTCCTGTAAGCTGGTATGTTTTGTACCACGCTTTAGAGGCGGGTATTGCAGAAGAGCACTACGTGAAGCAAACTTTTCGAAACCGATTCGATATTTCTACTGCCAATGGAATTCAGACTTTAACCATCCCCGTAGAATCTACTGGGGGTGTTCGCACGTTATCTAAAGATATTCGCATTAGCAACGAGTACAACGGTCGAAAGATGATGCAAGCCATTCGCAGTGCATACGGCAAAGCCGCTTATTTCGAGTTTGTGGTAGATGATTTAGCTCGACTATTTGAACAACCCCGTGTCTTTCTATTTGATTTCAACGAAGCCAGTTTTGAATGGAGTAAAAAATTCACTGCAAGCACGTGGCGAACAGCGCATGAATTGCCTGAGCGCTACGAACAACAAGCCTGGAAAGCGAGAAATGAACGTCCGGTAAACCTTAACCCGTACTTACAGGTATTTTCTGATAGGAAAGCCTTCGAACCTGATCTTTCTATACTGGACGTAATCATGAATCAAGGAAAAGTTTCCGTCTCTTCACTTGGAAGCGTGAACAATTCCTAAAATTGGTTTCCAACTAAACAAATTCCAACGCATTTTTGCACTTATGAAGAAAAGAAATACCGACTTATTGCAATTCGGTTTATGGATAGGTATTGTGGTAGCAGTTGCAGCGCTTTCCACCTTGCTTTATTTCAAATGGGATTTAACCGAAGAGAATCGCAACTCACTATCGGAAGAATCGAAAGCGTTAATTGAACAAATTGAAGAGCCAGTATATGTGCGCGTGTATTTGCACGGAGAATTTCCTGCCGATTACAAGCGCCTTGAACAAACCATTGAAGAACGCTTAGCTGAATTTAATAGCCTTAGCGGCGGATTAGTTGAATATGAATTTATTGATCCGTATGAAGAACCCGATGAGAAGAAACGAGTAGAGATATTTAAATCGCTTGATCAAAAAGGCCTCAAATTCTCGAACCTCACCTTCCAAAAAGACGGAGCTGAAGTTTCTAAAATCATTTGGCCCGGTGCATTAATTGAATACCAAGGAAAAGAATTTCCTATCATGTTCATGCGCAGCGACGTGCCTATTGGCAATGCAGAAATGCTGAACCAAGCCGTTAACAATCTTGAATACGAATTCATTTCTGCTTTCCGTGGAATTCTTCGTACCGAGAAACCAAGCATTGCTGTACTGCAAGGTCATGGCGAAATTGATCCAAAACACATTCATTCATTTTTATCTGGCCTAGCGAAAAACTACAACATTCAATTCGTAACCATCGATGGAAAAATAAATGCCTTTAGCGATAAGCTTCCTGAAATTGCTGACCGTCAAAACGCATATGATTTATTAATTGTAGCAGGAACCGATCAGAAGGTGGGCGACAAAGATCGCTTTGTTATTGACCAATTCGTAATGAACGGTGGGAAAGTCTTGTGGTTGCTAGACGCTTTGGCTATGGACCTAGATAGTCTGCGCAGCGGAGGTACCGCCATAGCCATAGCCAATGAAACCGGATTGTACGAAATGTTGTACGAATACGGCGCACGCTTGAATCGCGACATGGTGATTGATTATCAAGGCGCGCCTATAGTGTTAGACAATGGTCCTATGGGTAACCAACGTAACTATGTGCAGAAAAGCAATTACTACGCTCCGGTTATCACTTCAGAAAAGAACAACCACATCATTGCGCGCAACCTCGATCCTATATTCACAGAATTTGCTGGGAATATTGATACCGTGAATCACAATCCAGAAATTCACAAAACTCCTTTCCTCTTCTCTTCTCCCCTTTCGAAAGAATTTAAATCGCCTGTACGTATTGACTTAGAACTTCTAAGAGAAGACGACAAATACTTTATGACAGGAAACAAGCCCAATCAAATTTTGGGATTAATTATGGAAGGAAGTTTCCCCAGTGCTTTCAGAGATCAATTACCAGATAGCATTCGACGCGACCCTAACATTGCTTACCGCGCAAAGAGTGCAGATACGAAGATGATTGTAATTAGCGATGCCGATATTGCCTACAACGAAATTCGTCCGGAGATTGACAAGAAAACAGGCGACACATTAGAATTTGTTATGCCACTTGGGTACGACAGACAATTTAAAAATGTCATCTACGACAATCGCGACCTACTCATGAACTGCGTGAATTATTTGCTGGGCGATGAATCGTTGATAGACGTTCGTTCGAAAAATATTCTTGTCCGCAAATTGAACAAAGCAAAAATTGTAGCAGAAGCTAATTACTGGAAAGTGCTTAACACCGCCGTGCCTTTGGTAGTGTTGGCCCTAATGGGAAGTTCTGTGTTGTATTTGCGCAAGAAAAAATGGAGTAAAGCATGACCCCAAAAAGAAAACTCATCCTTCTTGGTGTGGTATTTCTTCTTTTAGGAGGAACCGCATTGTTTCTTTACCTCAAGAAAAACAAATGGAATACCCTCGACGATAATCCGTTTGTGCATTTCGCTATTGAAGACACCGCCTCTATCACCAAATTTACCATTCAAGATAGAAACGGTGAAGTAGCCATCCTTGAACGCACACCCGGAAATAGCTGGACCATCAATCACACCTTTCCTGCCAGACGCGATGCTATAGATAATTTGCTAAATGTCTTTCATAAAATAAAAGTGAAGGGCGACGTTCCTGCCAAAGCCAAACAGAATATGCTAAGCATCATGGCCACTTCGGCGAAGGAAGTAAAAATTTATGGGAAGAATGGCGAATGGTTGAAGACCTTTTATATTGGTCCGAATACCCAAGACCACGCAGGAACCATCATGTTGCTTGAAACGCCTGAAGACGGTCGTGGTGAAGATCCTTACATTACCTTCCTCGAAGAAAAAACAGGATTCTTAAATCCGTTCTTCTTTATTTCTGAACACGAATGGCGCAGCACCCACGTTTTCCTTTATCCGAATCACACCATACAGTCGATTGAAATTTTGAATTACACATCTCCGAATGAGAGTTTAAAATTGACTTATTTGGGGAATAACAAATTGCAAATGGAAGGCTGGATAAACGGCCGCTTGCAACCTGTAGCTCGTGTTGACACCACGCTTGCATTCGATTTGTTGAAGCGCTTCGAGAAAGTTCACTTGGAAAGTTATAATACCCTACTGAAGCCGCAAGCAGCCGATAGTATTATGCGCACTCCTCCGGTTTTCTTAGTTACGGTTACCGATCAATCGGGAGAACAAAAGCACCTTTCGCTTTATTTAAAACGCGCGAAAGACATGACTTACGATGCAGCTGGACAATTGACTCCATTTGATCCGGATTATTTCTGGGCTAAAACAGATAACAACGAATTGGGCTTGGCGCAGTACTTTGTCTTTGAACCGCTGCTACAACCACTGAGTTTCTACACGCATCAATAGCGTTACAGATGCGATAAAATAATGCCGGCGGCTATAGTGGCATTGAGGCTCTCTGCTTTTCCTTTTGAAGGTATATGAATGGCTGATGTTGCTGCTTCGCGAAAGTCGTTGTGAACGCCGTGCGACTCGCTGCCAATGACTAACGCCCATGCCGTTGGGGGCGCAAATTCATACAGGTTTTCCCCCTGCATATCTGCAACCAATATGGCGAGCTGTTCTTGTTTGCAGTAACGAATTATTTCAGCGCGACTGCCACGCAATACAGGCATGCGAAAAATACTTCCCATAGTTGCTTGAACCGTCTTCGGATTATAGACATCGGCGGTTTCTTCGTCCACCACAATAGCCTCTACCCCGAACCACTCTGCGGTGCGCATAAGGGTGCCTAAATTTCCAGGATCTGAAAGGTCGTTGGCAATACATATGCGCTTGGGTTCGGCGGGCCAGCGAAATTGCGGTTGCTTTAACACGGCCAAATACCCAGGGGGTGTTGCCATCGAAGAAATCTGAGCCATGTCTTTTTCTTCAATCAACGCCACTTGAAAACGCTCTGAAAAGGCTGCATCCGTAGTGAAACAGTCGAGTAACCATTTCTTGTATTGCAAGGCTTCCTCTACACTTTTTCTTCCTTCAATCACAAAAACCTGTTCTTCATTTCTGAACTTCTTTTGCTGAAAAGAACGAATTCGTTTGATTTGAGCCTTGGAAATGGACATATAATTTCTTTTTTACAAAGATGCTATAGATATTTGCCAAATGATTAATGGAAAAGGAAGAAAAATAAATCTGCTGTTTGCTGCGGCTGCTTTGCTTGTTTTTCATTCCTGTATCATTCAAAAGCGATTAGATGACGGGGCTGTCTATCTAGAGAATCACAAGGTTGAATTTGAAGAGCAGAAAAATGCGTTGATTCCTCTAACCGATGTGAGTACCGATGAGCTATTGACTTTCGCTAAAGTGAAACCCAATAGAAAGGTTTTGGGATTCCGGTTCAATATGCGTGTGAACACCTTGGTGCCTGTTAAAGCCTTGGCACGCGCAGAAGTTCGCATTGCCAAGCGTTGCAACAGAAAGAATTCGCGCATCATTGAAAAGAATAAAACACGAAAAGCTACTCGTCAATTGGAATTAAAAACCTGCAATGGTTTTTGGCCATGGTTGGCTTACACCGTAGGTGAACCGCCTGTTCTGTTAGATTCTCACTTGGTTGTTAAAAGCGGATTGCAAATGCAAATCTATTTGCAGAAAAATGGCTACTTCAACGCAAAGGTGTATCCCGAAATAAAATACAACAAGGCCTCTTTTATATGGAAAGAGCACAAAAAGTGCGATGTCATTTACCACGTCCACTTGCATGATTTGTTCCGAATAGACACCATTCAATGGGATTCACAAGACCCGAATTTGCTGAATTATTTTCCTGAGTTGAAGAAAACTTCTCTGCTTCATGCGGGTTCTGCCTTTCATGTAGATCAATTGGGTGCCGAACGCGAGCGCATAGCCACCTACTTGAACAACAACGGCTATTACGAGTTCATTCCCGATTACATTGTTTTCGATATTGACACGGTCACTACCAGTAAACACGCATCGGTGAAACTGCATTTCTTGAATCAAAAAGCCATTGACGGATATGGAAACTTTACCGGAGCTACTCTACCCCACAAACGCTTTTATTTAGGAGATATCAGTATAAACACTTCATACAATCCGCTTTCTCCGAACGATGCACCGAAAGACACATTGAAATACGAAGACTTGCTTATACTTAGCAATGGTATTCCTTGTTTGAAGCCCGACCTATTGGATTATCGATTAGAAATTAAAGAAGGGCAGATTTATCAGCGCAACTTGGTCGATGAAACGTACAAACGCTATTCGCAGTTGGGGGTATTTAAAACAGTAAATGTTCAACTTTCTCCGCGAACTGTCTCTGCGGGTGGTCCAGCATTGTTAGACGTGAAACTCTTGCTTGCACCGAACAAAAAACAAACAGTAGGATTTGATCCTCGTGTAATCAACCGTGCAGGGAACATGGGGGTTTATGGGAACTTCTATTACAAACACCGGAACGTATTCAGAGGCGCAGAAGCCCTCGATTTCAAACTTATTGTGGGTGCGGAAGCATCACAAGTCTTGGGATCAAGTGCTACTACCAGCGCGGGGGATCAGATTGTGCAGCGCACCTTTCAACTGAACACCTTTGAAGTTGGTCCCGAGGTGTCTTTAAACATTCCTCGTCTTTGGCCACGCAGTTTAGACAAAACGAGCAAATCGAACTTTCCAAAATCGTCGCTACGAGCTGCGGTAAACTACCAACGTCGACCTGACTATACACGAACACTTTCGCAAGTCAGCTTTGGCTGGAGCTTCGTAGAGAACCCAAGCAAGGTGAGTAACATGGACATTGAATGGGCCGAGATTAGTATCATTAAAATTTCTAAATCTGCAGGATTCCAAAGTTGGTTAGATGCATTGAACGATAGTTATTTGGCCAACTCATACATTGACCACTTGATTTGCGCTTCGCGCATTGGTTACACCCTCAACACCCAGAAGGACCCAAAACAGCGTCATTCCTGGTACTACCGTGCGAATATGATTGAAGCCGCGGGCAATGTGCTTCGTGGAATTTTTAACGCACTACCAAATCAAGAAGTAGATCAGTACGGATCTTATGAGATTAACAAAATCAGATTTGCGCAATACCTGAAGTCAGATCACGATGTGCGCTATTACACCATGACCAACGACCGCAATAGATTTGCATTGCGTGGATTTATGGGCGTTGGAATTCCGTTGAAAAACAGTTCTGCTCTTCCATTCGAAAAATCGTATTTCAGTGGTGGTGCCAACGGCATTCGTGCATGGCAAGCGCGTACGCTTGGACCGGGTTCATACCGCGACTCAACGCGCGTTCGATCGTTCAACAATATTGGTGATTTGAAATTAGAATTCAACGCAGAATACCGTTTCAAAATCACACAGATTTTTCAAGGAGCCTTTTTCGTAGACGCTGGAAATATTTGGTTGGTAAATAAAGATGCAAGTCGTCCGGGTTCAGATTTCGACATCACACGTTTCTATCGCGAATTGGCTATTGGCACGGGCTTAGGTGCACGTCTTGATTTCGATTTCTTCATCGTTCGAATGGACATAGGCTTACCACTTCGCGATCCGCTTAAGATTGCTGGAGAACGCTGGGCATGGCAACCTAAGACCGAATACAATCAATTCTTACAGCACGTTTCTTCGGCAGATGCGCACTATAAATTAGAACCGGTAGTGAATCTAGGAATTGGATTCCCGTTCTAACGCATATGCGCTGCAATGCGCTCGCGCGAGTAATTGGCCATGGCCTCGGGTGACATATTAAAGAACATTTCTGAATCTTCAACACTAAGAATTTCCACTTCTACCACAGCCGGACGAATGAAAAAGCTTCCGCTTGGCAATGCTTTTCGAGAGCCCTTTATTACAACTGGTACAACAGGAATTCTTCCTTCGTGTGCTATCACAAAAGCACCTCTTTTGAATTGAAGCATTTCATCAGATTTACTTCGTGTGCCTTCAGGAAATGCGGCAATGGATTTTCCATTGGCAATATCGGTAACGGCGGTGCGTAAATTTTCCATGGCGCGCTCGCGATTCTTCCGATCAACGAAAATCATCCCCATCACTTGCATATAGTGACCTAGAAAAGGCACTTTCTTCAATTCCATTTTTGCGACGTAGAACAGAGGTCTGTTCACCGCAAGAAAGAGAATGGGTATATCTAATTGCGACGTGTGATTAGCAACATAAATAGCAGGATAAGAAGGAATATGCTCTTTTCCCTTCACCTTCACTCGTACGCCACAAACCGCTAAAACAAAGGGTGAATAGACATAGTGGCCAAAAAATCGATTGGCTATTTTCGTTCCGACAAACAAACGAAGCACAATTCCACCTAAGCCGCAGACTACTGTCCAGGCTGCAATCAGTACCAATTGAATGAGTGTAATGGGGAAGAATAAATAACGCATTAGTCTTGCTCTCCGTTGTAAGTTTCGAAACGAACAATCAAAAATTTACTGATGGGCGTATTGCTTTTCTCTGCGGTATGATGCAAAGGCACCAGGCAATTTGTCTCAGGGAAATACGAACCCACACATCCTTTTGGAATGTTGTAAGGCATGACGTGAAACTTAATAGCCTTGCGCTCTACCCCTTCATGAACAGAAATGATATTGATTAAATCAAGTTTTTGATATCCATACGTATCCATATCCTCTTGATTCATCAGAACCATGCGACGTTCATTCTCAATACCGCGGTAACGGTCGTTTAATCCGTACACGGTTGTATTGAATTGATCATGCGTTCGGATGGTCATGAGAATAAAATGATCTTTCGGAATTGCCACTTCATAGAGTGAATCAACCATGAAATTGGCCTTACCGTTGGCTGTGGTAAACTTACCGTCGCGCGGACCATTAGGCAAGTAGAATCCGTCAGGACGACGCACACGCGCATTGTAATCATCAAATCCAGGAATACTGGCTTCAATTAAATCACGAATCAGATCGTAGTTCTTCTCCCATTCTTTCCAATTTAAATCAGCTGTGCTTTTGCATGCCGCACCCATGCGACAAACAATTGCAGGTTCGCTGAGCAGCTCTTCAGATGCGGGTTTCAGCGTGCCTCGAGAACGGTGTACAACTCCCATTGAATTTTCAACGGTAACAAAATTTTCAATACCGTAGCGATTGTCTTTTTCTGTTCTTCCTAAACAAGGAAGTATTAAAGCTTCTTCCCCAGTAACCAAATGCGAACGATTGAGTTTGGTAGAAATCTGCACAGTCAAGCCAACTTTCTGCATCGCCTTACCCGTGAATTCACTATCGGGTGTAGCGGAAATAAAGTTTCCTCCCATGCCTATAAACAACTTCACTTTTCCATGATCCATGGCCTCTATGGCTTCCACAGTATCTAATCCGTGGTGACGTGGCATATTGAATTGAAAGTGTTTTTCTAATCCTGCTAAAAACGCTTCACTGGGTTTTTCGTTGATGCCCATGGTGCGATCACCCTGTACGTTCGAATGGCCGCGCACGGGACAAAGACCTGCTGCGGGCTTACCAATAGCCCCAATGCAGAGATGAAGGTTCACAACCTCTTGGATGGTTGCTACTCCCTTCTTTTGTTGGGTTAATCCCATGGCCCAACACGAAATCATTTTTTTGCGTCGCGAAATAAGTCTAGCCATCTCCTGAGCTTTCGCAGCGGAAATACCAGAGAGTGCTTCGCATTTTTCTATGTTGAGATGATCTAATTCAGACCAGTAATGTTCGAAGCCGTGTGTGTGTTCTGCAATAAACCGATCATCGAGAACGGTTCCTTCTTTCAGTTGTATTTGCTTCAAGAAATAGCCTATCATTTTGAATAGCGCGTGGTCGCCACCAACGCGAACCTGAAGAAAATGATCTGCTAAGGCGGTGCCGCCTTTCAGTATTTCAACCGGACTTTGCGGATCAATGAAACGCATAGTTCCCGCTTCTGGCAATGGATTTACGTGAACAATAACACCGCCATTGGCTTTACAACGTGAAAGGGCCGCCATCATTCGCGGATGATTGGTCCCTGGATTTTGTCCGATTACAAAAATGAGTTCTGCTTCGTACAGGTCTTCCAACTTTACTGTTCCCTTTCCTATTCCTACCGATTCAATTAATGCTTTCCCACTGCTTTCGTGGCACATGTTGCTGCAATCAGGAAGGTTGTTTGTCCCAATTTTTCGTGCAAACAATTGATACAAAAACGCTGCTTCATTACTGGTTCTTCCACTGGTATAAAAAACCAATTCATCCGGGGTTGCAGCATCGATTTGCTCCGCAATGCGTGCAAAGGCTTGATCCCAAGAAACAGGCACATAGCGTGAAGCGCCTTTAGCTAAATACATCGGATGAGTTATACGTCCGCTTTTTCCAATCTCATAATCGCTCCAATCACTCATTTCCTCAACCGTGTGTGAGGCAAAGAACTCAGGAGTAACGCGCTTTTCTGTTGCTTCTTCAGCAATGGCCTTTGCGCCATTCTCGCAATATTCTCCCAAGCGCGAACGGTGTGTTGGATCGGGCCATGCGCAACCTGGACAATCGATTGAATCTTTCTGATTCAATTTCCCCAACAATCTCAATCCCTTCAACAGTCCCATTTCATCGGCCACGTGCTTCATAGCTGAAGTAATGGCAGGTATTCCCACAGCGCTTTCCTTCGGATTGCGCAAACGCACACCGGTTAACGTTGCAGGTGGAATGATTCGCACTTTTCTCATAGCCACAAATGTAATTAAGGAAGCCTAAAAGCCACGAGGATAGCCTAATGAATAATTCCCATAAGAGAAATTTGCAGAAGCGTTATTTTTCCTTGAAATTCGTGCTATGTTCGAACGGGCTGAATCGTTGTTGCAAAAGTATTGGGGACATGCGCATTTTCGCGAAACACAAGACGCTGTTGTACGTGCCGCTGTGGAGGGAAATGATGTCTTCGCACTTCTACCAACGGGCGGAGGAAAAAGCATTTGTTTCCAAATACCTGCCCTAGTTCGTCCGGGCGTTTGTCTGGTGGTTTCCCCCCTACTTGCGCTTATGAAAGATCAGGTAGAACAATTGAATAAACGGGGAATTTCCGCGACCTACCTTTCCTCCGAATTAAATTTTAGAGAACTTGAAATTTTACTCGACGAAGTATCGAATAAGAAACATAAGTTTTTGTATGTCGCACCCGAACGTTTGCTGAACATCAATTTCCGAGCTCGGGCCCGCCATTTAAACATTACCACGCTTGCCATTGACGAGGCGCATTGCATTTCGCAGTGGGGACACGATTTTCGTCCTGCTTACTTAGCCATTCCAGAATTTGCGGCAATGGTTCCAGAGGCACTGAAAATTGCCGTAACCGCAACCGCCACACCGCAAGTTGTTGCTGAAATTAAGCAGCATCTATTTCCTAAAGGATGTTCATTCTTTCAAAAGAGTTTTTCGCGAAGCAATATTTCTTACAATACCCTTCAGGTCAATAACAAGGAAGAAGAATTACTGCAGCGAATTCAATCGTTTGAGGGTTGTGGCATTGTGTATTGTAATTCGCGAAGACGAACCGAAGAGTTGGCCAAATTATTTGATGAGCACGGAATTTCTGCAGCTGCCTTTCACGCTGGACTTTCTACTGAAGCAAAGAATAAAGCCTTTCAAAAATGGGTGAATAACGAAGTGCGGGTTATGACTGCGACCAATGCGTTTGGGATGGGCATTGACAAAGCCGATGTGCGTTTTGTTATCCATGCCGATTTACCCGTTACACCCGAAGCCTATTTTCAAGAAGCAGGACGAGCGGGACGCGATGAGCAAGATGCCTTTGCCCTATTGCTTTGGCACGAAGCCGATTTCGACCTTGCAAAAAAAATCATTGAATCGCGTTATCCACCACTTGAATTGATTCAAGAAGTGTATCAAGCGCTTGCCAATATTCATCGCATAGCCATAGGCACGGGTGAAAATGAATTGTTCGCATTAATTCCACGTCAAATCGCCGAGCGCACCTCGTTTTCTGAATCCGATATTTCTGCCGCTTTGTTGCTTTTAGATCGAGCCGGATATATTTCTATCGTAGGAAGAGGGCTGTATCGATCGAGGGTTCACGTAATTTCAAATCGTGAAGACTTGCGTGTATTCAGCGACAACCATCCCGAATACGAAGCCTTACTCAGGTCATTATTCCGCCTATACGGTGGCATCTGGGAATATGCAACTCCTATCTCGGAATATCAATTGAGCGAAGCATTGCAGGTACCCAAGAACGAAATTGACCAACAACTTATTCAATTGCACACCTTGCAAATTATTGAGTATGCTGCGGCCACCACTCAAACCCAATACACGTATCCGCTTCCACGTGTGGCCGCGAATGATATTTCATTGCACACGGCTATTTACAAGCAGCGTCGTGAATTGGACTTAGAAAAACTAGACGCAATGCATCGATTTGTTTCTGCCGAAACCTGTCGCCAGCAGAGCATGATTGGATATTTCGGAGAGGAAAGTGGCGAATGTGGAAAATGCGATGTGTGTCAAAGCAAGAAAAACATCCCATCTTTGCAATCGGTCGTGGAAGCCTGCCGAGAACCCAAGCGACTCGAAGAATTAGTTTCTTCACCTATTCCTTACAACAAACATCAAGTCCTAGACGTCTTGCATGCCGCATTGAAAGAAGGAAAAGTAGCATACACCAACGGCACATATAAAAAGACGTAATTATACCATGTTAGCACACGTTTACCTAAAGAAAGGAAAAGAACAAAGTATTAAACGATTTCATCCCTGGGTATTCTCAGGCGCTATACTCAGCGTTTCTGAAATGCTCAACGAAGGTCAACTCGTAGAGGTTTACGACCACAGCAATAATAAACTGGGCTTAGGTCATTTCGCAGAAGGAAGCATTGCTGTTCGCATGTTTGCCTTTGGCGATGTGATGTACACCTCTGACATTTGGTTCGAGAAAATTTCAAAAGCTTTCGCCCTTCGTGTGAAAGCGAACGTGGTAAATGAAGACACTAATCTATTTCGTTTGATACACGGTGAAGGTGACGGAATGCCAGGCTTGATCGTAGATATCTACGAACAAACTGCTGTATTGCAATTTCACGGAGCAGGTATGCGTCAGCATCGCAAAGAGATTGCACAAGCCATTAAAATGGTATTGGGCGAACGCATCACTTCGATTTACGACAAATCAAGCGAGAAGCTGAAAGGAGCCGAACCCGTGCAAAATGAATATGTTTTCGGAAAGAAGGAAAACGACATTGCTCTAGAGCACGGATTGAAGTTTAAGATTGATTGGGAAACTGGTCAAAAAACCGGATTCTTTATTGACCAACGCGAGAATAGAAAATTACTGGGTGAATTCAGTAAAGGGAAGAAAGTGTTGAATACCTTTTGTTACAGCGGTGGATTTTCGCTTTATGCTTTGCGCGAAGGCGCTGAGTTGGTGCACAGTTTAGACAGCAGCGCATCGGCTTTGCAATTAACCGAGGAAAACGTAAAGTTGAACGGATTTGAAGAAAGCCGACATTCCTGTATTCAAGCCGATGCGGTGAATTACATCAAAGATTTGGGAGAGACCTACGACGTAATTGTTCTTGACCCTCCGGCATTCGCGAAGCACCTCAGCGCACGCCACAAAGCCATTCAAGGCTATAAACGAATTAACGAAGCTGCGATTAAGCAAATTAAATCGGGAGGAATTCTCTTTACTTTTTCGTGTAGCCAAGTCATTGACAAGTCGCAATTCACAGGTATTGTATTAGCAGCCGCGATTGGTGCGGGCAGAGAAGTGCGTATCTTGCATCAACTGCATCAAGGTCCTGACCATCCAGTAAATATTTTCCATCCAGAAGGCGAATACCTAAAAGGTCTGGTTCTTGAAGTGATTTAAAAAATTCAACAATGAAATCGATATTGACTCTTGCTTCTTTCGTGTTAGTCGCATTCACCATGCAATCACAAACCGATTTAGGAAGCTATATTTTTCAGATTGAAGGAAACTGGGTAGGTCTTACGGGACGTGAGATGTGGACGAAAGTGGAAGACGATATTGTGATGGAAGGCATTAGCTTTTACAACGTCAATTACGAAGAATACGGTACCAACGAAATGCCGAATGAACACATGATCATTTTATCTACCGACGAGGGATGGGCATACATTGCTACCCCGCTTGACAGTGATCAACCCACCACATTCAAGTGTACGAAGGCTACAAAAACCGAATGGGTTTTTGAAAACCCAGAGCACGATTTCCCGAAACGAATTACCTATCGTTTCTTGGCCCCCGACCAGATCGAGGCGACGATTGACGGCGGCCCGACGAGTTCCCAGAAGCCCCAGGTCTGGAAGTATTGGAAGAAGACCTTGTAGAGCGTCGATCATTATCGACGCTTCGTGAATTTCGACGTGGACGGTCAGTAGAGTTTCGATTTTTATCGCCACTTTCAGTACGACGTGGGCGGTCTGAACTTCTATTTGGACGGTCTGAACTTCTACTTGGACGATCGTCAGAACGTCGCTCTGAAGCGTAACGTACCGTCAATTCTTCATTTGCTTCATTTGCTTCTCTTTCCTCACGTTCAGCCTTGCGCTTTTCGTTTTTCATGAAATCCTGATTGCGAACAGGTCCACGTTTCGCTGGAGCAGAATTTCTAGGTCTGCGTTCTTTAACGTCATCTCTGCGAGGTGCGCTTTCGCGACTGCGCGATTCAGACTCTTCTTCCGTATTCCACTTATCGAGGTTGCGATCTTGTTGAGCTTGTCCGTCTTTCAACAGTTTAATTCCAAACTTCATCAAATCAACCTTCCCCATTTTATACAACTGTCCTGCAGCTTTCTTAAACGTCTTCTTCGACATACGAAGACGAAGTTTGATTTCCTCTGGATCTGAGTCATCATTCAAACGAACATATCCACCATTGGCTTCAATATACTCCAACAGGCGTTTCGTTGCATCGTCAATCAATTCTAGCCCTTCCTTCTGCATGCTAACAATAACATCTTTCCCTTCAATCTTTCTCACATAGCCTTTCACGATTTCACCTTCATGCACTTTCGACATGATTTCCTGATTGAAAATTACTCCTGGAAATTTGCCGTTCACCACCACTTTTCTTCCAACATCAATGCGCTCAGCGATCATGATTTCCACTTGATCACCGCGTTCAATTCCTTCAGGTTTATTTTTAAGATGGGTGAAAATTTTAGTCGTTGCAAACAAACGCATGTTGCGTTCATCGTAGCAAAGCATAATTAACGCTCGTTTTCCCGCCTCCATCTCATAGCGTTGCTCGCGCTTAGGCAATAAGACATCGCGAACGGAACCAATATTGATAAAAGCCCCGAGTTCATTCACACTTTCAACACGAAACATCCCAACCTCTCCCACTTGAATATGCGGCAAACGCGTAGTGGCTTCCATTTCACGATTTTCGTTGTAATAGACAAACACAGGCAAGACTTGTCCTTCTTCTTTACCACGCCATTCGCGACTTGCCAATGGAATAGCATAATTTTCACTACCGACAAACACGCCTTCGTTATTCACTGCAACGACGGTCAAATCTTGAATTTTACCTGGCTCAATACTATAATTCATGCTACAAAGGTCGGGCTTTCTTAACGCCAATCGCGACAATTGTCCATCTTTTATCCAAATGCCCCTGTTCGTCTTATATTTGAACAACCTAAAACCATGAAAACCTTTTTTACTTTTTTCGCTGCCCTTCTTTTCGCAGCCGTTGCTAACGCACAATGTTTACCCGGACAAGTTGAAGTGACTCTCGTGATGCATACCGATGCATGGCCGTATGAAAACTATTGGCAATTGAATCTTGCAGGAACCGGCTGTACCGACGCGCCGCTATACGAAGGAGCAAACACCAATGTTGGTTGCGCAGGCACACCTTCTGACAACAGCATTAACGGTTACGCCGCGAGCAGTACCATTGTTGTGGGTCCGTTTTGTTTAGACCTTGGAGTGGATTACGAATTAGTTTTTGTAGATAGTTATGGCGACGGTGGACTTGTCATTGAAGAATTAGAAAACGGTCAATTGATGCACGCTTTTACCGGGACTGATTATGGAAATACATGGACCTTCACAACCGGTGTTACGAATATTCCGAGTTACGACAGTCCGTGTGCCGCTGAACCCATCACTGCCGATGGTCCATCAGTTTTGTTCAATAATGCCAATGCTATTAGTGCACTTGGAGAAGTAAGTGCACCGGGTGGTCCGTGCGATGTATTCGGATTTTGGTGTGAAGGCGCAGCAACCAATACAGTATGGGCAAGCTTCATCCCTTCTGCATCGGATGTAAGCTATGAAATTAGCACGTGTAATCCGGGGACAAACACCGACACCCAAGTTGCTATTTATAAAGTGTTGGATTGTTTTGATTTTGCAACCTATGAATTAATTAGCTCGAACGACGATCAAATTGGGGGATGTGGAAATGGCGCATTCTACGCTTCTACCACCTATACTTCTTGCTTGGAAGCCGGACAATTGTATTTGATACAAATTGACGGATGGTCAGGTTCTGTGGGAGATATTGAATTGACAGTTCGCTCATACAACAGCAGTCTTTCTTGGGATGCTGTAGTAAGCAGTATTACGTGCCCACTCGACAAGGGACAAACGGGAGATGGCGCAATTTTACCATATAGCATTGGAGCCGGAGCCAACTTTGATTGCGTATGGACCACCCCTGATGGCTTTACCAGCACATCGCATTTCTTAACCAACCTCGGTCCTGGCGATTATACCCTAGTTGCGACTACCGCATGTGGTGAAACCTATACGAATTCATACCAGATTACTCAACCGAATCCGTGGATTGTGACTTCAGAAATTGTGAATCCGTCATGCGAAAGCAATAACGACGGAAGTATTTTGGTGGTTCCATCGGGCGCAACCGGTCCGTATTCTTATGGTTGGATTGATGCGGCAGGAACACCGCTTTCAAATAACAATCCGCTTACGGGTGTTGGCTTAGGCACCTACACCTTAAGCATTGCCGACGCAAATGATTGCTTATATCCGTTCACCTTCACACTTACCGATTGCACGGTAGGAATTGAAGAAATCAGCGAGGTGGAATTGAATGTCTATCCAAATCCATCTCAAGGTCTCTTCACTGTAAACCACGTGGCACTAACACAAGCTCATTTAGAAATTTTGAATGCAGTTGGACAAGTCGTTGCCACACAACGTGTAGAAAACGGCAGTGTTTCAACCAGCTTCGAATTGAATTTAGCTAGTGGCGTTTATTTCTTGCGTGCCCGCACATCGAAAGGTGCCAGCGCTGTTCAGAAGGTGATTATTGAATAACTAATCTTTCAACGCTTCAAACAATAGTTCCATCATGGATTCGGTGATGTCGCGATGAAAAACAAATCGCACATAGTCGGGTCCAAATGGAAAACAACGAACTCCGCGTTGCGACATTAATTCTACCATTTCGGCAGAACCCATTGCTGCGGGTTTCCAAATAACAATATTGGTTTCTACCGGAATTACTTCCGCACATCCTTTCCATGCTTTCAATTTAGCTTCCACCAAACTCGCGCGTTCACGATCTTCGTTGAGTCGATGACGCTCTACTGTTAAGGCGTACAATCCGGCGGCAGCCAACATGCCTGCTTGTCGCATTCCGCCACCTAAGGACTTTCTTCTTCGACGTGCTTTCTCCATGAACGCCTTGCTTCCAAGCAATAAACTTCCTACCGGCGCCCCTAGCCCTTTGCTTAAACAAATACTGATTGAATCGAAATATCGTCCGTATTCTTCAGGCGAAACTCCTGTCACCTCTAAGGCATTGAACAACCGCGCACCGTCGCAATGCAACGCCAATCCGTGGGCATCACATACCTTTCGCAATTCAGCAATTTCATGAATATCCCAACACGCTCCTCCCCCTTTGTTTACGGTATCTTCAATGCAAACCAACTTGGTAAGTGGCAAGTGAATATCATTCGGATTATTGATGTTTGCCACTACGTCAGTTGCAGTAAATCGACCTCTATCTCCGGCAATCAATCGCACCGATGCGCCGCTATTCAAGGCTATTCCGCCGCCTTCGTAAATATAGATATGTGCTAAATTGCTGCAGATTACTTCGTCGCCAGGACGCGTATGCACATTGATGGCGATTTGATTGGTCTGCGTACCGCTGCTGCAAAAAAGTGCGGCCTCCATTCCAAATAATTCCGCAGCATACTTCTGTAAGGCATTTACCGTTGGATCTTCTTGAAATACATCATCACCCAATTCAGCATTCATCATGGCATTTTTCATCTCCTCGGTTGGCAGGGTGATGGTATCACTGCGTAAATCAATTATATTCGTTGTCATATGCAAGGTCGTTTAACGTGGAACAAAGGTAGTATGCTTTTCGTGCTGGTGTTGCTTGCGCATTCCCTTTACGCACAGAACCAAGCCTGGGTCTTTTTTAAAGACAAAGGTCCTATAACCACAGAAGACATTCGCGCAGGATTTCCCGCCGCCGGTATTGAACGCCACGATAAGCAAGGCATTCCCTTCGATGAACGCGATGCTGATATTCCTTCTTCTTATTTAACTGCTCTCGATTGCGAAGCCTCGTTTGTGTTCGGTTCTACGCGCTGGCTAAACGCGGCAGTTGTAGAAGCCACCGCCGAACAATTCGAAAAAATTGAAGCGCTTGCCTTTGTAGATCACATTGAATACATGGACCCCACCACCGCTTGGTTGGCTGAAGAGATTGATGGAGTAAACCATTTTACGGAGGAAGAAAAACTTCACACAGCGCAAGATCAAACCAATCATTTAGAAGCTTATTTATTTAAAGAAAATAACATCAAAGGCACAAATGTAAAAGTGGCTGTCTTCGATGCCGGATTCAAAAAATTCAAAGAAGAAGATGCTCTCATTAGTCTTCGCCGCAACAAACAAATTGTTGAAGTCTTCGATTTTCTTAAAGAGAACCAAGACATTTACGGCTACACCGAGCACGGAAAAAATGTGGTTTCCTTCATCGCAGGTTCGTTCGATTCTGTATCACTTGGCTTAGCACCAAACGTTGAATTATTCCTTGCACGCGTTACTCCAAGTTCAGGGTACTTCCATTTTCTGAATGAAATATATTGGATTCAAGCGTTGGAGTGGGCCGATAAACGCGGCGTTGAAATCGTGAATTCTTCGCTCAGTTTCACCCATCAAATGTATAAGCGAAATCAGCTAGATGGAAAAACATGTAAGGTTAGTATTGCAGCTGCAACGGCGCTAGATAAAGGGATTCTCGTTGTCAATGCCGCCGGAAACGAATACAACAACTCGTGGGAAACCATTGGCGCACCAGCCGATGCAGAAGGTGTCTTGTGCGTTGGTGCTGTTGATGCAGGGAAGCATTACACCCATGCCTATTTCAGTAGTATTGGTCCAACGATGGACTACCGCACGAAACCCGATGTGGTGGCCTTGGGAATGATTTACAACAGTGAAGATTTAACGGGTTCTCGTTTGGTAGGAACTTCATTCGCTTCTCCGCTGGTAGCAGGATTCGCAGCGTGTGTTAGACAGATGCATCCCGATTGGACTGCAAAAAAATTATTGGAGGAAATAAGGAAGAGTGGACATCTCTATCCGTATTACGATTATGCCCATGGCTATGGCATTCCTCAAGCCTCTTATTTTTTATCTCCAAGTTCGCTACCACAAACAGACTATTGCTTTTTGTTAGAGCCCTCTGATTCTACGCGCACTTCGTTCCAGCTTGATGTGTTTCCAGCCAACGATACCGATAGTCTTTCAACGAACCTCTGCCTCGAAGAATTTCCCATTTACTACCAATGGGTGCGTCCTGACCAAAGCATTAAACACTACGGGGTAATGATGAGAAATCTCGAATCGCCTTACACCACGATCCTTGAAAAAGGAGAATGCGACAAATGTTTTCTACGCGTGTACTTCGATCATAAACTTGTTGAACTCCCAGCCGACGAATGAAAAAACTACTCTGCTCCCTCGCCTGCTTGGTGCTGATAAGTGCTGGTGCATTTGGACAAATTCTGTTCGACAACAATCCAGACGATGTCATAGACAACAACAACAAGTACGAATACAAAGGCATGAACGCGAAGAAATTCAGCATGGCATACTATGAGTTCGGAAATTTTATTTCGTATAATTTCCTATCGGGAAAGAACACAGGACTTCGGTTCGGTAGAAGTTTCGCAGCGGGTGCTTCCACTAAAATAGATATAGGCAAATCAAGTCTTGTGGTAACGAACGCTTACTACCGTCGTCAACAAAACCTACGAACAGAAACTACAGTCAATCCGTTTGCTCCGGACAGTTTATGGCAAAAAGAAAAATGGGCGAGCAATGGATATAGCTTAGGACTTCATCTACGCAATTACTATTTGCGAAAGGGAAATAGTTTAAACGGGTTTGTAGATGTGGGTGTGGAAGCCATTTATTTCTTTGCCGATCGTTTTGCAGCAAAAAAAACCGACGGTAACATTCGCTACCGTTATACTGAAAACGATTACAAGAATTTGAATCGGTTTGTTTTGGTTCCGACACTTCGAATTGGATTCAACAATTTAGCTGTTGGTGCAAGGTATTATTTGCAAGAGGCATACAAAGACGGAAAATTCAAGCAAGAGAATTTTGGAAACTTCAACGTTTTCCTTACGATTTATCTACCCAACTAGCTTGAACTTGTTTCCACGAATCTTCGTGGGTCAACCACACCCCTTGGTTATCGGGAAGTACTTCACACAAGGCATGTTCGTGTCCGTTCGACAGGAACAAATAACTTCCCTCCAAAACAGAATGGTAACGCAGTGCCTGATTTAGCACCTCGGAAGTCAGGCGCACTTCAGGCGATTTGAATTCGGCAATTAAAAAAGGATGTGCCGATTTGGTATAAATGACAAGATCTGGTCTGCGTGACATGCCATGAAACACCAAAGCCTTTTCAATGCCCATGAGTCCCAATGAAAATTGCAACTCGAAATGAAAATAATGAATGGCGTGTTGACGAACATATTCTTCAGGTGTGAATTTCACCCATTGCTTGCGTGCAATGTCCCAAATTTCCCTTACCTTATCTTCGCGAATGCGGAACGAATAAGAAGGGAATGAAAAGTCGAATAACTGAAGCTTCATCGGTTCCGCAAATTACAATATATTCACAGATATGAAAACAAAAGAGGAAATTGTACAGAATTGGTTGCCGCGTTACACGGGCACACCATTAGAGGGGTTTGCGCCTTACATCTTGTTAACGAATTTTGACGAATACTTAGAAAAATTTGCGGCATGGCATAACGTGCCTATTGTTGGACAGAACAAAGCCATGCCTACGGCTACCGCGGAAAACATTACCATGATTAACTTCAGCATGGGTAGTGCCAATGCAGCGACCATTATGGACTTACTTTCAGCCATTCATCCGAAAGGAGTTCTATTTCTTGGAAAATGTGGCGGATTAAAAAAGCGAAATCAAATTGGTGACTTTATTTTACCCTTAGCCGGTATTCGTGGAGAAGGAACATCGAATGACTACTTCCCTATTGAAGTACCTGCCCTTCCAGCCTTCACCTTGCAACGCGCCGTATCTTCTACCATTCGCGACCACGGATTAGACTATTGGTCTGGCACGGTGTACACCACTAACCGTCGGGTTTGGGAGCATGATGATGAGTTCAAGGAATACCTCAGAAAAATCAAGGCTATGGCCATTGATATGGAAACGGCTACGTTGTTCAGTGTAGGATTTCACAACAAAATTCCAACGGGCGCTTTGCTACTGGTTTCCGACCAACCCATGACACCACAAGGTGTAAAAACCGACGAGAGTGATAAGCGCGTAAGTTCAGATTATGTAGATCATCACATTAAAATTGGTATTGAATCACTTAAAGAAATAATGGAAGAAGGTCGTTCTGTTCGTCACTTGAAGTGGGAATAACGATATTTGCAGGCAGAAATGGAACAGAACCTCATTATTCGAGATATTCAAATGAAGAAATATGCTCCGGTGTACTTGCTACACGGAGAGGAAGCGTATTTCATAGATCTCATTGCGCAAAACTTAGAAGAGAAAATCCTAGACGAAACCGAACGTGCGTTCGGATTAACGGTGGTCTATGGAAAAGACACCAACCTCGAACAAATAGTCTCATTGTCCAAAGGATTTCCCATGATGGGAAATGTGCAAGTAGTGATTGTTCGCGAAGCGCAAGACATCAAAGACTGGAAGAAAGAAGAAGCGGTGAAGCCATTGATGGCCTATTTAGAAAATCCGACACAGAGTACCGTGCTGGCTTTTTGCCACAAGAATGGCACTCTTGACGGACGTTCGAAGATCTTCAATGCGTTTAAGAAGTACGCGAAAGTTTTTAATTCTGAAAAGATTAAAGACAATATGCTGCCCTCGCTTATTCAATCATTCACCAAAGACTATCAACTTGAAATCGGAGGCACTGCTACGCAGTTGCTTGCCGATTATTTAGGTTCTGACTTGCATAAATTAGTGAATGAATTAACCAAGTTGTCGCTGGTTCTTAAACCGGGAGAAGAAATTACAACACAGGTTATTCAAGATCACATCGGTATCTCAAAAGATTATAATGTGTGGGAACTGCAAGCGGCGTTGATTCGAAAAGATGTCATGAAGGCCAATCGCATCATTTCTTACTTCGAAAAAAATCCGAAAGAGCATCCGGTTCAAATGACTATTCCCGCCTTGTATTCCTTCTTCGCCAAGTTGTGTGTTGTGTTGAATTCACCCAACAAACAAGAAGCGTACACCGAATTAAAAATTAACTCATACGCGGCCAGCAATTTCAAAGAAGCTGAGAAGAATTTTTCACCCGCAAAAGCTGAACGCATCTTGCGTTACTTCCGCGATGCCGATGAGCAAGTAAAAGGATTGAAAGGAATTACCATGTCTTCCGGAGAAGTCATGCGTGAATTGGTTTTCAAAATTCTTCACTAAGACAACAACGAACCGGCCTTACCCATTTCGTTTTTCATCTCTTTTGCCAATGCATAGGTGAACCCTTTGCGTAGGCCAAAGGCGCCTGTTTCCCCGTCAATTCGCAAGGCCAACACTCCTACTTGGTATTCGTCTTTCACAAAGGCGTTATTTTTATACAGTCTAGCAATGGCTTCTTCGCAGGCTTCTTGTGGCGATGCCCCTTGACGCATCAATTCCACCACCAAGAAAGAAGTACAGGAACGAATAACCGTTTCTCCCAATCCGGTGCAGGTTGCACCACCTATTTCATTGTCTATGTATAATCCCGCGCCAATGATTGGACTATCGCCAACGCGACCGTGCATTTTATATGCGAGTCCGCTGGTGGTGCAAGCCCCAGAAATACGACCTTCAGCATCCATGGCCAACAAGCCAATGGTGTCGTGGTTTTCGATATTAATTACGGGTTTGTATTCTGAGGTTTTCAACCAATGCTTCCAATCTTTAACCGCTTCCGGGTTTTTATAATCGCTGCGCTTCATACCCAATGAAAGCGCGTATTGTTCGGCCCCTTCACCCACCATCATCGCGTGAGGTGTTTTTTCTAAAACCGCTCTAGCGATGGAAACCGGATGTTCAAATCCTTCCACAAAAGCCACAGAACCCACGCGGTGTTCCCAGTCCATAATGCATGCATCTAGGGTGGTATGTCCATCGCGATCAGGCAAACCGCCAAGACCCACACTTAAATTCGTTAAATCCGATTCGGTTTGCATTACACCTTTCTCAGCCATATCAAGAGCATTCCCTCCAGCTTTCATTGCCTGCATAGCAGCGTCATTTGCAGCCAATCCGTGGTCCCAAGTAGAAAGGACCATCCCGCCTTTGTAGCGCGTCTTAATTTCCTTCTTCTTCTTTTCTGGAATAGCCCATGAAGCACCGCTAAGTCCAATGAGCGCTGAAAGCGCTCCGGCTTGCTTTAAAAATTTTCTACGTGAATCGCTCATATTATAAATTCAATTCCAGTAAATTTTCCTGGAAGGGTTGGCAATAGATACTGTCGGTAATGGTAGTGGTACCATTGGTAGCATTGACTAATACGAAATACTTCAACCAATAATTTCCGTAAACAGGACACGTAAATTCCGCATCGGTTAATCCTGGGAAATTCCGCACTGTATTCGTGCAACAATCGCATTGAAAGTTGGCGTTACTCCAGTTAAAATTCACATTGGCGAAGGTACCTGTACGCGTTAAATGAACGCGCACCGATGCTTCGGGATAGAGATGAATATCTTGAATAAACGGATGCTCGTTGCGCAAACGGTCGGGATTGATGTTTATGGTATCTGTAATATAATTGGTGTCGTGTGCCACCAATCGCGCTGCTAGGAGATTACTTAGTTCGAAGGTCACACCATAACTTCCATCAACCAAAATGGGCATGCTAGCCGTGGTGGTAAAATAATCTTGAAGAACCCCGTCAATCACTCGCTTGGTTTGAAACTCAACTGTTCCGGCCGTATGCGGCCCCGTAGAACTTCCTTCGTAAACCATTCCTTTTATTTCATTTGCAGGAGTGTTTTTATTGCAACCTGCGGCAACTAAAATCACCAGTACGAATAAGCTGAACTTTTTCATTTGATGTGCGCTTGATAGTGATGAAAAACAGAGAGGATTTTGTTGACGAAATTGATAGGTCCTGCACCGTTCAAATAACCGTGCTTCACGCAAGGCATGGCGTAATATTGTCGTTGTGTTTTAAGCATGACAGCCTCAGCCACGTTGTTCTCCCAAAGCGTATCGCTTTTGCCAAGTTGGCGCGCAATGCACATGGCGTCCATGATGTGACCTGGTCCTACATTGTAACTGGCTAAAATAAATTTTACGCGTTCGTTCGGGTTCTTCACGTATTGCAACCAGAAGCGATCGAGGTTATGGATGTACTTGGCACCCGCACGAATATTATCGTCAGGTAAACACAAGGTGTCACACCCGTACTTCTCCATAGTGGCCGGCATGAGCTGCATGAGTCCGCGTGCCCCTGCCCACGATTCTGCATCGGGATGAAAGCCTGATTCAACAAAACTTAACGCGGCTAATAATCGCCAATCCCATCCAATAATTTTCGAATGCACTTTATACAATGAATCATACGGTGAAATTTGCTTTCCAGTAAGTATGGGCAACGTGAATACTGAGTGCAATCCACCACTCCACTTGGCTTCTTGTCTTCCGAAGTAGCGACCATAGGTGCGTTGCACAAAGCGTTTCCCGCTGGAAGAATTGATAAATGTTTCCAGTGCTAAACTGAGTTTAGAAGCGTTCGGACGAACAGCCCAACCAATGCCTTGCTTGGGTCCAATAGGCACTGACATATCTAACTCCGGGTAATCATCGAAATACAAAAAAGCCAATGATTTATCGGTTACAGTTGCAGGCACAGCCCCTGTTGCTACTTCTTGAAGCAATTCATCGGTTCCCACTTTTCCGCTGGCTTCGATGATTTGCATATTCAAATCATTTCGTTTATTCAAATCAACCAAGCGATTATAGAAAGCGGTGTAGCGATGCACGTGAATCGGCAGTCTTCCTAGTTCAAGCGTGTCGTGAACGACAATACCGTCGACTAAATTTTTGTTGGAAGTATCAATGCGTTGAACCAAGACTTGTTCAGATTCATACAAGGCCGGAGTGAATTTTAAAAACTGTTCTCTCGTGGGTGTAATGGTTAAGTTGGAAGCAATCAAATCCCCTTCCCCGCGATAAAGCATGGCGAACATGCTATCTAAATTTTCAATTACGCGAATTTCTAATTTAACGTGAATAGACTTAGCGAAGGCACGAACCACTTCGTAATCGAACCCCTTTGGGGTTCCCTTATACAAGTAATAGGTAGAGGCGCTGTTCTCGGTTAACACCACCAATTTTCCGCGCGCGCGAATAGAGTCTAAATCAAAATCTACTAATTCGGGAAGATTAAAATTGGCGTATTCGTAATCCTTGGCGTGTCGGGGACGAAGCAAAAGAAACATCAATGCTATTAATCCCAACAATACTGCTGAAATGGTAATAACACGCTTTACCGATCTTCTTACCGAGCTTCTAGCCAATTATTTTTTTTGGTATGAAATACTTTGATTGTCGAAGTTGATGAAATACTTCCCTCTCTCCATGGTCTTGATAGAAACCGATGTTCCAAAACCCGAATTAATTACTTGTCCAAACGCATCAACAATTTCATAGTTGGTCTTAGCACTAAATTTCACACGTCCTTCGTCTTCTAACACCGTGTGTGTTACGACTTCTGTCGTCGCTGAAATTTTCGCTGGTTGTGAGGAACGAATTCCACCATCGAACGATTGCTGACTCACACGAAAAACATTCTCGCCTGAAATCAACGATGCTTTAAATGTATAGTCATTTGCAATAGCTGCATTTCCTTTGCCTGGAACCTCTCCAATTTTCACCCACTTGTTCCATTTGAATTGCTCAACCATGAAAGGAATTGATCCAATCTCTCCGGTAGTTGTCCAATTGATAACGCCATCTTTCCCTACATCAATCTTCGGACAAGCAAAGGTGCTCATCGGTTGAAGCACGAACGGATTAGCCACTGTTGGCTCACATCCTTCTTTGTGACGAATAACAATGGTTAGTGGTTGACCTAAGGTTAGATTCATAACACCCAAATCAATTTCAAATGTGGGTGAATTCACCTCATCGGTAGTTACTACCCCGTTTACCATGACTTCATAAGCGCAAAATCCAAATCCTTCAGGTGAAGTAGGATTGCTGACATAGACATTCTTCATTTGGTAAGAACCGTCGATAATTAAATCGTTGGCACGCACCGTAGAAATCGCCGCAAAACAAAATACTGCTAGGAGAGCAAATAGGCTTTTCATGAGTTATAAGGTCGTTTGTGCAAACTTAATGAATTTTAGATGGAAATCAGCCCCTTATTCCGCAATTCCTGAGCGTTGGATTTCCACATAGGAATTCAATAAGGGCCAGTAGTCTTCAAAGTGAGATTTGCCCATTTCTGCGAATCGTTGAAAGTCCTTCGCCACTACAGCCAAGGCCTCGGCGCGGGGATAGCGTTTCGACATTTGGAATATTACTTCGCTCATGCCCTCTTTTTCACCATAAGCGAGCAGCCACTTCTCTTGTTTCATGAACTGAAAAAAGCGATGCATGCGCTGTGGAAATTGGTCTTCGTAGTGCGTAAGCGTAGTCATAGCTTGTTCTGCAAAATCAATCAACTGACCTTGGGTGTGTTTTTGAAATTCATGGGCCAACCAAAAATCGAATATCATATCAATGACCACCGAACTGTAGAGTCCCAACTCACCACGGTATTTTGCACGTAAATCAAGTACAACAGGATGCGAATCGGTGAATTCATCAATCAATCGATGCAGTCGAATTCCTTTCCTTATTCCGACATTAAACTGAACGTCCAAAGGACCTTTCACTGCATCGGCAATGAACTGTCCCACCATTTCCTCGGAAGAATTTCTTCCCAAATACAAATGCGCCAAATGATTCACACCACCAAAGTAACAAAATACTATCTTTGGCCAGCATTTCAAGTTTATGACGCTTATTAAATCCATCTCTGGTTTTCGCGGAACCATTGGCCCAAAGCCAGGCGAAGACCTTACTCCACTCGACGCTGTAAAATTCGCGGCATCCTTCGCCGCTTTTATACAAGATAAAAACAAGACCAGAGCCATTCAATTGGTGGTTGGAAGAGATGCGCGCATAAGCGGACCTATGCTTCAGCAATTGGTGATGAACACCTTGGTTGGAATGGGGGTTCATGTGATTGACGCTGGACTAAGCACTACACCCACAGTAGAATGGGCCGTAACTGAAACCAAATCGCACGGCGGAATCATCCTTACCGCTTCTCACAATCCGAAGGAATGGAACGCCCTGAAATTATTGAATGAAAAGGGAGAATTCATTTCTGCTACCGATGGAAAAGATGTGCTTCGTAGAGCAGATGCCGATGATTTTGCATTTGCCACAATTGATGAATTAGGAAGTATTGAAGAGGCTAACTTTTTAAAAGGACATCTTAACCATATTCTCTCGTTAGCCATGGTTGATGTAGCTGCTATTCAAGCAAAGAATTTTAAAATAGCGGTTGACGGTATTAATTCTTCTGGTGGCGTGTATGTTCCTGCCTTATTGGATGCATTGAATGTAGAAGTCATTCCTTTGAATTGTCGTGCAGACGGACATTTCGCTCACAACCCTGAACCACTTGCCGAACACCTCACAGACATCTGCAACCTAGTGGTGAAAGAAAAATGTGATTTAGGAATTGTTGTCGATCCAGATGTTGACCGTCTAGCTTTTGTTTGCAACGACGGAAGTTTGTTTGGAGAAGAATATACCTTGGTAGCCATTGCCGATTATTTATTGGAAATTCAACCCGGACCTACCGTTAGCAACTTAAGCAGTTCAAGAGCTTTAAAAGTAATTACCGAAAAACACGGTCAACGCTACGAAGCTGCAGCAGTTGGTGAAGTGAATGTGGTAGAAAAAATGAAAGCCATTGGTGCTGTAATCGGTGGTGAAGGAAACGGTGGGGTTATCTATCCAGAGACCCACTACGGTCGCGATGCTTTGGTAGGTATCGCCTTATTCCTTTCTCACCTCGCGAAAAAAGACTGCACTGTGAAAGCCCTTCGCGATAGCTATCCGAATTTCATCATGATTAAAGATAAAGTTCAACTCAGTGCTTCGTTGAATGTAGATCAGCTTTTGATTGACGTAACGAATGCATTTCGTGAGGAAGAAGTAAATACAATTGACGGAGTTAAAATCGACTTCGCTCAAGGTTGGGTGCATCTGAGAAAAAGTAACACCGAACCCATCATTCGCATATACGCTGAAGCGGAAACCCTAGCTATCGCTTCTGAATTAATTCAACGTGTTAAATCGCATTTACCTGCATGAGAGTTTATCTAGATAACGCCGCAACTACACCCGTAGCTCCTGAAGTTATTGATGTGATGGTTCCTTTTTTAAAAGAACAATTCGGCAATCCCTCTTCTACCCATTCTTTTGGAAGAAAAGTAAAAACACAACTCGAAACCGCGCGAAGAACCATCGCCAAAAACCTAAAGTGTGAACCGGGCGAAATCTATTTCACCAGCGGTGGTACGGAGGCAGACAACTTAGCCATGCACATTGCTGTGCGTGACCTTGGATGCAAACGTATTATCACTTCAAAAATAGAACACAGTGCAATCGTTAAAACGGCTGAAAAACTTCAAGAAGAAGGAAAAGTCAGTGTGCATTGGGTGAAATTGAATACCGATGGTTCGGTAGATTTATCAGACATCGAAGCTCAACTTCAAGATGGTGTAAAAACCTATGTTAGCCTCATGCATGGCAACAACGAAATTGCCAATCTGCTTCCACTCGAAAAAGTAGCCACTTTGTGCGAAACATACGGTGCCATTTTTCACAGTGACACGGTGCAAACCATGGGGCATTACCGTTTCGATTTAAAAGCACTTCCTATTCATTTCATCAACGCTGCCGCACATAAATTTCATGGCCCGAAAGGCATTGGATTTATTTTCATTCGTAAATCCATCGGTGGATTTGCCGATATCACTGGCGGTGGACAAGAACGCGGAATGCGCGGAGGCACAGAGAATACAGCCGGAATTATGGGCCTTGCAAAAGCGATTGATTTAGCATATTCACATGTGGAAGATCATCAAGCTCATTTAAGTGAACTAAAACAACACATGGTAAGCACTCTTCGCGCAGCCATTCCAGGAATCACTTTCAACGGACAATCAGCCTCTGTAGATAGCTTATACACGGTTCTAAGTTGCACGTTTCCAAAGACGAGCAACAACGATATGTTTTTGTTCTTACTAGACCTAGAAGGTATTGCTGCATCGGGTGGAAGTGCCTGTAGTAGCGGGGCCACCAAAGGCTCTCATGTATTGGAAGCTATTGACGCCTTGCGCGATATGCAACCCGCAGTGCGATTCTCATTTTCACGTTATACTACCAAGGAAGAAGTGGACTACGCTGTTGCGAAAGTCACTGAAATCTGGAAAGCAGGACAAAATTAATTACAAAGAGTTCCGAAGGTTTGAATGAACAACAGCACGTCGTTCACGTCAACCGTTCCGTCTTGATTCATGTCGCCCAGACAAGAACCAATTACATCGCAGGTGCCGTCGTCAACTGTGGCAATCGGATTGTAATTGTAGGCTGCAGGATTGGTACATCCCGAATAAACACATGAGCCATTATCTCGAGTAGCAGCAGGATTGTAATTCGAAGCAGCGGCGTAGGTGCATCCGAAACACGTAAAATCACACGAGCCATTATCAACGGTACATTGGGTGCAATAATTACACGCGGCAGGATTGGTACATCCCGGTTGAACCAATTGAAAAATACAAGAACCATTATCGAACGTGGCAGCAGGACTGTAATTCAGCGCTGTGATATACGTGCAGCCGTAGCATGAAACATATTCGCAAGAACCATCATCGAAATTGGCTGAAGGGTAGAAATTACATGCCAACGGATCTGTACATCCCGTCACGGTAATGTTACAGGTAAACGTGCCTTCGAAGGTACCTGCATTGGTGAATAAACCTCCAACACGAATGTAATAAGTGGTACCTGTTGTAACAGGAAAAACGACATCTGAAGCGAAAATTGGATTCACACATGCATCGTCGTCGAGGGTCAAGAAAGTCAACGAACCACAAGCGCCGTAGTACACGTGAACATAGGTATCGTAGTTGGTATTGTTGTTACACAATCCAAACTCTGCTGTGCCCGTGCCCGGCGAAGTGTATTTATACCAACGTTGTCCGTTGGTCCCTTCAAAATTACCCGAGTCAAATCCATCAGGGATTACACCCAGTGTAAATCCACTTACCGTTTGTCCACAGGTTAACGCCTCAGCATTGGCGCAATCTACTCCTCCACCCTGAGCGTAAGAAACAACTTGGGTTAGAAATAAAATGGCGCCAATGACTGCAAGACGTAATTTCATATTATAAGTGAATTACCTCACCATAAGCTGCTGCTGCGGCTTCCATGATTGCTTCGCTCATGGTTGGGTGAGGGTGAACTGTCTTAATTAATTCTTCTCCGGTGGTTTCTAATTTGCGAAGGGCCACACACTCGGCAATCATTTCGGTAACGTTCGCACCGATTAAGTGTGCTCCAAGCAATTCGCCGTATTTCGCATCGAAAATTAATTTCACGAATCCGTCTTTGTGACCTGCTGCACTTGCTTTACCAGACGCACTGAATGGGAACTTACCAATCTTCAATTCATAACCGGCTTCTTTCGCGGCCTTCTCTGTGTAACCAACACTCGCAATCTCTGGCGAGCAATAGGTACATCCAGGAATATTGTTGTAATCTAAAGCATGTGGATGATGACCTGCAATTTTCTCAACGCAGATAATACCTTCAGCACTTGCTACGTGAGCCAAGGCTTGTCCAGGCACACAATCACCAATAGCGTAATAACCAGGAATATTGGTTTGGTAGTATTTATCTACTACAATTTTTCCGCGGTCGGTAACAATACCCACTTCTTCTAAACCAATATTTTCAATGTTAGCCACCACACCTGCAGCCGACAATACGATGTCGCACTCTAGTGTTTGCTCTCCGTCAGCTGTTTTCACTTTCACTTTACAGCCTTTTCCTGCTGTATCTACTGAAGTAACTTCTGCAGAAGTCATGATATCAATACCGGCAGATTTGAAGTTTTTCGCTAATGCTTTTGAAACCTCTTCATCTTCCACAGGCACCACGTTTGACATAAACTCAACGATAGTTACTTTGGTTCCCATAGCGTTGTAGAAATAAGCAAACTCAACTCCAATAGCTCCTGAACCAACGATGACCATTGATTTAGGTTGCTCAGGCAAAGTCATAGCTTCGCGATAGCCAATTATTTTCTTACCATCTTGCGGCATATTAGGAAGACTGCGTGAACGTCCGCCGGTTGCAATGATGATGTTTTTTGCGCTGATTTCGCTAACGGTTCCATCGGCAGCAGTCACCTGTAATTTCTTTCCAGGAAGCACTTTACCTGAACCCATGATCACGTCAATCTTGTTCTTCTTCATCAAGAATTGAACACCCTTGCTCATTCCTTCAGCCACACCGCGACTGCGTTTCACAACGGCACCGAAATCTGATTTCACCCCAGACACCTCAATTCCGTAGTCTTTCGCGTGATTGATATATTCAAATACTGACGCGCTTTTCAATAAAGCTTTGGTTGGAATACATCCCCAATTTAAACAGATACCTCCTAACGCTTCACGCTCCACCACTGCTGTTTTCAATCCTAATTGGCTGGCGCGAATAGCGGTAACATATCCACCAGGGCCACTACCTAAAACAATAACGTCGTAATTCATACTTTTCTAATTTGTGCGAAGATAATTCACATGGCGCAAATCATAACCAATTCATAGCATCGTGTTGTACATTTGCCGCAACATTTCGTTAAGTCATGATTAACCTCGTATTATTTGGCCCTCCGGGTGCTGGAAAAGGAACACAGAGCGAACGCTTGGTAAACCGCTATGAATTGGTGCATTTAAGCACTGGAGACATCTTCCGAAAAAACATTAAAGAAGCTACTGAATTAGGCACTTTAGCCAAATCCTACATGGATGCTGGCAATTTGGTTCCGGACGAGGTGACCATCAATATGTTGAAAGCAGAATTGGAAGCCTACCCTTCAGCAAAGGGATTCATTTTCGACGGTTTTCCTCGTACATCACCACAAGCTGCAGCCTTAGACACGATGCTTGCCGAAAAGGGCACTGCTATTTCAGGTATGTTGGCTTTGGAAGTTCCGGAAGAAGAACTTGAAAAACGTTTGTTAGGTCGCGCTGCCACAAGCGGTCGTGCCGATGATGCCGATATTTCAATCGTGAAAAACCGCATTAAAGTTTACAATACCGAAACTGCGCCGGTTGCTGACTATTACAAAGGACAGAATAAATTTGCAGGAATAAACGGCGTAGGTGAATTAGACGAGATTTCAAATCGTTTGTTTGCTGCCATTGATCAATTTGCATGAGTAATTCAAACTTTGTTGACTACGTAAAAATCTGTTGTCGTTCTGGAAAGGGCGGTGCAGGCTCGCGCCATATGCGTCGAGAAAAATTCGTCCCACGTGGAGGTCCTGACGGAGGTGATGGCGGACGAGGTGGTCACGTGATTATTCGTGGAAGCACAAACATTTGGACCCTCCTTCACTTGAAGTACCGCAAGCACGTTATTGCTGAACCCGGAGAAGGCGGACAAAGCGCACTGAAAACCGGTCGTCAAGGAAAAGATGAGATTTTAGAAGTCCCTTTGGGAACCATCGCACGTGATGCTGAAACTGGAGAAATCCATTTCGAAGTTACCGAAGACGGACAAGAATATATTTTAGTTCCGGGTGGAAGAGGTGGATTGGGAAATCATCATTTTAAAACCTCTACCAATCAAGCACCCGACTACGCGCAACCGGGAGAACCTGGTCGCGACGAATGGAAAATTTTAGAGTTAAAAGTTCTTGCCGATGTGGGCTTGGTTGGTTTCCCGAATGCTGGAAAATCTACCCTGCTTTCCGTAGTATCTGCAGCCAAACCTGAAATTGCCGATTATCCGTTTACCACACTAGTCCCCAACTTGGGCATGGTGCGTTACCGCGATGACCGCAGTTTTGTTATGGCCGATATTCCTGGTATTATTGAAGGAGCAGCAGAAGGAAAAGGTCTTGGACACCGCTTCCTGCGCCACATTGAGCGCAATGCAACTTTGCTATTCATGATCCCTTGTGACACGAAAGACATTCAAGCGGAATACGCTATTCTCCTCGAAGAACTTCGTAAATACAATCCAGAATTACTTGACAAACCTCGTGTTCTTGCAATAACAAAGAGTGATATGCTCGATGAAGAATTGGAACGTGAGATGGAAAAGTTGTTGCCGAAAGATCTTCCGCACTTATTTATTTCAGCTGCTGCTCAGAAAAACATTGACAAGCTGAAAGACCTACTTTGGAATTCGATTGTGAAATAAGCTTGAGCTGATTTACTTTCTTTTATTGTACCAATTCGAAGTGACGTTCAATCACTCGGAATTCTACGCGTCTGTTTTTTTGTCGACCTTCTTCAGTGTTGTTATCGGCAACGGGACGCGTATCGCCGAAGAAAGCTTCCTCCAAGCGTTTTTCGTCAATCCCTTTGCGTTCAAGATAACTCATGACCACGTCGGCTCTGCGGTGAGAAAGTGCCATGTTATAATCCTCGCTTCCTTTATTATCTGTATGTCCTAAAACTTGCAGGGCCATGGCTTCGTTCGATTTCAATAAGCGGTACACCTCATTCAATTTTCTCACTCCTTCGCTGGTCAATTCAGCTTTATCGAATTCAAACAAAATATTATCTAAATGCACCTCGTCGTATTGACTCAATTGCAGCGGTGGATCCACTGCTAACAATTTCAATTCATCGTTTTCACACGCACATTCCGAGCGCTTGGCCACAGGCGTTACACTTACGTTATCGACATAGACATAACTCCAAGCGCCCATTCCACGATCTTTACCCATGCGATGCAGAATTTTAATATCATGATCAGCTCGGAAATTACCCAAGGTGATATACTCTTCCCCACCTTGCGCCACATACACATCACCCATGCGAATCCAACCGCTTGTCTGATCTAGAATAAACAACCGTGGATTGCTCATAGCAGGATTAACCAACAAGCAATTCATTTCTTCCTGCACGGGCTTGTCCTTACTTAAATACACGCCGAAGCCATCGCAGACATAATTGCATTTATCTGCCGAGGAAATACTTACTTCCACACACACCATCTCTCCTGCTTTTAACGGACGCGTTAATCGAGCCGATAAATACTCTCGGCAATTTCGAAGGTTGTTCGAATAATTAATTAGCCCCGCGTAGGACTCCCCTTCAGCGGCCTTTTCATTTCCAAATACATTTTCTGGAACACCCACCGCAAATGAGCAAGCGTTGAAGTGATCCGGAGTTCCCTTTCCTGCTTGCCACCAATCGACAGCAGTTTGCAATTCTTTCTTATTGAAATCAACCGGACAATTCTTCTTTACTTCAAAGCTGGGATTGGGCACGAGATTTTGTGCGCCAAGGTGAATTGACGACAAACCCAATGCTAGAAAAAGTAAAGAAATACGCATAGTACGAATGTGAAACAAAAAAGGGGAAACTTTCTTGTGTTTCCCCTTAGTTTTAGGCTAAAGCCTGTTAATTATTTTACCACGAAAACTACGCGACGATTTTGAGCGTGCGCTGATGGTGTTCCCATTGTGTTCTTCGGATTAGCTGCATCTACAGATACCGTGGTAATGCGTGCACCATTGATTCCTTGAGCTACCAATACCGCTTTCACAGATTCAGCACGCTTAAGAGCAAGTCCTTCGTATTCTGGTTCTAATTTCGCCTCATCCATTTCTTCGCTGTCGCAGTGACCAGTCAATTCAATTTTAACCATTGGATTGGCTTTTAACAAACCTACGATTTCAGTAATAGACTCGTCGAATTGTCCAGGAACTTCAGCATCTAAATGTCCGAAGTAAACCGAAGTGGAATTGATGATATCTTTTGGAGTAGCGTTTGGCTGACGAGCTTCAGAGCTAGAGTAAATAAAGTTTGCTTGAGGCTTAGAAATCTTAGAACAGTTACACTGACTCTTTGCTTCGATAGCTACCACGTCAACGTTGTCGATGTAATAATACGCTTCGTTAGCAACAGTTCCTTGAACGCTAGTTGGCTTTTTCATTTTCTCAACTTTCATTTTGTCATCGTTTCCGAATCCACCAATAACCAAGTATTCTTCGTTACCGTTAGCTGTGAAAGTTCCGCAGATGTGTTCCCATGAATCCATAATGTTTACTGGAACATTGTCCATAATGGTCACATGTGGTTCAACTTTAATGATAGCATCTTCTGCCTTTGCAGATTGCATTTTGGAAACAGAAACATAAGCTCCTACGTTGTTCACTGCGAATTTCGAAAGCTCAGATAAGCTCAAGTCGAAACGAATGCAATAGGTCTTTCCTTTTTCAAGTTTCTGATTTAATTTGATTTCGATATACGAACGTGATTTCTTTGGATCTTTAGAATAAGCGCGGAAACCGGCGTAAGAACTTCCTGAAGAAGCATCTTGTGTTCCGTGTTCGTTAGAAGGTATTCCCAACTTTACGTTCTTCGCTCCTTTCAAGTACAAATCCGCAACCGTAGTGGTTGGTGAAAACCAAGGTGCAGCAAGTGTAACAAGTCCTGGACCTTTTAATTCCTTCACATTAAAATCATTATCGAAGTTTCCATTCGTAATTAATCCGCTAGAACTAGTTGTTGTCGTAGTCGTTTTCTTCTGAGCCGACGCAACAACAACAGTAAGCGATAGAATGGCTACAAGCAGTTGTTTCATTTTCATTGGTTGTTTTAGTTTGAATATTCTTTGATGGTGTCTATAAAGCATTTTAGATTATCTGGATGTATATCCGGATAAACTCCGTGGCCTAAGTTAGCAATATGTTTCTGAGTGCCAAAGTTTTGAAGCATTTCTCGTGTCACTTTTCGAATATGCGAGAAATCACCGTATAATTCTGCAGGGTCTAAATTGCCTTGTACAGCCTTGTTACCGGCCCATGCACGCGCCTGTTGCGGAGAAACGGTCCAGTCGAAACCAATGGTTTCAAGGGGTGATTGCGCAAAGGCTTCGGCGGCATGCCATGCCCCTTTTGCGAATACCGTACGCGGAACTTCAGGAATTTCAGTAAAAATGCGATTGATATAAGGAAGCGAGAATGTGCGATACGCATCTGGACCAAGAACTCCGGCCCAAGAATCGAACAATTGAATTAAGTCTGCTCCTGATTTGATTTGCATTTTCACGTACGCAATTGTGGCGTCTGTAATCGCCGAAAGCAATGAGTGGGCCAAAACCGGATTCTCGCGTAACATGCGGCGTGCCTTTGCAAATTCTTTGCTACCCTGCCCTTCAATCATGTAACAAAATAATGTAAACGGTGCACCAGCAAATCCAATCAACGGCACACGTCCGTTTAATTCTGCCTTCGTCATTTTCAAGGCCTCAGCAACGTAGTTCAATTTGCCTTCTATTTCAGAAGTTGAAAGTCGCGCAACATCTTGTTCTGTTTTTATGGTCTCCGGAAAACGGGGTCCCTTCCCTTCATCCATTTGGTAGGGTAATCCTAGTGCCTCTGGGATAACTAAAATATCTGAGAAAATAATCGCGGCATCAACACCTAAAATATCTACCGGCTGAATGGTTACCTCACAAGCTAATTCAGGTGTGCGAACCAAGTTGATGAATGAACCTGCACGCTCGCGTGTAGCGCGGTATTCAGCAAGCACACGACCGGCCTGACGCATCACCCAAACAGGAGTGCGTTCTACCTCTATTCCCTTCGCTGCTCTTAACAATAAATCGTTCTGCAATTTCATGGCGGCAAAGGTAAGGTGGGATGTATTAAATTAAATCGAGGCAAGGGTGAATTGACAAAAGAATGACTTAACTTCACATTATGTTCCGAACCTTATTCAAAATTGCTAGACCAGTAAATTTGGTCATTGTTGTTGCAACTGCGGTTTGCTGTCGGTTTGGATTTGGATTTCACGCGGCACCTGCCCGCTTTACCGAACACCTCACGTTTTGGGGAATGACTCTCATTGCGGTTTTACTTACTGCAGGTGGCAATCTCATCAACGATTACTTCGATTACCGCGTTGACCGTATCAACCGTCCAGATGAAGTGCTTGTGGAAAAGGTCATTAAACGAAGAGTCGTTATTGTTTCGCATTTGATTCTCACTGCTATTGCATTGGGGTTGTCGCTTGGCATTTCGCATTTCCATCGTTCGTTATTTCCTTTAATTGGAACAATCAGCTTCGCGCTTGCGCTAATCATCTACTCTCCCATGCTCAAGAAAAAAGCGTTGGTAGGAAATCTCATGGTGGCCATTTGCACCGCATTCATCCCGTATTGGGCAAGCTGGCCATTGCACTTAAGCGTGATGGATATTTTTCATTTCGGAACAACAGCCTATTGGGTTTTCCTCTTTTCTGCCTTTGCATTTACCAGTACCATGGCTCGAGAAATTGTTAAAGACATCGAAGACATGGCTGGCGACCAACTTGAACACTACCGCACACTGCCTATCGTTTTGGGAATTCCAACTGCGAAAATTTACGCTATACTTTTTCTAATTGCCAATGTGGTTTTGGTGATGCTTAGCGTGTTGGGGGCACACACCATCAACTGGAACGAACCTCAGTTCTTCAAACCAGAATTTCCGCATTACTACACATTAATGGCCGCTGTGGGAATGATTATTCCGCTATTGGTTTCAGCAATTTTTATTGCACTAGATTCGCGAAAGTCTTCGTACCATCGTGCTAGCCAATTAATCAAATGGTCAATGGCTACAGGTATTTTTTGCGCTTTCCTTTTACGCTTCCTTTTCTACTGAAGCATTCTTTGGAACGAGGAACAAGAGAATTAAGCCGATTACAAAGAAGGTGATTAAAGCCAAGATACTGTAGCGCATGCTAAATCTTCCTTCAATCATTCCGAAAGAAACCAAACCAATGATAAGACCTACCTTTTCGGTCACGTCGTAGAAGCTAAAGAACGAAGCAGTATCGGTGGTTCCCGGAATTAATTTCGAATAGGTCGAACGAGCCAAGGACTGCGTTCCGCCCATGATGAATCCAATTAAGCCCGCAGCGACATAAAACATGATAGCCTGCCCTTCTTGCACAAAATGAAAGGCGAAGAAGCAAACAAACATCCATAAGGCTAAGGCAATTTTCAAGACAGAAAAATTTCCAAAACGGGCAGACATTTTCGAAAACAAATACGCCCCAGGAACGGCAATAATCTGCACGAGAATAATAGATACAATCAAGTTCACCGTTTCCAACTTCACTTCTTTCTTACCAAAATAAGTGGCCATTTGCATGATGGTTTGAATACCCATGCTAAAAACAAAAAACGAAAGCAAGTACGACTTTAGTTGAGGCAGATGACGCAGGCGACGAAAAACAGCAGCCAACTCTGAAAATCCTTTGGTAAAAATGTTATGCTCACCTTTGTGGTCGGGTTGTTTCTCTTGCAATCGTTTGAAGGTGATTTGCGCAAAGCCAATCCACCAAATACCCACACCTAAGAATGAGTATCGCATCATGAGAATCTTCTCTGGGCCATCCTTGGCAATTTTCATTACCGCAACGAGTGCAATGATCAATAAAATAAGACTACCCAAATATCCCATTGAAAATCCGCGTGCACTGACTTTATCTTGTTCCTCTTCTGTTGCTACAATAGGTAAAAATGAATTGTAAAATGCATACGACCCCCAAAATCCGACCACTGCAAGAATGACACTCAGGATACTCCATTCCATGTGTTCGGCATCGAAGAAATACAACGAGATACATGAAAGAGCTCCTAAGTAGCAAAAGAATTTCAAGAAGAACTTTTTTCTTCCATAGTAATCTGCAAATCCAGAAAGAATAGGAAGAATAATACAAACCACACTCAATCCCAACGCAGTGGCATAACTAATCAGTTCGGTATTTTCCAATTGAAATCCGAAGACGTTTACTTTTTTTAACTCAGAGCCATCGGCTTGCTTCACCGTGGTAATCACATCGTAGAATATGGGAAAAATGGTAGAGCCAATTACAAGATTGTACACCGAGTTAGCCCAATCGTACATGATCCAACCGTTTTGAATTTTCTTTCTTTCTGCAGTAATTTCCATAGGTCAAGGTTATTGGATGCAAGATAAGTAAAAAACAAAAAGCCCCTAAGGAGGGCTTTTCGGCTGCTTTCGCAACTAGAAAAAAAAATAAACTGCTAAACCGTTTTTTAACTCTAATAAATCAATCCAAAAAAGAATCCTTTAAAACTTCCATCAGTTTCACAAAGTTGTGAAACCCCCTTGGAAAGTTTTGTAGGGTTTTCGGGGACTTTTTTAGAATCTTACTTTCCAACTGTTATCCAGTATGAACCACCGTGCTGTTCAACGCTGGCGGGCATTTGCGCCCAAAAATCCTTCATTCGATGCTGCATTACCTTGTCTTGCGAGACAAAATAATTCGGCATGAGGGTTTGGTATTTCTCTGGATTAGCCAAAACGTAGGCAGCCAATGCGTACTGTTCGTTGTAAAAACGATCGCACATGAACTGCGGATAGTCATACGGCAAATAGATATCATGGATTTGCACCACCACTCCGGGTTTTAAACGTGGTAACACCTCCATAAAAAACACCATTGCATCTGAATTAGGGAGTACGCGGTGTGAATTATCAATGAATAAGACATCGTTTTCTTCTAGCTCATGCAGGTATTCAAATTGAACCGACTCGAACGGTTTGCGCACTACCTCATGAGCTAAGGCATCAATCTCTGCGCGAGGCATGGGGTCTATACTCACAATATGGGTAGAAAGCCCTAAATGCTTAACAGCATCATGAGCTACTTTGGTAGAATTACCACTACCCACTTCTACGTAGCGTTTTGGTTTCAATTCACCCAACAAGGTAAAAAGCATAACCATGTCCAACCCAGGTAAAAACTGATTGTCCCAATGTGGTGCGTACGCGTCCTGCTTGTCTACACTCCACGTTTTAAAATGAGGTGCATATTGAGTGGCTTGTTGCAAAAGCACTTCGTACTTCGACCTATTTCTTTCAATGATTTGCTCTAACTCGGCATGGGCAGGTTTCCCGTGGCCATAGCGGGGTTGAAACTTCACAGGATAATCAAGTATTAACTTTTGAAATTTCGGATGTATCAGTTTAATAAGTCGCTTCATGCTTTCACTAATCTTCAAAACGTATATCTCGCGAATGTACTACCTTTGTGGCAAAGACCGAAAGAGGCTTCATCGCTGACGCAAGTCAGAGGAAAGTCCGGGCAGCGCAGAGCACCGTACCCTGTGAAAAGTGGGGGCAGCAACATGAAAGTGTTGTGGACAGAAAGGGCCACAGAAACAAACCGCCTTCGGGTAAGGGTGAAAAGGGGGTGTAAGAGACCACCGCTGTTGGGGTAACTCAGCAGGCTAGGTAAACCTTGCGGGCTGTAAGATCAAATAAACTGGGGCATTCAGATTCGTTCTGAATAGAGGGTTGCTCGCCCGACTCAGAGGGTGGATCGCATAGATAAATGATGAACTAAAACAGAACTCGGCTTACGCTCACGGTCTTCTTTTTATTATTTCAACGCGTCGAAATGTACTCGTCCCGTTGAAATATCATGATAGGCGCTAATAATGCCTAATTTTTTATCTGCTACTTGCTGACGCAAATAATCGCTCTGCTGCAATATTTCCTCGGCAGAATGAATAGCATTGTGTTTCGACACTTTCTCCATCGCTTCTTCATCTGAAAGGGCTTCGTTTTTGGGGTAACATCCACATTGGCTAGCCACTTCTTGAATCTTCGAGGTTACGGTGTGCATGTGATCTTCCATGACATTGGCTAAGGCCAAGGCAACTGCTCCACAACTTGAATGTCCTTTCACCACAATCAATCGCGCACCCAATTTTTTAACTGCGATTTCTAAACTTCCTATCACTTCTGGTGAAACAATATTTCCCGCAATACGAACCGTCAACAAATCACCAATCCCCGCGTCGAACAATATCTCCGGACTGGTTCTACTGTCGATACATCCCACCAAAACGGCCATAGGATTCTGTCCGCCCGAAGTAAAATTAACTTGCTGCAAATGGTATTTGTCGGTCGATTGTCCACTAACAAAGCGATTATTTCCTTCCTTCAACAATTCCAAAACCTGCGCGGGCTGAAGGCGCTGCTGCGTCTCTTTGTCTATTACGTTGGCAAACTGAATCGTACTTGAAAGACCCTCCTGATCTTTCATCCCTAAAATATTTACTTGAATTTCTCGACTGGGAGCGACCACATTTTTAAAATCTTCCAAAACCTCTATCACATCTGCGTCAATAAACGAAGCCTGACTTGCATCCACAATAACTTTTGTACCACTTGGCAGGGCCCACAATGTTTCTTTTATCGAAGCTTTATTAAAAAAAGAAACTTGATTCGGTAATTGAATGCTTACCACCTCGCCAATATGAAGTTTGTTTTTAGCTTGCTCAAATGGATTTTTAAAATTACTTCGAAGGAGAAAGAAAATACTCGCTAATAATCCAATGATAACTCCAACTAACAAGTCAGTAAAAACAATGGCAACCACTGTAATGATAAACGGAAGGAATTGCTGAACCCCCTTAGCATACATGGCCTTTATCAATTTCAAATTCACCAACTTGTAACCTGTCAAGATCAAAATAGAAGCAAGTGACGCCAGAGGAATCAAATTCATGACTGAACTCAACAGCAACACACTAATAAGCATGAACACCCCGTGCAGAATAGCTGATAGTTTCGTTGCATTACGCGCTTGAATATTCACAGAACTTCTTACAATAACCGAGGTCACTGGAATTCCACCAAAAAAACCAGCAGCCATATTTCCAATCCCTTGAGCTAACAATTCGCGATTGGGCGGAGATTTCCTTTTTTGCGGATCAATATTATCTACTGCTTCCAAATTCAATAAGGTTTCTAGAGAAGCTACAATGGCTAAGGTAAATGCCACTTGCCACACGGCGCCGTTGCGCAACACATTCAAATCAGGCAAGTGAATTTGCTGAACTAAATTCGACTGATCCACCTTTGGAATAGCAACTAAGTGAGTTGGAAATATTTCGAAATATGGAAATGCCGACTGAAACAAGGCATTCAACGCAGCACCTAGAACTACCACAACCAATGAGACTGGAAGAAATTTCAATTTCTTTAGCGGCGTTTTATCCCAAAAAAGCATAAGAGCAATGGAAAGAAGGGAGACAACCAAGGCCCCTGGAGTAATATAATCGAGAGCGCTTATTAATTCGGTAAATGTATTCTCCCCATCGGCCTGAAAGAACGTGAAATCATCTTCAACATCTTTATCATAACCGATAGCATGCGGAATTTGCTTAAGTATTAAAATAAACCCAATCGCCGCCAGCAAGCCTTTCACCACGTTATTCGGAAAATAATTCGCAATAACCCCCGCACGTGACAGTCCTAAAATTAACTGCATAGCACCGGCTAAAATGAGGGCGATTAAAAACACATCGAACGACCCTAGCATTTGAATGGAAGACAATACCACGGCTGCTAAACCAGCAGCCGGACCGCTAACGCTTGTATGGGATTGACTAATTAATCCGACAACAATACCTCCAATAACCCCCGAAATAATTCCTGAAAGCAAAGGGGCACCCGAGGCTAAAGCAACACCTAAACACAGAGGCAACGCGACTAAAAAAACGACAATACTTGCGGGTAAATCACTCTTGAGTTTTTCTAAAAACATGGTATAACTTTAAAATAAATGTATGAAGCGGTTTGAATCACCGTTCAAGTTCAAAAATAAGACATTGTTGTACTTCTAAGCCTATACTATTTCAAATATTCTAGACCAAACAGCACACTAATCAGCAGATAAGCTTATCGAAAAGTGAACTAAAATTGCGATTCCAACTAGTCATTAATGAGCAATTTTCGCTCGATCTTGCGGGGTGTTCACATTGGCTAGCAGCGAAGAATTGGCAAGAGTAACAAGAGAAACGTCGCGATTAAAAAGTATTTTACGCGGGCAATTCTTTCCGTTCGCCCAAACCTGAGCGAGGGCCGAGGCACTCTTGGGCTCGTAGATAGAACACAAGGGTTCGGGACCTTGGTCCATTGGAGACTCAAAACAGGTGGCATATTTTTCAGGACGACGATTCGAAATTAATTTTTCAATAACCGCCCGGTTCAGGTTCGGTAAATCACATGCAACCACTAAGAAAGCTGAGTTCTTGTGGTTTCGCAACGCCGATAAAATCCCGCCTAAGGGGCCGCCCTCTATACTATCGAATACGAATGGCACATTCACATGTGCATAGTGATTTTGTTGCTCGGGGCGACAAGAAAGGTAAACCTCAATACCAAACGATTGTAAAAGTTGGCTAATCCAACTGGCTTGCGACTGACCGTGATAGTCAATCAAGCCTTTCTCCTGGCCCATGCGCGACGATTTACCTCCCACTAGCACCAATGCTTTGAGCGATGGGACGGGGTATTTATTCCGCCAAAAAACTTTTTCTTCTTCACTGTTCTCGCGAATGACCGGAACCTCAGAACCCACTAACGCAGTAATAAAATCAGGAACTTCTTCGTATTGCTTGGGAAGAATGATGGCTTCCACCTGAGTCAATTGACTTAGACGCTTCTTCAGCGAAACCTCTTTTTCGTGATTGACCAGAATAACCTGAGCACTTGCCTCATGGTGGTTTCCGTTCACCAAGGCGCCATCAAATTCAAGCAAGGTTGTTTCGTCCAGGATTCCGTTCGATTTTAACTCGAAAAATTGGGAATGGGTAGTGAGCTGCTCATTTCCTTGTATATCTCCTTCTTGATGCGATGCATCGATATAAATCAAACGTCGCGAAGCGCAAAGCTCTTGCACTTCGTGCACCTTCGCCTTTACCGCCTCACAGGTTGTTCCGTAAATGGCTACTTCATTGACGTGCCATTTATTTTTTAGAGCAATGGTTTTCATGGACGTTGATAATTGTGCTTTCCGCCAGACTTTGAAACCAAGCGAATCTCGCCCAATTCCATGGTATGTCCCAACGCCTTGCACATATCGTAAATGGTTAAACAAGCCACCGAAACACCGGTAAGTGCTTCCATTTCTACCCCTGTTTTCCCTTCGGTTTTCACTTCACACGTAATGCGAATACGTCCATCACTTACCGTTGAATCAAAGGAGATACTGTGAATGGGCAGAGGGTGACAAAGAGGAATGAGTTGCGAGGTATGTTTGGCGGCGAGCGTTCCAGCCAACTTAGCTGTTTCCACAACGGAACCTTTGGCAGTATTCCAATTATTCTCATTCAGCAAGGCCTGCATTTCTTGGGTAAAGAAAACACTACCTTCCGCGATGGCTATGCGAATGGTATTCGATTTATGCGATACATCAACCATGTGCGCTTCCCCTTTATTATTCAAGTGACTGAATGATTCCATGAGTCCAAATTTATTGCTTAGAAGCGAAATTTTTGGAATAAATTAATGCAGCAAGCAGCCCTTCTTGCTTTAATCGAGTCTTATCTTCGTTGGAACTCATGAAATTACAGATTAGATTTTCTCTTTTCATTTTACTTAGCCTTTTTTCTCAGGCAAGTTTTGCAACCCACATTGTCGGGGGAGAGATTTTCTATAATTATTTAGGAGGAAACAATTACCTAATTACGCTGAAAATGTACCGCGACTGCGGTCCTGCCAATGTAAACGGAACCGATTTTGACGAATTCGCATCAATTGGTATCTTCAATGCTCAGGGCATATTGGTTCAAGAAGAATTGATTCCATTGGAAAGCACCAACGTCAGTTTCATCCCTGTGGTTCTCGACAATCCGTGTTTTATACTTCCACCAGACGTATGCGTAGAAAGCGCCTATTATCAGACAACGGTTTCGCTACCGCCGCTTGTGGGTGGATACACCATTACCTATCAGCGCTGTTGCAGACAGCCGTCCATTGACAACATTCTAGTACCACAGGATTCAGGGGCAACCTACACCACTCACATTCCTGGAAGCGATGAAAATTCGCCGCAGAACTCGGCACCTCACTTTTTAAATTTTCCGCCCCCTGCGTTATGTTGGAATGCTGAATTCACCTTCGATCACAGCGCTTTTGATCCTGATGGCGATTCACTAGTGTATTCGTTTTGCGCACCTTTATTAGGTGCTGACCCTGCGATGCCCATGCCTCAACCTCCTAGTCCGCCGCCCTATGCTACAGTGAGCTATGCCCCGACATTCAACGCGAATTATCCCATTACCAGCAATCCTGGATTTTCCATTAATTCTAGCACCGGATTAATTACTGGGACTGCTACACAAGTAGGGCAGTTCGTTATGGGTATCTGTTGTCGCGAATACCGAAATGGAGTATTAATCAATACCATTAATCGCGATTTCCAATTCAATGTCACCATGTGTGACCCCAGTATCATTGCTACCATTCCAGACCAGTCAAGTTTCTGCAACGGCAATACCGTTAACTTCATCAGTGAGAGCACCAATGCAACTACCTGGTATTGGGATTTTGGGGTAATTACGGAAATCAACGACACAAGCAATCTTGAAAACCCGACCTATACCTACGCCAACGCTGGCACGTACGATATCACCTTAATCGCTAATCCAGGATGGCCGTGTGCAGACACTGCTACTTCTACTTACCAAGTATATCCAGATATTGCTCCTGCTATAACCCTAGGCCCGTATGCCTGCATCAACAATCACGATGAATATTCATTTTTAGGAAGTGCCGATTTAGTAGGACCAGGAACCTTTAGTTGGAATTTCGGTGCGGGGTCCTCCCCCAGTTCTGCGTCGGTAGTGCATCCGCAAAACATTCAGCTTGATCCGAATGTAGCCAACAACATTATAACGCTTACTGTAACTGCCGACAACGGTTGTTCCGAAACAGTAAATCTCACCGTCCCGAATCCGCCCGACCCCGTGGCGGCCATCGTTCCGCAATCCACATTTTGTGAAGGCCTCACCTACACCTTCCAACAAACCTCGTTGAACAGTACCGATTATTGGTGGGAATTCAACACCTCGTTTAATGGCGATTATTCTGATGAAAGCAGTCCGACTTTTACCTTCCCTGATACTGGACAGTACGTTATTCAATTAATCGCATCTGCGCCATTTACTTGTCCGGATACAACTACGACTTCGCTAGAGATATACGGATTTCTGAACCCATCCTTTCCTGGACAATTGGAACAATGCGCCAGCACCAATAGTTTTGATTTCACTGCCTTGGGTGCGACAACGAATGAAGCCATTTATTCATGGGACTTTGGTTCGAATCAAGTGCCTAACTCGACCGAGCAGAATCCGCAAAACATTCATTACCTCAGCAGCGGAACTTATGTGGTTAGCCTAACCATTTCTGAAAATGGGTGTACCGAAACCTATATTGACGATGTTTGGGTACCTGCAGACCCTGTTCTGAATCCAAGCATTCTTCCAGCTGCCGGTTGTCCGCCAGTATTCGGGACTTTTTTCGCCAATGCCACTGCCGATACCCAATTATTTTACTTCTGGGATTTGGGTGATGGCACCACTTCGAACCAACAAAGTGTGACACACATCTATGAGACTCCGGGTAGTTACGATGTAAGTCTCATGGTGTACACGGTAAGTGGATGTATTGACACCTTGTATCAAGCGGTAGCGAACGATATTATTGTGCAAGCCGTCCCTCAAGCCTCGTTTCAGGTAAGTCCAGCAATGGTAGATATTTTAAATCCCGTTATGTCCATCACCGACAACAGCGTCGGTGGGGCAACAGTCAATTACACCATGTCAGACGGCGGTGTTTCTACCGAATGGAATTTCGAGTATACCTGGACTGAAGCCGGACAGCAAACCATTACACAAACAATCACCAACGAATATGGCTGTGTAAATTCTGTGACAGCGCCGGTGTTCATTCAAGGATTTTTGTTTTACGCTCCTAATTCATTCACACCAAATCAAGATGGATTGAACGAAGTATGGTTGCCCATTTGCACCGGAGTGACCACCTACCATTTAGAAATCTATGATCGCTGGGGTGTTCGCATATTTGAAAGCGACGACCAGAACGAAGCCTGGATAGGCAATGTTCACGGAGGAAGGCACTATGCCGAAAATGGCGTTTACAATTACCAGGTCATCATGAACGACTTACTGGGACTGCCCCACGAATTTCACGGGCACATTGTCTTGGTTCGCTAGAACACAAAATTGAATGCCAAACTAAACGACAATCCACGTGAATGGCGAGTGTCTCTAAAAGGAACCAAGTAGTTCACTTTCGAATCAATAAGCACGTACTTATTCTTGAAAATCTCCACACCAATACCTGGGGCAATATAGGCGTAGGTTTCTTTGCGCTTTTCGTTCGAGGCTAACATACCACCGAAGGTATAGCTGCTATACAAATTGAAAAATTTATTCACTCCTCTTCCCAAGTGACGCGAGTAAAAATCTTGTCCAAATCCGAATACAAAAAACTCGGAATAATGCAAGGTATCAGGGCTAGCGGGCTGCGTTGTTTTGTATGCGCCCAAATTCACAAAGCTCTTTCCTTTAGTAAATACGTACTTCAACATATATCCTTGGTAATACGGTGAAGTAAGCGTGTCGTGTGGTTCTTCAATCTTTAAATAAGAATATTCGAATCCGGGCATATTCACCCAAGTCACCGAACTGGTTTGCGGGGTGTAAGTTTCATCTTCGATATTCAAATGAATCGTATAAAAATTTTCGTAAGCAGTAAGGTTCGCCAATTCAGTTTGGTAATTACGCAGACTGCCTTCGTAGTTTTTCAGTTCATTCCAAGCGGTGCGGTACAACTCGGTAGATTGTTCCATTTTAGTTAGGTTAGCCTTTTGTATTTCAATACGCTCGGTGGTGTATTCAATATCGGCCTTCAACTGATTTACACGAGGAGTGCGGTCCTGAGTAGATAAATTATTGGTAAGGAAAATCCCTAATCCGTTGGCCATTTCGGTATAGGCAGCGTAAAGACTTGGAACGATGGTAATATCAATATCATAATCTGAATTGGTTTGCTGAAGTGATTCAATGGTGATTTGATTCTGCGCAACAAACGCGTTTACCTTACTCACTGCTGCATAAAATTCGGTGGTTCGAACCTGTTGATTCACGGTGGTCATTTTGTAGGTTTTCTGAGCGAACGACAGAAAAGCAAAACCAATGGCAGTAAGAGTAAGAAATACCTTTTTCATAGAGACTTGTTTCGACGAAGATAAGGAAACAAAAAATATCGGATTACCTTTGCACCTCAATTGCAGAAACCATGTTTGAAAATTTATCGGATAAATTAGAAAGAGCCCTTAAAGTTCTAAAAGGTCAAGGACAAATCTCGGAGGTGAACGTTTCAGAAACCTTGAAGGAAGTTCGTCGCGCCTTATTAGACTCGGACGTTAGCTACAAAACGGCGAAAGAATTTACCGAGCGTGTGAAAGAGAAGGCACTTGGACAAAAGGTATTGACTGCAGTTAGCCCTGGACAATTGCTGGTAAAAATTACCCACGACGAGTTAAAAGACTTGATGGGTGGAGAGCATAGCGAATTAAATTTCCAAGGCAATCCGGGCATCATATTAATGAGTGGTTTACAGGGTTCGGGTAAAACCACCCACTCGGGTAAATTGGCCCATTACTTAAAAACCAAAAAAGGAAAGAATCCCCTTTTAGTAGCCTGTGACATTTACCGTCCGGCAGCGATTAATCAGTTGCATGTGGTGGGTGAAAGTATTGGCGTTCAAGTATACAGTGAACCTGAAAACAAGGACGCAGTAGCCATTGCGAAGAACGCATTGAATTTCGCGAAGCAAAACGGATTTAATGTAGTCATTGTCGATACGGCAGGTCGTTTAGCTATTGACGAAGAAATGATGACCGAAATCGCCAATGTGAAATCGGCATTGAATCCTACAGAAACCTTGTTCGTGGTAGATGCCATGACTGGGCAAGACGCGGTAAATACGGCGAAGGCGTTCCACGACCGATTGCAATTTGATGGGGTTATTTTAACGAAGTTAGATGGTGACACCCGCGGTGGAGCTGCGCTAAGTATTAAGAGCGAAGTTCAGAAGCCAATCAAGTTTGTGGGTATGGGCGAAAAGATGGACGCATTAGATGTGTTCTATCCCGAGCGTATGGCCAGTCGAATTTTGGGTATGGGTGATGTTGTGTCTTTGGTAGAACGTGCACAAGAGCAGTTCGATGAAGAGCAAGCCAAACGCCTTGAAAAACGCATTAAAAAAGACCAATTCGATTTCAACGATTTCTTAGAACAAATCGGACAAATCAAAAAGATGGGAAGTGTGAAAGACTTGATGGGCATGCTTCCTGGAATGGGTCAATTGAAGAACGTAGATGTGAATGACGATGCCTTCAAGTACATTGAAGCTATTATTCACAGTATGACACCGGAAGAACGTTCAAATCCGAGTATCATCAATCCATCACGCAAAGCCCGTATTGCTAAGGGTTGTGGAAGAAGCGTTGAGGAAGTGAATAAACTTATGAAGCAATTCGATCAGACTCGTCAAATGATGAAAATGTTCACCAACAAATCTCAGATGGCGGCTATGATGAAACAAGCCAATCAACTTAAAGGAATGCGTCGATGAAAGCACTAGCAGGAACTCAGTTTCAACTACCCAATCAAACCTCTTTTTATAAAGGAAAAGTTCGCGATGTGTATAGCATTGGCGACGAAATTTTGGTGATGGTGGCCAGCGATCGTATTTCGGCATTCGATGTCGTTCTACCACGTGCTATTCCCTTTAAAGGTCAAGTGCTGAATCAGATTGCAGCGCATATGTTAGACGCTACCGCCGATGTAGTTCCAAACTGGAAACTGGCTTCCCCAGATCCGAATGTGACCATTGGCAAACGTTGTATTCCATTTGCTGTAGAGATGGTGGTTCGAGGTTATTTAACCGGACACGCTTGGAGAACTTATAGTTCTGGCTTGCGCGAACTCTGTGGAGTTGCATTACCCGAAGGCTTGAAAGAGCACGACCGCCTTCCTTCCCCCATTATTACTCCAACAACAAAAGCATCTGAAGGCCACGACCAAGACATTAGTCGCGAAGAAATCATCGCTCAAGGCATTGTAAGTGCGGAAGATTACGCTGTTCTGGAAAAATACACCTTGGCCTTGTATGCCCGCGGAACGGAGATAGCGGCTAAGCAAGGACTCATTTTAGTAGATACGAAATACGAGTTTGGAAAGTACGGAAGTGAGATTGTACTAATGGACGAAATCCACACGCCCGATTCTTCGAGATATTTTTATGCCGAAGGGTATCAAGAACGTCAAGACCAAGGCGAAAAGCAAAAACAATTGTCGAAAGAATTCGTCCGTGAATGGCTGATTAGTGAAGGATTTATGGGGAAAGAAGGACAGCAAGTTCCTGCCATGAGCGACGAATGGTTAGACCAAATCAGCGCCCGATATATTGAACTTTACGAACGAGTAACCGGAAAGACATTCGTGAAGCAAGACTATTCAAACGTGGAAGCCCGCATTGAAGAAAACATCAATAAGGCTCTTAACGTATTGTAAAAGTGACGAAAGTCGGTTCATATCTTAGTCAATTTTAACCCCTGTGTACTGAATTCATCTTTATATTTGACGCCGTATTTCTAATGCAAGGCGATGGATGATAATTCCTATCTCGGCAATGCCGATGTAAACACAATTGAAGCACTGTACTCTCAGTACCAACAAGATCCAAGCTCGTTGGACATTTCTTGGAGACGATTTTTTGAGGGTTTCGAATTCCAACATAGTCAATTTCCCGTTTTATCGCGCGACGTTCAATCGATTGGCGATGATGGTATGCACAAAGAATTTAAGGTTATTAACCTGATTAATGCATACCGTCAACGAGGACACCTTTTCACCCATACGAATCCGGTTCGTGAACGCCGCAAGTACACGCCAAATTTGGCGATTGAAAACTTCGGATTAACACCAGCCGATTTGGAAAGCGTATTTCACGCAGGTGTGGAAGTGGGATTGGGCGATGTGAAATTGAAAGACATCATTGCGCATCTCGAGTCATGCTACTGCCAAAGCATTGGCGTAGAGTACATGTACATCCGCGACCCAGAGCGCGTGCAATGGATTCGCGAGCGCATAGAAGCCGTGAAGAAAACACCATTTACTTCCGACGAAAAGAAATTAATTTATGACATGGTGGGTAAAGCCACTTTGTTTGAACAATACATCCAACGCAAGTTTGTTGGACAAAAGCGATTCAGTGTTGAAGGATGCGAAGCCGTGATACCTGCCATGGACTACATGGTGCGTGCAGCTGCTGACCAAGGCGTAGAAGAATTTGTTATTGGAATGGCTCACCGCGGACGATTGAACGTGTTGACCAACATCATGGGCAAACCACAAGAAGAAATTTTTGCGGAATTTGAAGGTGTGAAATTCGATGAGGAAGGGGTTTTCGATGGCGATGTGAAGTATCACTTCGGTTATTCGATTGACCGCGTTACTCCGAATGGAAACAAAATTCACTTGACCCTCTGCCCTAACCCTTCGCACCTAGAAGCCGTTGACCCAGTGGTTGAAGGATTAACCCGAGCCAAGATTGATCATTACTTAGGTTCGCCGAATAAGATTGTTCCTGTGTTAGTGCACGGTGACGCGGCGTTATCTGGACAAGGAATAGTCTACGAAATTGTTCAAATGGCTCAATTAGACGGATACAAAACCGGAGGAACCATTCACATTGTGACCAACAACCAAGTTGGATTCACCACGAATTATTTAGACGGACGCTCATCTACCTATTGCACCGACGTTGCGAAAACGACCTTGTGTCCTGTTTTCCACGTCAATGCCGACGATGTTGAAGCGGTGATTCAAGCCATGAAAATTGCATTTGAATACCGAATGAAATTCAACATGGATATTTTCATTGATTTGTTGGGGTACCGTAAATACGGCCACAACGAAGGTGATGAACCTAAATTCACTCAGCCAAGTTTGCACAAAGCCATTGCCTCTCACTTGAGTTTGCGTGATTTGTATTCTAAGAAACTCATTGAAGAAGGAGTTATCACTGAAGCTGACAATCAGAAGCACAAAACCGATTTCGAAGCGCACCTCGACGAACAATACGAGGCATCGCGCAAATTAGATCATGCGTTTGTAAAACACTTCTTAGAAGAAACCTGGAAAGACATTCGTGTTGCAACAGCCAACGACTTCGAGAAAAGTGTTGACACCAGCGTCGCTAAAAAGAAATTGGTTGAATTAGGAACCAAGATTTCAAGCCTTCCCGAAGGAGAAAAATACTTCCGTAAAATTGAAAAAGTATTCGAAGACCGTAGAACCATGATCGCCAACAACCAGCTTGACTGGGCTATGGGCGAGTTATTGGCCTATGCCTCTTTGTTGGAAGAAGGTCATCCTGTTCGTATAAGCGGACAAGATGTCGAGCGCGGAACCTTCTCTCACCGTCATGCCGTTGTAAAAACCGACGAGGACCAAGAGAAAGAATTCATTCCACTCAACTTAATCAGTGACAAACAAGCCAAACTTCAGATATACAATAGTTTGTTGTCTGAATACGGGGTGTTGGGATTTGATTACGGCTATGCATTTGGAACACCAAACGGGCTAACCATTTGGGAAGCACAATTTGGCGACTTCAATAACGGAGCGCAAATTATGTTTGACCAATTCATCTCTGCCGCTGAAGACAAATGGCGCACGATGAACGGCATTACTGTTTTATTGCCACACGGATTTGAAGGACAAGGAAGTGAACACAGTTCAGGACGCATGGAGCGTTTCTTACAATTGTGCGCAGAGTACAACATGTTTGTCTGCAACTGCACCACCCCTGCCAATATGTTCCACTTGTTGCGCAGACAGGTTAAGAGTGATTTCCGCAAACCATTGATTGTATTTACTCCGAAGAAATTATTGCGTTATCCGAAAGCGGTAAGCACCATAGAAGATATGGCGAAAGGTGGTTTCCAGGAGGTGATTGACGATACAGTTAAAGGAAAGAAAAACACCCAAGTGGTGGCACTTTGTACCGGTAAAGTGTATTACGAATTATTAGAAGAGAAGGAAAAACGCGGCATCACCGATGAGGTAGCCTTGGTTCGTATAGAACAAATGTATCCATTACCGGAAACACAAATCCGCGCCACCCTTTCAAAATACGCCAAGAAAGCCAAATTGGTTTGGGTTCAGGAAGAACCAGAAAACATGGGCGCTTGGAGTTATATGATGCGTTCATTGCGCGACTTGAATTTAGATGTTGTAAGTTTACCAGCATCAGCGTCACCGGCAACAGGTTCGCCTCGTTTGCACGAGCAACGCATGAGAACCATGATTAACAAATTATTTGATATGGCCACTAAGGCCTAACTAAACGCGTATGTCAGTCATAGAAATTAAAGTTCCTTCACCTGGTGAAAGTATTAGCGAAGTTCAAATCGCTAACTGGTTGGTAAAATCGGGCGATGTTGTTCAGAACGGACAAGTCATTGCTGAGATTGATTCAGACAAAGCAACCTTGGAATTAACTGCCGAAGCCGGTGGTGAAATCAAGATATTGGTTGAAGCAGGCGAAACCATTGCGGTGGGTGCTGTTGCTGCTACCATTGACACCGCGAAAGCGGGTGCTGCTGCTCCATCGCCTTCACCGGCGCCTGCTGCAGCTGCCGCTCCAAGCCCTGCTCCTGCTCCATCACCAGCTCCTGCAGCTGCACCAAGTTATGCAGCAGGACATGCTTCTCCGGCAGCAGCTAAAATGATGGCTGAGAGCAATGTTTCTTCTGCACAAATTCAAGGGACAGGCATTGGAGGAAGAATTACCAAGAACGATGTACAACAAGCCATGGCTGCCGGTTTCGACACATCAGCTGTTCCAACCAGAACAGGTGCACGTACCGAGCGTCGTGAAAAAATGAGCATGTTGCGCAAGAAAGTTGCCGAGCGTTTGGTGTCTGTAAAAAACAACACCGCCATGTTAACCACCTTCAATGAGGTGAACATGAAACCAGCGATGGATTTGCGTGCGAAATACAAAGACGTTTTCAAAGAGAAACACGGAGTTGGATTGGGATTCATGTCGTTATTCACCAAAGCGGTGTGTGAGGCATTGAATCAATTCCCTGCGGTGAATGCGCGTATTGACGGCACAGACATCGTGTACAACGATTTCTGCGACGTTGGAATTGCCGTATCTACCCCGAAAGGATTGATGGTTCCTATTGTTCGCAATGCGGAAATGTTGTCGCTTGCCGATATTGAAAAATCAATCGGAGGACTTGCAAAAAAAGCACGTGAAGGAAAAATCACCGTGGACGATATGCAAGGTGGAACCTTCACCATCACCAATGGCGGTGTGTTCGGTTCTATGCTTTCAACCCCTATCATTAACCCTCCGCAGAGCGCTATTCTTGGAATGCACAACATCGTTGAGCGTCCGGTAGCAGAAAACGGACAAGTGGTTATTCGTCCGGTGATGTACATTGCACTAAGCTATGACCACCGCATTATTGACGGAAGAGAGAGCGTTGGCTTCCTTGTAAAAGTGAAGGAAATGCTTGAAAATCCTGAGAGAATGTTATTCGGAGGCAAGACTGCTGAAGAAGTATTATTGGGATTATAATCCATTGAAATACCAACTTGAAAAAAGCGACTTCGGTCGCTTTTTTTTGTGACTGACCTAGCTCATAAAAAAGGGTGTTCACAAGTTTTAAAAATCAGATAAAAAAAAGCCGTGAAACGCTTGAGTAAACGGGACATCCTACTAACTTTGCCACGCCCTAAAATGGGTAAACTTTGCCAATGGAAACGAATTCAAATTTGTGGGAGTACTTACCCATTGTGATTTTAGCCTTAGTTGCCGCCGGATTTGTAGTCACCACCATGGTGCTTACGCACTTGGTTGGACCTAAGCGCAGCAACGAAATCAAGAACGACGCTTTTGAATGTGGAATTGAAGCGCAAGGAAATGCGCGCACGCCATTTTCCATCAAATATTTCTTAGTGGCAATCTTGTTTGTGTTGTTCGATGTGGAAGTTATTTTCATGTATCCTTGGGCTGTCAATTTTAAAGAATTGGGTGCATTCGGATTGTGGGAAATGTTTGCCTTCATGGGATTAATGATTGTAGGCTTGGTTTACATCATTCGCAAAGGCGCTTTAAACTGGGAAAAATAAACTTAATACGAATTAGACCATGAGTGTAACTATTGATCCAAACTTAAAACCTGATGGGGTTGAAGGATCAGGCTTCTTCGCTACGTCGTTAGACAAAGTAGTAGGATTAGCGCGCGCCAATTCACTTTGGCCATTGCCTTTTGCAACTTCGTGTTGTGGTATTGAATTCATGGCAACCATGGCTTCGCACTACGATTTGGCTCGTTTCGGTTCAGAGCGTTTAAGCTTCTCTCCGCGTCAGGCTGACTTGTTGATGGTGATGGGAACCATTTCAAAAAAGATGGCTCCGATTTTACGTCAAGTGTACGAGCAAATGGCCGAACCAAAATGGGTTCTTTGCATGGGTGCTTGCGCATCGTCAGGAGGAATCTTCGACACTTACAGTGTACTTCAGGGTATTGACCGTGTGATTCCGGTGGATGTTTACATCCCAGGTTGTCCGCCAAGACCCGAGCAAGTTTTAGACGGTATTTTAAAAATTCAAGAATTAGCAAAAAGCGAAGGTGTTGGACGTCGTAACTCGGCTGAATACAAAGAACGCTTGGCTCAATACGGATTAAAATAATGGAAGCACTTACGCCACAAGAATTACACGATCACTTGCTTTCTCGCGAGGAAGCGTTGTTCGGTAATGCACTGGTGAGCTCTTCGGTAGATCGCGATTTCCCTGTGTTTGAAATTGAGAAAGACCAATTGCTTGCCGTGATGAAAAACTTACAGTCACACGCAGATGCTCAGTTCGGATTTTTAACTACCCTTTGTGGTATGCACTTCCCAGAACAAGGCGAACGCGAATTTGGCGTAGTTTACCACCTACACAATTTGCCTAACAACTGGCGCATTCGTGTGAAAGTGTTCTTCCCAAAAGCCGATATGAAAGTGGCTTCGCTTTCTTCTCTTTGGCCAACTGCCAATTGGATGGAGCGACAAGAATTTGATTTCTTCGGAATTCAATTCCAAGGACATTCAGATCTACGACGTATTCTGAACATGGATGAAATGAATTATTTCCCTATGCGCAAAGAATATCCGTTGGAAGATGCTGGACGCGACGATAAACAAGACAAATATTTTGGACGATAAACCATGAGCCAAACTCCGAATATTCCCGTTCACGATGTAGAAAAAGACTACACCACGCTGAACCTCGGTCCTACTCACCCTGCTACACACGGTATTTTTCAGAACGTGTTGACCATGGATGGTGAAATCATTGTGAACGCTGTTCCAACGATTGGATACATCCACCGCGCTTTTGAAAAGTTAGCAGAGCACAGACCCTACAACCAAATTACCCCTATCACCGACCGATTGAACTATTGTTCTTC
>Ga0172367_10000218_pt1 | contig 87778 bp, 78 predicted proteins | sample Lak10m_FD_114542 | JGI IMG/M metagenome (GOLD analysis project Ga0172367, IMG submission 114542) | Freshwater microbial communities from Kabuno Bay, South-Kivu, Congo - kab_022012_10m | ecosystem: Environmental > Aquatic > Freshwater > Lake | place: Democratic Republic of the Congo: South-Kivu... | reverse complement strand
CCGGCGCGGGTTCGAAAAGGCTTGCCGTCCTCTCCCAAAATCGAACCGAACCACACATGGTTGAAAGTAGGGCGTGGGGCGGGAATCCAACGTTCACAAATCTTGAAAAGTTGCTTGAAATGCAACTGCTGTCGACCGTCAGTGACGTAGATGATTTCGTCGGGACACCAGGTTGCGATCCGGTAAGCGACGGTCGCGAGATCCGTGGTGGTGTAGTTCGCCGCTCCGTCGCTTTTCTGGACGAGGGCAGGGTGGTCTTTCAGCTCGGGATCGCCATCGAAGAAGACGGCTGTCGCGCCTTCGCTGGCGCGGGCGATATCCTTCGACATCAGATCGCTCACGACACCGCGAAGGCGGTCGTTGTAAAAGCTTTCCCCCAACGTGTGATCAAATTGAACTCCAAGGCGGCTGTAAACGCGGTCGAATTCGCAAAACGACCAACGGATCATTTCCTTCCAGATTCCAAGGTTTTCCTCGTCTCCGTCCTGAAGCTTTTTTAACTCCTGTCTGGCTTGGGTGAGCGTCGAGGCATCGGCCTCGCAGGCATTGTTGACGAGTTTGTACAGGCGCTCCATTTCCGCCATCGGATCCCTGGCTAACTCCTCCGCGTTGAGATGATGTTTCCACCCAACTAGGAGTTTGCCAAACTGGGTGCCCCAGTCACCCAGGTGGTTATCTGTGACCACTGCATGCCCTAAAAATCGGAGAGTCCGGGCGATGCTGTCGCCGAGAATCGTCGAGCGAATGTGCCCGACGTGCATCGGCTTGGCTACGTTAGGGGAGCTGAAATCGACGACGAAGGTACGAGGATGACCACTGCTGCCTGCGAGGGCGGCCATGTTCCCTCGAGCCTTCGTGAGAGCGGATTCGATGGCCGTCGTCCGAAGCCGGAAATTGATGAAGCCCGCTCCTGCGATTTCAGCGGGTTCACAGAGGTCGTCAATTTTTAGATTGGCGACGACATCCGTAGCGAGTTGGCGAGGGTTTCTCTTTAAACTCTTGGCGAGAACCATAACGCCACTGGTCTGGTAGTCCCCGAACTTGGGATCAGGGCAGACCTGGATCTGCAAAACACGTGTGTCGGCGTCTGGAAGGATCGAAACGACGGCCTCACGGAGGCGATCGGCAAGGATGAGGTGGGGCATTTCACTTGGTAGAAGATTCACGCTTGATGAGGCGATACATCTCATGGGCGTCGGCGGAATCCTCAAGGGCTTTTCGAAATTCGCGTTTGTGGAGCAGTTTGGCGATGTTCGCTAGGGTATGGAGGTGCTTTTGAAACTGGCCGTGAGGCACGAGAAAGAGCATCACCAAATTAACGGGCTGGTTGTCGAGGGCATCAAAGTTAACACCCGACTTAGAACGGCCAAGGGCACCGACAACTTCCGGGATCAGGTCGGTGGAGGCGTGGGGGATGCCGATGCCGAATCCAATGCCCGTGCTCATGGAGGTTTCGCGCTTGCGAACAACCGCGATGATCTGAGCCCGATTGGCGGTGCTGATCTTTCCAGTCGCGATCAACTGATCGATAAGTTCTTCGATAGCCTGCCACCGGTCTGCGGCCCGAAGGTCGGTGACGATTTGATCTGCTGTAAGAATATCGGCCAGGTTCATACTACGTACGAGACCCTTGCGGGTTTGGTCATTTCGCAGCAAAGCCGGAAGCAATTCAAGATTGATTTCAAACGGAAGTCAGGAACGCGAGGTGAAGCAAGATTCTGGGCATCGCGGTAAAAACGGAGTTGCCAAAGCCGAGTGTGCCGGTAGTATGCAGATGATTTCAGCCGTGGGAGTGGGTCCGTAATGCCGTTCGTTTAAAAAGGGTTGAAATTTTCTGGAACCAGGGTCTTAGTATTAGCGTCTCAGGCTACTGTGCAGGATGGTAAAAAAAAAAATCTCCTTCGGGATTCAGGTTTGACTTTGCTGAGCGGATCGCTAAAGTCGGCGGAAGTTGATGAGGGATCAGTCTTTTTTATGGTGAGTATTTTATGATAACATTGAAACGTATCCTGGTTGTAATTCTGGCGGCTGGTTCACTCAGTGTGGGCGCGGCTGGTGTTTCAAAGGATCGCTCCCTTGCCATCGTTGCGGCCCTTGAAAAAGTGACCACACTCGAGAGGCCTGCTGTGGCGGCTTCGATTGTGGCGAAGAGTGCCAAAGCTGAAAAGGAAGCTGCTGCTCTTGAGATCGTTCGCTTCGTGGCGAAGAACAATCCCGAGTTGATTGCTGGCGTTGTGGGCTCCGTTGTCTCTGAGGTTCCCAGTGCTGCGGCAAAGATTGCGTCGACAGCAGCGCAGATGGTTCCGACTGGCCTCTTCGGCATCGCGAAGGCTGCAGTGGCTGCGAGTCCCAAGAAAAGTGAGGACGTTGCGCTCGCGTTGGCGGCCTTGCAACCGGCTCAGTTGTTGAAGATTTGTTTGGCAATTTCTCAGGGTGCTCCTTCGGAAGTGGTTCGGGTTGTGACGCCGATCGCGAAGGCCTTCCCGCTCCAGTTTGATGTGGTGGCGACCGGGTTGATCTACGGGGCACCTGCTCAGGCTTCTGCGATCTCTGAGGCTTTAGTAAAAGCGTTGCCTGGTTTGGAAAACACACCAATCGGTCAAGAAGTGAGGGCTAGTCGTGTCGCTGGGGCCACGGGGGGTGGTTCGACGACTCGGAAGGTCAAAGTTGTGGCGACTTCGATCTCTGTCGTTAAGGCGCTGTCCGACACGGTGACCGCTCAGTTGAAGGCTGCAGCAGCGGCTGCAAACACGACGGGTGGTGCTGCAGTTACGTTCGATAGCACCGCGATTCTCAAGGAGTTAATCACCGGCACGGTCAAGGTTTCTGTAAGTGGCACGGTTACTTTTGAAGCCGGTAGTGCTGCGGCCACTGAGTTGGCTAAGTTGCCTGACAACGTCGTGAGCACCATCAAGAACGCGGTTTCGCAGAGTGTGCAGGCAGAGGTTAACAATACTGATTCAGCGTTGAAGAAAGCCTTAGTTACTGCAGAAATCCCAGCCGAGACAGTCTCAAACGACGAAGCCATTCAAATCATCTTGGATGAGGCTACGGTGCGGGCTTACACGAAATAAGCGACTCCTCCTAACCCTGTATAAGTTCTCCAAGTCACATCGGTCCTGTCACACCCACTTCTGAGTTCAATCTGAATATGAAAAAGCATCTCCTCGCGCTTGTTGCCTTCGGGTTGGCGTTGGCCCCAATAGCCCAAGCCAAGATCGTTTACGAAAATGCCTCATCACCACTTGGAAAAACAATCACTCCGGGGGTTGAGTTCGGTGATCAGATTATTCTCGACACTGGTTTCTACCCTACCGCGAAGATCAATTCTTTCATTTTTGAATATCTCGGTGTGGGTTTCAGTGGTGACGAGACCGCTCGTATCCGGTTCTATAAGAATGACGGCCCGCTTGGGAGGCCGGGTTCGCTGATTTTTGATAGCCAAGCCTTTGAAATCCCTGAGGCTCCCACCGGTGCTTCGGTAGATTTGGGTGACCTCGGACTTGTTGTCGTTCCTTCGACATTCACCTGGACTATCACCTACACCGGTATTGACACGGCCGCTGGTGAGAGTGCTGGCTTGAACCTCTACAGCCCGCCCACAGTGGGTAGGGGATTCACTGATTACTGGGAACGTCAGGGAAACGATTGGTCTCTCAAATCCTTCGCTGGTGCTGATAGCAGTTTTGCCGCCATCATCGACGGTGTGCCGGTGATTCCTGAGCCCAGCACGATCGCTTTAGGCATTGCCGGTCTGGCGGTTCTTGGTTTTGCTTCGCGTCGTAAGTAAGCTCTAGACGTGTTTTGCTTTGACGAGGTGCTGGCATTTCCAGCACCTCGTTTTCTTTTGAGCGGTTCTCTCACGTTATGGATCAATCTGAAATCCTCGCCATTTTCGAACGTTCAGGTGCTTTGCTAAAGGGCCATTTCGTGTTGCGCAGCGGAAGGCATAGTCGAGAGTTTTTTCAATGTGCTCTCGCGCTCCAGGAGATGCCCGTGGTGGAGGTCCTAGGTGCCGAACTAGCACGTCGCTGCGAGCAGATGAACGTTCGGACGGTTGTCGCACCAGCGATGGGTGGGCTTGTGATCGGCCAGGAAGTGGCGCGTCGTCTTCGGTCGAGGTTCATCTTCCTTGAGAAAGAGAACGGCAAACTGGTTCTTCGTCGAGGGTTCAAGCTCGTACCAGGGGAACGGTGTCTCGTGGTTGAAGACGTGGTGACCCAAGGCGGGCGAGCGCTCGAAACAATCCAGATTGTGAGATCTCTAGGTGCTGAAGTGGTGGCCGTTGCGATGCTTGTCGATCGCTCGACGGCACCTATTCCGATCGATGTCCCTTTGATTGGTCTTGTCAGGATGCAGGTTGAGACCTTCGATCCTTCCGACCTCCCCGTGGACCTCAAACAATCTGCTGCGATCAAACCCGGTAGTTGAATCCACTGGCCTGTTCGCGGGTTGATTCGATTTCTCACTCAAAAGATCTGCACTTTTGAGAGAATCCATCCCGAACCGACCTACTCCTTACCGTTCCAACGGCCCATTCAAGGAATCTTCTACGCGTCACGCTGTTGCGGGCACCTTGGCGTGGTCGATGCTTAGAGACTTATCTCGCCTCGACTGGGCGCTTCATCTGTGAGGCAGAAGCTGGTTTCTTCCTGTGATGGGCGAGCGGAGTCGGAGTTTCGGCTACGAGATCCGTCGTAGACGCATGGCGGAAAGTGTTTTGGCTTTGCTTTGGATCGTACGGTTGGTATTAGGAATCTGTCTACTCGTAATCAGCAAGCGTGGCAGAAGTTGCTCTTTAGAGCGGACTCTCCGATCAAAGGGTCACCTCAGAGGCGCTGGGGAAGTTGGTGCCCGTCTGAATATTAGGTCCCTTGTTCATTAGCACATTTTTATGAATTCCAGAATCTCCCAGACTCGCCCTCACTTGGCGTGCTTCTTAGCCGCCATAACGCTCTCGAGTTTTTGGCTCCTGGCCGGCGTGATCTATGACAACGACACAGGTCGGCGGGGAGGGCTTTTTAACCCAGGCGTGGAGTTCGGAGATGAGGTGCTTCTTTCGAGCGTAACGCCATCCGCCTCGTCCCCTGTTTCGATTACCGGTGCCTACGTGGTTGTTGGCCCAAATGGTTATACGGGAGGAGGAAGCCTCACGGTTCGGATCCGAGCGTTTGATGGCCCGCCTGATAGCCAGGGCCTAGCGACGCCGGGTGCCGAGCTGAGCTCTGGGAGCGTCGAGGTGCCCCCGAGCAGCCGGACGACCCGAATTTTCGTGCCATTGTCCGCATCTCTCAGATCGGCACGATTCCTTTGGACGGCTCAGTTCTCGGGCTTGACCGATAATACAAAGCTGGGAGTCATTGTCGCGGATCCTCCATCAGGTGGTAGCAGCTTGGCTAGCGAACTATGGGCACGAGGTGCTGACAATAGCTGGTCCGTTCGTGCGCTTGGAGGCGGAAATCCAGCGAATCTCGCTGTAGTCCTAGTTGGGGCGGATTCAGTGGGCGGATCTCTCGTTAGGCTGGGAGGAGGAGGAGCGTCGACGGCAAATACAAGCCTCAGTTATCGAGAGGGCGGGGATCCTCTTAACGTCGGGGTAGGCTCGTTGGTTACGTTTTCGGGACGGCACGAATTGGTTGTTACGGTGGCTAACCCGACTCAGAGTCGGATCTCATCCGGTAAGGTCTCAAGCGATGGAACCGGAACAATTCGGCTGTCAGGGCAGAATGAGGTTGACGTTCGTGGCTTTCTCAAGGACTTGCAATATGAGAACACGTCGGAGAATCCTCAGCCTGGGGTGCACGAGATCAAGGTGAGCGTCGCAGGATCATCGAGCTCCATGTCCGTCAATGTCGTGGCGGTGAATGATGTCCCCGTTGTCACCCTGGATAACGAGCTTCAACGCACGATTACCGTGGACCAGTTCGTGCAAGGGGCTACACCCATAACCGTTCCCTTCACTTACTTCGATTTTGAAGGGTCAAAATCCTTGGTGGTGTCGGCTCTGAGCGACAACGAACAGGTTATCAAGAACGCGAACATCAGCTTGGCCTTCGGGGAGGTTGATGCTTCCGGCAAAGGCCATGGAGTTCTCACGATTCGCGAGGCGAATGTGCCGACCGGAACAAGCTATCCCCTAGGCCTGAAGGTGGCGATTGTGGCAAAGGACACAGGCAACCTCCAGGGAAGTACCATATTCAACGTTGTTATAAAAGAGGTCAATCGAGCCCCGGTTCTCACCCTTGCAGGTGGGGTTGTTGATTATGCAACCGATGAGGATACGACCTTTCCGAAGATTTACTTCACGGTTTCGGACGACACAGATAGCAATCCGGTGCTCAAGGTTACTTCAGGAAATGTCGCGCTCGTATCCGGCGACAACATTGCCATTCGGAGCGATGCCACGGGGAACTATCTCGATGTGAAGCCCGGACTGAACCAGAGTGGGAACGTTACAATCACGCTTACGCTCACAGACAAGCAAGGAGCCTTCGTCTCTCAAGCCATCGGACTTACCGTTCGGCCTGTAAACGACGCCCCGGTGCTGGGGGCCGCAGTGGCATCGTTTTCCATGAAAGAGGATGCGCAGTTGACTATTCCGTTCACCATTTCTGATGTGGATGCAGGGGATCAGGTCACGTTTAGCATTGCTCCTGGGGCAGGAGATTTGGTTGTTGACGGTGTGCTTCGAAGACTTCTGCAAGAGGTCACCGTTGTCACGACCGGGGATGGGGCACCATTTCTGAGGGTGAGTGCCGCCCAGGGGCAAACCGGATCACCGGCCAAACTCACGCTGATCGCCCGGGACAAAGCAGGCGCTAGCAGTTTGAAAGAGTTTTCGATCGATATTAACCATCCTCCAATCATCAGCGATGGCGCGGCGATCGCCGGACGGCAGGCGGTCCGATTTAAGGTGAAGGATGAAGGCGTGATCTCTGCGGCGAGCATCACAGCGAAATCATCGCATCCCGATCTGGTGCCGGATGACTTTTTGATCACTCAGGAGGGCGAGTTTTGGGTGCTTACTTACAAGGTTCTCCCTTCTTCTGAAGGCGGGGAAGCCGCAGTCACCATCTCCGTTCGGGATGTGGTGGGGTTAGCCACCTCCACGAGTTTGTCCATTCGCGTAGACAAGCTTCGGACAACGCCCGTGTTGGTCTTGACTGAGAGTGTCGTGGTCGAGCCGGGTTCGACTGTGGAGGTGAATTTCGGTGTCGATGACCTTTCAACCCCTGCGGCGAGTCTTATCGCGGTCGCGGTGGCGTCAGAAGATCCCAACCAGGTGATCCAGTCGGTCTCAGCGAGTAAGGTGGTGTCGGGAACCCTCGGTAAGGAAAGAACACTAGCGATCGGTTTAGCGGCAGGTCGATCCGGGATTGCGAAGGTGACGGTGGAGGTCACGGATGCCGATGGAGATAAGGTGTCGAAAACCATTCAACTTGTGGTGAACGCGCCACCTGCCTTGAGTTTGGCTTCCGAAGGGATCGTAGGCGTGGGAGGGACCTTCAGCGTGGAGTTCGGAGTGAGTGACGACCTCACCCCGGCCACGGCTTTGGTGCTTGAAGCGGCTGCCACAGGATTGTCTTCTGCGGGGAAACCAGTCATCGCCGAGGTGGCCAACTCGTTGGGACTGCGCCGCAGGTTGACGGTTCCAGCGGGAGATCAGCCGGGAGTTCTACTCGTGGAAGTCATAGCAAAGGACCAGCACGGCGCAAGTGTGATTGGGCAAGTTCGGATTCGAGTGGGATCGCCGCCGACGATCACTTTTGCGTCGGAACCTCCTGCTAGTCCTCTGACGCTAATCGAGGGGAAATCTCTTACTGGAGTTCGATTCTCGGTGAAGGATGCGGAGTCTGCGCCGGACAAGATTGTCGTGGGATTACAGGCTGAGAACGTCTTAGCCATGTTACCAAACGGATCGCCTGCTCCTGCAACCAGACCGCTGTTCGCAGCCACGGGACTCGTCTTAGCCCCGGATGTCAGCTTTGGTCCCGGGGGATATCTGTTGTCACTGATACCCTCCCCCGGAATGTACGGCACGGCAAAGGTCACAATCACTGCCAAAGATGAGCAGGGCGGACTCACCACCCGGGTCATGGACGTGAGCGTGACGGAGGTCAAAGATCCGCCTGCTGTGGCTTCGATTCCGGACCAGGAGCTTTTGGAGGACTTCGGCGAGCACCTGATACTCTTAGATCTGACGGACATCGATACGCCGCTTCTTGGCCTAACGATTAAGATCGTGGACCCGATCCCTGCCTTCCTTTTGGCGGCTCAGGTTGTAACGGGTGAGAATGGTGTGACTAGGCTCGCTCTATCCTCGAGGGCGAACTCCTTTGGCGCGGGCTCGGTCCGGTTCTCGGTGAGCGACGGAACGACCACGGTTTCAGGCTCTGCGACTATAACGGTGAAAGCCGTGAACGATGCTCCTCGGGTTGTGTCGGTTCAGGGATTGTCCCAAGCCGCTGGAGGGGGGAGTGAGTTGGTTCTAACGCGAGCTGCGAACGGTGACACCCCAACTGCCAAACTGATCCTTGATGTGGTCGACGCCGATTTACCCAACGACGACAAGGTGACCATCTCATTTGCGAGCACTGATACGACGTTGCTTCCCTCGACGAGTTTCGCCCTTGCGGCAGACGGCCGGACGTTGACGCTGAGTCCGGCGAGTGGTCGCGAAGGTAGCGCAACCGTCACGATTACTGCGACCGATCTTGCTGGAACCACCGGCCGGGCTACGTTCCAGGTGCGTGTCCTTCCCGCATCCAATACCCCCCCGTCCTTTGTGGGTCTCAGTGCATCCCGGATTGGCCAAGAGGATCGGCCTCTCACACTCAGCTTCCAGGTCACGGATCAGGAATCGACCCCGAACGAGCTGATCGTCAGCGCGACGACGAGTAACGAAAGCCTCATTTCGCAGGCGGCCTTGAATGCTGGCCTTCCCTCCTCCGGGGCCAAGGACCGGAGTTTTACCATCACTCCTTCCTTGAATCAATCGGGTAAAGTGACGATCACCTTGAGAGTCCGAGACTCGAAGGATGCCACGTCGACACAGGATGTGGTCGTCGATGTTCAACCCGTGAACGATGCGCCCTCCATTGGGACGATCCCCCCGGTGACGGTCTCTCAAGATGGTGTCAGCGGTTCGATAGCCTTCTCTGTAGACGATGTGGACAGCGATTTGGATCGGTTGACGTTCAGCCTTGTGTCGTCAAATCCTGCGCTCGTTCCATCTGGGATCCAGTCGAACATCCAATCTCCAGGCGTTCATTTGGAGGGATCGGGAAAGACGCGCTCCTTGGTGATTCGGCCCGCGATTGAGACGTTCGGGACTGCGGACCTGACGCTTTCGGTTTCTGACGGTGAATCGTCTTCCAAGCGCGTCTTCGCGGTAAGTGTGACGGCCACGGCCAACACGGCTCCTACGATCGCTTCGCTGGGGGATTCGTCTTTCGCGGAGGATGGAACCTATGGCCCTGTGGTGTTTCGAGTATCCGATCGGGAGACTCCCGACGATTTGAAGCTTACGGCGACTTCGTCCGATTCTATCCTTTTTCCTTCGGGCAGCCTCCAACTGACACGGGTGGCAGGAAGTCCGACGGCAACTGCTCGAGACTGGCGGTTGACGGCCAGTCCTGGTCGAGATCAGAACGGGAAGGCACTCATCACGGTCGCGGTAGAGGATCCCAAGGGCTTGGTGGCCCAGTCGCAGTTTTCCCTTGAGGTGAGGGCGGTGAACGATCCTCCCGTGATTTCGAAAGTGCCGACTCAAGTGATGGAGGAGAACGGGGAGCGGGAGGGGATTGAGGTCACCATTACCGACGTCGACAGTGCTGTTGATCGAATTACTCTTGAGGCGGCCTCATCCAACACGCAACTCTTACCATCGAAGTCCATTTCGATTGGCGGAAACGGATCCGCGCGGACCCTTAAGCTTAAGCCGACGCAGGATGAAGCGGGGTCCAGCATGGTGACTCTGACTGCACGTGGACCCAATGGGGGGGTGGTCTCTTCTGAATTCGAAGTGGTTGTCAACCCCGCCATTAACCTACCTCCTGCCATCACAGGGCTCCCAACAGGGGTGACATTGAAAGAGGATGAGGCCTCTCCTACCATTGGTTTTCAAGTGAACGACCCAGACCGAGGGGCGAACTTGAGTGCTTTACGCATCGACGTGTCCTCAAGCAATACCCGTGTGATTCCGAACCTAGCCCTCGATCTGCAAGGCTCGGGTGCGAGTCGCAGTCTTCGGTTCACTCCCGCCCGTAACCAATTCGGATCTGCGAATATCACCGTCCGAGTCACTGATCCTAAGGGGGCCACCGACTCGAAACAATTCCCGGTGACCGTATCGGCTGTGAACGATGCCCCGGTGTTCGAGGTGCGGCCACAGGATATCATTACCGATCAGGACAAGCCGGTGTCTGGCGTGGACCTCTTCGTGAGTGACCCCGATCACGCCTCCTCGCAGCTTACGATAGGCGTAGTCGATTCAAGTGACCCAAACTTGCTTCCGCGAGCGAACATTGTCCTCAGCGGCAAAAAGATGACTTTGACCCCGGCTTCGGGACGCTCCGGGGTGGCGATCGTAACCTTGAGTGTCTCGGATCCAGATCGTGCCAGTTCGACGGCGTCCTTCAGTTTCGTGGTTAAGCCCGCTGCAAACACCTCCCCGAGCTTGGCAGTCATTGAAGATGTGCTGATGGATGAGAGTGGGACAAAGACTGTTCCTATTAGTGCAACCGATCGCGAGACACCGCTTGGCTCCCTCAAAATCGAGGTGATTTCGGACAACTCCTCCTTGTTACCGAAGTCTCGAATCACCGTGGCTTCCGATCTCAGCGGTTTGACGCTTCGACCTGAGAAGAACCAATCGGGGCGCGCTCAGGTTACCGTCGTGGTCACGGACACCAGTGGTGCGTCGGCAAGTCGGACCTTCACGGTCGTTGTTACCGCAGTCAACGATCCTCCCGAGATCCAGCTTCTCTCAGGGGCTGAAAGTGGCGTGAGCATCGACGAGGATGGATCGAAGATCGTGAGTTTTCGTGTCTCGGATCCGGATTCTCCCGCGGCGGATATTTCGGTGCGCATTCAGTCCTCTAATCAGGAACTCTTTCCCGATGGCTCGTTGGTGATACAATCCGGTGAAGGTTCACAAGCCGCACGATTTACAACGTTGCGCCCGACTGTGAACCGTTTCGGAACGGCCGAGATCACCATTACCGCCACGGATTCCAAGGCGTCGGCCAATGTGAAATTTGAGGCGACTGTTCGTCAAATCAACGACCTTCCCGTTATCACCGGCTTGGAGGATATTGAGCTCCTCCAGGGCCAGACATCCACTCCCATGGCTCTTGTCGTCAGCGATTTCGAGACCGCCGCCTCACAGCTCACCTTAGAGGTGCTCAGTGCCAACCCGGCTGTCTTGCCGCGGGAGAGTATCCAAGTGATCCGCTCGCAGTCCGAATGGAGTGTCACCGTTAAGGCTGACGCGAACGCCGTTGGAACGGTTCCCGTCACACTCCGTGTTCAGGACGGCAACGGAGGCCGGACCGAAGGCACCTTCTTTGTTAGAATAATTGCCGCTAATGCGCCACCGACGATCGCCTCGCCCAGTTCGTTCCGGATGGAAGAGGATCAGGTCACAACCCTGATTAACGGAAATACCCCAGGCACCTCACCGATCCTTGTCCTCGCGGACGATACCACTCCGGTGGGGCAATTGATCGTCGACGTCGTGAGCTCAAATCCCACCTTGTTCCCTCAAGGATCTACCAGCCTCGTTGCTGCGCCCAACCGCTCGGATAGCCGCCAGCTGCGGTTGCGTCCTGCTCCCAACCAATCTGGTCAAGCGGATCTTACGGTCACCGTAAAGGACAAGGAGGGTTTAGTCTCCTCCGCACGAATTTCGGTGTTGGTGCGAGCTGTGAATGATGTTCCTACATTGTCCGAGATTTCTTCTCAGGCCGGGGGGGAGGATACGGATCTGATTATTCCTTTCAGCACTGGTGACATCGAAACCTCGACGGCGTTGCTTTCATTTTCGGCGGTAGCCACAAACCCCAATCTGTTCCCACCTGGAAGTGGGTTGGTGAATGGCTCAACACTCATTCTTCATCCTTCATTGGACCAGAGCGGCACGTCGGACATCACATTCGCGGTTCGAGACTCAGACGGTGGTGTTACGTCGAGGACATTCCAGGTTACCATTGTCCCGATTAACGATGCGCCGTTGCTCGCCTCGATCCCGGATCAAACCATCGACGAGAACCATCAGGCTCTGATTCCCTTAGCAGCTGTGGATCCTGATTCCAATGTTAACGATCTGCGTTTCGCTGCTGAGGTGTCCGCGTCCTCGAATCCGAACTTATTTACGTCGAGCTCACTCTCGGTGATTCCCTCCCCTTCGGGTGTGGCTGGTTTCTCGCTTCGCATCATCCCTACCGCCAACCAAAGCGGGACGGCGACCTTGACGGTAAGCGCCACGGATTCCGCCGGGGCGGTTTCAGCTCCCGTGAGTTTCTCGGTTCTGGTCCGGAACGTGAACCAGTCGCCTTCGTCGGATCCCATCGCTCCGGTAGTCGTCTTCACTGACTCAAAACCGGTTACCGTGAAGCTTGGGGTGGACGATCCCGACTCATTGCTGGTTCCCGGCAGTTTCGAGTTCCAAGAAGTGGGAGGTATTATCTTCGGTGAGGTCATTGGCACCGGCCGAGATCGCAGCTTTACCGTGTCTGCCGATTCCACCGCACCAAGCGAAGTAGAGGGCGCTCTAAGGATCGACGATGGCGATGGTGGTCTTGTTGTTGTTCCGTTTAAGGTTCAGGTTCGCAGCATCAACGCTCTCCCGGTCTTATCAGGCGTGCCCCTGAGCCTGGACTTGAGCGAAGACGGACCAAGGGCTGAGCTTGCTCTTACACTGGGTGACACTGAGACCTCACCAGAGAACCTGATGGTCACCGCCGAATCTGACAACCTTGGATTGATTGATGCCTCCGGGATCGTCCTCGAAGGAAGCGGGGCGAAGCGGACAATCCTTCTCACCCCCAAGCCCGATCAATTTGGAACCGCGATCATCACCATTCGACTTTCGGATGAGGCAGTTGGGAACGCGAAGGCCAACACGGTCGCCACGACACTCCGGCTTAACGTAGCCCCAATCAACGATCCCCCGAGCCTAGCACTCGGAAACCCCGGCCCGATCCGGATCCTACTCGATGCAGCTACCTCGACGCAGACAGTCGAGGCTGCGATCGCGCTCGATGATCTGGAGACTTCGCTTGAACGGCTTGAAGTCCGGGTTCTCTCGAGTGATCCCACGATCCTTCCCAACACGCCGGAGGCAATCCAGATCTCCGGGACAGGTTCGTCCAGGCTTCTTAGACTCACCACGAAAGGCACCCGTGAGGGAAGTTTCGTCGATGTTACAACCACTGTTAAGGACCAGGGTGCTTTGAGAGATGGATCGACTTCTGCGACAACGGCCTTGTCGACGGAGAAAACCTTCCGTGTCGAGTTTGTTCGCAACCAGCACGCTCCATCGGTGGTCCTGAACGACTCCGATTTGCTGGCCTTTCCTGAAGACACGATTTCTCAGACCCGAGTCATCACCATTGGCGATGAAGATCCGACCGGGGTTGCCGGTTTGACCCTGTCGTATTCAATGGACAACCCATCCTTGCTGGCGTCGGTTGAGTTTCTGGGCGCGGGCGCAACCCGTACGGTTCGCTTGACCCCCGCTCAGGATCAGTTTGGGAAAGGCAATCTGACCGTGTTTGTTCGAGATCCGATCGGTTTGGTGACCAGTGCCGTTATTCCGATCGAGCTCACGGCTGTGAACGATCCGCCCACACTTGGTGTGATTGAGTCCCCTTCATTGGTGGATGAGGATTCTCCGGAGCAGGTAGTGCTTTTGAAGGGGGTGACCTCTGGGCCCTCGAACGAGTCTGGCATCGGAGCGGGGCAGGGTCGAGTGACCGCCACCGTCCGAGCCACTCCTGTTTCGGGGGATAACGCCGGGTTAATCTCCGGCTTGAGGGTCGTCTTGGGGAGTGACGGAAGAACGGGGCAGGTGTTCTACACACCCGTTCGCAACCAGAGCGGCAGACTCACCGTGGAGGTCACGATCAATGATGGCGAGGCATTGAATGCTTCCGTTGCACGGAGTTTCGTCGTCAGCGTTGCAGCGATCAACGATAGACCGACCATCATCCTTGGCAGTGCCGGGCCGATTGTGGCGGTGGAAGGTCAGACCAGCGTGCCACACGTCTTGACGTTGACGGATGCTGAGACCTCGCTCGGTGCTTTGGTCCTTCGAGGGAGGTCTCTCAATCGCGAGCTTCTCGCGGATGCAGACATACTCTTCAGCCCTGGCGTAGGAGGTGGTAACCCAACGGTTTCGCTTCGTGCCGGCCTCGGAAAGGTTGGCTCCACCGAGATTGAGCTCACGGTGGTTGATACGGACGGTGGTCAATCCAGCCTCTTGATTCCGGTGAATATCACTCGCAGACCCACCATCACGCCTCGCAGCGGATTGATTCGAGACCGAATCGTGATTCTGCAGAATCAAACACTGCCCGTCTCTTTTCGGGTCGCTGGCAATGAAACTTCTGTGAGTCCGTTGCGGTTTTCTGCTTCTGTCCCTTCATCGACGGAAGTGTCGCCAGGTCCGTTGTCTCGGTCCGGAATCGAGCTAAGCAGGGGCTCCGTCGATTCAACGGTGCTCACGGCGTTAATCACGCCCGATTTGGATGCCATTGGGGTTGCCGAGGTGAGTGTTGCTGTCGCCGACCTCAACGGCGGTACTGCCGAGTATCGGTTCACCGTTGAGATTCAGCCACGGCCGCCGATTGTTTCGATCGAGATTACTCCCTCAGCGACCGTTTCCGCAGGAGCATTGGTGCGGTTGATTGCGCGCGTCAGTGGGACTGGTCCTTTCGAATATCAGTGGAAAAAGGGAGATGCCTTCATTGTGAACGCCGACCAGAGTACTTTGACGATCGCAGAGGCCGGCGTGAATGATGGTGCCACATACACCCTGCTGGTAAGATCATCTGGAGGGACGGCAACGGCCTCAGCGTCGCTTATCGTTCTCACCCCTCCCACCATCTCGCAACACCCCATCTCACAGACCGTTCCTGCGGGCAAACCCCTGGTTTTGGACGTTGTCGTGCAGGACGATGGTCTAGGAGCGGTTGCTTATCAATGGAGGAAGGGGGCCGAACCTCTTCCCAACGAAACAGGTTCTTCCCTGGTGCGACCCGCTGCGGAAGCCAGTGACGCCGGGCTTTACAGCGTCGTGGTCACACGCGTCGGGACTGAATCCGGGGTGAAGAGCCAAATCGCGACTGTGGATGTCCTTGTGGACAGTTTGGCAATGAGTGACTCATTCCTCTCTGCACCACTTTTGCCCGTTCGCACCTTGACGGTCGCCGGAAAGGTCCAACAACGCGGTTCGGGCCGATCGAATAACGTCGGTGCGACGAGGGAAGTCGGCGAACCTTCGCATGCTGGCAAGACCGGAGGAAGGTCTATGTGGGTGAAATGGGTCGCGCCGAAAAACGGTGCGATGCAGGTTTTCACTCGTGGTAGTTCGTTCGACACATTGCTGGGCGTCTATCGGTCCCTCGAAACCCCAGAGGCGGTTTCAAGATTGGAATTGGTGGTCGAGGATGACGACGGAGGCGGTTCGTTCACCAGTGCTGTCGAGTTCAATGCTGTGGCTAACCAGACCTACTACTTTGCCGTGGATGGGCGACTGGGCGTAGAAGGTTTCATCAAATTGGGATGGTCCTTCCAGGAAACCTTTATTCAGTCTCCGGACATTGTTGGGGCTCCCGTGGACATCGCTGCACCCGAGGGATCCGAGGTGGTGTTCAGCGTCGTTGCAAAGAACGTGGTGAGTTATCAGTGGTATTTTAATAACCAGCTGGTCCGCGAGAACACCGGAGCGGAATTTCGAATCGCATCAGCCTCGGCTGCCGACGTCGGGCAGTATAAAGTCGTGGTCAGCAATGGAAGAACGGAGAAAACAAGCGTCGCGAATCTGACGCTGACGACCGACCCCGGTACGGCGGTGACGGACAAGAGCTTTGACGTTGCTCGTCTTGCCGAGTCCGGAACCGCGCAATCCCTAGCCAGTCGCTTGCGCTCATTCCGGAAGGTATCTGCAGCGGCGGCCTCGGGCTTCCGAGGAACCCAGGTTTTCAACACCTTTGGATCGACCACTGAGTTGGGCGAGCCTGATCTCTGTGGAATCATCGGTGGAGCCTCTCAGTGGTCAACCTACGTGGCCCCGGCTGACGGTCTGCTCCGCGTGAGCACGGAAGGAAGTAATTTTGACACGCTGTTAGGCGTCTTCACCGGGCCGGCCGACCAGGGGTTTGAGGCTCTCTCGTTGATCGCGTGTGATAACAACAGCGGATCGGATGGCCGAACCAGTGTTGTGGCGGTTCCGGTCAAATCGGGAACGACCTATTACATCGCGGTGGATGGCCCCAACGGTCAGACGGGCATCGTTAACCTGACCTACAGCCTGTCGCTGCCCGATGTTGCGATCTCAATGCCACCCCCCCTACAAGACAAGGGTTTGATTGCGCTATCGCTTCCCGGAGTAATTGGAGCGAAGTACGTGATTCAGTCTTCCGTTAACTTGGCCGCTTGGAGAACGGTGCTCACCACCAACGCGATCACAAACCCCGTCGTGTTCCGCGATCCGGAGACTTCAACGGCTCCGATGCGCTTCTACCGGATCATCAGACCCTAGTAAACCGCCGCCTTCGGGTTGGCCGCAACTTCGTCACATGTGACGTCGCGCTGGTGGGGTTGGTGGATGTTGTTGCTTTTCTTGTGAAGCGATCGATGGCCATGTAGCCTTTGGAGGACATGGCATACGATTCAATTCGTGATTTCATCCGCGCGCTCGACGGAGCAGGGGAGCTCCTGAAAGTTCCCTTGCCCATCGCCACTGAGTTAGAGGTGACCGAGTTTGCTGACCGACAGATGAAGTCTCCTGGCGGTGGTAAGGCGATCCTCTTTGAGCGTCCGACTGTGCATGGGCGTGAGTCCTCTTTTCCCCTCCTGGTCAACGCGTTTGGTTCGCACAAACGGATGGCGATGAGTATGGGAGTTGGCTCCGTCCAAGAGGCTGCCGACGAGCTCGGTGGGTTGATGCGGGCGAAACCTCCAACCACCATCAAGGAAGCCGTTGGTCTTTTGGCTCGTGCGATCGATTTGCGTCACGCCCGACCGACCTCCACGCGCCACGGTCCGTGCAAAGAGGTTATCCATCGGTTCGATTCGGAGGACAGCCATGGGGAGTCTGCCACGTCGACGATCACCGATCCGACGCTTCTCGATATGCCAATCCTGAAGTGTTGGCCGTTGGATGGAGGCCGTTTTATCACGCTTCCTTGCGTGGTCACCCGCGACCCGGACACGGGGGTTCGGAACCTGGGCATGTATCGGGTGCAGATCTTCGACCGCAACACCACGGGAATGCATTGGCAGCTTCAGAAAGTTGCTGCTCGGCATGGCCGTCGTTACTACGAAACCGGACAACGCATGCCCGTTGCCATTTTTCTCGGAGGCGACCCGATCTATCCCTTTTGTGCGACGGCGCCGCTGCCCGACGGACTGGATGAGCTGCTCTTGGCTGGATATCTTCGACGTCGGTCAGTTGAGCTTATTAAGTGCGAAACCAACGATCTTGAGGTTCCAGCGGACGCCGATTTTGTGATCGAAGGTTATGTGGATCCGACTGAACCGTTGAGGGTAGAGGGGCCCTTTGGGGACCATACCGGGTATTATAGCCTAGCCGATCGTTACCCGGCGTTTCATGTGACCGCGATTACCCACCGCCGAGACGCGGTCTATCCGGCAACGATCGTGGGCATACCTCCGATGGAGGATTTCTATATCGGCTGTGCCAGTGTGCGCCTCTTTCTTCCGATCTTTCAGATGAACTTTCCTGAAATTGTGGACATAGCGCTTCCTGCGGAAGGGGTGTTTCACAACTTGGTTTTCGTGAGCATCAAGAAGACCTATCCCATGCAGGCTTATAAGATTATGCATGGGCTTTGGGGCATGGGGCAGATGATGTTCACAAAGTACATCATTGTCGTGGATGCCGACGTTGATGTGCAGAATACCAGCCAAGTGCTCTTCCATCTTTGCGCCAACACCGATCCCCAGAGGGACTCGATGTTCACCCGTGGCCCCGCTGACATTCTGGATCACGCAACCCCAGAGCTTGCGTGCGGAACGAAACTCGGAATCGATGCGACCAAGAAACTTCCTGGCGAAGGCTTCAAACGCGAGTGGCCACCGCTCATCCAGATGGACGTGGCAGTAAGGCGGCGGGTAGACGAGCTCTACAGCAACCTAGGGCTGTAGCATTGGATGATTGATTGAAATGAAACCCCATTCCCAGCCACGGCTTCGCGTTCGTGTGTCGAGCCGCGCTGAGTCGGCAATCCGATCGGGGCATCCCTGGGTCTACGGCGACAGTATCCGTGAGGTGAATCGGGACGGCAAATCCGGCGAACTCGCCGTCATCTATGACCGTCGTGACGCTTTCCTAGCTCTGGGACTGTATGACCCCGGTTCCCCCATCCGGGTCCGTGTTTTAGTCGCAGGGAAACCAACGGCTATCGACAACGCTTTCTGGAAGTCTCGCGTAGAAACCTCACTTTTGGCACGTGTCAATCGAGTCGGGGAGAACACGGATGGATACCGACTGATCCATGGTGAGAGCGACCGGTTTCCTGGCTTGGTGGTTGATCGTTACGCATCGACCTTGGTGTTGAAGATCTACTCACGTGCCTGGTTGCCGTTTCTGCCATTCATTCGTGACGCATTGGTTGAGTTGATCCAGCCCAAGGTCATCGTCTTGAGGATGAGTCGCAACTCGTCCAACCCGGAGGCTCAGGAGATTGGTGCGACAGACGTAACAACTCCTCTTTCCGCACTTGGCTCAGGTGGGTTCCTGCTCTTTGGGGAGCTCGCTGAGCACAGAGTGATCTTCTTAGAGTCGGGTTTGCAATTCGAAGCCGAGGTCGTTCATGGACAGAAGACTGGGTTCTTTCTCGATCAACGTGAAAACCGTCGGAGGGTGGAATCGTTGTCTGCGGGACGTCGAGTTGTGAACACATTTAGTTACTCGGGCGGCTTCTCCGTCTATGCGGCCCGAGGAGGGGCTACTCAAGTGACCGATGTGGACATCAATCCCCACGCGCTGGAGGCAGGGGGAAGGAACTTTGCGAGAAATACTCCTCTCTTTCGTCTTGGATGTTCGCGCACGAGCATCCGCGCAGATGTCTTTGAGTGGTTCCAGGGTGGTGGTTCCTCGGAGCCTTACGATCTGATCGTTGTCGACCCGCCGTCAATGGCCAAACGTGAGGCCGAGCGTGAAGACGCCGTTCGTGCTTACGGCCGCCTAGCTGCGGGGGCGATTTGCCGCCTCGCAGGACGTGGGATATTGGTTTCCGCCTCCTGCTCGGCACACGTCTCGCAGGACGAATTCTTTCAGTCCGTTTTATCCGCCTGTGCCGCTAGCCGGAGAAAGTTCAGGGAGATAGAACGCACAACTCATCCCCCAGATCATCCCTCAGGCTTTGCCGAGGCTGCCTATCTCAAGTGCATTTATGTCGCCTTCGATTAAACCTCAAAACCGCCATTGCCTACTATGAACCGGCGCACGGTCTGGCGATCAGCTCATCTTGCCTTACATGGTTCTCTGCGGGCGTTGATTTGGTCATCAACTCACCTTCGCCAAGCAACTCTCCAGCGGCCCCCAAATGTTTCTATCGCTCTGGACGGAGCGAATTCTTGTTCCCCGATCTGAACATACCCCGCGCTGACCTGTGACCAAGCCGATCGTATCCTTCGATGTCTTTGATACCTGCTTGACTCGGATCTACTCGCGTCCGATCGACCTCTTCCTGGAGTTAGGTTCCCGTTTAAAGGAGCGTGGATTGTTCGATGGGACTCCAGAGGGTTTCCAAAAGGTTCGATGCGATGTTGAACGCGATTGCCGAGGTCCATCGAGTGATCAAGAGGTTCACTTCCATGAAATATATGACAGGATCGCCCGTGTCTTGGGGTGGACCCCAACGCGACGCGACGCGGCTTCCGAGCTCGAGTTGGAGTTGGAATCCGAGGCCCTGTTCGGGGTTCCCGCCGTTCGCCGACGGCTCAAGCAGGCGAGGTCAGATGGCGCTTTCATCGTGTTCATCAGTGACATGTATCTGCCCTCAAGTTTTATTCAGAAGATCCTTCTGCGGGAAGGGTTCTGGATCGAGGGTGATGGGCTCTATGTTTCCAGCGAACACCACTGCAGCAAGGGGTCTGGGAAGCTCTACGATAAAGTGGCGCACGCTTACGATCGACCTCTCTTCGACCACTGGATTCACATCGGCGATCATGCCCGATCGGATTTCCGAGTGCCCTCCCGCAAGGGGATCAAGGCGAACCTAGAAACCCTCTGCAGCCTCACGGCGAGAGAGAGTTTAGCAGATGTCGTCGGCTTCTCGGACCCCCTTCACGCTTCCTTGTTTAGTGGTGCACTTCGGAATATGCGATTGCTCGCCGATGCTTCGGACTGTCCGCACTCCGATACTTTTGGCTTGGGGGCGTGTTTGGTTGGGCCGGTCCTATACGGTTTTGTGGATTGGTGTCTCAAACGCGCCGTTGCCTTGGGACTGCGTCGTCTGGCCTTCGTCTCTCGGGACGGGCAAATCCTGCAACGGATCGCCTGCATCATTGTAGAGCACCATCGTTATCCCATCGAGTGCCGTTATATGTTCGGATCTCGCCAAGCATGGCATCCTGCTGCTTTCGAGTGTCTTTCCACGGATGAGTTTTCTTGGATCTTTGCCCCAGCTCGTTGGCTCACACTAGGGCAAGTCCTAGACCGGCTTGGGTTGAGCCGGGCTGCTCATTCAGGTTTCTGGTCCGATCAAGGGTTGGATCTCGACGTCAATATGACCCCTCATTGGAGAGAGCGGGTCGGCGACTGGTTACTCTCGCCCGCGATCAAGGGGGAAGCAGAACGCATCGCTGCTTCCCGCCGCCGAGTGGCGCTAGGCTACTTGAGGCAGGAAGGCTGGCTCGAAACCTCCGACTGGGGGATGGTTGATATCGGATGGGCGGGTAATCTTCAGAAGAGTCTGTCTCGTCTGATTCAATTTCAGTCACCCCAGTTGGCTGGTTTTCCTGGGTTTTACTTTGGCCTAACTAACCCTCACAGCACCCAACCGAGTTATGAGCGCTTTGCTTACTGGAACGAGGCCGATTTGAATGGGCGTGACATTCTTCGCCTAAACCAGGCGATGGTGGAGATCTTTACCGCTGCGGACCATGGCACTGTCCTTGGTTATCATGAGTCCTCAACCGGGAAGATCATTCCCACATTGGCTTCGGAGGTGAACACCCAAGCCATCGAATGGGGACTCGCCGATTTTCATCAAGGGATTGCGGCTTATGCGAGAATGTTTGCCCGTGCTTCCAGGAGGAACCCTCTTAAAGAGGAGGAACTTCGACGATGTTTGAAGTCTCTCTTCGGTTGCTTTTATCAACGGCCAACAAAAAACGAAGCGGAGGCACTCGGGCGATATCCCTTTTCGGATCAACAAGTCGAGACACGATTCGACTCCATGGTTCCAGTCTGGAACGAGTTGAATATTCTTTTGGCGTTGGTGAACTACCGATTGCGTCCCATAGGCTGGTGGCCCGAAGGGATGAGAGCCTGCCGCTTTTCACCCTCCTTGCTCGCATATCTTGGCGTTCGGGATACCTGGCGCTCCTTCCGGGGTACCGCTTTTTCTAGATGAAAAACGGTCGAGATCGATCCTGCATCGGGGCCAGTGTAATTCCCAGTAGACTACCGTGTTGCTAACCGACTTCTGGTTTTCTGGCCGCGATGCTGAGGCCCAGACAAAGGCGCCGATTGTAGTGAAGCCTGTCGAGAACCGCCCCCAAGCTGTTGACGAGCAAACAGAGGAAGTTGGAGTAGACTCTCCACAGTGCGCCTCCGGTGTGGTGGCCGCCGAGTTCCGCGTCTAAGAATACTTGAGAGAGGGTGAGCATTGATCCGCCACGCTGAATCTCCTCCACCACCTCAAGGCCTGATTGACTGAGAATCGATCTTAGACCGTAGGTGGTATACCGATAGAAGTCGTAAGGCTCCTCGTGCAAAGGCCATGTCATAGGGGCAGATAGGATGAGAATTCCTCCCGGTTTCAGCACGCGTGCGAGCTCCCCAACCAACCTGCCCGGGTTCGGGACGTGCTCCAGAACCTGCGTGTTCAGCACGGTGTCGAAAACCGCATCGCGAAACGGAAGGCGCAAACAGTCTGCAAATGCATCGGCTTGGGTGGCTTCGCGATACGAGTTTACCATGGTGACCGGGTAGTCCACACCCCAATAGGATTCCAACTGAGAATGAAAGAGAGGGAGATAGGGCTTACGCCCGCAGCCGACGTCCAAAAGCCTTCCACCTCGGACATGGCGGCTGAGCTTTTGGAGGGACTCCAGAATAAGCCTCCTCTCCCAATAGTAGCACTTCCGGCGCTGTGGATGCCAGAACTCGTCGATCTTTGGGAGTGTCTCTATCATCGGAGGCAAATGGTGAGCCAGCGTGAGTCTTTTAGCGTTCCTTTTCAAGCCGGACCCGCGGTTTCGGCGGAATGAAAAACCGGTTCCGACACACCCGCTCGAGCAACGCAAAAGGTAAATGGTCGCTCAACAGGCAGGGGCGTGGCTGAAAGTCATGCGTTGAGATTCGATCGGTACCTCGTATAAAGTTGTAGAACTCAGAGAACGTCCTGAAATACGCGTCCATCGAGTGGTGTTTAGTTTGCTGAATACATTCCTTCGCGAGTTCACCTCGCGTCTCTTCCGACCTGGAGCTGAGCCACAGGATGGACCGGCAAGCGTTCGCAACGAAATCTGTCCCCTTAGGATCAAAGAGACACTCAGGTGCAACTCGCCGCGCATATTCATCCCCACCGCTTGCAATTGCCGGATAGATCGGAACGGCTCCAACGCTCATGGCCTCAAGCAGCGCAATTGGGAGTCCTTCATAGTCGCTCGTAAACAGGATAGCATCCCATTGTGCGACCGTTCGCCAGTAATCCTCCCCCTTCTTTAGCCCATGGAACTGAACGTTACTCCTTCCTGAAAACCGCCTCCGTAGTCCGGGCTCCTCCGGCCCTGTCCCCAGGATCTCGAGAGTGTAACTCAGCCCCTCTGCATCCAGCCTTTCGCACAGAGGCGGAAGTCGATCAATCCTCTTCTGAGCGTTTACCAACCGTCCGCAAAAACCAATCACGAGCGATCTCGGTTTGCCTCTTGGAAGCCGAGCATGGCTCCCCCTCGCGACGGCGGGAGACGGTTGGATGGGATAGGGCAAGAAACGGATCCGGCCGCTGGAGGCCAACGAAGGAAATATCTCCTGTGCGATCTTCATCAAGGGATCACTGACGCACAATAAGCCGTCGATTAATCCCGACGCTTCGGCCAGTTCGTAACGAAGCGTAGGCCAATCACTGTGCAGCACGCCGATCCGACGACTCGATTGGTCTAGGTCCGCAAAGATCGGCAAGCCCCAGAGGTTATGATAAATGAATGTTGCAGCGGGCAGGTCTGAAACTGCACCTGAGAACTTTAATCTTGAAGACCTTATGGAACCAAGGCCGCTCTGGGCTAGGGGACGAACCCGAACCCGATCCCGCGCCTCGCGCTCGAATACGGTCGTGAATTTCGAATGAATCTGCCAAGCCGAATCGTTTTCGTAATGGTGACGCAGTACGCTCTGAACTCCTCCGAGGCTTTCGAAGAATGTGAAGACGTGGTTTACTTTCGGATCGGTCACGACCGAGGAATCCGGTGTTTTCTAACCCGAGTCGAGACTAAAAACCGCGAATCTAACGACTTGTGGACGGTCAGACACCGTGCTAACCATGCACTATAATCAAATGGGGGTGGAGACAATATCAAGGTTCCGGGGGCGACGAGTCGGGTGGCAGCGTCACTTTGAGCGATGGCTCTTCTGCCTTTGGGTGTTCGTGACGGCGCTGTTCCCTGTCCTGGCGGATAGTTTGCCGGGAGGGTCCATTATTCCACGATTGCCCGCCGCATCGTTACGAATGCCCGCCGCACCCGAGCCAGATCCCTATTCTGCAGATGTCGCACTCAGTTACACGCCAACCTACAGCGTCGTGGCATTGGTAACTCCACCCGGTGAAACCAACCGCCTTTTTCACGTAAATCAATACGGCCTCGTGATGGTTATCACCAACTTGGCTGAACCCAATTCATCCGTTTTTCTCGATATTTCAGAACGGGTCGAGCGCGGGGGCGAGGCGGGACTCTTGGGAATGACCTTTCATCCCGGGTATCGAACCAACGGCTTTTTCTACCTCTATTACACAACTCGCATCACAACATCACAAGGAGCCGGTCTGCACGATCGTTTGTCGCGATTCTCGGTTTCTCCGACCGATCCGAACCAAGCACTCAGTCAAAGCGAACTTCCTTTGATCACTCAGTTTGATCCGAACCAGAATCACAACGGCGGTGACCTGAAGTTCGGGCCAGATGGCTACCTCTATGTTTCGCTAGGTGATGGTGGAGGGGGACTCGACCAGTTCAACAATGGCCAGCGCATCGACAAAGATTTCTTTAGCGGCATTTTGCGGCTCGATGTCGACCGCAGGCCTGAGAGCTTACCCCCCAATCCTCATCCCGCGTCCTCTGGCTACTATGCCATCCCTCCGGACAATCCTTTCGTCACAACCGCGCCTCTAACCGCTGATGACCCACTTAGCCCTTGGATCTACTCCGGAGTGAGTGAGTTCAACGGATCGCCTGTGGATCCGAAGAAGGTGCGCACTGAGTTTTATGCCGTCGGACTGCGCAACCCTTGGCGATTTTCATTTGATGAGGTCACGGGTGAGCTTTACTGCAATGATACCGGGCAAGATGCAAGGGAAGAGGTCAACCTCATTCGCAGCGGCGGCAATTATGGTTGGGCCTTCATGGAAGGAAGCATCCCAGGCCCGAAGTTTAATTCAATGCCCAGTGGTGTAGGATCAAGTTTGCTTCCACCCCTGATTGAATATGATCACTCCCAAGGACGCCGGGCGATTGTGGGTGGGATTCTCTACAGGGGAACCCGTTATCCCGAGCTGAACGGGGGGTATATCTTCTCGGATGTCCAGGGGGATATCGGCATGTTTCGTCCGGCTGACGATCCTCCCAGGCAGATCCGATGGATCGGATTCAGCCGCGGAATTGCAACCTTCGGCCTTCATCCTGCCACGGGCGAAATCCTCTTTTCCGACGGGATTGAATCCTATATTCGCAGCCTTCAACCCACCACGCTCTCCCCAGATCACCTCATGCCGCCCACTTTAGAGGATACGGGGATTTTTACCGATCTCAGGACACTCCAGGTCAGTCAAGGAATGGTGCCATACGAGATCAATCTCCCATTCTGGTCGGATCATGCCCTCAAGCGTCGTTGGTTCGGCTTCATCAACCCCAAGACTTCGATCGGGTTCACAAGGAATGAGAATTGGCTTTTTCCCTCCGGTATGACTTGGGTTAAGCACTTTGACATGGAGATGACCAATGGTGTCCCTTCCTCCATCCGCAGGCTCGAAACCCGAGTGCTCGTTCGCACGGAGGTCGGAATGTATGGCGTCACCTATCGATGGGATCCCTCGGTCACCAACGCCGTGCTTGTCCCGGCTTTTGGTGAGGATGAACTCCTTGAGATCTATTCCGGGGGAACTCCCCGACCTCAGGTTTGGCGTTACCCGGCTCGCAAAGAGTGCCTCGCGTGCCACACCAGGGAAGGAGGGTTTGCCCTGGGGTTCAACACGGCCCAGCTGAACCGGGATTGTGAGTATCAAGGGGTTGTGACCAACCAAATCAGTGCTCTCAACCAATCCGGATTCTTCACCGCCAAAGTGTCCGACCTCGAGACCTTGCGAATTCTACCTTCCCTCGATCAGTCCGATTGGAGCCTTGAATTCCGCGCGCGGGCCTACCTTGCGGCCAATTGCTCGCAGTGTCATCAACCCGGTCAAGCCAGCCCAGGCTTTTGGGACGCTCGCATTTCCGCCGCGCTCCCCCAGACCGGAATCATCCACGGCAAACTCAAGGATTCGCTAGGCGATCCCGAGAATCGAATTGTCGTCCCTGGTCGCCCGGAGAAATCCGTCCTCCTCACTCGCATGAAACACCGAGGCACACTTCGAATGCCGCCTCTCGGAAGTGTCGTTCTCGATGAAAAGGCAGTCGAGCTCATCACTTCTTGGATCATGAGCCTAGCCCAAGCCCCGAGCACTTATGAGCTGTGGGCTCCAGCCGTCTTTCCTTCCGCGATCAATGAAATCGGGGCAGGGGACTTCGATGCCGACGGCGATGGGGAAAGCAATCTGCTCGAGTTCTTGACTCAGCAGAACCCTTTGAATGGAGGTTCTACTTGGCGGGTGTCTGTGGAGCGTGACTCGGGCTCGGTTAGGATTCGTTTTCCACGACTCCCTGATCGCCTCTTCCGTGTTGAGTGGTCGGATGGGTTTGAAAATGGAACTCGGTGGCGCAGTCTTGATGTTCCAGGCAATCGACCTTTCATCACCTCGAAGGCGGTCTCGGCGTCGGTTGTCGATACCTCTGCCGGAGCGTCTCAGAGGTTTTACCGCGTCAGAGTGCTTCAGCCCTGATCCAGACTGGATCCAACGACCTTGCCACGTGAGGACGCGAAAGACCTTGGAAAAGCTTCACTCGGTTCCAGCGTCCATTTTAAGCCTAGATTCATGCCCTTTGCCCGGGTGTGTCGTGACGATAACCACCCGATTTGGATCTAACAAGGCCTGGGCACTTTCACGAATGTGCTCGAGCGTCACCTCTTGGTATCGACTCGCTTCAGTGAGGTAGCTGTCGTAACCATTTCCCAAGAGTTCGTCCAGCGCGACGGTTTGAGCCAAGGCTCCCAAGTCTTGGTGAGCGATTTCTCTGTGACCTATGATCTTCGCCTTCGCACGCCCCAATTCCTGATCAGACATTCCCTCCGCAACCAACGTGGCCGCCTCAAGCATAAGTTCCTCCTCGACTTGCTTGGCGGATTCAGGATTCGTGCCGGCGTAGAATGTGAAGAATCCAGTCCCCACCCCAGAAAAGTTCTGAGCCCCGAGATAGTAGGCTAAGCCTAGGCGCTCCCGAATTCGTACAAACACTCTCGATCCAAGATCGCTGCATGCCTCTTGAATCAGATCCATGGCATACCTTCGAGGGTCGCTCATCGAACACCCAGGGAAGCCCACGACCACGACCGCTTGTTTTTTGTCCCGTATGACTTCACCTCGCAGCGGTGCGCTTGCACCTCCGTTTGAGCTCGGGGAACAACGCTTGCTCCCACGAGGCAGCACGCCTAGCCGACGTTCCAGTTCATGAAGGATCGTTGCCTCCTCGAAGTTTCCAAACACCGCCATAACCCCGTTTTCAGCAACCGCCAGCTTCCGATAGTGATCCTCGACCATTCCGCGATTCAGGGCTGTGATTGTTGTCCGACTGCCCAACGGGTCGAGCCCATAACCTTCCTCACCGAACATGATTCGGCGCATGGTCTTGATCGAACCTTGGAGGAGTTGGTCCTTCTGCGCTTCGATCGAAGCCAGATGAACTTCTACCTCACGCCTAAATGCTTCCTCGGGAAAGTTGGATTCTAAAACGACGTCACTTAGCAAATCCATACCCGTAGCAAATTCGTGTCGCAGCACCTCCAGGGTGAATCCGAAAATGTTGTTCCCGCTGTAGGCTTCCAAACTCCCTCCCGTGCCTTCGATGGTCTCCGCAATGTCAACCGCGCTCCGGGTGCGTGTTCCCTTCGAGAGCAGCCGAGCCATTAAAGACGAAATGCCATTGGTCCGCTGCGTCTCGGCGATCACTCCCCCACCAAAGGCGAGTCGAACCTCCACAAATGGAAGGCGCTCATCTCGCTTCAAAACCACTCGCAACCCGTTCGCCAGCGTCTGCATCCTGACTGGGTTGGTGATAGTCGCTTCGGTGCGCCGATGCGCTCCCTTTGATGAGCCCTTGGGTAGAAGGGCGTAGGTCGTTTGGTTGGTTGTCTTTAAGTGTCGAACAGCAGCGTTTTGGATGGCTTTTGGGGTTAATCTCTTGATTTCGTCGAGATACCGTTTCGAAAATGATAGATCACTGGCTGAGAGCCAGTTTCCGCCCAGATCCTGAGCCTGGCCTTGCATCGTCTTCCGACTCGACAAGAAACCAGCAACGAACATGTTTCTAGCTCTGTTCAGCTCGGTCTCAGTGACTAGCGACTCTTGAACTCGGGAAATCTCGGTCTCGACTTCCCTCATCAGATCCTCGAGGCGCGCGCCGTCAATGACTGCGCTAACCCCAAACAACCCCGAAGACCCAGGGCTGTAGGTCCAGGCATCGATCGAGTGAACCACAGCTTTTTTCTCCCGCAACTCTTGATACAGCCTAGAGCTCCTCCCCGTTCCGAGAATTGTGGCGAGCACGTCCATTGCGGGAATATCCGGATCGCGAATGTCAGGGATATGCCACGCAGCATGCGCGTGCCCGAGCTCTATCGATGCCTCCTCAACGAGCCGACGAGGAGCCATCTGAGCCGGCTCTTTAGGCAGGTAAAGCGGCGCAACAGGTCGTGCAGAGCCTTCTCTGTAGTGCGCCCCGATTTGGTCTATCACCTCCGACGCTTCCACATCACCCACAACGACAAAAAAGCAATTGTTTGGGGCGTATCGCGCCTGATAATAGTCCAGCACATCTTGCCTAGTGAGTCGGTTGAAGATCTGGGGATGGCCAATGATGCTTTGTCGATAAGGGCTCACGGCATACGCAGTTTCAAAGAGTCGCCGACTGGACCTGCGCCCTGGATCATCCTGGCCCATGTCCATCTCCCTCCTGATCACGTCCAGTTCCTTCTTGAGCTCCTCCTCGGGAATCGTGGCATTCTGCATGATGTCGGCCAATACATCCAATGCGATCGCAGTTCCGCTCTTTGGGGTGTTGATCCAATAAACCGTTCGGTCGAACGACGTGTAGGCGTTCATGTAGCCTCCTGCGTCCTGAACCTCTTGGTCAATACGACCAGGCGCCCTTCTTTGGGTTCCCTTAAATAACATATGCTCCAGCACATGCGACAGCCCAGCTCCGAGCCATTTTCCTTCATGGATGCTACCGGTGCGGCACCAGGCTTGGGCTGAAACCACGGGTGAGCTGTGGTCCTCCCTTACAATTAAGACCAGGCCGTTATCCAGCGTGGTAAAATGAGCTTCGTCAGTGGTTTCTAGTGTCAGATGATTCACAGTGCGTGGTGGAATAGGGTAATCCGCTGATACGGCTATGGTGGATGATGTAATGGCTGTGAAAAGTAGGAGCGCGGAGGCGTTGTAACCTCCTCCGGTTTGCTCAGGCTGGGTGCAAGCCCGATTCGAATGAGGCGAACCTGGGGACTGCTTGATCCTCGGTGGTGGGTTAGGGCCCCTTTTTCTCAACCTTCGAGTCGATCCTACGGCCTGCTATGGTCTCTTGTTTGCTGGGGGGCAGGAATGGCTTTACGAACGCTTCGGTGAAATCATATCCCCCCCGAAAGTCATCCCGACTGTCTTTTTCGGTCTTGGCGAGAACGTTTCGTTCGACCAAGTTGAAAACGATCTCCCCGAAGTCTTCACACCTACGGATACCCCACTCATTCAGCAATACCATGGCCATCGGACCATACTGGTGAATCGCAAAGTCCCGGATGCCCTCTAAGAGCTCTTGGCCGCTCACGTGGCGCGCCGCCCCTTTTTCCTGCTTGGTCAGTTTCTTTTGGGTGAAATCTAGAGCCTCCCGCACAAAGAGATATGCGTCGCGCTGGTAACGAGGGTCTTCCGCTACTATTTTGTCCAACATAGGTTCACATTTTGCCTTCGTCGACAGGCACTGCCTTCGGGGTGACTCGATTTCCGTCCCCCCTGTCACCGGTCTCTCGAAGGGCTTTCACAAAGTATCCGGTCACTAATAAGGCAGCCACAAGAAAGACCACAACCCGTTCCTGCGATGTGAGTCGACTCAGCATACAATCACATGCTTCACATTCTCTACACGACGCGGTCTATCACATCTTCAACCCCCCCTCAAGGCAAGTCTTAGAATCTTTGGGCCAGATTCACCACCTCAACTCGCCAGTCTGCGAACACCGGCCCCGTGCGCAGGATTCCGAAGGTGTCGAAACTGAAACCACAACCCTCCCCATAGACGCTGTCTGGTGCCACATTGAAGGTCCAGACCGAGCCCTCTGGGATCGATCGGCTGTCAGCCGTTTCGATGCGTTTCGCTAACTCTTCGCCTGTTTCCTCAAGTGCTCCCTGGTTGTCATTGGTTTGCCAGTGTCGGAAGATCCCTCTAGCCGCGATCAGCCTACGCATCATCGGATTGGGAATACTCGAATGCTGATGGGCTCGGAATACCGCAGAGAGTTTGCGTTTTTCTCCGCTTCCCCTCTCTAGGATGTAGCTCGTAAATCGATCCCCAAACACGTAAGCGCGGCCGGGGTCGATCGAAAACTGGGGCTCCCCACGAACGATTGAAAAATCATTCCACATGAACCCAAGCACGGACGGGCGAGTTGGACTCTCAGGGGTGAAGTTCGAAAACTGTGTTCTAAGCAAGGCTCTCTCCGTGATCGTGAACTGCTGGAGTAGCGCCGCACTAGAGGCAATGAACTGCCCCCTTTGGAGGGTGCTCAACATCTGGTAACGAATCTCAGACGGTGCATCCAACAACATCTTGGGGCTGTAACCGGGTTCCATACCGCCGTGGTTGCATTGGATGGCCGACGAGCCCGAAGCCACGTAGAGTACGGTCGGCATAAAATCATAAATGCGACTTGTCTTCCTGAGGTCAAATTCCTTGCCATACTTGAACTGCGCCTCCGCCGCGAAGCCATAGCTTGTGACCAGCTGGATGTCTTCATGATTCCCTCTCACCAGAATCACGCGGTCGGGGTTCTCCTTCCTCAGTCTGAGGAGCGTGTGAATGACCTCCACTCCATACAGACCTCGATCTGTGTAGTCTCCTAGGAAAACCATCCAAAACGTTGGGTTCAGGATTTTGAAATCCTTAAGCTTACCCTTGCTCTCAAGATGGGATAGCACCCCGTTGAGCGAGTGGATATCCCCATGGAAATCGCCGTGAAAAAGCACCTCAGCAGTGGGGGGGATCACAAGCCGTTGAGCAAAGGGCTCAAAGCGGATGGTGTTCGGAACGGCGTACGACGTGCTTGTGTTGAAAAAGTGACCACTCTCCGGTGGTCGCCCAAGCCATGCGTTGGTCTCCCCCAGCGGGCTTTTCTGTGCGTTCCCAAGAAAATCGTCCAAAGCCAAGTTGAACTCCTTCGCTGTGAGTGGAAGGACTTCCCTTGGGGGGGGGCTTCTCTTCAACGACCGGTTCGTCGGTAGCTTTGCGCACGCCGCTTGCCATTCCGCAAAGGTTGCATAGCGCACGCCGCCTCTCGGTTCCGCACCCTGGATGCCCACGGCCATCATCACAACGCTTAACAAGGCGTATCGATAGTGTGTCATCATCTTCATCGTGTCTCCCTTTGAGTGCGTTTGCAGGTTCTTAACGGGTGCGCACGCGATAATACCGCGATCCTCCTACGGGCGAAAGCTCCACTCCGAACGGTTCCGTGAACGCTTTCGGAGCAAGTTCAAGCAGATTGTCCCAGATCCCCGTCTCCAGGGCCTCGGTCGCTTGAAGTGTGTATGCGATCCCTGAAGCCCGACTAAACTGGATCCAAATCGTCTTGTCCACAGTGAACTCAACTCGAATCCTTGGTGCCGTTTCGGTCTCCTGATGGTTTGGTGCCGATCCTCGCTCAAATTCGCTTGCGTTGGTGAGTCCATCGTTGTCGGGATCTCCAGTTTTACCATCAACTCCACCCGCTTGACTCGGGTTCAGATTATTGGCCATCTCCCATCGGTCGGTCAGACCATCACCGTCACTATCCACATCTCCCGGCGTGGGTGGCAGGTAAGTCCAGGCGTTGGGGTCGTTCCCGAAGCGTGCTGGGTGCCTGCGAGTCAATGCAGCAACGGTACCCTCGGTTACCGTTGGCCACGGCTCCCGGTTCGTGTACGTGACTTCATCGACTTTGACATAAGGCACGTCTTCATCGATCACTTGTGTTGCGGTTTCGTCCGGTCGCAGTAAACGAATGCTCTCCGAGCCATCGCCCAATCGTCCCTTCCATGCGCCCGTCACAATCACTGGCCCCCCCATCTTGAGCCTGTAGGCCTGGGTTCTAACGGCATCCGGTTTGGTGGGGGTTTGGGGGCCTCTAATGAGTAAAAAACCATGAGGAGGAAGTCTCAATCCTCCTGGAAGATTGAACTCGATTCCCCCTCGGACTCGCCACGTCAGACCCGGGCGTAGTGGGTCGTAGAGCGCGATCGATTCTTCCGTCAGGTTTCGTAGCTCGAGATACTTCCCCTCACCGAGTGGGGAATCGTCGGTTCGCATCGGGCTGTGATGGACCTCGCTGATAATGACCCCCTCTATCCGAGGGCCTGCATTCGACTGGCCGGGTGTCGGACTCGACTGCCGCACCATAAGTTCCTTCCCATCCGAGGTGACGTGACGACCTTGACTCACTCCCCGTTCCGAGGCCCCAAAGTCCATACCGTGATGCCACCCGGTGAACCTTCCCGCTTCGTCGGCAGAGTAGAGGTGGATTTCCTCGCCCGAGGCCTCTAAGGCGAAGACTCCGCTGTGGACTGTAGGGCTCTTGTTGGGCTCGATTACAACAAAGCCCCCGGCGGGGATTCGAGTCCCTTTCCCGAGCCGAAGCTGACGCGGCGAGTCGCGGCGATCGCTCAAGAACCATCCCGATACATCTACCTCAGCGGCGTTGGGATTGTATAGTTCAACCCAATCCCTTTCGCCAGATCGCGGGTTTGATAGGACCTCATTGATCCACACGCGTTGCACTTCCAGAGGAGCCGGATCAACCTCTCCAGGAGAGCCCCCATCACGGGCGCTTAAACGCCAAGTTCCACCCCCAGCTCCCGCCTCCTCTCGCGCCACAATCGAGAACCCTAGACCCTCCGCCAGCGTGGTGTCTGCAATTTGCGGCTGTGCGCTTAAGATCGTCTCCCCACGGGCTCCTTTCACAATAATCGACGGGTGCTTTCGGTCCAAAGTTCCCTTAAATCCTCCCACCACATTCGTTGCAGCCGGATAACTGACCCTGAATTGAACCGGGTTCAGCGCGACCACCACTCGAGCGCCGGGCTCAAGGCTCTTGCCCATCCCGGTCGATCCGAAAGCATATGACACGTCTCCATCAATCGTGAATCCACTTAGATCAATGGCATTCGTCCCGAAGTTTGTGAACTCTATAAATGCTAGTGCGTCGCCCTGTGATTCACGGCTGGCCTGCATTCGCCCTGGCATCACCTCGGTTAGGACAAGATGGGGTAAGTCAACCGCGTAGGTCGCAGCGATGGGCATCGACCAGGGGGTCGTGACAGGTGGGCCACCTGTTTGCTTCACCGTACCGTTCCACGCTCGCGCTTTGATTCGCACCGTCTGGGTGATCGAAATTGGTCCACCGTACAGAATCGCATTCGTCGCGACGCCTCCTTGGGGCAATCGAGGGTCCGAACCGTCAAGCGTGTAGTAGATCATCGAATTGGTGGGGGTCGACGGTAAAGAAAGCTCGAGGATAGTCCCCTTGCTGACTCTACCTTCCGAAAGACTTAAACTGGGCGGGCGTGCAAACTGTTTGTCGATGTAATCCAGTCGATTGGACAGCCAAGTCTTCATCAGATTGACCTCAGATTGGTAGGTTCCTCCGCGGGTGGCGCGGTTCCATCGTTTCCGGTCGCGCGGTTGGGCCTGCCGGAGCTCATCTGCGAATCCGTCGATAAGGCGGTTGATGTTTGTTTGGGTCAGGTAATTGGTGCGATACTCCTGATAACGATCAACCCATCTCTGCCAAAATTTGGGGTCTCGAAATAGTCGATTCCACCAGGATGAGGTGAAGAACGGTCCCGTCTGCCATTGCCTGGGGTTCGAATCCCTTCCATCGGTTGAACCTAAAGCACGATCGAAGTCCCAGTGCGGTCCGAAGGTGATCCGGCCTTCTCGCGGCTTGTGCAGGTAGCAACTCAAAACGAGGGAATCAACGTTTCCGCTGACAGTTTCCAACACGTGGTAGTCAACCCACGCCTGCGCATCAATGTAGGGTTCATAGCCGAGAATTGGATCCATCCAGTTGGTCGAGTTGAGGGCTTTAACAAATGAGCTGAAATAGTCCGTTAGGTATTTCTTCTGGGCGCTCCTCTGAGGCAGTTTGATCTCCTTCTCCTTTGGGTCAATGTGCGCCATAGTAACCCCAGCGCCATTAAACCCGCTGTCTCCGGGGTCCAGCCGATCTATCTTCAGTAGATAGCCTCCCGTCACCACAGGCACGGAGTTGTGCTCGCGTTCGAGTCGATCGATGTTCACTCGATTCTTGCCAACGGAAATCTTCTCCTCCAGCACGTAGATTCCGTTATAGTGATTTGTGCTCAACGCGCCCCCCACACGATTGTAGTAAACCTCCACGAAGCGAGTGCGGGGAGAGTAACGACCTGTATCCCGACTCAGTTGGTGCATAAACGGGTTATGGATCATCGGAAGATCGTATTCGTTGGGTGCGTAGAGGACCCACTCGGACTCTGCTGGCATGCCTAAGATCGCCTTCTCCTCGTCTTGGTTGTATTCATCCCACCACTCGGCTGCGAAACTCGTCTTCGGTAGACCTGCCGTACTGGACCCTCGCACCTTAGCCCCTCCTCGGGACTCAAACACCGGTTGATTCGTGAGGCAACTGATGCCGTTTATCGGTTCATACACGGAGAAGTGAACATACGTGTTTCGTGACTCGCTCACCGCCCCACGGGTCATGGTGTGCATCACGATAATCGGTAAATCAGACGTGAAACCCTGGATGCTGGGGTTTAAGAGGACGAAATTTTCGCTGCGCGGGGGACCTGGCAGTAGGCCGGCCTCATAGGCTCTGGCTCGGACTTGGGTTGTATCTGTGATTCGGATCGTTCCGTCATACACGGGTGAACTATTCGTCGGCATCGAACCGTCCATGGTGTAGCGAATAACTGCCCGAGCATTCGCACTGGATAGAACCAAATTGAAGGGTTCAGAGAACGTGCCACTCCTTCTTGAAAACTGCACTTCGGATGCAAAACCCGGCCCTCCCGACGCATTTGCTTTGCCCGGCGTTGGCGTTGAAAAAAAGCCTAGAGTCTCCCGGCTTCCAGTCACACGACCATAGCTTACGTTGGGTTGCTGAACCGGGTAGAGGGGAGTAAACTCGGAAACCACACGAGCATCCGCGTTTAGGAGCCCAAGGTATTCGCCTTCCGGTGCCAGTTTGAAGTTGGTGTGTAAACGGCCCGACGGGCTTCGTCGATCCTTCCCTGAGGCAAACACGATTAGGTATTGCCCCGATTCAAGTGTGATCTCCGGGAATTTCCACTTCATAACTCCAGGCTCATCCGTCAATATCCACCCCACGAGGCTCACCGCGCTCTCCCCGGGGTTGTGGACTTCGATCCAGTCCGAGCTGTCCCCATCCTCATCGTTTAGGGTTCGAGTGTTTTCCGCCATAAACTCACTGATCAATACCCGACCGTTTGCGATGGTTGCATCGACGGGGTAACTCCACGGACTCCCTCGGAACGGTATCCCTCCGAGGTCGGTGATTCCGTGGTTATCCGCCCAGCTCAGAACTACCGTTCCCGTTGCCGCGGCTGGAAACGTAAAGACAAAGTGGCCCTGCGTAGGCTCAAACACCGCAGATGCGAATCCTCCTCCCACGATCAGATCCTCTGCATCGACTCCAGTGACAGGTGACTCAAATACCACCTCCACGCTCAACAGTTCGGATTGGGTGGAGCCTGGGGTAGGCGAGATATAGTCTATCGAGGGGGCCGCAGCGACTCGCATCAAACCCAATGCAACAATCAGTGTCAGCCGGATGAACATCGGTATCAGAGTAGGCGTCAGTTTGCGCTTCATGGGGAGTTCTTATCCGCGAAGCTAATCGACTCCTGCACGATAACAAGACTCAACTCGGGGCACCCTCCAATCATCCCCGCCTCTGTGCCGATCCGGGTTGCATCTCGCTCAAGTCGCTCCTAGTCTCAGGCAAGTTGTTGATGAAGACTTTCGCAGAATTAGGATTTCGCGGCAGGTTGATCGCTGTCGAGGGGTTGGATGGGTCTGGCAAATCGACTCAAATCTATCTCCTCAAACGTTGGCTTGAGATGCAACGCGTGAAGGTTTTCTTCACCGAATGGAACTCGAGTGAATTGGTGAAGAGTGCGACGAGTAAAGGCAAGAAGCGCGAATTGCTCACCCCTACCACCTTTAGCTTGATCCATGCCACCGATTTTGCCGACCGCTATGAGCGTCAGTTGGTGCCGCTACTCCGTGCTGGCTATATTGTGCTCTGTGACCGATATATCTTCACAGCTTTCGCGCGTGACGTGGTGCGAGGCTGTCCCCCAGATTGGGTGCGCGGCATCTACAACTTCGCAGCTCTTCCTGACCTTACATTTTTCTTCAAAGCGAGCCTCGACGTCTCCTTAAGTCGTATCCTAGACGGCCGCCCTCAACTCAAATTCTTTGAAGCAGGAATGGACCTCGATCTTTCCAGGGACCCTGAGGAAAGCTTCCGCATTTTCCAGGGCCGCATCCTGGAGCAATACCTCGCACTAAGCGCCGAGTTCAAATTCCATGTTCTCGATGCTAATCAGAAGGTCGAAACGCAGCAACTCATCGTGAGAAAGCTGGTTGCGGAACGAGTTGATCTCGCTAAATTCCTCTTCGCTCAGGTTTAGTCTGAGTCACACGCATGCCTTCCACGAGATCCAGATCTGCGGTTTCATCGATCCACAAGAAACGGGTTCTTCCGGGCCAAATCATCGTCCCGAAGTCGGCCCCTAAGCGCTTTTATGGTCACGGCCTTCCCGGCGTGGACGCCGAGAACCTTGCTGGAACCCTCGTCGTTGTGGAGGGCGCGGATGGATCCGGGCGTTCCACTCAACTCGTCCGACTCGTCGAATGGCTCGAGGCCAGCGGGCACGCAACTGTACAGGTAGGGCTCAAGCGCTCGACCCTCGTAAGCGAGGAGTTAGACAAGGCCAAACAGGGGAACATCTTAAGCCGAACCACCCTCAGCCTGTTCTATGCCACGGATTTTGCTGACCAGATCGAAAACACCATCCTACCGGCGCTCCGCGCTGGTTTTGTGGTTCTTGCCGACCGTTACATTTATACTTTGATGGTGCGGGATCTCGTTCGAGGTATGGATGAAGACTGGCTTCGCAATCTCTACGCGATGGCACTGATCCCCGATGCGGTCTTTTACTTGAATGTTTCGCCAGAGCATCTCATCCAACGGAATTTTGCCAAGGACTTCGCACTGGATTACTGGGAGAGCGGCATGGACCTCGGGCTCTCTCGAGACATGTTTGATAGTTTCATCAAGTATCAGTCTCTCGTTGAGGCTCAGTTCAAACGGTTGCAAAAGGATTACGGCTTTACCATCGTCGACGGAAATCGTCCGGCAGATGAGATCAACGAGGAGTTGCGTAGAAAGATCGCTCTCGTCCTTGCCGGTAAACAGTAGAGTCAAGCGGCTCCTCGCCGAGACATCATTGGCGCGGCCGTAACCCAACCGCATCATATTGAATCATGCCAGACAACTCACAAAAGCCAGACTGCCTGGTCGGTGTCGATCTGGGAGGAACTAAGATCCTCGCAGGCGCATTCACGAATAATCTCAAATGTCTGGGCAAGACCAAGCTAAGCACCAAGGCTTCCCGAGGCCCTGACGCCGTCATCGAGAGAATATCTCGATGTATCCTGGACGCTATCGATGAATGTGAGCTGACCCCCAAGCAGATTCGCGGTGTTGGAATTGGTGCTCCTGGGGCTGTCAATACCGAGGAAGGGACGGTTATCTTTGCTCCAAACCTACAGTGGAAGGATGTGCCGCTCAAGAAGGCTTTGGAGAAGGAACTTCAATTGCCCGTGTTCGTTGAGAACGACTGCAACTTGTGCACTTTGGGGGTTTACGAGGCCGAGCTCGCCGCCAAACCGAACCATATGCTCGGGATGTTCCTGGGAACAGGAATCGGAGGCGGGATCATTATCAACGGCAGACTCTACTCAGGCTTCAACCGAACCGCAGGTGAGGTGGGGCATATGATACTCGAGGTCGGGGGACCAAAATGTGGTTGTGGAAATCGGGGGTGTTTCGAAGCCTTGGCCGGCCGTGCTGCACTCTTTCGCCGCATACAGGCCGATGTCCGAGCAGGCCAGAAAACCGTGCTCACGGAGATGCTCGGACAGCAACTCCAGGACTTGCGCAGTGGTGACCTCCGCAAAGCTATAAGGAAGGGCGATAAATACGTAGAACGGATCGTCGAAGAGGCCGCCGAATATACCGGCATCGCCGTCGCCAATCTCATCAACATTCTCAACCCCGAGGTCGTTGTGCTCGGGGGGGGAGTCATTGACGCGCTTGAGGATGAAATGATGGCAATCATTGTCGAGACCGCCCTGGATTATGCCATGCCCGGCACAACCAAGGGAATCGAGATCGTGGCTTCCAAGTTAGCCGATGATGCCGGTATAACCGGAGGTGCCGTGCTCGCTCGGATGATGACGAAGCCTTGAGCCTTTCCTAGTGATGGCCTCTTCAATGCGAAGAGTCGGGGTAATCGACGTGGGCACCAACGGGGTGAAGATCCTCATCGCCGATGTGACACCCCTTGAGGTGCTACCCGTTTACGAATCCAGCACACAAACGCGACTAGGCGCTGGGCTCTACGAAAAATGCACCCTGCGAGATGACTCCATTCTGGCCACCTCCATCGCCGTAGCCCATCACCACCAAAGAGCCGTTGCCCACAAAGCATCCCGTGTCGTCTGTGTCGCCACAAGTGCCATGCGCGATGCCTCCAACGGCTACTCCTTGGTTCAATCCATTCGAGGTTCATGCGGATTGGAGTTGGTCGTGTTGTCAGGTGACCGTGAGGCAGAACTCGCCTTCAAGGGTGTTCAAACGGATGCCCGGCTCAGGGATCGAGAGTTGCTAGTCGTCGATGTCGGAGGCGGCAGCACGGAGCTCATTTTCGGCGCTAGCTCGGGTATTAGGCTCCAACGAAGTTTTCAGCTCGGGGCAGTCCGCTTGGCCGAGGATTTCAAACTCAGCGACCCACCGTCCAGGCGCGAGTTCAAATCATGTACCGCAAGGATCGATGGCTTCCTCAACGAGCATGTTGCCCCTGTGTTCTCGCCTGTGATACGTGAGCGAGCTCGATTTGGACCCTCGCCGATGATCGTCGGGGCAAGCGGAACCTCCACAGTTATCGCTCGCATGCATCTCCAAACTCAGAGCTTTGACCGCACTCTCATTGAACATGTGACCCTCTCCTCGGGAGAGGTTTCTGATCTCTGTCAGCTCATCTGGGGCTGTGGTCTTACCGATCGCAAGAACCTACCCGGCTTGCCTCACAATCGAGCCGACATCATCCCATTTGGAGTGCTCATCTTCTCTCGGCTAATGGCCCTATTTGAATCGAACCAATTGTGCGTGAGCATGCGGGGGCTCAGGTTTGCTCTCGCCGCCGAGTTGGGCTCCTGCAATCCCACTGGGGATCCTCTCGTATCCGAAACCAGGGCTCCGTGCTAAAGCCGCCCGATAACCTCCAGCATCCAGCTGGAGTCCTATATGAACACTTGGGAAAATAATCTCCTTCGCGAATCCCAAACTCTCCTGGATCAGCACGAACTCGAACCGACTCATGTGCAGCACGTGGCCCTCCTTGCAACTCACATCTTTGATGTCACGCAGTCTATCCATCGACAGGATCCCTCGGCACGTTCAATTCTTCACGCAGCAGCGTTGCTTCATGATATCGGATGGAGCCGAGCACCATCCGGCAAAGGGCATCACAAAGCTTCGGCCGCTATGATTCGAGAGTTTTCCTGGACAAGCATCGACCACACAACGGTGCTGCTGATTGCTTCCGTGGCTCGATATCATCGGAAGTCCTTACCTTCCTTGGAGCATGAGGACTATACATCGATTCCCCCAAGCCATCAGCCGACCATGGTCTTGCTCGCGGGCCTGCTGCGAATCGCCGATGGCTTGGATCGCTCTCATCGACAACGAGTCCACTCCCTGAGCGCGGATCTGGAACCCTCCATGATCGTGTTTCGCATCCGCGGCGAGCACGGTCTTGTACCCGAGATCCTTGGCGCTTGCCGCAAAAAGGATCTTGCTGAACGTGCACTCGGGTGCCCTATCATTTTCGAAGAGAACACTTAGCCCCATATCTCCGCTCATGCCCAAGACAGCCTCTCGCCTTGATGGGTTCACCGAGTCAGTCATACGAGGTATGACCCGTCTCGCCAACCGGTACCAAGCCATCAACCTCGCCCAAGGGTTCCCCGATTTTGATCCCCCTGAGGTCCTGCTGCAAGCGCTTGAGGCTGCGGCTCGCAAACCCTGCCACCAATACGCCGTTACGTGGGGGGCACCGGAGTTTCGTGAACTGCTCGCTCGGAAGGTGAACCACTTTACTGGCCTTACGCTCGATCCCGATCGCAACTTCGTGGTCACCTGCGGAAGTACCGAAGCCATGATGGTCGCGATGATGACCGCATGCGATCCCGGTGACCGTGTCATAGTCTTCTCCCCGTTCTACGAAAACTATGTCGCCGACACCATCCTCTCGGGGGCTCTTCCCATCTTCGTGCCCTTACGACCTCCCGAATTCCGGTATGATCACGGGGAGTTGCGGCGCGCATTTGAGCAAAGACCCAAGGCCATTATCGTCTGCAATCCGTCGAACCCATCGGGACGCGTTTTCTCTCTCGCCGAACTTATGGAGATCGCACGTCTCGCAGAGGAATTCGATTGTTTCATTATCACCGATGAACCTTACGAACACATTGTCTACGAACCCCACGCACATGTTCACATGGCAGCCTTGCCGGGCCTTTTTGACAGAACTATCACCTGCAGTTCTCTTTCAAAAACCTACTCCATCACCGGCTGGCGCTTGGGCTACGTGCAGGCAAGCTTCAAAATCATCGAGCAGTCCCGTAAGGTTCACGACTTCTTAACGGTCGGTGCAGCCGCCCCTCTCCAAGAGGCGGCGCTTGCTGGACTCATGTTGCCTCCAGGTTACTACAGCGAGCTGCGATCCTCATACCAGAGCAAGCGCGAGATCTTATTGGGGTATCTCCGCCAAACCGGCCTGTCTTTCACGGAGCCCGAAGGCGCTTACTACGTGCTCCTGGATATTTCCCCCCTCGCGTTTGAGTCGGATCACCACGCAGCCGAGTGGCTTGCCTCTGAAATCGGAGTTGCTGGGGTGCCCGGCTCCAGCTTCTTTAGGGAACCCGTCAACCATTTGATCCGGCTTCACTTCGCGCGGCGTGAAGAAACTCTCCAGGCGGCTGGGGAACGTCTTCTGCGTCTCAAACGGGGAAGATAGTACCAACGAGGGATCGTTTGTCTTGTCGATGGGGCGTCTCTCCAAACCCCGAAATGTTGAGCTGGAGCGCGCACCGCACCCAACTTGACGGAATCACCCAAAGCCACTCTTTTTCCGCACCCGAGCTTTTTTACCGAGAGGTCGATGGTTAAATTACGTCCAAGTTTTGGGTTGATTGCGGACTCGTTCATAGGGTATCTCCTTTCGCAAGGAGAGATTCGATTATGGAGTTCCGTTCCGCTTTTACCCTGCTGGAATTGTTGTCAACGCTGGCGATCGTAGCCGTTTTGGCCGCACTTGGCCTCCCCGCCCTTTCCCAGGCACAGGGCCGAGCCGCTTCAGTGATATGCTCAGCGAACTTTCATCAGTGGGGGGTCGCTACTCAGATCTATTGTAACGACAATCAGGATTTTCTTCCTCCCGACGGGACACCGAATCCAGGGGCTGCTTCAACAAACGTTGGTTGGTATGTGCAGCTGCCCAACACGATGGGCTGGGCTCCGTATTCTGTCATGCCTTGGAGGACCAACTCAACAATGAAGCCTCCAATTTCGGTCTGGCTATGTCCTTCGAACCGCCGACGGAGCAACGGCCGCAATCTCTTCCACTACTGTCTGAACCAGAGCGTTAATGGTACGGGAACCGACTCCCGACCGGTTCGACTCTCCTGGATCGAGTCACCTTCCTCTCTGGTTTGGCTCTTTGACTCGAAGAACCTACCCGCCGTTGGTCCTAGTTCTTACACCCACACGAATCTTCATTCCCGGGGGGCTCATTTTTTGTTCCTCGATGGTCACTCAACGCGTTATACAGCTACTCGCTACTGGGATTTCTCGTCGGGCAGGCCGAAATCCAACGATCTGCCTTTCCGATGGGAACCCTAGGTAGTATCGGCTATCCCTACCGCCTACGGTCGTTTTGATCCGCTCCCGACTTGGACTTGCACCGGAGCAGCTCTTCCGTTTCATTTGTCACAGCCGAGCGACCCGCCCAGGAATCGAAATCGATCCACACCGTTCCCCAGTCCTCGCTGGCCTGTCTGAGCATGGCATCCTGCCACTGCTGATGGCTCGGCCAACGATCACCTGGCTGTATCGATCCCTGTATTAGTAATCCCTTGAGGGTCCGGCGCTGGGCTGCTCCAGCGATCTTTCGACCTTCCCTCACCAGGTCGGCGCGCTCGGCTCTCAGGAAGCACTGCCCTACCGAGCTCCCTTCCGGTAGTTGTTCAGCAAGCTCTGTCTGCAGGTTCAACCTCTCAAGGCCCCGACGAATCCACTCGTGTACACGTACATAGCTGTCCTTCGCCGAGATCCCATGCCACTCGTGTTGGCACGGGATAGTCACGCTGTATGTCCAGTCTCCATCATGGTTCACCAACCCCCCGCCAGTCGGTCGCCGAATCAGTGGGCGTAGAGTGGTCATCTCCGCCACTTGCTCGTAACGCTGGAAATAACCAAAGGTAGCCGCTCGCTGGTTCCACGAATAGAATCGCAGGACCGGTCCAGGAATGTTGCTCGCGAGCCGGAGCAAGGCCTCATCCACCGCCATGTTCTCGGCAGCATCATGGGGGCGAGATCGAAGACAAAACCAACCATGACTATTTTGATCCATTGATCGAATCCCCAACCCGCTGATGAGTCAAACCGACCTGTTGACACATGCTCGAGATGTCGCACCCTGAGCATCGGGGAGACCGAGCCGAGCAACGTTTTCGACCGTGCCAAATCAGCCAATGGCTGAATATCGTCCAGGACTCCTTGGGAACCAACTCCATCAATGCCCCTTCGATCTGCCTCACATTCGCTCCCTGTCTCAAGCCGACCCCGATCCTGATGGCCAATCGGGCGACATGAGTGTCAACGACAATGCCCTCGCTGATACCAAAACCCGTTCCAAGCACCACGTTTGCCGTCTTTCTTCCCACTCCACCCAGTGTCATCAGTTCCGTCATCCTGCTCGGAACTAAGCCTCCGTGGTCTTCCAGCAGCTTTCGGCAGCATCCCTGTATATTCCGAGCCTTACTTCGAAACAGCCCGATCCTTCGAATGTCGTCCTCCAGTTCCTCTATTCGCACGCGTGTGTAATCACTCACCGTCGGATACTTATGGAAGAGGCTTTCCGTAACTTTGTTGACTTGTTTGTCGGTGCACTGGGCCGAGAGAATCGTTGCAATGAGCAGCTCAAATGGGCTCGAGAAATTCAGTTCGCAATGAGCGTCCGGATACGCAGCAGCTAGCTTGCTCATCACAAACCTCCATCTCTCTGATCGTGCCGTCTTGCTCTCGATGGGCATAGCCTCCACAGATGTGTGAAAGCCTACCGATCGGCTATCGGCCCCGATGCGTAATGGTGATGATCCATCTCGGGTGTCGGTTCAAGGTCCGATGCCCCTGATTCCTCCGCAGAGGCATCAGGGTAATCAAAGGTCCGATTCTCAAAGTTCCGAATCTGCACAGTCCCGCCCCCGAGTCTTCGGAGGTAGTTTGGATTCATCGGTACCTTCCCGCCTCCCCCTGGGGCGTCAATGACATACTGCGGGATCGCGTAGCCTGTCGTGTGTCCTCGCATCGATTCAATCAACTCAAGCCCACGGGCGACGTGAGTGCGAAGGTGCGATGATCCTGAGATGAGATCACATTGGTAAAGATAGTATGGCTTCACCCTCGACATTAAGAGCTTGTGCACAAGCGCTCTCATGACGGTCGGTTCATCATTCACCCCTTTTAGTAAGACGGACTGGTTGCCAAGCGGTATCCCTGCGTCTGCTAGCCTCCCCAACGCAATCCTCACGTCATCGGTAATTTCTCGTGGATGGTTTGAGTGAATACTCACGAACAACGGATGAAATCGCTTCAGGATTTCACAAAGTTCCGTTGTTATGCGTTGAGGTAGAAAAATCGGGATCCTTGTTCCAATCCGCAGGAATTCTACATGTGGGATTTTCCTCAGCTCTCCCAGCAGGAACCCTATCTTATCGTCCGACAGCAGCAAGGGATCACCTCCGCTGAGCAATACATCTCGCACACTCTCCGTCCGCCGAATGTAATCGATTTGCTTCTCAAAATTAGGGTGGAAATCATAGCCCGTCGCATTGCTCACCAACCTTGATCGAGTGCAGTAGCGACAATACGCGGCACAACGATCTGTTACCAGAAATAGCACTCGATCGGGATATCGGTGAACCAAACCCGGAACTGGAGAATGATCGTCCTCCCCACAAGGATCAGTCATCTCCCAAGGAGCGGTGACCGTCTCTTCAATTCGAGGTACTACTTGTTTCCGGATAGGGCAGTTGATGTCACTGCGATCAATCAGATTAAAGAAGTGCGGGGTTATGGCCATCGACAATTTTGTGTCCGAAAGAAGCGTCCCTTCGAACTCCTCACTCGTAAGGTTCGGTAGAAGTTGCTGAAGCTGTGCAACCGTGGTGATACGGTTCTTCATTTGCCAGCGCCAGTCCTCCCAGTCGGTGTCCGTGACATGACCCCAGGGGCCTTTGCCTGCGGGCCGAAATGTCTTCAGATCCTCCAACGACGTTGCGGATTGGGTTTCGGAGCCATGCTCGCGCGTCGATGCTCGTGACATTCAAACGAACTATAGGGGAGGGGCTTTTGCTGTCAAGTAACAGCCCAGGGTTGGTTTACGGGAGAACGCTTGAGTCCTATCGCGAAATGCGGACACGTCTCCGATGCCTTACTGGATTTCGCACTTTAACCGCGCCCTCAGTCTTTTCTGAGCGGCGCACGCTTGGGACTACCCACCCGGGATCACTCCGACCGTTCTGCGCACGATTGGCGGGTGTCAGGGGGGTGGGACGAATGGGTGTCGATGTCTGCTATTGCTGCAAGAGTCGCAACACACTCTGTGGCATGTTGTTAGCCTGCGATAACATGGCTGTTCCTGACTGGACTAGTATGTTGAATCGCGCATATTGAGTGGTCTCCTCGGCCACGTCGACATCCTTGATTCGTGAGCTCGCTGCGGAGAGGTTTTCCTTACTCACAACCAACTGTTCCGATGTGAAGTTGAGTCGAGACTGGAATGCTCCCAGGGTGGACCTATCGGTTGTCAATTGAGAGATTGCTGACTTGACGTTCGTTAGTGCTGTGGAGGCCGAGGTCGTCGAGGATATATTCGAAGTCAGAGCGGTGGTGTAGGTGCTTGTGCTCAGGTTAATTCCTGACATGTTGAACGTCGTTCCCTCCGAGTCGACCGTCACGTTCAGCGAATTCGTTGAAAACAGGCTTACCCCGTTGAAATCCTTCGTCGATGCATCCGCAATGTAGGAACCGAGCTGTTGGTACTCTTGGTTATAAAGGGCTCTGTCCGAATCGGTCTTGGTGGCATCCTGGGACAAAATGCTAAGTTCACTCATTCGATCGAGTGCCTTTCCGACCTTTTTGAGGAACCCGTCTTGAGTCTGGGTAAACGAGATCGCGTTCCCAACGTTATACTTGGCTGCATCTATTCGTTGAACCTGAGCATCCAGGCGGGAGGCGACGGCAAGTCCGGCTGCGTCATCTGCTGGACTCACGATCTTCGATCCCGAGCTTAGCCGAGCAAGCGATTTGCTCAGCATCATTTGACTGGTTTGAAGGTTCGACGATGCGGTTTGGGCGTGTGTGTTGGTGTTGATGACCATAAGTTTATCCTGGTTTATGACGTTGCTTCAACCTCCCCTTGCCTTTGCTCATGGGTGACTGCTAAGCGCCTCCTCCTGGTTCCTGCTGAGCTGCTGCATCCCTCCCGGAAGCCTTGGTGCCTTCGGACGAGCGAATGCTAGCGCCTCCTGATTGTTTCGTTGGATCTCTGCATACACCTCTTGTCGGTGAACGGGGACATTTGTTGGAGCATCGATGCCCAGCTTTACTACGTCGCCCTCTAGCCGCATCACTCGGACGACAATCTTGCCGTCGATGACGATGCTCTCACCGAGTTTTCTGGAAAGAATCAACATATCCTTCTTGGGGTAGTTTAGGCTAAGGGGAGGGGATGCCCGACCGGCAGGTCTGCTGCGTTCGACGGAATTACCTGCTTTCCAATGAGTGTGTGTCGGTTAATGACAATTGGCCCTTTGAGGTTTGCTGTGGCGCGTCCGGGCCCTTTGATGGTAATGATATTCAGTAGGAGGGCATCGGTGGGGACGTTCAGTCCCAGGAATCGGACATCCTCCTCCGAGATCTGGGGTTCATAGTCCTCAATGAACGCGCTTGGGGGTAACACTAAGAACCCGTGGTTCTGATCTTCGCGGAGCTGAAGCCACATGAATGGAGCTTCCTCGGGGTCCTTCAGGAGTATACACCGCTTGATTTGCTCGAATCCAAGCAATCCAAGCGGTAGGTTGACAACCGTGAGCTCTGGGACGGTCCGATTCGAAGATTCTGCTGTAGCGGCCATGTTCATTTTGGTTGCGTCACTTGACATAGCACGAAGCCTGCCATCCCAATTTGTCGCTGATTATCAGGCTCTTATAAACATTCCAATGGAGGAAGAGGGGACGTTCGACTTTCTGCTAGGCAAATCTATCCCAACCGAGAGGGAACAAAATGCTCGGCTAAGTCAGGAACATGAGCAGTGCTTAGGCTTTCTCGGGTGATGTCGATAATGTATTACTGCCACAATCAGGTTGTGTTGATCAAAGGAAGCAAAAGCAATGGGTTCTCCCACCCTCATAGGTTTCGAACAAAAGGTCGTCGTGGGTGTAGCCGAGATGGCCGTGACAAATAACCCCAGCGCGATCCTGTCGACCTATTCACTAGGGTCGTGCCTTGGAATCGGGGTGCACGATCCTTTGCGCCGGGTTGGTGGGCTACTTCATATCATGCTGCCGGATTCTACAATCGACCCGGCGAAGGCAAGTGCCAGGCCGGCAATGTTCGTCGACACAGGGGTGCCGGCCCTCTTTCGTGCTGCGTATCAATTAGGAGCGGAGCGGCAGCGGCTCATTGTAACTGTCGCAGGTGGTGCAGCCGTTATGGATGCATCGGGTTTCTTTAACATCGGCAAGCGAAACTACCAAAGCCTGATGGACTTGCTAATGAAAAACGGACTATCGGTTCATGCTGAACAGGTGGGAGGCTACGTAAATCGCACGATGTATCTCCACGTAACTTCTGGTGTGGTTCGGCTTAAAGTTTCGGGGCAGCCGAAGGAACAGTGGTTGTGGGGAGAGCAACGAGCGAAGGGGTAGGTAAGCAAGATCTGTGCGCTTGGTCCTAGACGTTCTAGATCTTCTCCATCCATCGTGGGGTAGTCCTCTTACGAGGGAAAGGGATTTGTTGGGAGAATACGGGAAAACTTGTTGACACATTGAAGGCGCCGCCTATAGTCAGGCGCAAATAGTGGGTTGCAGACGGTGGGATACCACTTTTCCCGGTTGACATCGGCGGGAGGGGTGGATTTTGTCGTCTCTTGAGAAGATGGAAACATATTTGGATGCCCATGTAGCTCAGTTGGCAGAGCACGTCCTTGGTAAGGACGAGGTCATCAGTTCAAACCTGATCATGGGCTCCATTACCCGCTCGTCCGATTTCAAATCGACAACTAGAACACATTGAGGAAGTTGCATGGCAAAAGAAGCGTTTCAAAGAACTAAACCGCACGTCAACATCGGCACGATTGGCCATGTCGACCATGGAAAGTCGACCCTTACAGCCTCGATTGTGGCCGTTCAATCTAGGCGTGGCATGGCGCAGCCTATCAGCTACGCAGACATCACGAAGGGTGGCACTGTGCGTGACTCAACAAAAACTGTGACCATTGCGGTCTCACACGTTGAGTATGAAAGCAATACTCGGCACTACGCCCACGTGGATTGTCCTGGTCACGCGGATTATGTCAAAAACATGATTACGGGTGCCGCTCAAATGGATGGAGCGATTCTCGTAGTGAGCGCCGCAGATGGTCCTATGCCTCAGACTCGCGAGCATATCCTGCTGGCTCGGCAAGTCGGCGTGCCTGCGATGGTGTGCTTCCTCAACAAGGTTGATTTGGTGGATGATAGTGAGTTGTTGGATCTCGTTGAGATGGAGATTCGGGACCTCCTAACGAAGTATGGTTTCCCGGGTGATTCTGTGCCTGTTGTGAGGGGGAGCGCGACCGCAGCTCTTGCTGGAACGCCTGAGGGTGAAAAGGCGATTCAAGACTTGCTTGAAGCCGTTGACAAAGCCATCCCGTTGCCAACCCGTGAGGTTGATAAGCCGTTTTTGATGTGCATCGAAGACGTGTTCAATATTGAGGGTCGCGGGACTGTTGTAACGGGTCGCGTCGAACGCGGTGAGCTCAATAAAATGAGCGAAGTCGAGATCGTTGGGCTCGCGGAGACTCGCAAAACTACCGCCACTGATATTGAGATGTTCCGAAAGTTGCTGGATAAAGCCAGTGCTGGTGATAACGTCGGAGTGCTACTTCGGGGTACGAAGAAGGAAGAGGTTGAGCGGGGTATGGTTTTGGCTAAGCCAGGTTCCATTAAGCCTCATACTAAGTTCAAAGCTGAGGTTTATGTCTTGTCAAAGGAAGAGGGTGGTAGGCATACTCCCTTCTTTAACAAGTATCGCCCGCAGTTCTACTTCAGGACGAGCGATGTCACGGGGAATGTGACACTTCCGGCTGGGGTCGAAATGGTAATGCCTGGCGACAACGTTTCCATGGAAATCGAATTGATTGCAGCCGTGGCTATGGAGAAGGGGCAGCGCTTCGCAATCCGCGAGGGTGGCCGTACTATCGGAGCTGGCCGTGTTAGCGATGTTGTTGTTGGCTGACGATTGTTTAAGATCAAAAGCGAGGGCGTCCAACGCCCTCGCTTTTTAGTCTGCACTTTGGGTTGGTGTGGCTTGTGTCAGTGTATTAGGGCGGTAGCTCAATTGGTAGAGTAGCGGTCTCCAAAACCGTTGGTTGTGGGTTCAAGTCCCCCCCGCCCTGCCAACCTGCGACCGGAGGGGTGGCAGAGTGGTCTATCGCGACGGTCTTGAAAACCGTTAAGGCTTATCACCTTCGGGGGTTCGAATCCCTCCCCCTCCGCCAAACGCCTGTGATTTAAATGAACGAATTTGTAAAGCTCGGTCTTACAGTTGTCGTTGTCGGTACCTTGTTCGCCATCTTATGGCGGAAAGGCTACTTGCTGAAGATTTCTGATTACGTAGCAGAAACACGGGAAGAGCTTCGCAAATGCACTTGGCCTACTATTGAGGAGCTGAAGGGCTCTACGGTAGCCGTCATTATGACGACCTTTTTGCTGGGTGTGTTTACAGTGCTAATAGATTTTGTTATTGTGAAGTTGGTTCGATTGATCACCTAAACCTCCTGCTGCTCTCTCAGTCTACTCTAAGCACTTATGCGAAGTCAGTGGTTTGTACTCCATACTCTCTCGGGACAAGAACTCAAAGTGAAGGAAAGTTTGGAGAAGCGACTCAAGACTGAGGAAATGACTGATTTCATTCGGGAGATCCTCGTCCCTATGGAGAAGGTGGCCGAGGTTCGGGGGGGGAAGAAGACTGTTACTACACGAAAACTCTATCCTGGTTATGTCTTCATCGATATGGTGCTCTTGGACGACGCGAAGCGGATCATTGAGCGCCCATGGTACTTTATACGCGATACTCAAGGAATCATAGGTTTTGTTGGGGGCGAACGCCCCACGCCAACGCCAGCGGAAGAAATCGAATCGATCAAAATCCAAATCTCCGACTCCGAGGATCATGAGAAGCCTAAGGTTAGTTTTGATGTCGGTGAGACGATTAAGATTAACGACGGACCGTTCCTCAATTTTAGTGGGGTGATTGAGGAAGTGGAGCCTGAACGTGGAAAGCTCAAGGTTACCGTGAATATTTTCGGGCGCAATACACCCGTGGAACTAGAATATTGGCAGGTTGAGAAAGCTTAAGAATTATGGCTAAGAAAGTTACAGGTCAGATCAAGTTACAGATTCCTGCGGGACAAGCGAATCCAGCTCCCCCTATCGGGCCCGCTTTGGGTCAGCATGGTGTAAACATCATGGGATTCTGCAAGGAATTTAATGCCGCCACGAAAGAGCAGAGTGGCATGGTGATTCCTGTCGTCATTACTGTTTACCAAGATAAATCCTTCACTTTCATAACCAAGTCTCCGCCCGCAAGCATTCTACTTAAGAAGGCCGCTGGCGTTGCTTCTGGCTCGAAGGCCCCGAACAAGGACAAAGTGGGGAAGGTTACCCGAAAACAGATTCTTGAGATCGTAAAGATCAAGGCCAAAGATATTAATGCTACGAAGGAGGAGGCAGCCATTCGGTTGATCTCCGGTACAGCTCGCAGCATGGGAATCGAAGTCGTTGGTTAAACTGCACATTAACATCGAGCGGGAGAGCTATAAACTCACTGGTACCGCATATGAAAACTAGAAGCAAAAGATATAAAAAGGGACTGGAAGCGGTAGATACAAGTAAAGTGTATCCACTCAATGAGGCCATCGCTGCTCTGCAGCGTTTCCCTAAGGCCAAGTTTAACGAAACCGTGGAAGTGGCACTTCGCTTAGGTGTCGATCCCAAACACTCCGATCAAATGGTGCGAGGCACCGTGCCACTGCCACACGGCAGCGGAAAAGTAGTTCGTGTCTTGGTTTTCGCGAAAGAGGGAGCAGCAGCTGAATCTGCTCGTGCAGCAGGGGCTGAGTTCGTCGGGTACGACGAGATGATCAAGAAGTGCACCGAAGGTTGGACCGATTTCGACGTCGCAATCGCTACACCTGATGCAATGGCAGAGGTTAGAAAGCTCGGAAAGGTACTAGGGCCTCGTGGTTTAATGCCAAATCCCAAGACCGGAACAGTGACGGAAGACACGGCTCGAGCGGTGAGGGAGGTTAAGGCAGGCCGTGTCGAGTTTAAGGTCGATAAAGCTGGCAACATGCACGTTCCAGTAGGCAAGCGTTCTTTCTCCGTAGAGCAATTGATCGATAACGCCCGTTCCGTGATTGACGCTATCGCTAAGTCACGACCATCAAGCGTCAAGGGTATATTCATCCAGAGTTGTACGCTTTCGTCCACGATGTCTCCTCCTGTCTCTGTCGATCTTCGAGAGACCGTGACCGCTTAACCCTTCAATTCCCCAAGCAAAGCAGTTTATGCGTCAAGAGAAACAATCGATCAGCGCGGAGTATGTCGCTCGCCTCAATAAGTCTCCGTACGTCTACATCGTCGACTATCGTGGGCTAAATAGCATTCAGTTCTCGGAACTACGGAAGCGGCTCGAGAAGTCGGGTGCCGAGGTTCATGTGGTTAAGAACTCTATATTCGGCATCGCCAGCAAGGAGTTTGGACTGGGCGATCTGAAGTCTGAGTTAAAGGGGCAATTAGCGGTTGTCACCGGCGGTGGGGATGTTGCGGCATCTGCCAAGATCCTAAGAGGCTTCAGCACCGAGTTTGACAAAGCAAAGGTCAAGGGTGGCTTTCTCGGCAATGTTAAGTTGACGCCACAACAGGTCCTCGCGCTTGCCGATCTCCCGTCGATCGAGGTTTTGCGCGGCAAATTGTTGGGCCTACTACAGGCCCCGGCTTCTCAATTGGTGCGTATGATCAATACGCCAGGAGCACAGTTAGCACGTGTTATTCAGGCTCGCGTTGACCAGGGGGCAACATAGATTTCTACAATCCCAGGTTTGGTGGGGTGTAGGATTCAGACAGTAAAGTATATAACAAATTCGTCGGTGACACGGCTGTGTCCTTAAAGCCATCCGAGCTCGGATGGGCGACGACAATGAAAGGTAAAATGGCAGACATCGCAAAGTTGGTAGAAGATCTGAGTCAGTTAACCGTACTCGAAGCTGCGGACCTCGTTAAGCAGCTTGAGACAAAATGGGGTGTTTCGGCTGCGGCTCCTGTAGCTGCTGCTGCTGCTGCACCCGCCGCTGGTGCTGCTGCTGCACCCGCCGCCGAGGCGAAGACCGAGTTTGACGTGATCCTTGTTTCGTTCCCGGCCGACAAGAAGATCGCGGTCATCAAGGCTGTCCGAGAGGTCAAGGCAGGCCTGGGCCTGGCTGAAGCCAAGACGTTGGTTGAGGGTGCTCCGAAGCCGGTACTCGAAGGTGCTAACAAAGCCGACAGCGAGGCCGCTAAGAAGAAACTTGAGGACGCTGGAGCAAAAGCCGAAATCAAGTAATCCGTAAGACGCGTGCACCGGTAGTCCACGAGGCTACCGGTGCCTCAAACGCGACCGGATCGCGTATTTCAGCATCCGATTCAAACGATCGAACTATTCGTTATCGTTGCAGTCTAGGTTGCCGACCGTTCTAGATGATTTCTAGATCGCCGGCTCTTCGTCGTCTCTAGCTTAATAAAATCAGGAAAGAACTCCTGATAAGAATATTGGACAAAATGCCATCAAAAGCCTCTGAACGAATTAACTTCGGAAAAATCAAGGAAGTTATCGCTCCCCCGAACCTGATTGAAATTCAGGTAAACTCCTACGTTGAGTTCCTGCAGGCCGAGGTTTCTGTTTCTAAACGTAAGAACATTGGCTTGCAGGCAGTGTTTACTGAGGTCTTTCCGATTGAAAGCTACGACGGCAAGACCGTGCTTGACTTTCACACTTACGAGATTGGCGAAGCGAAGCAAGATTGGTTGGAGTGCTTGCGCGAGGGATTGACGTTTGGTGCTCCATTGCACGTTACGTTTCTTCTCAAGGATGAGGCTGGTGGGAAGGAGGAGAAAGTGTTCATGGGCGAATTGCCTCTGATGACCCCTCAAGGGACTTTCGTAATTAACGGTGCTGAGCGTGTCGTCGTGAGTCAATTGCATCGTTCTCCCGGCATTGCCTTCGAAGCCACTCAGCATCCCAACGGGAAAACGCTGCACTCGTTCCGTATCATTCCTGATCGGGGGTCCTGGTACGAAGCCCAGTTTGATACGAGTGATCTGTTATACGTTTATCTGGATCGGAAGAAGCGGCGCCGGAAATTTTTGACCACCACATTCTTCCGTGCCTTGGGCTACGGTTCGGACTCTGAGATCCTCAAGTTATTTTATGATATCGAGGAGCTCACTGTAAAGCAGGCTGAATCCCTAGAGAACATCCAGAACAAAGTTCTGATTGAGGACGCCGTCGACCCCATGAAGGGGATCGTTGTCGCGAGAGCATTTGAACCGCTTTCGAAGGCGGTGGTGAAGCAGATTGCCGAGTTAGGGGTGCTCAAGATTCGAGTTGTCGACACAAGCGTGGACGAGGGCATCATCATCAAGTGCCTGAAGAAGGATCCTACTAAAAACGAGGAGGAAGCTCTCAAGGACATCTACAGGCGCCTGCGCCCTGGTGATCCGCCCACTGCTGCAAACGCAAAGGCGCTGATCAAACGACTCTTCTTTGATCCTAAGCGGTACGATTTGGGCAGAGTTGGTCGCTACAAAATTAACCAGAAGCTTGGTCTACGTGCCGAGGAGGATTCTCGGGTGCTGACGAAGGAAGACTTGGTAGCTGCCACGAAGTACCTGCTAAAACTGAAGAAGGGGGAAGGTTCCCTTGATGATATTGATCATTTGGGCAGCAGGCGCGTTCGTACCGTTGGAGAGTTATTGGCGAATCAGTGTCGAGTGGGCTTGGCTCGAACTGAACGATTGGTGAAAGAGCGGATGACTTTGTTCGATCAGGGTGTCGATACGATGACCCCACAAAAGCTGATCAACCCCAAAGCACTGTCCGCTGTCGTGCGTGATTTCTTCGGACGGAGTCAGCTTTCGCAGTTCATGGACCAGATTAATCCGCTTGCCGAATTGACTCACAAACGTCGGCTTTCGGCCCTCGGGCCTGGCGGTTTGTCACGTGATCGCGCTGGATTTGAGGTTCGTGACGTGCATCCCTCTCACTACGGACGCATCTGCCCGATCGAGACGCCGGAAGGCCCCAACATTGGTCTAATCGCGTCCTTAGCGACGTTCGCGAGAGTCAACGATTTCGGCTTCATCGAAACTCCATATCGGAGGGTCGAGAACGGCCGTGTCACGGGGCACTTGGATTACCTCACCGCCGACCGGGAGGAGGCGTTCATCGTAGCACAGGCCAATGCGGCGATTGATGACAAGGGACACTTTACGACCGAGCGGGTGACTTGTCGCTGCAAGGGTGATTTTATCGACGTTGAACCGACCCGGGTCGACTACATGGATGTATCGCCGAAACAGCTTGTTTCCGTGGCTGCGGGTCTTATTCCGTTCTTGGAACATGACGACGCCAACCGTGCTCTGATGGGCTCGAACATGCAGCGGCAAGCCGTGCCACTTCTGGTCACCGAAGCGCCCTTGGTTGCCACGGGACTAGAGGACCGTGTCGCCCGCGACAGTCGCGCTGTGATCGTGAGCGAAGAGGTCGGTAAGGTAGCCTCGGTCACGGGCAGTCAAATCATCATTACACGCGACGGCAAGCTTCCAGAAGGTAAGAAGCGAATCAAAAACGATCCTGCTGAGGGCGTATTTGTTTACCAAGTTCGCAAGTTCATGCGCTCCAATGCAGCTACCTGCATTAATCAGAAGATATTGGTGAGCCGCGCTGAGACAGTTAAGAAAGGTCAAGTCATCGCCGATGGTCCCTGCACCTCTGGGGGTGAGCTCGCTCTGGGCAGAAATGTACTGTGTGCCTTCATGCCTTGGAATGGTTATAACTTCGAGGACGCTATTCTGATTAGCGAGCGCATCGTCAAGGACGACGTATTCACTTCCATCCACATTGACGAGTTTGAGGTAGGCGCGCGCGACACAAAGTTGGGTCCCGAAGAAATTACACGAGACATACCGAATCTCGGCGAGGAAGCCCTTAAGAATCTGGGACCGGATGGTGTCATACGCATCGGCGCTGAGGTAAAACCGGGTGACATCCTGGTGGGGAAAATTACTCCTAAGAGCGAGACTGAGTTAGCCCCTGAGGAAAGGCTTTTGAGAGCCATCTTCGGTGAGAAGGCCGCCGATGTAAAAGATACTTCTCTGCGGGTGCCTAGCGGAACCTACGGCATCGTCATGGACGTCAAGGTCTCCTCAAAAAAGGAGAACGAACGACCAGCTGCCCGAGCTACGGTGCAAACAGGGGATTCAAAGAAGCATGCCAAGCAGCTTGAGGAGGAATACAAATCCAAGTCGGACGAGCTTAGAGAACAGTTAACCGAGGCGCTAAGTAATATCCTCCTAGGTGAGAAGATTCCTCTGGACGTCGTAAATAGCGAGACCGGTGAGATTATCATCCCTGCAAACCGGAAGATTACGAAGACACTGCTGAGAAAGCTAGCTTCGGTCTATGACCGAATCGAGATCGATCCCTCGCCAATACGCAACAAGATCAACGAGATCATTGGAACCTTTAAGAAAAAGTTCGACGATCTACAGATGCAGCATGATGAGGAGGTCGAGCGCGTTGAATCTGGGGATGATGTCGATACCGGCATTATTAAGTCAGTGAAGGTTTACATCGCATCCAAACGGAAGCTGTCGGTTGGGGACAAGATGGCCGGACGTCATGGTAACAAAGGTGTCGTGGCAAAAGTCGTTCCGGAAGAGGATATGCCCTTCCTTGCTAATGGTACTCCTGTTGACATCGTGCTTAATCCGCTAGGGGTGCCTTCACGCATGAACGTCGGACAAGTACTCGAGACCCATTTAGGATGGGCGGCCCGGCTGTTGGGCTTCCGGTTTGCCACCCCGGTCTTTGACGGTATCAAGGAGCGCGATATACGAAACTACCTTAAGCAGGCCGGTTTACCCGAGCATGGGAAAACGCTTCTCTTCGATGGGCGTACGGGGGATGTCTTCGATCAAGAGATTGTCGTGGGCTACATATACATGATGAAGCTCGGACACCTCGTGGCTGATAAGATTCACGCCCGCGCTGTTGGACCATATTCATTGGTCACCCAGCAGCCTCTAGGCGGTAAAGCGCAGTATGGAGGTCAGAGGTTCGGCGAGATGGAAGTCTGGGCCATGGAGGCCTATGGTGCCGCTTACACTCTGCAGGAACTGCTGACCGTCAAATCCGATGACGTCCAAGGTCGTACCCGCATCTACGAGAGCATCGTGAAAGGTGACAACTCCCTTGAGGCGGACGTGCCTGAGTCATTTAATGTTCTGGTAAAAGAAATGCAGTCGCTAGGGTTGGATGTGAAGGTCGGTTACTCTAATCCTTCTGATCAACCGTCACAATTACCCAACCTAGCCACTCTGGCCTAGTCCGCAAGCGACAGTCTACCAACTTCAAGAGAATCTATGATGACTTCTAAAGAGTCCGCCCGTGAGTTGCTCGGTTTAGATAAGGTCAATTTGGTTGATTTTGTTTCGATTTCCGTCGCCTCTCCTGAATCCATCCGGTCATGGTCAAAAGGGGAAGTTAAGAATCCGGAGACAATCAATTACCGCACATTCAAGCCGGAGAAGGGTGGGCTGTTTTGTGAGCGAATTTTCGGTCCGGTGAAGGATTGGGAATGCTCGTGCGGTAAGTATAAGCGGATTAAACATCGAGGTGTCGTCTGTGATCGATGCGGTGTCGAAGTGACCCTTTCCAGGGTTAGGAGGGAACGCATGGGCCATATCGAGCTCGCTGTTCCCGTCTCTCATATCTGGTTTTTTAAGTGCATGCCCTCCCGTATCGGGCTCATGCTCGATATGACTGCGCGAAATCTCGAGCGAGTCATCTACTATGAGGATTACATGGTGATCGATGCGGGGTCCACCCCTCTAAAGATCAATCAACTTTTAAGCGAACACGAGTACCGGGAGGCTCGTGAAACGTACGGGCCCGATTCCTTCGTCGCCAAGATGGGGGCTGAGGCCGTGAGGGAGGCACTGAGTAAAGTGACCCTTCAAGCCCAGGTTGAGCAGTTGCAGGTTTCGATGACCGAGACCAAGAGCAAACAGATTCGCAAGAAATTGGCAAAGCGAATTAAGCTCTTTCAGGGATTTATGATCTCGAAGAGTCGTCCGGAGTGGATGATACTGACGGTTTTGCCAGTCATTCCTCCAGATCTGCGTCCCTTGGTCCCGCTCGAAGGGGGGAGGTTTGCGACTTCCGACCTCAACGACCTGTATCGCCGAGTCATCAACCGCAATAATCGGCTCAAGAACCTTCTGCAGCTGAAGACCCCCGAAGTGATCATCCGCAACGAAAAGCGGATGTTACAGGAGGCAGTGGACGCACTCTTTGATAACGGTCGACACGGTCGAGCGGTCACTGGCGCGGGGAACAGGCCTCTAAAGTCGCTGAGTGACATGCTCAAGGGTAAAAGTGGTCGCTTCCGTCAAAATCTGCTCGGTAAGCGCGTTGACTACTCGGGTCGTTCGGTAATCGTCATCGGACCGGAGTTGAAGCTGTACCAATGCGGCTTGCCGAAGAAGATGGCGCTTGTCCTTTTTGAGCCTTTCATCATTCGACGTCTCAAGGAGCTTGGCTATGTGCATACGGTCCGTTCGGCCAAAAAAATGATTGAACGGCAATCCCCTGAGGTTTGGGACATCCTTGAGGAGGTTACGAAAGGACATCCTGTAATGCTCAACCGGGCACCAACACTTCACCGACTCTCCGTTCAGGCCTTTGAACCGGTGCTCATTGAGGGTGAGGCTATTCGGATCCATCCGTTGGTTTGTACGGCCTACAATGCTGATTTCGACGGTGATCAAATGGCGGTACATGTTCCCTTGTCTGTCGAAGCCCAGCTCGAGGCACGGCTGCTGATGATGGCAACTAACAATATTTTCAGTCCATCCAGCGGGAAACCGATCATGACACCCACGCAGGATATTACCTTGGGCTGCTACTATCTGACTGCAAACCCACGCATCGTAGGTACGACACCAGACCGGCGTGCGAAGCTGTTTGGGTCAAAGGACGAGGTGATCTTTGCGCACTTGGACGGGGCTGTACGCACGCATGATAAGATTCGGTTAGCGAACCCCGATTTGGGGAGAAAGACAACATTCGGCGACGCGGAGAAACACGTGATCGACACCACCGTTGGTCGGGTGATTTTCAGCGAGATCTGGCCTCTTGAACTGGGTTTTCCCAACAAAGTGGTAGGGAAATCAGCGCTGGGTGATCTCATCTGGCATTGTTACAAGGTAGCAGGTCATGAGAAGACCGTTGTTACCTTAGATAAACTGAAGGAAATCGGTTTCCAAGAGGCCACCAGGGCGGGCGTGTCGATCGGCATCGACGACATGATCATTCCTAAGGAAAAGAATCAGGAAATTGAAGGGGCGCAAAGGCAGATTGGTGAGGTTGAGAAGCAACATCGCAAGGGTGTGATCACCTCAGGTGAACGTTACAACAAGGTGGTCGATATCTGGACTCACTGCACGGATCAGATTGCCAACGTCATGCTTAAGACGTTGGAGGCAAATCAGGGGAAACAGGAATACAATCCCGTCTGGTTAATGGTAGACTCTGGAGCGCGAGGTAACCGGCAGCAGGTGCGACAATTGGCTGGGGTTCGCGGACTGATGGCTAAACCTTCAGGTGATATTATCGAAAAGCCGATTCTCTCAAACTTCCGAGAAGGTCTGACCGTTCTTGAGTATTTCATCTCCACCCACGGCGCCCGAAAAGGCCTTGCGGATACGGCCCTTAAGACTGCGGACTCGGGTTACATGACCCGAAAGTTGGTCGACGTAGCCCAGGATGTCATCATCCGGGAGCACGACTGCGGAACTACAAACGGCATCGTCGTTCAGGCGATCTACGAGGGCGAGGACGAAGTGGTTAAGCTGAGCGAACGAATCATCGGTCGCGTGGCTTGTGATGACTTGGTTGACCCTGTTGATCCGAAGAAGCGGTTCATCAACGCAAATGAAGAGATTGATGAAGTGCGTGCCAAGGCGATTGATAAATCCGGCATCGAAAAGGTAAGGATAAGATCCGTTCTCACCTGCGAGAGTAAGTATGGCATCTGTGTAATGTGTTACGGTCGAAATCTTGCAACGGGTGCGTTGGTGAAGTTGGGGGAGGCGGTTGGTATCATCGCGGCCCAATCAATCGGCGAGCCTGGCACTCAGCTCACGATGAGAACTTTCCACATTGGTGGAACGGCTTCGCAGGTATTCAAGCAGCCCCAGATCAAGTCCAAACACGATGCGATCATCCGTTATAACGATCTGCGCATTGTGGAACTCGAGGATGGCAGTCATATCGTGTTAAACAAGAACGGATCCGTGTCGCTATTGGCAGATGACGGCCGAGAGTTAGAGAGTCACACCGTAGTTATTGGCGCCGTGATTGCCGTGAAGAATGGTGGGCATGTAGCCAAGGGAGATACGTTCGTGCAGTGGGATCCTTACAATGTGCCGATCCTTTCCGAGAAAGCGGGAAGGATTCAGTTCCACGACATCATTGAAGGCGTGACCATGAAGCAGGAGGTCGATGAGACGACTGGACAAGAAGCGATGGTTATTATTGAGCACAAAGAGGACCTCCATCCGCAGATCATCATCCTGGATACGGATGGTCAGCCCTGCGCAAACTACCCGATCCCTGCTGGTGCCCACATCGTGGTCAACGAAGGCGACAAGATCGTGGCCGGTACTTTAATGGCAAAGACTCCGCGGAAAACGTCGAAGACAAAGGACATCACTGGCGGTTTGCCTCGCGTCGCTGAGCTTTTTGAAGCACGACGGCCGAAGGATGCCGCCGAGATCTCCAAGATTGATGGCATCGTTGACTTTGGGCCTAGCGTCCGAGGTAAGCGCTGCATTCTCATCAAGGATGTTAGCACGGCTGTGGAGGAAGAACATCTCATCCCCATTGGGAAGCACGTTATCGTGTTCAAGGGTGACTTTGTGAAGAAGGGGCAACAGCTCACCGAAGGGCCCGTAGTGCCCCACGAAATTCTCGAGGTTTGCGGCCCCCAGGAACTCCAGGAACATCTCGTAAATGAGGTCCAGGAAGTGTATCGGCTACAGGGCGTTACAATCAACGACAAGCATATCGAGATCATCGTGCGGCAGATGCTTAGGAAGGTCAGAATCACAGAACCAGGTGACACTATCTTCCTTTGGGGGGAGCAGATCGACAAGATCGCTTTCGAGAATGAGAATGAGCGAGTGGAGAAAATGGGTGGTAAGCCGGCGGAGGCTCAGCCCGTTCTCTTAGGCATCACGAAAGCCTCACTTGAGACTGAGAGTTTCCTCAGCGCTGCGTCGTTCCAGGACACGACTAGGGTCCTAACGGAGGCGGCTACTATGGGCAAGGTTGATTCATTGAGAGGGTTCAAAGAGAACGTCATCATGGGGCACATCATTCCCGCTGGGACGGGTTTCAACAATCACCGTAAGGTCACCTTACAGCCTCTTGTGGAGGAAGTGGAGCAGTTGCCCGTGGTTTCGGCCGAGGATCACGCTCCGTTGCTCGCTTGAGGAAATATATTCCGAATATTTACAAATACTAGTTGCAACGGGTGCGTTGTTTGCTAAGATTCGCGCTCCGTTTTACCGGTCACATATTCACTTGGTTCTGAGAAGTGTTAAGAAATTAAACTGCGATGCCGACAATTAACCAACTCGTGCGCAAAGGCCGCACCAAAATGCAGTATAAGTCTAAAGCGCCTGCCCTCCAGGGTTCTCCTTTCAGGCGGGGTGTTTGTCTGCAGGTCATGACGCGTACGCCAAAGAAACCAAACTCTGCCATGCGGAAGGTGGCGAAGGTGCGCTTAACAAACGGCTATGAGGTGATCGCTTACATCCCTGACGAAGGTCATAATCTTCAGGAGCACTCCATTGTTTTGGTGCGAGGTGGCCGTGTTAAGGATTTGCCTGGTGTGCGTTACCATATTGTCCGGGGCACTCTCGATGCAGCAGGTGTTGAGAAGCGTAGGGTCAGCCGCAGTAAGTATGGTGTTAAGCGTCCCAAGAAGGCGAAAGCGGCTGCTAAGTAATCGAACACGATAGGAATCCATTTATGTCCAGAAGACGTCAAGCGGTTAAGCGGCCCTTATTGCCGGATGCCAAGTATCAAAGCACGTTGGTGTCCCGATTTGTCAATGTGCTGATGATCGGTGGTAAAAAAAGTCTAGCTCAAAGGGTTGTATACGGTGCATTTGAGCGGTTGTCAGAAAAGAACCCCGCATCCAATCCTTTGGAAATTTTGCAGCGCGCCGTGGATAACGCTAAGCCTCGGCTTGAGGTGAAAGCGCGAAGAGTTGGTGGGGCTACCTACCAAGTTCCTATGGAGGTTACATCCGATCGTCAGATGTCGCTCGCCTTGCGTTGGATCGCAGACTTCGCGGATGCTAGGAAAGGCGTCAGAATGCAGGACGCTCTTGCAACGGAGATAATGGAGGCTTACCAGGGCCAGGGTAATGCGATTAGGAAACGGGACGAGGTTCACAAGATGGCGCAGGCTAATAAGGCTTTCGCACACTTCCGCTGGTAGAAATTCAGTTGTTGGTTAAGCCCCGGCAAGTCGCAAGTGCGGGGCCTTTTTTATCTCCAAATAATATAAAATGCACGTTGTTGTGGAATCTAAGACCCTCAATTCACCCCATCGTCAGTATGCAATGGAGCGCACCCGAAACATCGGGATTGCCGCACACATTGATGCCGGTAAAACAACGACGACGGAACGCATTCTATTTTACACGGGGCTGATCCACAAAATGGGTGATGTAGACGACGGTAACACTGTCACCGACTGGATGGAGCAGGAGCGTGAACGCGGGATTACAATTACCTCTGCTGCGACGACCTGTTACTGGACGCAGAAGGCCGATGATACCGAGAAGTTGTACACCAACATCGTGCACCGGGTAAATATCATCGATACGCCAGGGCACGTTGATTTTACTGCGGAAGTGGAACGTTCGATGCGCGTTCTGGACGGTGCAGTCGCGGTGTTCTGTGGCGTGGCAGGCGTGCAACCTCAGTCTGAAACTGTTTGGCGCCAGGCCACCAAATACAACGTCCCTCGAATCGCTTTCGTCAATAAGATGGATCGTACTGGTGCTGATTTCCAGAAGGCCGTCCGCGAAATGCGCCAAAAGCTAGGTGCATACGCGTTTCCGGTTATGCTTCCCATCGGTAAGGAAGATACTTTCCGGGGTGTAATCGATGTGGTGAACCAGAAGGCAATCGTCTATGATTTGACTGACGCAATCGGTCTTAAGTACAGCATAGAGCCCATCCCTGATGAACTCAAGGAGGAGGCCGCGATCGCTCTGAGTGAGCTCATTGATGCGGTCTCGAATAAGGACGACCTTATCGCTGAGATGGTGATTGAGAATAAGGCGATTACCCCTGTCATTCTAAAGCAGGCCATTCGTCGCTTAACCTGTAAAATCGAGATTATCCCCGTATTGTGCGGTTCCGCCTTTAAGAAGAAGGGGGTTCAGCCTTTGGTGGATGCGGTAGTAGATTACTTGCCGAGTCCACTGGACATTCCATGCGCGACGGGTCAGGTGCCCGATAGCGGTGAGGAGGTTAAAGTAGAGGCCGATGATCGGAGTAAATTCTGCTCTCTCGCATTTAAGCTTTGGACAGACCCGTTCGTCGGTAAGCTCGTCTTCTTCCGCGTCTACAGCGGCCAGCTCAAGAAGGGGGATACTATCTACAACCCTCGAACACGTCGGCGTGAGCGCGTGAGTCGCGTTATGATGATTCAAGCTGACAAGCGCATCGATGTTGAGACCGTTTATTCGGGGGATATCGCTGCTCTCGTAGGATTGAAGAACATTACGACAGGTGATACGCTTTGTGACGAGGAGTATGACGTCAGTCTTGAGCCTCCTACTTTCCCTGAGCCCGTCATCTCAATGGCGATTGAGCCAAAGACAAAAGCCGACCGTGAGAAAATGGGCGATGGACTCCAACGTCTAGCCGAGGAAGATCCTACTTTCCGCTGCTTTACAAATGAAGAGACTGGGCAGTTGATTATTGCGGGGATGGGCGAACTTCATCTCGAGATTATCCGCGACCGTTTGCTTAGAGAGTTTAAGGTTGAAGCAAACGCGGGTGCGCCCCAGATTGCCTATAGGGAAACCATCACGAAGGCAGCAGACGGCGAAGGCAAATTCATTCGGCAGAGCGGCGGTCGTGGACAGTATGGACACGCTTTGGTGACTATTGAACCTAATGTGCGCGGGGCGGGGGTCGTAATTGAGAACAAGATCGTTGGGGGCACCATTCCAAAGGAGTATATCCCGGCGGTAGTGGACGGAATTGAGGAAGCCATAAAAGGTGGTGTTCTCGCAGGCTACACAATGATCGACGTCAAGGTTGCCATCGTCGACGGTAGTTTCCACGAGGTTGACTCGAATGAACTAGCGTTCAAGATGGCTGGCATCTTCGCGTTGAAAGACGCTGTGAAGAAGGCTGGAGCTATACTGCTGGAGCCAATCATGAAGGTCGAGGTTACTACACCTGACGAATACCAAGGAGATCTACTTGGTGACCTAAACCGACGACGCGGTAAGATTATAAGCATTGAGGCGAAGACGGGAGCGACGAGTCTCAATGCTGAAGTCCCCCTCGCTGAGATGTTCGGCTATGCAACGGCAATCCGATCCCTCTCAAAGGGTCGTGCGGCTTACAGCATGGAACCATTCACCTTTGAAACGGTTCCTAATAGCATCTTGACCGCAATTATGGATAACGCAAAGGGACGGCCTGCAGCTCGTTCTTAATCAAGCTCACACACACCACTTTATTTAGTAGCTAGACTATGGCAGGACAACGAATTCGAATCAGGCTGAAAGCGTACGATCACCGAGTGATCGACCAGTCAGCGCACGACATTGTGGAAACTGTAAAGCGCACGGGTGCTCGTGTGGCGGGGCCTATTCCGCTTCCAACTCGCATTGAGCGTTACACTGTTGGCAGATCCCCTCATGCCGATAAGAAGTCTCATGAGACATTTGAGCAGCGCACGCATAAACGTTTGCTTGATATCATCGACCCGACCGCAAAAACCGTCGACGAATTGAAGAAACTTAATCTGCCGGCCGGCGTAGACATCACCATCAAGATATAACGAATATGATTGGATTGATTGGCAAAAAGCTTGGGCATAGTCGCGTTTACGACAAGAGCGGTAACCTTATCCCTGTCACTGTGGTTCTAGGTGGTCCTAACTACGTAATTCAGAAAAAGACGGTCGACACCGATGGCTACTCTGCTGTGCAGTTGGGATTCGAACAGCAAAAGGACCAGCGGGTGACGAAGCCGCTATTGGGCCATTTAAAGAAACACGGCAATCCCTGTGTCAAGGTGCTACGCGAGTTTCGTGATTACTCCATTGATACGAAGCCAGGGGCTACGGTTGGTGTAGATATATTTTCTCAAGGCGACTTTATCGATGCCATCGGGGTTACGAAAGGCCAAGGATTTGAAGGCGTCGTGAAACGACATCATTTTCGCGGCGGTGACATGACGCACGGTGCTAAAGGTTGGCACAGAAGAAGTGGTGCTATTGGCCAACGATTGTTCCCTGGAACGGTTATGCGTGGTCTAAAGATGCCTGGCCATATGGGACAGGTTAGACGAACTGTCCAGAATCTAGAGGTCGTTCAGGTTCGTCCGGCTGAGAACATTATCCTCATCAAGGGCTCTATTCCTGGAGCAGAAGGTGATTATGTCATCATCCGTGATGCTAAAAAGCTCCCACGTAAGGCCGCAGACACCAAGAAATAGTTCGAGCAATGAAATTATCACTTAAAAAGCAATCCGGAGTCGACGACGGTCAAATCGACCTGAGTTGCGCTCTCATCTCGGATGGCCGGGGTACCCAAGCGGTTCACGACGACGTCGTGGCCTTTCAGGCGGCTAGCCGATCAGGGACGGCCTGCACAAAAACAATGGGCGATGTTGCAGGTACGGGTAAGAAACCCTGGAGACAAAAAGGTACCGGACGAGCCCGAGCAGGTTCCTTTGCAAGTCCCCTTTGGCGTGGCGGCGGAGTTGTGTTCGGCCCAAAGCCCCGTGACTACAGCAAGAAGGTCAACAAGCAAACCAAAGCTCTCGCTTTGTTGAAGTCGTTTAGCGAGCGATGCAAGGCAGGCGATGTAGTTGTAGTTGAAGAACTCAACTACAGTAAACCTACTACTAAAGGGTTGCTCCAGACACTTCAAGCGCTTGGGGTAGACGGGACGGTCTTGGTTGTGGCCGATGCTAAGGGCGGCGAGAATCTTTACCGGTCTGCGCGTAACATACCGCATGTCGACTTATATGACCCGGTTTCAGTCAATGCCTACGCTCTGCTGCGGAACGATAAGATCGTGATCACAAAGGCGGCTTTGACTAAGCTCGAAACACGCTTTATGGAGGCAAAGTCAGAATGAACGCTTTTGAAATAATCAAGACGGTACGCATCACTGAAAAGGGGACTCAGCAAGCCTCGAAGTACAACCAGTACACTGTGGTAGCTGATCCACGAGCCAACAAGATTCAAATCCGCCGCGCGATCCAAGAGTTGTTCAAGGTTACCGTTATAAGCGTGAATACACTGAACGTGCGTGGTAAATCTCGTCGGCAAAGCACGAAACAAGCCGGTGTTAGCCCTGCGTGGAAGAAGTCAATTGTCACGCTGAAAAAGGAAGATAAAATTTCGCTCGTCTAGTTTATGCCTGTTAAAGCTTTTAGACCGTTAACTCCTTCGACTCGCTATATCACAGTAGCGTCCTTCGATGAGATCACGAAGAGCACCCCGGAGAAGAGTTTAGTCCAGATTCGAAAGAAAACGGGTGGGCGCAATTCATATGGTCGAGTCACCTCCCGGGGGATCGGGCGGGGTCACAAGCAGAAGTTGCGCTCGGTCGACTTCAAGCGTGCTCGACGTGGTGAGGCTGCCAACGTCATCGCGATCGAATACGATCCCAGGCGTTCGGCTCGCATCGCTCTTCTCGAATATAAGGATGGCGAGCGCACCTACATGATCGCCCCTAATGGGCTAACTGTGGGGACCATCGTCGTTGCCGGACCTCAGGCGGCCCCTGTGGTTGGTAACATGCTTCCGCTGCGCGTGGTACCGATCGGTTCTACACTTCACTGCATCGAGCTGACGCCAGGGAAAGGCGCGCAACTGGTCCGGAGTGCGGGTGGGGCTGCAACGCTTATGTCGCGCGACCAAGGTTATGCCCAGCTTCGCATGCCGTCAGGCGAAATCCGACGCGTAAATGAAGACTGCTACGCAACTATCGGCCAAGTTGGTAACACGGATCATGAGAACGTTATCCTGGGTAAGGCAGGGCGTGCGCGTCACAGGGGAATCCGTCCTTTGAGTCGTGGTGTTGCCAAGAACCCGGTCGACCATCCGATGGGTGGTGGTGCCGGTAAGACTTCTGGTGGTGGGCATCCCGTAACTCCTTGGGGTGTGATCACAAAGGGTTTCAAGACTCGTGCAAAACGAAAGTATTCTGATCGCTTTATTGTCGTAAGACGTAACGGCAGACCGATGAAGACCAAATAGTATACACATATGGGACGCTCAATTAAAAAAGGTCCGTTCGTTGACCACCATTTAATGGATAAGATCGTTAAGATGAACGTGGCTGGTCTGCGCAAGCCGATCAAGACGTGGTCACGAAGGTCGGTCATCACGCCGGAGTTCGTCGGTCACACTTTCCAGGTGCACAACGGCAAAATCTTCAATCCCGTCTTTGTCACCGAGAACATGGTCGGCCATCGTCTTGGCGAGTTTTCCCTAACGCGCACATTCAAGAAGCACGGAGCACACACGGCCAAGGCAGAAGCAAAGTAGAACTCCAATATGAAAGTTAAGGCATTAACCCGCTACGTTCGTATGTCTCCGCAGAAGGTGCGGGAAGTAGCACGACAGATCCATGGGCTCTCAGCCACACAAGCCGTTGCGATGCTCGCCATGGTTCCACGAAAATCGGCAAGGTTGGTTGAGAAGACACTGAAGTCTGCCATTGCTAACGCGGAGAACAACAACAACCTAAAAGCGGCTAACCTCTATGTAGTAGAGGCCGTTGCCGGAGCTGGTCCTACTCTGAAGCGCTTTACACCGAAAGCTCGTGGTTCAGCGGGACCGATACTAAAGCGTTCCTGTCACATCACCGTGGTACTCAGCGACAAATCCGACCAATAACATTATGGGCCAGAAATCAAATCCAACGGGTCTTCGGATGGCGCTTACACGGGATTGGCGCTCTAAGTGGTTTGCTGAGAAGAAGGACTTCGGTAAGCTTTTGACTGAGGACAGAAAGATTCGGGATATCCTTAAGCGGAAACTGGAGTCGGCTTCCGTGCCCAAAATCCAGATTGAACGCGCGGCGACTCGTTGCCGGATTACCATATTCACAGCACGCCCTGGGGTGGTGATTGGTCGAAAAGGTTCTGAAATCGACAAACTCAAAGAGGAGTTGAGCAAACTCACCGGTAAGGAGATCTACGTTGATATTCAGGAAATTAAGACTCCCGAACTTGATGCGCAACTCGTAGCCGAGAACGTCGCATTACAGCTCGAACGGCGTATATCTTTTCGCCGCGCGATGAAGAAGGCTGTTCAGACCGCGGTTGATTTCGGTGCGGAGGGAATTAAGATTCGTTGTGCCGGTCGTTTAGGCGGTGCAGAGCTCGCGCGGGTCGAATCTTACCATGAGGGTCGAGTTCCATTGCACACGCTTCGTGCCACCATCGATTACGGCTTTGCCGAAGCCAAGACGGTCTACGGTAAATTGGGAATTAAGTGCTGGATCTGTAAGGGCGAAATGAAACCGGAGAAGAACGTGGTGAACAACGGTACTGTTGTGGTTGGTTCTAAATAGGGACCTTCCCGTTGTTTTTGGTATAATGACCTCTGTAAGTAGGAGATTGATTTTATGGCAATGATGCCCGCACGGGTTAAGTACAGGAAGATGCAACGAGGCAATCGCAGTGGGATTGCTTCTCGCGGTGCGAACGTCGCATTCGGCGAATACGGCCTACAGGCCCTTGAGCGCTGCTGGCTCGACACGAAGCAGATTGAGGCCGCCCGTGTTGCTATTACTCGTTACATGAAACGTCGGGGAAAAGTGTGGATTCGGATATTTCCGGACAAATCCTTCACTAAGAAACCGCTCGAAGTTCGAATGGGTACCGGCAAGGGCGGTGTGGAGAGCTGGGTCGCAGTCATCCGGCCTGCGAATGTTCTGTTCGAGGTCGACGGTGTGCCTGAAGCTGTGGCACGCGAGTCGATGCGCCTCGCTGCCACGAAGTTACCGATCAAGACAAAATTTATCTCCAGACATAAGTTAGGCTAAGCGGATATGAAGAAGATTAAAGGCAGCGAAATTCGAGACTTAACCGACGTAGAGCTACTAACCAAAAGTAGAGACCTTCGTCAGGAACTGTTTAACTTGAAACTGCAACAAGCTAGTGGGCAACTCGAGAAGTCTGCCTCATTACGCACCATACGACGCAACGTGGCACGCGTTGAGAGCCAGATCAGCGCCATCCGCAACACCAAAGCCTGAAAGCCTGCTATATGTCTTCTACAGAAACCAAGCGTACACATCGTAAGGAACGCGTCGGTGAAGTTATCTCCGACAAAATGACCAAGACAATCATCGTGCGAGTTGAGCGACGCTTTCAGCATCCGCAGTTCAAGAAGGTCGTCACCAGCTATTCCAAATTCTATGCACACGACGATAAGGAGGAGGCTAACGTCGGTGACCGTGTGAGGATTGAGGAGACAAGACCACTCTCTAAGACCAAGTCTTGGCGTTTAGTAGAAGTCGTCGAGAAGGCCGCAGCCGTCGGTGTTGTCAACGTTTAAACAATAAGGGTTACTATGCTCCAGATTAGATCGATTTTAGACGTTGCAGACAACACGGGTGCGAAGCGTGCTGCCGCCATTGGAGTGTTGGGTAAGAACCAACAATATGCCCGCATTGGCGATGTTATCAAAGCCCACATTAAAGAGGCTGCTCCCGATGGCACTGTTAAGAAGGGTGATGTGGTTAACGCTGTCGTCGTGAGGACGAGGCAAGCTATTCGTCGCGCTGATGGATCGTATCTCCGCTTCGACAGCAACGCTATCGTTATCATCGACAAGGAGAACAACCCCAGAGGTACCCGTATCTTTGGTCCCGTAGCGCGTGAGCTGCGCGATCTGAAGTTCATGAAGATTATCTCTCTTGCACCTGAAGTCATTTAATATTATGGGCAAAGCACAACATGTGAACAAAGGGGACGACATCGTCGTCATTAGCGGAGCGGAACGTGGCAAGCGGGGCAAAATCATTAGTGTCTCAGGTGATAGTGGGCGTCTGCTGGTTGAGGGGCTTAACTTGATTAAGCGCCATGTCAAGAAGAGCGCACAGCAGCCAGAAGGAGCTATCGTGGAACGGGAGGGTAGCATTCACGCCTCAAATGTGGTCAAGGCGGACATTTATGACGCGCGAGCGGCGAAACGGGCGGGCGCAGCAACTCAGCCATAAAAAGCAAAATGAAATCTAGACTTTACCAGAAGTACGTCGATACAGTCCGACCTGCGCTGATTGCGAACGGACGGTTTGCAAACATCCACCAGGTTCCGCGCATCGAGAAGATTGTTGTGAATATGGGTGTCAGTGCGTCTCTTGAAAAGGGTGCTATAGAAGACGCCCTGAAGGACCTGACGATGATTACTGGTCGGAAGCCAGTGATTAACAAATCGAGGAAGAGTGTAGCAAACTTTAAGCTCCGTAAGGGCCAGAATATCGGGTGCCGTGTCACACTCCGACGTGACGCGATGTACGAGTTTTTCGATCGCTTAGTTGCTACGGCTCTCCCTCGAATTCGTGATTTTCGCGGGCTCAGCAAGCGTTCTTTCGATGGTCGGGGCAACTACAGCCTCGGCGTGTCAGATCAGACGATCTTTCCCGAGATTGATCTGGATAAGATCAAACGGACGCAGGGCATGGATGTTATTATTGTAACGACAGCCGGCAAGGATGTTGACGCGCTCGAATTATTGAAACTGATGGGTATGCCCTTTGCTGAAGGACGTTGAACTATGGCTAAAAAATCTTGGATAGAGAGAGAGAAACGGAAGAGGGAAACGATCAAAAAGTTTGCCGCAGTCCGTGCCGAGCTGAAAGCGAAAAGAGACTACGTTGGGCTTACTAAACTGCCTAAGAACGCGAGTCCGGTCCGGATTACCAACCGGTGTGGCATCAGCGGTCGTCGTCATGGCTTTATTCGAAAGTATGGTTGTTCACGATTGACATTTCGGGAGATGGCCTTGGCAGGTTTGATTCCAGGAGTAACGAAAGCGAGTTGGTAAGAGTATGACCGATCCAATTGCAGATATGTTGACGCGGATTCGAAATGGTGGGCTAGCTCAGCTCCCCACGGTTTCGATACGGCATTCGAAGCTGAAGGAAAGCATCGCCGCCATACTAAAGCGTGAAGGCTATATCACAGACTATTCGGTCGAGGTGAAGTCTGGTAAGACACTTCAGCTGCGGTTGAAGTATGAAGGGCGAAAAAGCGTCATCACTGGATTGGCGCGTGTGAGTAGGCCAGGTATACGTCGGTATGTGGGGGCCAACGAGATACCCTCAGTGCTAGGTGGCATGGGGGTTAGCATTGTGTCTACTCCTAGAGGGGTGGTAACCGGGTCTGAAGCCCGGAAGAACAATGTGGGTGGAGAGTTGATCTGCAACGTTTGGTAGAAAATCTAAGTTATGTCTCGAATTGGAAAAACACCCATTGAGGTGCCGGCAAAGATAAAAGTTGAACTACAGCCCGGTCGCATTTCTGCTGAAGGTCCAAAGGGTAAACTTTCCTTTCAACTGCCCCGACACACGAGCGTCTCGATGGATGCTGGTGTGATCAGAGTCAGCCGAGACGGTGACTCGGCTGAGGCGAAGGCGATGCATGGGCTGTGCCGCTCTATTGTCAACAACCTTATCAAGGGCGTTGGCGACGGTTTTAGCAAACGCTTAGAGATCAATGGCGTTGGTTTTAAGGCCTCGGTTCAGGGTAAGGTTGTGAACATGGTCCTTGGGTACTCGCATCCGATCAACTATCCGATTCCGGAGCAGATCAAGGTAACGGTGGAGGACTCAACTAAAATTCTGATTGAGGGACCTGACAAACAGGTGGTGGGGCAGGTCGCATCCGAACTTCGAAGTTTCTATCCTCCAGAGCCCTACAAGGGTAAGGGCGTCAAGTATTCGGACGAGAAGATTATCCGCAAGGAAGGCAAGACAGTTCAGTAGTCCATATTGGGACTGGGTTGTACGGGAATTTTTACTTCGCTTAAGATGAGAACACAGACCAAGCAGCGTTTGAAGCAACTCCGGCGGTGGCGTATACGAAAGAAGGTTTCGGGCACGTCGACACGACCCCGAATGGCCGTGCACTTCAGTGGGCAGCACATTTACGTTCAATTTATTGACGACACGAAAGGTGTCACGCTCGTCGCGGCGAGTACTCGACGCGCTAAGGGTGAGAGTAGCTTGCCGAAGCTTGGCGCAAACATCGCTGGCGCTACGGCGCTTGGTGCAGAGGCGGCCCGTGCGGCGAGGTCGAAGGACATCGAGAGCGTCGTCTTTGACCGCAGCGGAGCCCGTTATCACGGCAAGCTGAAAGCGCTAGCAGATGCTGCGCGTTCCGGTGGACTGAAGTTTTGAACCTTAGCAGGAGAAGATTGTGGCAGAATATACCAAAAACAGCGGAGACGATCGCAATAGGGGCGGCAGGGGTCCTAGACGGGGACGGCCTGGCGGCGATAATAGCGACAACCAGGGTGACGGTAAAAGCGGTAACGAATTAACTGAAAAGGTAGTCTTCATCAACCGTTCCGCGAAGGTTGTGAAGGGTGGCCGCCGTTTTAGTTTCAGCGCGCTAGTAGTGGCGGGAGACAAGCAGGGGCGTGTGGGGATTGGACTCGGCAAGGCTGGTGAGGTGGCGGATGCCATCCGGAAGGGTGGAGAAGATGCCAAACATCATATGCGGAAGGTGTCTCTGAGGGAGTCAACTATCCCGCATGCGGTCCTGAGTTGCTTTGGGGGGGCTAAAGTTTTGCTCAAACCCGCTTCGCCTGGAACGGGGATTATTGCTGGTAAGACGGTGCGTGCCGTCGTTGAGTCGGTGGGCGTGAAGGACATCTTGAGCAAATCACTCGGTTCTAAAAATGCAGCGAATGTAGCCAAGGCAACGCTAGCAGCTCTCTTACAGCTTCGAATTCGTGAGGAGATCTACCGTAGCCGCGGTATTGCTATTAGGACCCGGGAAGTTCAGCCCACAGTTAGCTAAATTCAGTTACTTATGCGTCTACACAATTTAACCCCGAGACCGGGGAGCAAACATCGTAAGAAGCGACTAGGGCAGGGTGAGTCTAGCGGGCATGGGAAGACTAGTGGCCGCGGTGGAAAGGGCCAGAGTGCGCGGTCCGGTAGTTCGATTCGTCCGGGCTTTGAAGGCGGCCAGATGCCGCTGATCCGACGAATACCTAAGCGGGGTTTCAATAATATCCGGCACGCGACGGTTTACGTCCCAGTCAACGTTGGCTCTTTGAATACTTTTGAAGAGGGTGCCACCGTCGACGAGGCGGCTCTGCGCCAGTTGGGCTTGGCTCAAGGCCAGGGTGATGGAGTCAAGATCTTAGCGGGCGGTGAGCTCACCAAGAAGCTTACCGTCAAGGCGTCGGCGTTTAGTGTTACGGCTGTCGCGAAGATAACGGCCCTGGGCGGCTGTGCGGAGGTTGTGACTGGGAGTAAGAAATCCTAAGTTCGTAACGGCCGCTCTCGATTGAATTATCATGCTCTCCGCAATAGCCAGCACGTTTGCCAACTGTTTCAAGATCCCGGAACTGAAGTCGAGAATTACGTTTACCCTGCTCGTTTTGGTGATTTGCAGGCTAATAGCGTTGATTCCGATTCCCGGTCTGGATGCGCCAGCCCTACGCGCATTTCTGGACGACCACAAGAAAGGTTCCGACGGCCTTCTCGGGATGTACAGCTTATTTACTGGGGGTGCTCTGGAGAATTGCGCCGTTGGGAGTTTGGGCATTATGCCCTACATAAGCGCTACGATCATAATCCAGCTCTTGACTGCAGTTGTTCCAACCCTGTCAAAACTGGCTAGGGAGGAAGGTGGTCGGGTTAAGATAGTCCAGTATGGGCGGTACCTGACCCTGTTACTCTGCCTAGGGCAAGGTTTTGTTATGGCATTAGGTTGGGAACACCCTGAGAAGATTTTTAACGGCTTCTCAGGCAGGCTTGTATTGAGCGACAGCCTTTGGTGGTACCGTTTTAACACTCTTGTGATACTGACAACCGGCACGATGGTCCTGATGTGGTTGGGGGAGCAAATCACTGAGCGTGGGATTGGCAACGGTGTTTCATTAGTTATCACAATTGGAATCCTTGCCCGTCTCCCGCAGGCCACGACCAGTCTTTATTTGAGTTTCTTTCCGCCGACTGGGGATGAGGGGAAGCGTTTGAACCTGTTCCATGCCATAGCACTTGTGCTCGTGTTGGCTTCTGTGATCGCCGCTGTAATTGCTGTTACTCAAGCCCAGCGTAAAGTACCGGTCCAGCACGCACAACGCGCAGTTGGTCGCAAGGTTTATTCTGGTGGGACCTCTTTTATGCCCCTGCGTGTCAATTACGCTGGTGTGATGCCGATCATCTTTGCGCAGGCAATCTTGATGTTCCCTGAGAAGATATTTACAACGTTAGGCTCGGCGCTCGACGTAAAGTTCTTTTCCGAGATTGGCAACATGCTCCACTCTGGCTCTTTACTTTACCTGTTCCTGTTTGCCCTTATGATTCTGTTTTTCAGTTATTTTTGGGTCGCCACCCAATTCAACGAATTGCAGATTGCCGACGATCTAAAGAAATCCGGAGGCTACATCCCAGGTGTGCGTCCTGGACAGGAGACGAGTCGGTTTCTACACCGCACTATGAGTCGTATTACTCTTGCGGGTGCGATTTTCTTAACGATCATGGCTATTATCCCCGATTTGATGAATCGCTCTATGGGACTGGATCAATCGGTTAGTACGTTCTTTGGCGGTACAAGCATGCTGATTACGGTCGGTGTCCTCTTAGACACAATGCGTCAAATGGAGACGCATCTTTTGATGAGGCATTACGACGGGTTCCTTAAGAAGGGCAAAATTCGTGGCCGACTCTGAGTGCCCTTGATGATCAAAGTAAAGAATCCAACAGAAATTGGTTACATGAGAGCAGCCTGTCGTGTTGCTGCCTTGGTTCTCAATGATGTCGGCAGGTATATAACCCCCGGGGTTACGACATCGGAAATCGATTCTTACGCTGGCGAGGTTATTGCTCGTCATGGTGCAAAGAGTGCTTTCTTGGGTTATCGCCAATATCCTTGTCACACTTGCATTTCGGTGAATGAAGAAGTGGTCCACGGGATCGGTGGCAAACGTCGAGTACTCTTTGGCGACATCGTTAGTTTAGATGTTGGTGTGAACTTGGAAGGTTGGATCGGTGATAATGCTCGAACGATAGCGGTAGGTGGTTGTAGTGTTGAGGCTCAGCATTTGATGGATGTGACTGAGCGTTCTTTGGAAGAGGGTGTCCGTGCGGCGCGAGTGGGAAACCGTGTCGTTGATATTTCACGAGCTATACAGAAGTGTGTCGAAGCTGGTGGATATACGGTAGTTCGGGAGTTCGTTGGGCACGGGGTAGGGCGCAGTATGCACGAGGAACCGCAAATACCGAACTACGTGGACGGGAAGAGTTCGCCTCGTTTACGGGCTGGGATGACTTTGGCTATCGAGCCTATGGTCAACGCAGGCAAAGCTGCCGTCGAGATTCTCGGCGACGGTTGGACCGTAGTAACGCGCGATCGTAGTTTATCTGCGCACTTTGAACATACGGTCCTTGTCAGTGACTCAGGACCTGAGATATTGACATGTCTCCCGAAGATCGGATAACCGCGACCGGAACGATACTAACCGCGCCGGTCGATGAGGTGTGTGTTGTTCGTATGGCTAATGGGCATTGCGTTATATCGCATCCTGCCCGGCAGCGTTCTTTTGACTTTACAGCTCTGTGCGTGGGTGACAGTGTCACAATAGAAATGACACCCTACGACATGTCACAGGGTAGAATCATTTCGAAGGTAAACATTTTATGAAAGTTAGAGCATCTGTTAAGAAGCTTTGTGAGCACTGCAAAGTTATCAAGCGTAAGGGTATCATTCGTGTCATCTGCACGAATGCCCGCCACAAGCAGCGCCAAGGCTAGAGTCAACCTGTAAGCGATTATGCCACGAATTATTGGAGTCGATATACCCGGTGAGAAGCGGATAGACATTGCCCTCCGCTATATTTACGGAATTGGTCCTGTGAATGCCAAAGCGGTGTTGGCTAACGCCCACATCGAGCCCAGTCTGCGGGCGAAGGACCTCACTGAACAACAACTTTCACAGATCGTACATGCCATTCAAGACGGCAAGTACGTGATCGAAGGAGACCTGCGCCGAGAGATTGGACTGAACCTTAAGCGTTTACAGGGTATTAAATGCTATCGAGGGGTTCGTCACCTCCGAAGCTTGCCAGTGCGCGGTCAGCGGACCCAGACAAACTCTCGAACACGCAAAGGTCCAAGGAAGACCGTCGGCGTACAACGCAATCCGAATGCCAAAACTGGGATTCATTGATCGGTAGTTAAGCTCCGGCATTCATCATCGAACACTATGTCAGACGAAATTAAGGCCAAAAAGGCTCCTGTGGCCAAGGACGCAAAAGTAGAGGCCGCAGCTGCGGTCGTGAAACCAGCTGTTGAATCGAAAAGCAACAAGGCTGTAAAGAAACCGGAGGGAGAAACCCCCAAAGCGGTTGAAACCCCAATACTTGCCGCTCCAGCGGCAGCACCGACTGCGGCAGAACTTCTTGCGGACGAGAATGCGACCAAAAAAATTGTTAAGGCCAAGGGCGCCAAGAACATTATCAGCGGTATTGCGAACATTCTCGCCACCTTCAACAACACGCATGTCACTATTAGTGATATGCAGGGGAACCTCATCGGATGGTCGAGCGCTGGTCGGGTGGGATTTAAAGGCTCGCGGAAGAGCACCGCATTCGCCGCCCAACAGGTCGCTCAGGATGCAGCTCGCCAAGCAATGGCCCACGGCCTTAAGGAAGTTGAAGTAAAGGTGAAGGGGCCTGGATCTGGTCGTGAATCAGCGATTCGAGCACTTCAGGCTATTGGACTTGAGATTAGTGTGATCAAGGATATGACGCCCGTTCCACACAACGGCTGCCGTCCCCGCAAGAAGCGGCGCGTATAAGGTTGGAAGCAACCGCACCGAGGACTAAGCTAAAAAGGAGATTTTTATGGCACGTTATACCGGACCACGCACACGCATTAGCCGACGATTCGGCATTCCCATTTTTGGACCCAGCAAGTACTTGGAACGTAAGAACTACGGCCCTGGCGTTCACGGTCCTAAGAGCCGTCGAAAGAATACTGACTACGCCTTAGGTCTAATCGAGAAGCAAAAACTTCGCTACTATTACGGCCTCATGGAGCGGCAGTTTCGCTCAGTCTATGAGCGCGCTTTGCAGAAGCGTGGTGTGACGGGTGAGACCCTACTGCAGATCTTAGAGACGCGGTTGGACAACATCGTTTACAGTCTCGGGTTTGCTGCGACGCGGCCGGCGGCTCGTCAGATGGTAACCCATGGGCACGTCAAGGTAAACGGTAGAAAAGTTTCGATCCCTTCTTTTGCTCTAAAGGTAAACGATGTCATTGAGGTCCGCGGATCCAATGTCTCGCGGCAGTTGGCGGGCAAGAACATGGAGATGAGCACGAGCCGAGTTGTTCCTGATTGGCTCGCGCTCAACAAGGAAGCACTGCGCGGGACTCTGGTTCGTATACCGAGCCGAGATGAGATCCAACCCATTGCAAATGAGCAGGCGGTTGTGGAGTTCTACTCACGATAATCATTCACCCGCAGAAACCATAGGTAGCAGAAAGTAACAATTATAAGGGTTCAGATTGTTGTGAGCGGGGCGAGAGTCTGGATCAGATTAAAATTGTTGAGATCTTCATTATGCCAGTAAGACTTGGACGGTTTGAAATGCCAAAGCGGCTCACGAAAGATGAGCAAGCTTCAACTGACACTTTTGCGCGGTTCGTAGCGGAACCCTTCGAGACGGGCTATGGACACACAATTGGTAATAGTATCCGTCGCGTTTTGCTTTCCTCCTTAGAGGGGGCCGCTATCACGTCGATTCGAATCGACGGCGCGATGCACGAGTTCACCACGGTCGACGGAGTTGTGGAAGATGTGACCGAGATCATTCTTAACTTGAAGAAGGTCCTCTTCAAGATGCACACGCGTGAGACTCAAACCCTGCTGCTTTCGGTTCAGAAGGATGGAGCCGTGGTTGCTGGCGATATTAAGCTCAATCAGAACGTGGAGGTTGTAAATCCGGAGCAGATCATTTGCACCCTCGACAAGAAGAAGAAGTTCGAGATGGAGTTGGAGGTGAAGATTGGTCGCGGGTTCTGTCCTGGGGATGAGAACAAGAAGGTGGATCAGGCGATTGGTGTTATTCCGATTGACTCCCTTTTCTCACCTGTCACTCGGGTTCGATATTCGGTAGAGAGCGCGCGCGTTGGCCAGCGGACGGACTACGATCGGTTGATCATCGAGATCAAGACTGACGGACGAATTACACCTGACGATGCGTTGGTTCAATCGTGTGCGATTCTGCAGCACCACTTGGATGTGTTCGTCGGATACGACAAGAATGCCGTGGAGTTCGAGGAGGTTCATGACAAGCAAGACGATGAGAAGGGCAAGCTCAAGAAGCTCTTGAACATGAGCGTCAACGAGATTGAGCTCAGCGTGCGTGCTGCGAACTGCCTCAACAACGCCAACATCACGACGGTTGGACAGTTGGCTATGAAGAGCGAGGCTGAGATGCTTAAGTATCGCAACTTCGGTAAAAAGTCCTTGAACGAGATCAAGGAGAAGCTGACTGCCTTAGGTTTGTCGCTCGGGATGACGTTTGACAACGCTTTGCTCGAGCCTTTGAAGGAAGAGCCAAAGGAGGTTTAAGCCTTGGCCTGTAGAGATTGTAAATAGAGGTTACTATGAGACATTTAAAGAGAACCGCCAAGCTCGGGCGTACAGGGAGTCACCGGAACGCCATGTTAGCGAATTTGGCGTGCAGTTTGATCAAGCACAAGCGCATCACTACCACCTTGGCCAAAGCCAAAGCGTTGCGACCCGTTGCTGAAAAGCTTGTTACGTTAGGTAAGCAAGGAACCTTACACGCCCGACGACTTGCGGCATCTCGGCTACCTGAAGCCGACGCTGTTGGAATTCTTTTTGGCGAGATTGCTGCAGCGCACAAAGATCGCAAGGGTGGCTACACGCGTATCATCCGCATGATGCATGAACGTCGCGGCGACGCCGGTGAAATGGCCATCGTGGAGTGGGTTGACGGAACCCCCGAAGCAGCCCCTGCAACTGGCGTGGTTGATCCAACCCCCACCTCACCCGCGCAGGGCTAAGAGTGTAGCCGTAGTGTTTTATCAACCCGCCGCAGCAACTGCTGAGGCGGGTTTTTGATTTTGTGGAACCAACTACACCATGCCGGCGCACAGCGTCACCCTCCCCGCCGCTGCTGGTTTGCGATTCCTTCTAGAAAGGACGATGGCTCGGTCTGAATCTCGACAAGCTACTGGCAATAAGGCCATTGCGAATCACTCACGAGATCCATAAAGGATATTACTTGATCTGCGTCATAGTTCTCTGGTCTAGGCCTTCGCGAAACTTCAGGCAGTTCCATCGTCCTTTGTAGGCTCAATTGCCTTGGCTCCTTTGAGACGGGCTGCCATAATCAGCACTCTACCACTTTTGGCACAGCTGCTGGAAATTATGGATACATCTTCGTCAAAGAACTTGGTATGGTGGCGACAACTCAACCGCTATCATTGGTTCGTACTGATTGTCGCTGCCTTAGGCTGGCTCTTCGATTGCCTGGATCAGCAATTATTTTTGCTGGCACGAGTTCCAGCTATGAAGACCCTTCTGCAACCTGGGCAGAATGTCGCAGAGTATAGTGGCTATGCGACTTCCATTTTTTTGCTTGGGTGGGCTTCAGGCGGCCTAGCCTTTGGGGTACTTGGTGACCGAATTGGGCGAGCCAAGACCATGATGGCTACTATTCTGATTTACTCGCTGTGCACGGGCCTGAGTGCGTTGTCCACCGGCTTTTGGGACTTTGCCGTGTACCGGTTTATTACTGGATTGGGGGTTGGGGGTGAATTTGCCGTGGGTGTTGCGCTGGTGGCCGAGGTGATGCCTGATTCGGCACGGACACAGGCCCTTAGCCTACTGCAGGCACTATCGGCAGTTGGAAACGTGAGCGCTGCCCTCATTAGTATAGGATTTGGCGACTTGGAGAGCTCAGGAGCGATCAAGGCTGGGAGCGCTTGGCGCTGGATGTTTGTGATCGGAGCCATTCCTGCATTGCTTGCGCTCGTTATACGCTCGCGCTTGAAGGAACCCGATCGCTGGGCTCAAGCGAAGACACAAGCGGGCGGCGGGAAACAGTTTGGCAGTTACGCCGAATTATTCGGTAATCCCGGATGGCAAGCGCCGGCGATCGGCAGCGGCATTTGCATTGTAACGATTTTAGTTCTGGCGTTCCTAGCACCTAGCGATTGGCCGAAGTTGCAGATTGGACTTGGGTTGGCAGGTTTGGCTGGAATCTTTGCATACCGGACGGTGATGGGTGGTGGTAAGGTTGAGACACCATGGCGACGCAACGCAGTGGTCGGCCTACTGTTGGCGTGTGCCGGTGTTATTGGATTGTGGGGAATAGCCTTTTTTAGTTTTGACCTGGTCCGTTTGGTGTTTCAGAAGTCATTTTTGGCCCAGGGATATACTCCGGCCGAGGTGGCTGGTAAGCTGACAATTTGGGCTGGCGTCACATCGATCATGCAGAACGTCGGAGGCTTTCTTGGCATTTATGCTTTTGGCATTGTGTGCCAACGAATCGGACGGCGGCCCACGTTTGGCATAGCATTTGTGCTTGCGCTTCTGAGCACGGCATCCGTTTTTGCGTTCTTGAAGCCTGGACCGGTTACTGGCCGATTAGATTTATGGGCGCAAGTGGTCTGTTTTCACCAGATATTCTGGCTGATTCCTCTGATGGGTTTCTGTCAACTTGCCTTGTTCGGAGGGTATGCGATTTATTTCCCGGAGTTATTCCCTACACATCTGAGGAGTACGGGTACGTCCTTTTGCTACAACGTGGGGCGATTTGTTGCTGCTTCTGGCCCGACGGTTTTGGGGTTACTGACGAGTCGTGTTTTTACTGAGCAGAACGGGTATCAGGAGGGGATGCGTTACGCCGGCATATGCATGTGTGCCGTTTTCCTACTTGGTTTGATCGTATTACCCTTTGCACCTGAGACGAAGGGTAAGCCTTTGCCGGAGGGCGATCGGAGCTTTAGCCATTAGGCTGCATGGAAACCGGGTAAACCGGGTATTGGTCGTCCTACATTGGCTTCGTCGACGTCCTTGATGTCTTTCTCATCCAGGCCTTTGCGAATCTTCACGCGGTTCCATCGTGCTCCTTAGGCTCAGGCGCTTAACAGACCTGTCTCACTACTTTGCGCGGGGTGCTCTAAGATCGTAGCAAACCAGTGCCTCTTCGGAACGAAGGAAAAGGTGACCTTCGGAGAGAATGGGTGCCGTCCAGCAGGGGTAATTGAGCATCGGTGGCTTAAAGCGGCATACCTCTGTTGGGGTTTCGATGTTCGGTTTGTATATTCCGAGAAGCCCGGTCTCTCCCAGGACGATCAGTTTTTTGTCGGCGAAGATAATGGAACCGCGGCCGTACTTAGCGACTGGTTCTGAGGAGTGTTTCTGCCAGCTCTGATCTTGGCTCCAGAGAAGCTTCGCGGACCGGAGGTCGAAACATATTAGGCGGGCATCGGGTTCATTTCGACCGCTGAAAGCGTAGATCACCCCATTGAGCACTATGGGGGTCATCCAGTGTGTTTCGATTTGGGGGCTTCTCCATCGCTCGACGAAGCGTCGGTCCTTTGGGTCTACATCGAGCATGACCGAGCCACTGCGATAGTAGGCACTGGAGATAAAGATCCCATTTTCGAGGACGATGGGATTGGAGGCGTTGACCGATTCGTTAACGCGAGCCCTGAACCAAAAGCTATCGTCGACGAGGCCGTTTGATGGATCGATGGCTACCAAGCCTTGTCGCATCAGGCAAAGGATCCTTTCCTTACCGTGGATGATCGCCGGGACAGGGCTGGCGTAGCTGGCTTGTTTTTCATGAAGTTTCCATTCGACCTTGAGCTCGCCTGGCCACCCGTGCATGGGTTTAGCCTGCCAGTTGGAGAGTCCGACCGATTCCCAGATCGTTTTGCCTGTTTGAGGTGAGACGGCGACGACGCCAGAATTGGGTTGCCCACCGATCATGACCACGAGTTTATTCGAGTGAATGATGGGGGAGGATCCGACTCCAAAGAACGCCTGCGGTATGGTCCATTCTTTGTTGGTATCCCGGTCCCATACTTTCTTTCCGGAGGCCACGTCCAGGCAGAGCAATTTGCCTTCGGCGCCGAAGGTGAAGCAATGGTCTTCGGTAACGAGAGGTGTTGCCCGAGGTCCGTTGTTGTAACCGAACGGATCTACGAAGTCGCTTTGGTAGGCGTAGGACCAGATCTTGGTACCAGTGGAGGCATCTAGGCAGTCGACGATTTCTTTGTCGGCTTTGCGGTGGTGCACGAACAGTCGGTGGCCTCGGACGGAGGGTGCGCTGTAGCCGGTTCCTATGGGAACGCTCCAGGATAATTTTGGACCGGAAGCATCCCAACGCTCGACGAGGTTGGTTTCGGACGAGGTTGAGTCGCCTCGTTCGCCGAGGAATTTGGACCAATTATCGGCGCACAGTTCCGAACCTGTGCAGGCACCAAGAACTAGGGCAACGGATAGGGAGACCGCTCCAGACGACAGTTGAGGTCGATCTCTCGTGTTCATTGTCCTTAGCCTTTGGACCGTGTTGGGGCTGAGGGGGACCGTTAGTTCTTTTTGGATTTCTTTGGGGCTGGCGTATTGGGAAGCCCGGTGAGGACTGGGGGGGCGAAACCTTTTCCTCGAGTGGAGGTTTTGATGCGGCAGAGGTATTTGTTGGCTGTGATGTAGAGAGTGGAGCCATCGTCACCCCAGGCGCAGTTAGCGGTGGGCTCTCCGGTATTTATGGTCCCGAGATGTTTGCCTTCGGGTGAGATGACGAGGACACCACCAGGTCCTGTCGCGAACAGATTGCCTTTGGAATCGACTTTGAGGCCATCCGTTATGCCCTTACGCCCTTCGAGAAGGTGAGCCACGCTAAAGAATGTACGTCCGTTGGTAATGGAGCCATCGGGTTTTAGGTCGTAGGCCATGATGACTGGGTTTTTGGCGTCAGAGATTGCGACGTAGAGGATGGATTCATCGTGGGAGAGGGCGATCCCGTTGGGGAAGGAGAGCTTATCCGTAAGCAGTGTGAGAGTGCCATTTTTTGCGAGGCGGTAAACGCCGTTATAAAGAAGCTCCTTTTTGGGGTCGGCATTGTTGCCTTCAAGGCCGTAGGGGGGATCTGTGAAGTAGATGTCTCCATTGGCCTTGAAGACGAGGTCGTTTGGGCTATTGAACCGGCGGCCTTGGTGAAATTCGACGAGGGTTTTGAACTTGCGGTTTGAATCTAGTTTTGCGACTCGGCGGTCTCCATGTTGGCACAGGACAAGGTGGCCAGATTCATCGAGTGCTAGGCCGTTTGAGCCGGGTTCACCGGCACGTTGAGCGGACCCGGTGTAGCCGCTCGGGAAGAGGTATTCGGTGGTGCCTTGACCTTCTTTCCATCGAAAGACAACGTTGCGAGGGACGTCTGAGAAGAGGAGATAGTTGCCTCCTTTGACCCAAACGGGTCCTTCGGACCAGGCAAACCCCTCGGCGAGTTTTTCGAGTTTAGCGGATGGGGGAATGAGTTCGTCGAGTTTTGGATCTAACCGCTCTACGGACCCGAAGTTTGGGTAGACGTGCGGGGTTTTCGACGAGGATGGCGAGGGTTTGGATTTAGTTGAGGGCGGCTGCTGACCTGCGGAAGCGGTGGAGCAGATGCAGGAGGCTAGAGCTAGGGAAAGGATGAGCTCGGGGAGTCGATGGGTTCTCATGGAGATTAGTAAGGCTAGTGGGATAGGATTGGGACGTGAGGTGGAGAGGGTCAAGGCAAAAGGCCTTTGCTGGATATGAAGATTTCGGACTTACGTGGCTGGGATGATCTTTTGGAAGGCTCGAGCGAGGAGGAACAAGAGGGGAAAGGCAAGGTTGAGCGTCGGAGAGGTTCCTGCGGTTGCGAGGAGGTCGACCCAGACGATTCCTGCGAGCAGTCCTGAGACGGCAGTCCCGATATTCTTGCGGGAAGTGGAGTAGATAAACTGGATAGAGAAAGCGATCCACGCTGCGAGTCCGAGCATGAGGATGATGGAGGGTAGAAGTGATGAACCATCGTTGAGAATGAGTGCGAGCCCGACGGGGGTTCCGAGCAGGATGCAGGGCCAGAATCGGACCACGCCTGGTTGGCTTTCGCTTTTGGCTATGTAACTGAGACCGACGATGTAGGCACCTAGAGCGAGGCTTAGCCAGACCACGGTTCCGGTAATTCCGTCTGGGTTGATGGAAGCGACAGTCAGGAAAAGGAGGGTTCGGCAGGCAGCCATGATGATCGGGCCACCGGGCATCCATTTGTGAGTGAGGTTGTAGAGGAGGATGGCAGCTGAGAGCGAGCACGCGAGCAGGGAGGTGGTGGGGCCGAAGGGAGTGAAGAGCAGCGTTCCGGCGAAAAGCATGGCGCAGCCGATGAACCATACGACAGCGGGAGGGATGAGGCCTGCGGGTATCGGGCGTTCTGGCCTATAGGTTCTGTCAAACTTTTGGTCGAAGGCATCGTTGAGGAACATGCCGGCGGTGTAGAGGAGGCTTGCGGCGAGGAGGATTTTTGGAGAAGCGATGCTGTCGAGAGTTCCTGATACCCATTGGGCGGCGAGGCAATTTGACCAAACGGTTGGGAGGTTGGAGGCCCGGCTCAGGGTGAGCAGGCTGCGCCAGGACTGGATGCTATGAGCCATGATGGGGAGGGGCGGAACGGAACGAGGGGTTAGGTTGAGGAGGAGGCTGCAAGAAATCAACCTGGAAGGTGGAGCGGGTGATGGGAATCGAACCCACGTGGCCAGCTTGGAAGGCTGGAACTTTACCATTAAGCTACACCCGCGTGCAGTGGTTAGGTTGTAGCTGGAGGCGCTTGCGTTGTCAATTCGTGGCTGTGTAAGATTCGAGGAAATGAGTGATTTGCTGTTGCGAGGAGGGCGGGTGATTGATCCTGCGAATGGGATCGATGGGTTGGCTGACGTTTGGGTGAGTGGGGGCAAGGTCCGTGCTATTGGGGACATGCTGGGGATGGAGGTTGGGGATGCGGTTCCTGTCATTGATGTGAAGGGGCGAGTTGTAACTCCTGGTTTGATTGATTTGCATGTTCATCTCCGTGAGCCGGGGCAGTCGGCGAAGGAGACGATTGCGACCGGGACACGGGCGGCGGCCCGGGGTGGATTTACAAGTGTGGTATGTATGCCGAACACCACGCCGGCCATCGACAGTCCCGCGACGGTGGCGTTGATACGAGAGAAGGCGATGAGGGAGGGTTGTGTGAACGTCTTTGTGACGGGAGCAATCACCAAAGGAATTGCTGGAGAGGAGCTTGCTCCGATAGGATCGCTCAAGAAGGCAGGGGTTGTGGCGTTAACGGATGATGGGCGTTGCATTCAGAACAACGACTTGATGCGTCGCGCGATGGAGTATGCGCAGATGTTCGAGCTTCCGATCATGGACCACTGCCAGGACTACGGTTTGGTGACGGAGGGAGTGATGAACGAGGGTTACTGGAGTACGGTATTGGGGTTGAAGGGATGGCCTGGGGTTGGGGAGGACATGATCGTAGCCCGTAATATTCTCTTGGCGGACCTGACTCGGACCCATGTGCACTGTCAGCACATCAGTTCAGCCGGAAGCGTGCGACTCTTGAGGGAGGCTCGGCGTCGAGGGGTGCCGATTTCAGGGGAGGCGTGTCCGCATCACTTCGTACTTACGGACTCGGCGATAGCTGGGTCGACTGTGTACTGGAATGGTGATGGCAAGGATTGGGATCCACGCGTGGGCTCTGCGGACCGGCCGCAATGGCCAGCGTATCACACCTACTTTAAGATGAACCCGCCGTTGCGATCGAGAGTGGATCGTGAGGCTGTGCTTGAGGGCTTAGCAGATGGTACGCTAACGGTTTTGGCGAGCGACCATGCTCCGCATCGGGACTATGAGAAAGAGGTTGAGTTCGATTACGCCCCCTTTGGAATCACGGGTTTGGAGAATGGGCTGTCATTGTCGTTGATGGCATTGCACAGGACCAAGCGGCTGACGCTTTCGGAAATCGTTCGCAAGTATACGGTTGAGCCTGCGCGGTTGTTGGGGTTGAGCAAAGGAACGCTGAGTGTCGGGGCGGATGCAGACATTACAGTGATTGACCCGGATTTGGAGTGGGTATTTTGTAAGGAAGAGACTGGGAGTCGATCCTTCAACAATCCATTTTACGGATGGCCTTTGAAGGGGAGGGCGACTCTGACGATGGTTGGGGGGCGAATTGCTTGGCGGTTGTGAGAGTGTGGGTTGGGCGATTTCGGAACGATCATGGATGGACGGAACTAGGCGAGGGCGTCGGGATTGGCAGAAGGAAACGCTTTGCGGATGTGAACTCTTGATGGAAAATTCTTGGCTCTCAATTTTTCCGTTTCTCATTTTGGACTTTTTTGCCCTCGCTACGCTCAACTCCTGATTTGGTTCTGAAGACCATACGCCATCCTCTGAGGTACCTTTTCGAGCGGGGCGGTTTCGAGACCTCGCGATTTTCGTTTGGGTTGGTGCTGGCAGTGATCTGTGGGTTATGCGTCGGGTGTGGAGTGGGTGGTGGAGCTTGGGGAAATGATCTGACTGAAGCAAAGACTCGAGCTAAGGCTGAGGGCAGGATGATTCTGCTGAACTTTACGGCTTCGGATACTTGTGAGTGGTGTCAACGGTTCAAGAAGGAGGCACTTGAAAAACCAGAGTTTATAGAATTTTCGAAGCGATCATTGATACTTGTGGAACTGGACTACCCAAAGGACGAGAAGCGGCAATCGGCAATCCTGAAGCAGGCGAATGCAGAGTTGAAGGAGCGTTATTTTGTTCGGGGCTATCCTACCTTTATATTATTGGATTCAAACGGTGATGAGTTGGGGAGGCAAGTTGGGTATATGCGCGGTGGTTCCGGTGCTTTTATTCAGAAGTTGAGATCCTTTGCGAAGTGATCGGTTCGGAGGGTGGGAAGGGTTTAGGAAAACAGTTGACCCGGGGAAGTGGAGCAATCAGGTTTTTGGGCGATGACAACGAGTGCCGTATTAGCATTAGAGGACGGAACAGTTTTTCGGGGAGTTGCCTTTGGGGCGAGGGCGACTGTGCCTGGTGAGGTGTGCTTCAACACCTCGATGACGGGTTACCAGGAGATTCTGACGGATCCATCGTATAAAGGCCAGATTGTGACGATGACCTATCCGTTGATCGGGAACTACGGTGTCAACAGCCTCGATGTGGAGTCGTGGAAGCCGCATGTATCCGGGTTTGTAGTCCATGAATTATCTCCGATTGTGAGTAATTGGAGGTCGGATGGATCGCTTGGAGACTACTGTGAAGCGAATGGGATTCCAGGGATACAGGGGATTGACACCCGTTCCTTGACCAAGCGTTTGAGGGTGCGTGGGGCATTGAAAGGGGTGCTTTCGACGGAAGGTTTGACGGATGAAGAGGCCATTTCGAGGGCCAAGGCTTGGCCTGGGCTAGTTGGTGTCGATTATGTTCGAGAGGTGACGCACAAGGAGGCATTTACCTGGGATGAAGAGGACCGGGCTAGTGGACGGTTTACGCTGGTCCAAGGGAATGAGTCAAACGCGGATGCGCGGCAGAAGCGATCGGTTCTTCCTGAGGCGGACATCCCCATTGTGGCTTTTGATTTTGGGATGAAGTACAACATTTTGAGGCGGTTGCGACAGCACGGATTTCGGACGCACGTATTGCCGGCGACAGCGCGCGCGCGCGAGGCATTGGATCGGAAGCCTGCGGGAGTGTTTTTGAGTAACGGGCCAGGAGATCCTTCTGCGTTGAGCTATGCGGT
>Ga0172367_10000217_pt1 | contig 88312 bp, 65 predicted proteins | sample Lak10m_FD_114542 | JGI IMG/M metagenome (GOLD analysis project Ga0172367, IMG submission 114542) | Freshwater microbial communities from Kabuno Bay, South-Kivu, Congo - kab_022012_10m | ecosystem: Environmental > Aquatic > Freshwater > Lake | place: Democratic Republic of the Congo: South-Kivu... | reverse complement strand
GGTCGAAACGGAACATGGCAGGTCGGCAAGTACCGGCAGCAGGGCGAGGACATCGTCGCGGCTCAGGCCGCGCAGGTCGGCCTGGATGCCGTTGTCCAGTGTGATGTCCAGCCGCAATTCCCTTGGCTCGGCCACCGGCGGTATCGTCGTGGTGACGACCGGGATGAACGATGTCGGCGCGCATACCGATGTCTCACGCAGCGGTGCGGGCAAGTTGCCCGCGCCTTCCTTGCGATACAGGGTGATCCAGTTGTGCAGCAAGTTCGGATTGATGCCGTAGGTCAGTGCCACCTTGGCCACCGAAACCGTACCGTTCTGGCAAAGCTCGATCAATTCCCGCTTGGCGCCTTCGTCATAGGTGCAGTTGCCGCCGGCCCCTCGTCGCACCACCAGCCGTCGGGCCAGCTTCTCGTCTCTCACCATCTCGTGCCCACTCACTTTCTTGTGGGCACAAGTTTCGCGGTTCACGTCGCCGCCGGCCAGGCGTCGTCTATAGAGCGCTTACCCTGCGAAAATCCTGCAAGGGACGTTCGGCATCGGCATGACGCAGCGCGAACTCGCGCAGGCTTCGGTTCGATATCAGCTTCACACGGGCAAGATATAGCAATACGCTATAAATAGCAAACTGCTATCAGCGATCACCTGCATTCACCCGACCTCCGGAATACCTATCCGGTTCAGAAACTTGTCGTGCCTTGCCCAAATATCCAAAAGTCGGCGCTGGCGCTACGGCGATTTCGCCCCGCCCGGCGCCGGCACCATGCCAAGTTGTTTGAGTAGCGCCAGCTGGCGCTGCATGACTTCGCGCCGGTAGGCTGCCGCATCCACTTGCGACCAGTCGAAGAAGCCGCGCCCTTCGCGCAGGCCGGCGCGGCCCTCGGCCATGTAGCGGTCGATGATGGCCGGCGGCGCGCGGCAGGGGTCGTCCATGGCCTTGGCCAGGTAATGGCTGGCGCAGTAGAGGATATCGAGGCCGCCGTAGTCGATGAATTCGACCACGCCCATGCTGGCGAAGCGCGGGCCGAAGCCGTAGCGCACGGCGCGATCGATGTCCTCCGGTGTCGCCACGCCCTGCTCCACCATGCGCGCCGCCTCGTTCATCAGCAACGCCTGCAGGCGCGGCACGATGTAGCCGGGCGCGGCCTGGCAGAGCACGGGCTGCTTGCCGATCGCGGTGAGCAGATCGCATAGCCGCTGCGTCGCGCCTGCGTCGGTGCCCGGATGCGGCGAGACCTCGACCAGCGGGATGAGGTAGGCGGGGTTGAGCCAGTGCGCGTTGAGGAAGCGTGCGGGATGGCTGACGAAGCCGGCCAGCTCGGTGGACAGCATGGTCGAGGTGGTCGAGGCCAGCAGGGCGTCGGCGCGCAGGTGCTGGCAGGCGAAGGCGAAGGCCTCGCGCTTGGCGTCGAGCTTTTCCGGCACGCCCTCGAACAGCACGTCGACCTGCGCCAGAACGTCCGGCGCCGCCGCGCGGCCGGCAAAGTGCACGCGCGTCAGCATGGTCGGGATCAGCGCCGCGTCGAACACACCGAGTTCGGCCAGGGTGGCGAGGCTGGCCGCGATCTCGCGCCGGGCATCATCTTCGAGTGCCTGCGCGGCTTCGGCGCTGCGCGGCTTGCTGTCGATCAGCCAGACTTCATGGCCGGCATAGGCGAAGGCGTGGGCGATGCCGCGCCCCATGCGCCCGGCGCCGAGCGCGGCAATCACCGTCATCAAACCTGACCAGTCTGCAGCAGTCGCCGCATGCCGGCGCGGTCGAGCGCGGCGAGGCCCATCGCATCGAGGGTGCGCGGCCCGGCGCGCAAATCGCGGCTGCAAATCGCCGAGGCGATCGCCAGCAGGCCGCTGGCGATCGGCGCGCCGACGCCGGCCCAGTCGGCCACCGAGACGAGGAAGGCCAGCCCGTAGTGGATGTCCTCGGTCATGTAGCGATGCTCGGTCAGCACGATGTGTTCGCGCCAGTCGCCGCTGTCGGTGAGGCGCTGGTGCGCGTCGCCGTACATCCAGCGATCGTTCTCGTAATGGTCGCGCAGCGGAAAGTGCTCGCCGCTGTAGCCAAGCGCGACGCGAATCGCCATGCGTTCTTCATCGAGCGCATTGGTGACGCGGCGGATCGCCGGTTGCGTGCCCTCGTTGTGGATATCCCAGCGCGCGAAGTGTTCCAGCGGGCCGGCATTCATCAGGATCAGTGGCGGATGGATGATCGGGCCGGCATTCATCAAGGCGCCGGCCAGCGCGTCCTCGATCGGCTCCACCGACGGAAATGCGGCGCGCAGCACGGCGAAGGCGGCGGCGGATTTCTCCGCCGGAAACACGCCGGTCGGCAGGCGCGTGGCGCGCATGGTGATGGCGACCTCGGCCGGGCCGTGCAGGCGCGTCAGCCAGGGCAGCGTGCCAGTCTCGGCGAAGGCGACATCGGCGGCGCAACCGGCGCGGCGCAGGGTCTGCATCATGGCCACGCTGCCGAAGGTGCCCGGCGGCAGGTAGATCACCTGGCCGTCGGTGAGATGCGGCGCCAGGGCGCGGGCGATGTCCTCCTGGGCGAAGGCGGGTGTGGGGATCAGGATCAGCTCGGCGCCGCGCAGGGCCGCGCCGAGATCGCCGGTGAGCATGGCGATCGCCACCTCGCGGCGGCCGGCGATGTCCTTCAGCATAAGCCTGCGCGTGGTCGCCAGCTCGCCGAAGCGCGCGGCGTCGCGGCGCCAGAAGCGGACTTCGTGGACCTGGTCGGAAAGGTCGGCGGCGGCGGCGTGCGAGCCGTTGCCGCCACCGAGTACGGCTATGCGCATGGATTTGTCCTTTCAGGGGCCAGCGGCGCAGCGGTGTCAGTGCCCGCGTGATGCGTCCAAACGGGAACGTTCATCCCAGCATCAGGCGCGGCAGCAGGAGCACCGTGTCGGGGAACACCCACATCAGCAGGATGCAGGCGACGAAGGAGAGCAGGAAATAGAACACGCCGCGGAAGATGGTATGGATGGGGATTTCCGGGGCGAGGCCGTGCACGATGAAGACATTCACGCCGACCGGCGGGCTCACCGCGCCGAGGGTGGTGACGATGGTCAGGATGATCGTGTACCACACCGGGTCGTAGCCCAGCGCGACGCCGAGCGGAAAGAAGATCGGGATGGTGACGACGAGGAAGCCCAGCGCATCCATCAGCATGCCGCCGACGACGTAGATGCCCAGCACCACCAGCAGCACGACGAAGGGCTCGACCGGCAGCGCGGCGGCCCATTCGGCCAGCTCGAACGGCAAACGCGAGACCGTGAGGAAGCGGCCGAACAGCACGGCGCCGGTGATCAGCAGCACCACCATGGCCGAGATGCGCACGCTCTCGACAACGGACTGGACGATGCCCTTGAAATCCAGGCTGCGGCGGAACAGACCGATCGCCAACGCGCCGAAGGCACCGGCGGCGCCGGCCTCGGTGGGCGTGAACCAGCCGAGGTAAAGGCCGCCGATCACCAGCGCGAACAGCAGCAGGGCCTCGATCACGCCGTTGAGCGCCACCAGCTTTTCACGCCAGCTGGTCTGCGGCCCCAGCGGGCCCAGTGCCGGGTTGCGCAGGCACATGCCGAGGATGGTGGCGAGGAAGAGGAAGGTGAGGATCAGCCCGGGGACAACGGCGGCGAGGAACAGGCGCAGCAGCGACTGCTCGGTCTGCACCGCGATCACGATCAGCACCACGCTGGGCGGAATCACCACGCCGAGCGTGCCGCCGACGGCGATGGCGCCGGTGGACAGCGCCGGGTCGTAACCGTAGCGGCGCATCTCGGGCATGGCGATGGTGCCCATGGTGGCGGTGGTGGCCGAATTCGAGCCGCAGATGGCGGAGAAGCCGGCGCTGGCGGCGATGGTGGTGCCGGCCAGCCCGCCGGGCAGGCGCCCGACCCACTTGTAGGCGGCGTCATACAGGCGCTCGGTGGTGCCGGCGCGGTAGGCGAACTGGCCCATCAGCACGAACAGCGGAATCACCGACAGGCCATAGGAAGAAAACTGCTCCCAGACATTGGTCGCCAGCAGGTGGGTGGCGGCCGGCACCGAGAGCAGGTAGGCGTTGCCGAGCAGGCCGGCGGCCAGCATGGTGAAGGCGATCGGCATGCCGTAGAGCATCAGCACGGACATCAGCACCAGGCCGATCACGGCCACCACCATCGCATCCATCGGCCTAGCTTTCGCGTGCGGCGTGCGCCATCAGACGGCTCAGGGCGCGCAGCAGGTCCACCAGCGTCGCCAGCGCCAGGCCGAAGCCGCCCAGGGCCACGACATAGACCCAGGGATAGACGATCACGCGCAGGGTTTCCGAGAGCGAGCCGGTCTCGTGCAGCACCCTGCCGTAGCGCGCAACGTAGAACGTGACCATGGCGAACAGCAGGAAGGAGATCAGCGCCATCACCGCCTCGACCACGGCGCGGCTGCGCCGCCCGAGCCTGACGACGACCAGCTCCATCGCCACGTGGCCCTTGTGCCGCTGCACCGTGCCCAGGGCCAGGGCCATCGCCGCCGCTGACATCCAGCCGATCACCTCGTAGCTGCCGGCGACGGTCTTGCCGAAAGCGCGCATCACCATGTCGCCCACCGAGAACAGCATCATGCCGCCGAGGATCAGCGCGGCGACCCAGGCCAGGCCGTCATTGACGACGGCGCTGGCCTTGTCCAGCACGGCAATCAGGCCGCCGGCCCTTGCGCCGGGGTCGCCCGCCTGGGCCATGGATTACTTGGCGAACTGCGCGCGCAGCTCGTGCAGGCGCTTCAGGTAGTTGGCCGCGGGCAGGCCCTTGCCGGACATGTCCTTGACCCAGTCGTCTTCCATCGACTTCAGCTTGCCGTCCCAGCGTGCCTTTTCGTCGGCGGCCAGCGACACCACCTGCAGCTTGTGCTCCTTCTGCGCCCAGGCCATGGCGGCGCCGACGTTTTCCTTGTCGTGGTATTTGCCGGTCCAGCCGGGCATTTCCTCGGCCAGGTCTTCGATCACCTTTTTCACGTCGGCCGGCAGCTTGTCCCATTTCTTCTGGTCCATCACGGCGGCGAAGGCCACCACCACGGTCGGGTAGTCGGTGACGAACTTCAGCGACTCGGCCAGCTTGAAGTCCTGCAAGACTTCGCGCGAGGTCATGGTGCCGTTGATGACACCGGTCTGCACCGACTGCGGCACCTCGGGCATGGGCATGCCGATCGGCGCCGCGCCCAGCGCCTTCAGCACCGGCACACCGGTACCGGCGGCGCGCAGCTTCATGCCGGCGAGGTCGGCGGCGCTCTTGACGGCTGTCTTGGTCTGGATGAAGCCGGGCTCGGTGGTGAACATGGCAATCACCTTGAAGCCCTCGTACTCCTTGGGCTTGAACTCCTTGGTCAGCGCCCACAGGGTGCGGCTGGCCTGGGTGGAACTGGCAAAGCCGACCGGCAGGGCAATGCCCGAGGTCAGCGGGAAGCGGCCCGGATCGTAAGAGGGCGAACCGAGGCCGATGTCGGCCACGCCCTTGGTGACGCCGTCATACATGTCCTTGGCGCCCAGCAGCGTGCCGCCGGGAAAGGTCTGTACCGCCACCTTGCCGCCGGTGCGCTTGGCCAGCTGCTCGGACCAGTGCGCCATCTGCCGCGCCGGGAAGGTCTTGGCCGGGGCAAAGAAGGCGTAGGTGAGGTTGATCTCGGCGGCGGATGCCGCCTGCGGCAGCGCGGCGCCGAAAAAGCCCGCGGCCAGCGAGGCGATCAGGGCGGATAGTGTCTTGCGTCGGTTCATGCTGACTCCTCCATGGATATTGTCTGCGCGTGCGTCCGGCCGCGCGGCGGTTGTTGTCCGGGGCTACTGCCGGATTTTGGGCACCTTGATGTCGAGGCCTTCCAGGGTCGCCGGCTTGACCCTGGCTCGGGTGAAGTTGGGCGTGTGCGGGAAGGGCCGCGTGGCATCGAAGCCGACCTTGCTGCCGAGGTAGTCGGGGAAGGTCGGGTTCAATCCGTGGCCGAAGACGTTGTCGATCACCAGAATGCCGCGCTTGGGATCGAGCCGCGTCGCCATCGCCCACTCGACATCGGCCGGGTTGCGGATGTCGACGTCATCATCGACCACGGTGACCATCTTCAGCGGCGGGAAGGCGGCAAAGGCCGCCATCAGCGCCTGCTTGGCCCAGCCGGCGCGTTTCTGCGCGATCTGCACCACGGCATGGTAGAAGCCGCAGCCGCCGTGCGAAAAATAGACATCGCGAACGCCCGGCACCTGCTTTTGCAACAGCGAAAGCACGTTGGCCTCGCCGAGCAGGCCGACCGAATTGAACACCTCGCCGCCGGAAATGATGGTCTGGAACACCGGCCGGTTGCGGCGATGGATGCGCCGCACGCGCACCAGCGGGCGCGGCGCCACCGTGGCGTAATAGCCGGTGACTTCGGCGAAGGGCCCTTCCGCGTGCACTTCGCCGGGCATGATCTCGCATTCGAGGGCGAACATGGCGTCGGCCACCATCTCGACATTGGTCAGCGAGCTGGCCACCAGCTGCAGCGGCCGGCCGTGGAAGCGGCTGGCGATGCCGAGCTCGTCGGTGCCGAAGGGCGCCGCCTCGGCCGGCGTGGCGGCGGCGAAATGCAGGCCGGGGCCGACCCCGAGGTTGAGCGTGAAGGGCAGCACCTGGTTGCGCGCCGCCGCCTTGGCCAGGCACAGCTCCATGTGTCGCCCGGCATCGATGTTGATCGCCAGCCTGTCCTTGCCGACCACCTGGAAGCGCTGGATCGAAGTGTTGCGGATGCCGGTTTCCGGATCCTTGGTGATCACCACGCCGGCATCGAAATACGGCCCGCCGTCGAGCTCGGCGTGGGTCGGCACCGGCAGCAGCGACAGATCCACCCTTTCCTCGGTGACTTCGCGTACCGGACCGTTCCTGACCACCACCGGCGCCACCGGCTGCTGCTGCCAGTCGCGGATGCATTCGGAAACGTATTGCGGCAGCGACAGCGTCGGCCGGCCAAAAAGATCGCCGAGCAGCTCGCGCGACCAGTACAGGCCGGTGAACACCGGAAAGGGCGAGCCCTTGACCTTCTCGAACAGCACCGCGCGCGGCCCGCGCTCGTACTGCATGGCGATGCCGGCGAGCTGGTGCGCCGGATCGACCTCGGAGCGCACGCGCACCAGACGGCCACAGCCGTCGAGCCACTGGATGATCGAACCGAGATCGGAAATATCGGCTGCCACTTGCGCCATGCCCTCCTCCCCTTTCCGCACGGGCAGGCAGCCCGCCAGAGTTCGGGATACTGTATACAAATTAGGGGCGAATGGGAAGCAGCAGCAGCAGGCAGCAGCCGCCGCCCAGGGCCGGCAAACTCAGGTGCCGCAGAAGGTACGGTAGCCGGCGGTGAAGGAGGCGGCGGCCGGCTGCGCCAGGTCGGCATTCGCCGCGTCTTCCTCCCAGGGGCTTTCGAGCGCCGCCAGCAGGCGCTCGAAGGGCGCCAGGTCGCCGGCCTCCGAGGCCGCCGCCAGCGCCTCTTCGACGCGATGGTTGCGCGGGATCAGCCAGGGGTTGCAGCGGCGCATGGCGCCCGCACGCGCCACGCCGGCCGCGGCAGGCCCGGCGCCGGCGGGCGCACCCTCGGCGGCGCAGCGCGCCTGCCAGCCCGCCAGCCAGGGCTCCAGCGCCGCAGGTTCGCCGAACAGCGCGAACAGCGGCGCGGCATTGCCTTGCGCCGCATCCGCCAGGCGCCGCCAGGCCAGGGTGAAGTCCACACGCTGTGCGTGCAGCAGGCCCAGCCAGGATTCCGCCAGCGCGATGTCTTCGTCATCACGCGCACTGTCTCCGGCACCGGCATCGTGCAGGCCGAGCTTGGCCCGCATCACGCCCAGCCAGCAGCGCCCGTAGGCCGCGCCGAAGCCGGCCAGCACGTCCGTCGCCCGCTCGACCGCGGCATCGACATCGTCGTCGATGAGCGGCAGCAGTGACTCGGCCAGGCGCGCCAGGTTCCAGTTGGCGATGCCGGGCTGGTTGCCGTAGGCATAACGGCCTTGGCGGTCGATCGAGCTGAACACCGCCTTCGGGTCATAGGTCTCCATGAAGGCGCAGGGGCCGAAATCGATGGTCTCGCCGCCGATGCTCATGTTGTCGGTATTCATCACGCCGTGGATGAAGCCAACGCCCATCCACTGCGCCACTAGCGCCGCCTGGGCTTCCTGCACGGCGCGCAGGAAATCGGTGTAGGGCGTCGGGCTTTCGCGCACTGCCGGAAAATGGCGCGCGATCGCGTAATCGGCCAGCTGCCGCACGCGCCCGGTTTCGCCGCGGGCGGCGTAGTACTCGAAGCTGCCGACGCGCAGGTGGCTGCCGGCCACGCGCGTCAGCGTCGCACCCGGCAGCACGGCTTCGCGGCGTACCGCCTCGCCGGTCGCCACCACTGCCAGGGCGCGCGTCGTGGCGATGCCGAGCGCATGCATGGCCTCGCCGATCAGCACCTCGCGCAGCATCGGCCCGACGGCGGCCTTGCCGTCGCCGCCACGGGCGAAGGGTGTCGGCCCCGAGCCCTTGAAGGCAATGTCGCGGCGCCGGCCCTGGCGATCGATGATCTCGCCGAGCAGCAGCGCGCGGCCGTCGCCAAGCCGCGGCGAAAACTGGCCGAATTGGTGGCCGGCATACGCTTGGGCAATGGGCTGCGCGCCCTCGGGCAGCTGGTTGCCGGACAGCATGGCGGCAAGCGCCTCCGTCCCGCGCCGGGCCGGCGCCATGCCCAGCTCGCCGGCCAGCGCATGGTTGAAGTAGAGCAGGCGCGGCGCGGGCACGCGCTGCGGCGGCCAGCTGACGTAAAAGCCGGGCAGGTCGCGGGCGAAACTGTTGTCGAAGGCGAGTTGCATTTGGGGCAAGGGGGCGCTCGGAAGCAACGCGAGTAGCAGGTCCGACCAACATAGGGGAGGCGGCCGCGAGATTCAACTACTTTGCACGCGCAGGTATTCCGTCCATGGCACGCGACTTGCGGTTGCTCGCTGATGCTTCGCATCCTGGTCATCGACGAATCCCGCGCCCGCGCCGCCGAGCTCTGCGGCGGCCTGGCCATGGCCGGCCATCAGGTGGCCGCCGTGCTGCCCTCGGCGCTCGACCTGTCCGGGCAGATCGAACGCATCAAGCCCGACGTCATCCTGGTCGAAACCGATTCGCCGTCGCGCGATACGCTGGAGAACCTTGCGGTGATGGATCGCACCATGCCGCGGCCGGTGATCATCCTGACGCAGGAAGGCGACCAGGAGAAAATGCGCGAGGCCTTCCGTGCCGGCGTTTCCGCCTATGTCGTGGACAACCTTGATCTGGCGCGCCTGAAGCCGATCATCGACGTCGCCATCGCGCGCTTCGAGGCCCACCTCAGCATGCGCCAGGAACTTGAGAGCGCAACCCGCAAGCTGTCCGAGCGCAAGCTGGTCGAAAAGGCCAAGGGCATATTGATGAAGACGCGCGGGCTCGACGAAGATGCGGCCTATGCCACCTTGCGCAGTCTGGCGATGGAGCGCGCCCAGCCGCTGGCCAAGGTCGCCGGCGACCTGATCGAAATGGCCAAGGTCCTGCTCTAGGGGACGAAAGCCGGGGTGGCAAAAGCGCATCCCGCGCATCGACGCACCGGGGTGCGCACCGCATCATTCCGGTGCATTTCTCCTCCGGAATGCTCTATTGCAGTGCAGCAAGACATGCACATGCGTATCGGCGCCACCCGCCGACTTTTTCCAAGCCGTTGTCTAGCAAAGCATTTGGGTAAAGCCGCGCGGTATGGCACAACGGTTGCTAATTGATTGCCAAGTGTCTGGTCAATGGCGGCCAGGCAACAATGGACAACGGTGTCTGTTGCAAGTGGCGCGACTTCGCTCGCGGCGTCTGCAACAGGCGCCGTTTTTGTTTTTGTGTCGCGGAGACAGCAATGGCAAGTGACGACAATCGGGACATCGGTGCAGGTGGCAAGGGCCGCCGGGACTTTCTGCGCCAGTCGGCGGGCCTGGCCACCGGCGCCTCGCTGGTCGGCAGCGCGCCGGCAGCGATGGCCGGGCTGGTCCCCGGCGCGCACCTTGCCGGCAGCGACGCCCCCGAGAAACGCGAGGTCCGGGTCGGCTTCATGCCGCTGACCGATTGCGCCTCGGTGGTCGTGGCTGCCGCCGAAGGCTTTGACATCAAGCATGGCATCCGCATCGTGCTGTCGCGCCAGACTTCCTGGGCGGCGGTCCGCGACCAGCTGGCCAACGGCAGCATCGACGCCGCGCACATGCTGTACGGAATGGTGTACGGCCTGCAGCTCGGCATCGGCGGCCCCCGGCTCGACATGAACGTGCTACTGACCCTGAACCAGAACGGGCAGGGCATTTCCTTCGCCAACCAGATGGCGGCCATGGGCGCCAGCGACGGCGAATCCCTGGCACGGCTGGTGGCCAGCAGCCCCGCCGGGGCCTTCAGCTTTGCCCCGACCTTCCCCACCGGTACCCATGCCATGTGGCTGTACTACTGGCTTGCCGCACATGGCATCCATCCGCTCGACGACGTGCGCAGCATCGTCGTGCCGCCGCCGCAGATGATCGCCGCCTGCCGCGCCGGCATCATGCACGGCTTCTGCGTCGGCGAGCCGTGGAACCAGCTCGGCATCGACGAGGGCGTGAGCTTCTCGGTGGCCTCGTCGCAGGATGTCTGGCCCGACCATCCCGAGAAGGTGCTTGGCACCACCGCCGCCTGGACCGCCCGCCATCCGAATGCCGCGCGCGCCCTGAGTGCGGCACTGATCGACGCCGGTCGCTGGCTCGACGAATCCGATGCCAATCGCCGCCGCGCCGCCGAGCTCATCGCCGGCGCCGCCTTCGTCGACGCACCGGCTGCGGCCATTGCCGGACGCATGTGCGGCAGCTACGAGGACGGCTGCGGACGCCGCTGGCAGGACGCGCACCGCCTGGCCTTCTTCCGCGACGGCGAAGTCAGCTACCCCTACGCCTCCGACGCCACCTGGCTGCTGACGCAGTTCCGGCGTTGGGGGCTGGTCGACGCCGACCCCGACTATGCCGGCATCGTTGCCCGCGTCAACCGTGGCGACATCTACGCCGACGCAGCCGCTGCCGTCGGCGCCAGCCTGCCGACCGCACTCAACCGCAGCCACACGCTGATGGACGGCGTGACCTGGGATGGCAGCAACCCGCAGGCCTACGCCGCCGGCTTCGCCCTCCACGCATGACCCCGTTTCCGAAAACCCCAACCCACGAGGTGACAACATGAGCAAGCACAATTCGACAACCGACCGCCGCCACTTCCTCGCCGCCGCGAGCGCGCTTGCCAGCGCCACGGCGCTCGGACTTCCCGCATCCGCCTGGGCGGCAAAGCCGAAACTGGAAAAAGACCAGCTCAAGCTCGGCTTCATCAAGCTGACCGATTGCGCGCCGCTGGTGATCGCCTACGAAAAGCGCTACTTCGAGGATGAGGGCCTGTTCGTCACGCTGGAGGCGCAGGCCAACTGGAAGGTGCTGCTCGACCGCGTCATCGACGGCCAGCTCGACGGTGCCCACATGCTGGCCGGCCAGCCGCTCGGCGCCACGCTGGGCATCGGCACCCAGGCCGATGTCGTCACGGCCTTCAGCATGGACCTCAATGGCAACGCCATCACGGTGTCCAACGAGATCTGGGCCAAGATGAAGCCGCACCTGGCGATGAAGGACGGCAAGCCGGTGCACCCGATCAAGGCCGACGCCCTGAAGAAGGTGGTCGACGCCATGAAGAAGGAAGGCAAACCCTTCAAGATGGGCATGGTCTTCCCGCTGTCCACGCACAACTACGAGCTGCGCTACTGGCTGGCCTCGGGCGGCATCCACCCCGGCCTCTATACCGCCGGCGACAGCAACGGCAACACCAGCGCCGACGCCCTGCTCTCCGTCACCCCGCCGCCGCAGATGCCGGCGACCATGGAAGCCGGCACCATCAACGGCTACTGCGTCGGCGAACCCTGGAACCAGCAGGCCGTGTTCAAAGGCATCGGCGTGCCGGTGATCACCGACGAGCAGATCTGGCCGAACAACCCGGAAAAGGTCTTCGGCGTGTCCAAGGCCTGGGCGGACAAGAACCCCAACACCCATGTCGCCGTGGTCAAGGCCCTGATCCGCGCCTGCATGTGGCTCGATGCCAGCATGGCCAACCGCATCGAAGCGGCGAAGATCCTCTCCAAGCCCAACTATGTCGGCGCCAACGAAGCGGTGATTGCCAACAGCATGACCGGCACCTTCGAGTTCGAGAAGGGCGACAAGCGGCCGATGCCCAACTTCAACATCTTCTTCAAGAACGACGCCACCTACCCTTTCTACAGCGATGCCATCTGGTACCTGACGCAGATGCGGCGCTGGGGCCAGATCGCCCAGAACAAGCCGGATTCCTGGTACCTCGAAACGGCGAAGAAGGTCTATCGCCCCGACATCTACAAGCAGGCGGCGCTGGCGCTGGTGGCCGACGGCAAGGCCAGGGAAAGCGACTTCCCGCTCAAGACGGACGGCTTCCGCGGCGTGCAGGGCGGCTTCATCGACGGCATCAGCTACGACGGCAAGAAGCCCAACGCCTACCTCAAGCAATTCAAGATCGGCCTCAAATAAGCCGGCCGCCGACGAAAGGACAACATCATGGAACAGGCAATCCCGACAGTCTCCGTGCGCCAGGAGGCCATCGCCGACTTCATGCGTCGCGCCGCGCACGCGGTGCTGGTGCCCGTGGTCGCCATGGCGATCTTCCTCGGCCTCTGGTCGTTTTCTGCGGCAAGGGTGCAGACCAGCCTCGGCGCCGTACCCGGCCCCGAGGCCGTCTTCCAGCTCGCGCGCGGCCTGATGCAGGAGCACCTCGCCGAGCGCGAGAAGGAAGCGGCCTTCTACACGCGGCAGGAGGAACGCAACCGCGAGAAGCTGGCCGAGGATCCCAAGGCCGAGGTGCGCATCGTCGGCTGGACCGGCAAGCCCACCTACGTCGACCAGATCATCACCAGCCTCGAGACGGTGTTTACCGGCTTCCTGATCGCCACCGTGTTCGCCGTGCCGATCGGAATCCTCTGCGGCCTGTCGAAGACGGTGCAGACCGCGCTCAACCCACTGATCCAGATCTTCCGCCCGGTGTCGCCGCTGGCCTGGCTGCCCATCGTCACGCTGATCGTCAGCGCGGTGTATGTCACCAGCGGCGAGCCGATGTTCGAAAAGGCCTTCCTGGTCTCGGCGATCACAGTGACGCTGTGTTCGCTGTGGCCGACGCTGGTGAACACGGCGATCGGCGTCAGCTCGGTGGACCGCGACCTGCTCAATGTCTCGCGCGCGCTGCAGCTGCCGACCTCGATCAAGGTGCGCAAGATCGTCGTGCCCTCCGCCCTGCCCTACATCTTCACCGGCATGCGGCTGTCGCTGTCGGTGGGCTGGATGGTGCTGATCGCCGCCGAGATGCTGGCGCAGAACCCGGGCCTGGGCAAGTTCGTCTGGGACGAGTTCCAGAACGGCAGCTCGGATTCGCTGGGCCGCATCATGGTCGCGGTGCTGACCATCGGCTTCATCGGCTTCCTGCTCGACCGCCTGATGATGGCCCTGCAGACCCTGGCCGCGCGCCGCTGAACCGGGAGACACGCCCATGAACGCCATCGCCACCCTCGAGCGCAGCGGCAGTTCGCCGCTGTTCGCCCCGCGCCAGCCGCTGCGCAACGCGCGCCACGGAACGACCACGGCGCCGGAGGTCGCGCCGCCACCGCAGCCGGTCGCCAGCGCCGCCGCAGCGGTGATTCCGGCGCTGGAACTGCGCGGCGTCAGCAAGGGCTACGGCCCCGACGACGCACGCAGCGAAGTGCTGAGCAACATCGACCTGTCGGTCGCCGACGGCGAGTTCCTCGCCATCGTCGGCTACTCGGGCAGCGGCAAGACCACGCTGGTGAACCTGCTGGCCGGCTTCGTCCAGCCCGATCGCGGCGAGGCGCTCAAGCAGGGCAAGCCGATCGCCGGCCCCGGCCCCGACCGCGGCATCGTCTTCCAGAGCTATTCGCTGATGCCCTGGCTCAACGTCCTCGACAACGTGCAGCTCGCCGTCGATGCGGTGTTTCCGAAGCTCTCGCGTGCCGAGCGTCGCGAGCGCACCCTGCACTACGTCAAGCTGGTCGGCCTCGGCCACGCCCTCGACCGCAAGCCGGCCGAACTTTCGGGCGGCATGCGCCAGCGCGTTTCGGTGGCACGCGCGCTCGCCGCCAGCCCCGACGTACTGCTGCTCGACGAGCCGCTCTCGGCGCTCGACGCGCTGACGCGCGCCAAGCTGCAGGACGAGATCGTGCGCATCTGGAACGAGGAGCGCAAGACGGTGATCCTGATCACCAACGACGTCGATGAGGCGCTGATCGTCGCCGATCGCATCGTGCCGCTGGAAGTCGGCCCCGCCGCCTCGCTCGGCCCCTCCTTCGCGGTGGACATCGAGCGCCCGCGCGACCGCCGCGCCATGAACCACGACCCGGTGTTCCGCCACCTGCGCCACGACATCACGGAATGGCTGATCGAGGCCGGCCGCGCACGCAGCGAGGCCGCCGCCGACGGCAGCGCGCTCGCCGCACCGACGCTGCAGCCGCAGGTCGAACGCCACGGCCGCTCGCTGGCCGCGATGATGGGCCTGCGCCACGCCGGCCAGGTCGACGCCATCGAGGCCGAAGAAGCCGCCGAGCTGGCGCGCCCGGTCGAACTCGACGCTCCCACGGAAACCCGGCCCGCCGACGAGCGCTTCGTCGATTTCACGCAGCTGTCGAAAATCTATCCGACCAGGAAGGGCCCGCTCAAGGTGGTCGACGGCTTCGAGCTGAAGATCCGCCGCGGCGAGTTCATCTCCATCATCGGCCACTCGGGCTGCGGCAAATCCACCGTGCTGTCGATGGTGGCCGGCCTCACCGAGATCTCCGAAGGCGGCATCATCCTCGACGGCCGCGAAGTCAGCCGGCCGGGCCCCGACCGCGGCATCGTCTTCCAGGCCCCCAGCCTGGTGCCCTGGCTGACCGCACGCGAGAACGTGCAGCTGGCGGTCGACCGTGTCTTCGGCCATGTCTCGCCCGTGGAACGGCAGCAGGTGGTCGACTACTACCTCGGCCGCGTCGGCCTCGGCGACGCGCTGGAGAAGAAGGCCGCCGACCTTTCCAACGGCATGCGCCAGCGCGTCGGCATCGCGCGCGCCTTCGCGCTCTCGCCCAAGCTGCTGCTGCTCGACGAGCCCTTCGGCATGCTCGACTCGCTGACGCGCTGGGAACTGCAGGAAGTGCTGATGGAAGTCTGGGCGCGCAACCGCGTCACCGCGATCATGGTCACGCACGACGTCGACGAGGCCATCCTGCTCGCCGACCGCGTGGTGATGATGACCAACGGCCCGAATGCGAAGGTCGGCAAGATCCTCGAGATCGACCTGCCGCGCCCGCGCAGCCGCCGTGCCCTGCTCGAGCACCCGCAGTACTACGAGCTGCGCGAGGCGCTGATCGGCTTCCTCGAAGAATGCGACCACGCCTGACCTGACACCCGGGAGCATGACCATGAAGAAACAGAAACTCGTCGTCGTCGGCAACGGCATGGCCGGGATGCGCTGCATCGAAGAGCTGCTCAAGCTGGCGCCCGACCTCTACGACATCGTCGTCTTCGGCGCCGAGCCGCACCCCAACTACAACCGCATCCTGCTCTCGCCGGTGCTGGCCGGCGAGATGACCATGTCGGACATCGTGCTCAACCCGCTGCAGTGGTATGCCGACAACAACATCGGCCTCTACACCGGCAAGACCGTGGTGAAGATCGACCGCACCGCGCGTCAGGTGGTGGCCGACGACGGCACGGTCGAGGAATACGACCGCCTGCTGCTGGCCACCGGCTCGACGCCCTTCATGCTGCCGGTGCCGGGCCGCGACCTGCCCGGGGTGATCGGCTACCGCGACATCAAGGACACCGACGAGATGATCGCCGCGGCCGGCCGCTACCGCCACGCCGTGGTGATCGGCGGCGGCCTGCTCGGCCTGGAAGCCGCCAACGGCCTCAAGCAGCGCGGCATGGACGTCACCGTGGTGCACCTGATGCCCTGGCTGATGGAACGCCAGCTCGACAAGGCCGCCGCCGGCATGCTGCAGGCCTCGCTGGAAGCGCGCGGGCTCAAATTCCTGCTCGAAAAGCAGACCGAGGCGCTGATCCGCGGCCCGGAAAGCGAGGGCGGTCGTGTCTCCGCCGTGCGCTTCAAGGACGGCCTGGAGATCCCCGCCGACCTGGTGGTGATGGCCGCCGGCATCCGCCCCAACACCGCGCTGGCCGAATCGGCGCGCCTGTACTGCAACCGCGGCATCGTGGTGAATGACACGATGCAGACCTATGACCCGCGCATCTACGCCGTCGGCGAATGCGTCGCGCATCGCGGCATCGCCTACGGCCTGGTCGCGCCGCTGTTCGAGCAGGCCAAGGTCTGCGCCAACCACCTCGCCAATTTCGGCATCGCACGCTACGCCGGCTCGGTGACCTCGACCAAGCTCAAGGTCACCGGCATCGACCTGTTCTCGGCAGGCAACTTCCTCGGCGGCGAAGGCACCGACGAGATCGTGCTCAACGACCCCTCGGGCGGCGTGTACAAGAAGCTGGTGCTGAAGAACGACATCCTTGTCGGCGCCGTGCTCTATGGCGACACCGCCGACGGCCCCTGGTACTTCCAGCTGGTCAAGGACGGACAGGACATCCACGAGATCCGCGACCACCTGATGTTCGGCCAGGGCCATGTCGGCGACGTCGGCCATGCCGGCAAAACACAGGCCGCGAGCATGCCCGACGAGGCTGAAGTCTGCGGCTGCAACGGCGTGTGCAAGGGCGACATCGTCAAGGCGATCAAGGCCAACGGCCTGTTCACCCTCGACGAGGTGCGCAAGCACACCAAGGCATCCTCGTCCTGCGGCTCCTGCACCGGCCTGGTCGAGCAGATCCTCGCTTCGACCATCGGCGGCGCCTACACGCCCGCCGAATCGAAGGACAAGGCCGTCTGCGGCTGCACCGACCACTCGCACGGCACGGTGCGCGCGGCGATCCGCGACCAGCACCTGCTGAGCATCCCCGCCGTGATGCAGGCACTGGAATGGCGCACGCCCAACGGCTGCGCCAGCTGCCGCCCGGCGCTCAATTACTACCTGATTTCCACCTGGCCGGGCGAGGCGAAGGACGACCCGCAGTCGCGCTTCATCAACGAGCGCGCCCACGCCAACATCCAGAAGGACGGCACCTATTCCGTGGTGCCGCGCATGTGGGGCGGCCTCACCACGCCGTCCGAGCTGCGCGCCATCGCCGACGTCGCCGACAAGTACCGCGTGCCGACCGTCAAAATGACCGGCGGCGCGCGCGTCGACCTGCTCGGCATCAAAAAGGAAGACCTGCCCAAGGTCTGGGCCGACCTCGGCAAGGCCGGCATGGTCTCCGGCCACGCCTACGGCAAAAGCATCCGCACCGTGAAGACCTGCGTCGGCGCCGAGCACTGCCGCTTCGGCACGCAGAAGTCGATGGCCATGGGCGTCAAGCTGGAGAAGATGCTGTTCGGCATGTGGAGCCCGCACAAGGTCAAGCTGGCCGTCTCGGGCTGCCCGCGCAACTGCGCCGAGGCCGGCATCAAGGACGTCGGCGTGATCGGCGTGGATTCCGGCTACGAGCTGTATGTCGCCGGCAACGGCGGCATCAAGACCGAGGTGGCGCAGTTCATGTGCAAGGTGAAATCCGACGAGGAGGTCAAGGAATACTCCGGCGCCTTCCTCCAGCTCTACCGCGAGGAAGGCTGGTACCTCGAACGCACCTGCCACTATGTCGCCCGCGTCGGCCTCGACCATGTCAAGGCGGCGGTGGTCGACGACCCGGCGCGGCGCAGGGATCTCTACGAGCGCCTGCTGTTCGCCCTGCAGGACTACGAAGACCCGTGGCAGCAGGCCGTGCAGCAGCCGCAGCGGCGCCGCGAGTACGAAGTCATCGCGCTCACGCCCGTGGCGGAGGCAGCGACATGAGCGACTGGACCCGAATCTGCGCGCTGGACGAAATCGCCCCCCAGGGCAGCCGCGTGGTCGCCACGGCGCAGGGCGACATCGCCATCTTCCGCACCGCCGACGACAGCGTCTTCGGCCTGCACGACAAGTGCCCGCACAAGGGCGGGCCGCTGTCGCAGGGCATGATCCACGGCGACACCGTGACCTGCCCGCTGCACGGCTGGAAGCTCGGCCTCGCCGACGGCCAGGTCATCGCGCCGGACAAGGGCTGCGCCCGGCGCTTCGCCGTCAAGCTCGACGGCGGCGCGGTCTGGCTGCAGCTGAACTAAGCGCCGACACATCGCCGTAGCGCCAGCGCCGACTTTCAGAGCATGGAAACCAGATCTACCTGCCCCTACTGCGGCGTCGGCTGCGGCGTGATCATCGAACATGATGAAACCCGCATCACCGGGGTGCGCGGCGATCCGCAGCACCCGGCCAACTTCGGCCGGCTGTGCACCAAGGGCAGCACCCTGCACCTGACCATGACGCCACAGGCGCAGGCGCAGCGCCTGACGTATCCGCTGCTGCGCGCAGGCAAGCAGGCACCGCGCGCACGCGTGGGCTGGGACGAAGCGCTGGACCACGCGGCGGAACAATTCGCCGCCGCGATCCACGAACACGGCCCCGACAGCGTGGCTTTCTACATCAGCGGCCAGCTGCTGACCGAGGACTACTACGTCTTCAACAAGCTGGCCAAGGGCCTGATCGGCACCAACAACGTCGACACCAATTCGCGCCTGTGCATGAGCTCGGCGGTGGCCGGCTACAAGGCCACGCTGGGCGCCGATGCGCCGCCCTGTTCCTACGAGGACATCGATCTCGCCGACTGCCTGTTGATCGCCGGCGCCAACCCGGCCTGGGCGCACCCGGTGCTGTTCCGCCGCATCGAGGCCGCGCGCGCCGCCAGACCGGATCTGAAGATCATCGTGGTCGACCCGCGCCGCACCGACACCGCCGAGGCCGCCGACCTGCACCTGGCGATCCAGCCCGGCACCGACGTCGCGCTCTACCACGCCATGCTGCATGTGCTGCTGTGGGAGGATCTGGTCGACCTTGACTGGATCCGCGCCCACACCGAGGGCTTCGAGGCGCTGAAGCTCATCGTGCGCGACTACACGCCGGCGATGGCCGCCGACATCTGCGGCGTGAAGGCGGAAGACATCATCACCGCCGCACGCTGGTTCGGCCAGGCGCCGGCGGCGCTGTCGCTCTGGTGCCAGGGCCTCAACCAGTCCAGCCACGGCACCGACAACAATGCCGCCATCATCCACCTGCACCTCGCCACCGGCAAGATCGGCCAGCCCGGCAGCGGCCCCTTTTCGCTGACCGGCCAGCCCAATGCCATGGGCGGGCGCGAAGTCGGCGGCATGGCCAACCTGCTCTCGGCGCACCGCGACCTCGCCGACCCGGCCCAGCGCGCCGAAGTCGCGCGCCTGTGGGGCGTGCCCGCCGTGCCGGACAAGCCCGGCCTCACCGCCGTCGATCTGTTCGAAGCGGTCGGACGCGGCGAGATCAAGGCGCTGTGGATCGCCTGCACCAACCCGGCGCAATCGTTGCCCGAGCTGGCCCGGGTGCAGGCCGCGCTGGCCGCCTGCCCCTTTGTCGTGCTGCAGGAGGTGAGCGCCGCCACCGACACCGCGGCCTTTGCCGACCTGCTGCTGCCTGCCGCCGGCTGGGGCGAGAAGGAAGGCACGGTGACGAACTCCGAGCGGCGCATCTCGCGCGTGCGCGCCGCCGTGCCGCCACCCGGCGAAGCGCGCGCCGACTGGCGCATCGCCCGCGACTTCGCCCGCCGGCTCGAGGCCAGAAGTCGGCGCTGGCGCGACGGCGGCCAGGCGCCGCTGTTCGCCTGCGAAACGCCCGAGGACATCTTCAACGAACACCGCGCCAGCACCCTCGGCCGCGACCTCGACATCGGCGGGCTTTCCTACGCCCTGCTAGATGCCGCCGGCCCGCAGCAGTGGCCCATGCCGGCCGGCGCCACGCAGGGCACGGCGCGCCTGTACGGCGATGGCCGCTTCGCCACCGCCAGCGGCCGCGCCCGCTTCCGCGCGCTGCATCACCGCCCCGCCGCCGACAGCACCGACGCACGCCTGCCGCTGCACCTCAACAGCGGGCGCCTGCGCGACCAGTGGCACGGCATGAGCCGCAGCGGGCTGGTCCCCCGCCTGTTCGCCCACGCCCCCGAGCCGATGCTGGAAATGCACCCGCGCGACATGGCGCGGCGCGAGCTTGCCGACGGCGACCTGGTGACGCTGAGGAACAAGCGCGGCAGCCTGCGCCTGCGCGTAGCGGCCTCGGACACCCTGCGTCCGGCCCACGCCTGGCTGCCCATGCACTGGGGCGGCCAATTCATGCGCGGCGCCGGGGTCAACGCGCTGATGCCGGCCGCCACCGATCCGGTGTCACGCCAGCCCGAACTCAAGCACGCCGCCGTGCAGGTCGAGAAATTCGCCACCGGCTGGCAGCTGGTGGCCCTGCGCCGTGACGACGCGGGCACGCTGGCGGCCCGCCTGCAGCCCTGGCTGGCGCGCTTCGACTACGCCACGCTGGCCCCGGCCGGGCGCGAATCGACGGTACTGGTGCTGCGTGCCTGGGGCGGCGCCGAGACGCCGCCGCCGACCGCCGAACTGCTGGCCGAGCTGGTCGCCGCGATGGGCCTCGATGCGCTCCACGCGCTGGCCTTCAGCGACGCCCGGCGCGGCATCGCCAAGCGCGCCCTGATCGAGGACGACCGCCTGGTCGGCGCCCTGCTCTGCAAGGAAACCCGCGCCGCCGACTGGCTGCTCGACCTCGCCACCGGGGGCGGCAAATCCGGCGGCAGCACCCAGGCCCTGCGCAAGTGGATCTTCGCCCCGCTGGCCGCCCCGCCCGATGCCGGCCCGGCGCGCGGCCGCATCGTCTGCAACTGCCACGACGTCGCGGAAAGCGAACTGCGCGGCGATTATGCCGCCGGCCTGAACCTCGATGCCGTGATGGAAAAGCGCAAGTGCGGGACCTCCTGCGGCTCCTGCCTGCCGGAGATCAAACGGATGGCAGCGGAAACTGCCGGCGCGGCGGTTTGGTCGGGGCACCCGCTGAACCTTTGAAAGTCGGCGCGGGTGGTACGGCGCCTGCTCGGCCACTGCAGCCATCGGCGGCTGGAATACCCGCGAAATTGAACCGGTCATTGACGCGAATCAATAGTGTGCGGCGCGTTTGGCGTGTAGGCTTGCCCTTGAAGCAACTCACCCCAGCGCCGGACTACGCGACACGGTCCGGATTGCGATTTTGCGATTCGCTCCGCGGGTGGCCACTGGACATTTCACCATGACACTTTATGTATCCGTACTTGGCGGGGTCATGAACGGAAACTGCTTCGGACTGGCATTGATGAGATGCAACAGATGACGCACGACCGGCGTGAGCTGCCAACCGACCGCGGAGTGATCTCTGTCGTAGGGGGTTACGCTGCGTTCGCCACGCTGTGGATCCTGTTTTCGGACAGGGCGGTCGAAGCACTTTTCCACGATCCGCAAGCGATCATTCGGGCGAGCATCCTCAAGGGCTGGGTATTCGTCGCCGTCACAAGCCTGCTGTTGTACGCCCTGGTACGCAGGCTGGTCGGGCGGCTTGCCGCCGCCCACGCACGAGAGATCGCGGCGTATGCCGATCGCCAGCGAAGCCTGGAGTTGCTGTCCGCCATTGCCGACAATTCCGACGATGCCATCTTTGCCAAGGACCGGGACGGGCGCTATCTCCTCTTCAACCCGGCCGCCGCCCGCTTTGTTGGAAAGTCAGCTGACGATGTGATTGGCCGGGACGACAGCGCACTCTTTCCGGCCGAACAGGCCGCGCTGCTGGCGGCGATTGGTCGGCGCGTCATGGCCAGCGGCGAGATCGAAACAAACGAAGAGGCCCTGGCGACGCCGGACGGGGCCCGCGTCTTTCTTGCCACGAAAGGACCATTGCGGGATCGCGAAGGCAGGATCTACGGAACCTTCGGCATTTCCCGGGACATCACGGTCATCAAGGAGGCACAGGCGGGCTTGCGCGACAGCGAAGACCGCCTGCGCCTGCTGATCACGCACGCCCCCGCCGCCCTGGCCATGTTCGATCGCGACATGCGCTATCTGGTGGCAAGTCGACGCTGGTGTGAGGACTTCGGGCTGGGCCAGGCGGATGTCACCGGGCAGAGTCACTACGAGATATTCCCGGATCTTCCGGACCGGTTCAGGCAGATCCATCGGCGAGGGCTTTCGGGCGAAGTGATTTCCGAGAAGAGTGATCGCTTCGAACGTGCTGACGGCACCGTTCATTGGCTGCGCTGGGAAATGCGGCCATGGTATGGCCGCGAAGGCGCGGTCGGGGGAATTGTGATCTTCAGCGAGGACATTACGGAACAAAAGCAACGGGAGGCGGCGCTTGCCGACAGCGAGTACCGCTATCGGCAGCTCGCGGAAAACTCGACGGACTGGGTATGGACGATGGATATGTCGGGACGGCATACCTACACCAACACGCGCGGCCTGCGCTGGCTGGGACTGAGCTGGGAGGCTTTCCTGGCGGCCGATCCGGCTGAGCTGGTTCATCCCGACGACCATGGGCTCCTCGCCGAAACCTTCCGGCGTGCCTGCGAACAGCGAACCGGGTGGCAAGGGGTGTTGCTGCGGTGGCGAACCCGGGAGGGAAACTACCTTTCGATCGAATCGAACGCGTCACCGATGATGGACGCCACCGGAAGCCTGATCGGATTCCAGGGGGTAGACCGCGATGTCACTGCCCGCATCCAGGTCGAACAGGAACTGGCGCTGCATCGTGAGCACCTCGAGGAACTGGTTCGGCAGCGCACCCATCAGCTCGAAGCCGCGCAAACCCGGGCCGAAGCCGCATCGATCGCCAAAAGTGCCTTTCTCGCCAACATGTCGCACGAAATCCGCACCCCCCTGAATGCCATCACAGGGATGGCGCACCTGATCCGTCGCGCCGGCCTGCCCGCCGATCAGATTGATCGCTTCGACAAGCTGGAACGCGCCGGCCACCATCTGCTGGAAATCATCAATGCCATTCTCGACCTGTCGAAGATCGAGGCCGGAAAATTCGTGCTGGAGGAAGTCCCGTTTCGCATCGACGAGCTTGTCGATGGCGTATCGGCAATTGTTTCGCATGCGGCGAAAGCAAAGCACATCCGGCTGGCGAAGGATGTCGAGCCGACGCCCCACATCCTGCTGGGAGACCGAACGCGCCTGCAACAGGTATTCCTGAACTACGCGACAAACGCGATCAAGTTTACCGACGCCGGGGAAATCACACTCCGGGCCCGGATCGCTGAAGACAGCCTGGACGCGGTAGTGGTCAGGTTGGAGGTGAGCGATACGGGCCCGGGCATCGAGCCGGATGCTATCCCGCGCCTTTTCTCCAGCTTCGAGCAAGCCGACAACAGCATCACCCGCAGGTATGGCGGAACAGGATTGGGGCTCGCAATCACACGAAAGATTGCCGAGCTCATGGGCGGCCGCGTGGGTGTGGAATCGGTTGCCGGTCAGGGAAGTACGTTCTGGATGACCGTGAGATTGATGAAGGGGCGAGACGCAGAACGCCAGGAAGCCACGAGTGACAGCGAAGCCGCGGAGAACCAGGTGCGGCAGTTCAAGGGGGCACGCGTACTGGTGGTTGAGGATGAGGCGGTCAATCGCGAGGTCGCCGCGGTCTTGCTCGAAGAGGCCGGCTTGCGGGTCGACGCCGCCAACGATGGCGAGGAGGCCGTGCGGCTGGCGGCTGCCACTGCCTACTCCGCGATACTCATGGATATGCAGATGCCGGTGATGGATGGCCTGGAGGCAACCCGCAGGATTCGCGCAATCCCCGGACGAGCGGAAGTTCCGATCATCGCCATGACCGCCAACGTGTTCGCCGAGGACAGGATCCGTTGCCTGGCGGCGGGGATGAATGACTTCCTGAGCAAGCCGGTTGCACCCGGGCTGCTGTATGAGGTCCTGGCCAAATGGCTGCGCAGGCACTGAACCGCGCGAGCTTGCGGGATCGGAACTGCCGGCCTGACCCATCCGGGAAAAGCTGGCGTATCGGCCGGCAGATCGGCGTGAGGATGCACCGGCCCATCGGGAAGACCCACCGGATGCCACGGCTGCATACTGCTGCCATTGGCAGCTTCGCCGGCAGCGACGAGGTGCGTGGGCACCAAATGGCAATTGATCAGCACATTGCCGGCCGAACGGCAGCACTGGCCGACAAGCCCGCGTTCGCCATCCAATCCGACTGACAAGATATCGGCCTTATGGAAAGCTTCACATAAGGCCGAACAACCGCCGTGCCACCAGCGCCGACCTTCAAACCTTCAAACGGCCCCCACCGACCACAAGCCTCGGCCTTTCGCCCCCCCCTACGCCAGGCTGCCCACCGCCGCGCCATCCGCCATTTCGGCCTCCGTCAGCGGATCCACGGTCACCGCCACCTCCATCTTCTGCGTCGCGGCGCCGAGCACGACGCCGCGCAGGGGCGTGACGTCGTAGAACTCGCGGCCCCAGCCGAGGGTGACGAATTCGATGTCGGCCAGCTTGCCGTTGGTCGGGTCGAAGGCGACCCAGCCGAGTTCGGGGCAGTGCGCGGCGACCCAGGCGTGGGAGGCGTCGGCGCCTTCGAGCTTGACCTGCCCCGGGGCGACACGGTTGAGGATGTATCCGCTGACATAGCGCGCCGGCATGTTGAGCGAGCGCAGGCAGCTGATCATGAAGTTGGCGTAATCCTGGCAGACGCCGGTGCGCGTCTCCAGCACCCTGGCAACCGGGGTGCCGAGGTCGGTGGCGTCCGGGTCGTATTTGAATTCGGCGCGGATGCGCCTGGTCATCTCAAAGGCGGCGGCCAGCCAGGGGCGCCCCGGCGTGAAGCATTCCCGCGCGTAGTCGGCGCAGCCCTCCAGGCGCGGGATCATGGGCGAGGCCAGGCGGTACTGCTCGATCTCGATGCCGTCGCTGCCGCGCCCCTCGGTGGGCAATGCCGCCAGCTCCCAGGGCGGCGAGGGCGCATCGGGCGCGGGGGCGTGGGGAGTGACGTCGACGATGGAATCGGCGCGCACCGAGAGCCTGTCGTGCGGGCTTTCGATGAAGACGCGCAGCTCCCCGTTGCCGAAGTAGTCGGTGCCCTGCGAGCGTTCGCTCGGCGTCGGCGTGATGGCGACGCGGCTGGCGATCACCGCCTGCCAGGGCGTGGCGCGCGGCGTCAGGTGCGCCAGCTGGTGGCTGCTGGTCACCGGCTCGGAGTATTGGTAGATCGTCTCGTGGGTGACGCGGTAGCGCACGGCGGTGGTCATGACAGCCCCTGCAGCGGCCAGGCGCCGGAGCGCACATGGTTGAAGAAGCGCTGCGACAGGTGGTCGTTGAGGCGCAGGGTTTCATCGTGCAGGCGCACCACGGCGGCGAGCAGGCGCGGGTTTTCCGGGTTAAGCCCGGCGGGATCGAGGCGCGAGAGGGCGGTGGCGGCGGCGGCGAATTCCTCGCTGTGGCAGGGGCCGTAGGCGGATTCGATCAGGTTGAGGTAGTTGCGGATGCCGTTGGTCTGGAAGGCCGCCGAGCGCGGGTTGGTGGCGTCCATCAGCAGCAGGTCGAGCACCGGCATCCATTCCGGCCGCGCCATGTAGCGCGAGTGGTAGGTGACGATGGAATCCGACAGGCGCAGCAGCCAGGTCAGGCCGGCGTCGGCGCCGCTTTCCAGCGCGATGCGCGTGGCCAGGCACTGGAAGCCCAGGCGCTCGAGGCGGCGGCCGATGGAAAGAAAGCGCCAGCCGCTGTCGCGGGTCATGCCGTCGATGGCGAAGCCGGACAGCGTCGTCAGGTTGGTGACGGTGTGGTTGAGCCAGACCAGCGCGGCGGAAAGCGAGGGCGTGCGCCGGCCGATCACCGGGCTGCGCAGCAGGCTGTTGATGGTGCGCATGTTGTCGAGCGAGACGCGGTCGCGCAGGGTGTGCGCCAGGCGCTCCAGCGTGCGCAGGTTGGCCGGCAGGCTGCAGGGCTTGTTTTCGTCGCTGGTGGCGGCGAGCAGCTCGGCCTCGGCCGGCAGCTCGTCGTCGATGATGCCGTAGGCATGGGCAAGGGCGAGCACCGGGCGGATCGCCAGGGTTTCGTCGTCGTCCTCGCGCAGGCTCTGGTCGAGCGCTTCGCGCAGCAGCCGCGCCTCGTCGTCGCAGCGTTCCTGGAAGCGGCCGAACCAGTAGAGGTTTTCGGCGATGCGCGAGGGCGTCGATTGCGAGGAGCGCTGCAGGTCGGCGACGCTGACGGTGCTGCGCAGCAGGGTGAAGCCGGCATCCACCGGGCGGTCGGACATCACCCAGGTGTCCTTGGAGCCGCCGCCGCGCTGCATGGCCATGATGCGTACGTCGTCGCCCGTGGCGACGCGGGTCAGGCCGCCGGGCATGATGGCGTAGCCGGCCGGCGAGGCGACGGCATACACGCGCAGGCCGATGCCGCGCGCCGAGATCGGCTGCTGCGGCGAGCGCCCGAGCACCGGCGCCTGCGAGAAGCGCACCATCTCCTGGGCGACATAACGATCAGGACGCGCCATGAGGCAGCGCTTCAAGTCGTCGAGCTGGTGGGCGTCGAGGTCCTGGCCGAAGATGGGGTCGAACCAGTCGGCCGGGTCGGCCGACTTGAACACCACACGGTCGACATTGTTCAGGGCATCGTCCAGCGCCGCCGGCTCGCCGCACCACCAGGTGGCGATGGACGGCAGGCGCAGCGATTCGCCCAGCAGGCGCTGGCACAGGCGCGGCAGGAAGCCGAGCAGGGCGCCGGATTCGAGCAGGCCGCTGCCCAGCGAATTGGCCAGCAGCACGGTGCCGCGGCGCGCGCAGTCGGTGAGGCCGGCGACGCCGAGCGCGGAATCGGTGCGCAGCTCGAGCGGGTCGCACCAGACGTCGTCCTGGCGGCGCAGGATGGCATGCACGCGGCGCAGGCCGCCGAGTGTCTTGAGCCAGACGCGGCCGGCACGCACCGTGAGGTCGCCGCCCTCGACCAGCGGAAAGCCAAGGTAGCGCGCCAGCAGCGCATGCTCGAAGTAGGTCTCGTTGTAGGGGCCGGGCGTCAGCAAAACGGTCAGCGTCGGGCCGTCGCCGGACGGCGCGTAGTGCATCAGCGAATCGCGCAGCGTGGAAAAGAACTGCGCTAGGTGCTGGACATGCAGGTCACGGAACAGGTCGGGAAAGGTGCGCGAGACGATCAGGCGGTTTTCCAGGGCGTAGCCGGCGCCGGAGGGTGCCTGGGTGCGGTCGGCCATCACCCACCAGCCGCCGTCCGGCGAGCGGGCCAGGTCGGCGGCATAAAGATGCAGGTGGATGCCGCCGGGCGGCCGGGTGCCGTGGGCCGGCCGCAGGAAGCCGCTCTGGCCGTGGATCAGCGAGGCGGGAATCTCGCCGCTGCGCAGCAGCTCCTGGTCGCCGTAGAGGTCGCCGAGGATGCGGTTGAGCAGCTCGGCGCGCTGGGCGATGCCGGCCTCGATGGTGCGCCATTCGTCGGGCGCGATGAGGAAGGGCAGGACATCGAGGTCCCATGGCCGCTCGATGCCGTTGGGATCGGCATAGACGTTGTAGGTGACGCCGCTTTCGCGGATCTGCCGCTCGGCCGCGGCCTGGCGCTCGCCGATGTCGAGGCGCGAGACACCCGTCAGCTGCTGGTAGAGCCCCGACCAGTGCGGCCGCGGCTGCTGCGGCGCGACGAACAGCTCGTCAAAGCGGTCGTCGGCGAACGGGTAGCCCGCGAGCAGGTGATCCGGCGGCGCCGGCTGGGCCGGTGGCGGTGACTCGAGGGACATGCGTCGCGGTGTGGATGCTTTAAGGTTCATCCAGTTTATACGCGGCGCAGGTCAAGCGTAAATGGGTATTTCGGGTTGCGCGCCTCGGGTGCCACGCGCAGCGTACCGGGCGTGTGGCCGAGGCGGAAGAAGCGCGCCAGCCGGCGTGCCTCGGCTTCGTAGGCATTGACAGGGAAGGTGTCGTGGCTGCGCCCGCCCGGGTGGGCGACGTGGTACTGGCAGCCGCCCAGCGAGCGGTGGTTCCAGGTATCGACGAGGTCGAACACCAGCGGCGCGTCGGCGGGTATCGTCGGATGCAGGCAGGAGGCCTGCTGCCAGGCGCGGTAGCGCACGCCGGCGACGAACTCGCCGACGGTGCCGGTCGGGTGCAGCGGCAGCGGGCGGCCGTTGCAGGTGAGCACGTGGCGTTCGTCGACCAGGCCGCGCACCTTGACCTGCAGGCGTTCCAGCGTCGAGTCGACATAGCGCGCGGTGCCGCCAGCGCCGCCTTCCTCACCGAGGACGTGCCAGGGTTCGAGCGCCATGCGCAGCTCGACCTCGACATTGCGCGCGGCGAAGTCGCCCAGCCGGGGGAAGCGGAACTCGTGGTGCGGGGCGAACCATTCGTGCTCAAAGGCGAAGCCGGCGGCGCGCATCTCTTCGATCACGTCGGCGAAATCGTCGGCGACGAAATGCGGCAGCAGGAAGCGGTCGTGCAGCTCGGTACCCCAGTGCTTGAGCGTGGTCGGCTGGTAGGGCCGGTGCCAGAAGCGGGCGATCAGGCCGCGCATCAGCAGCTGCTGCGCCAGGCTCATGCGCGCATGCGGCGGCATTTCGAAGGCGCGCAGTTCGAGCAGGCCGAGGCGGCCGGTGGCGCTGTCGGGCGAATACAGCTTGTCGATGCAGAACTCGGCGCGGTGCGTGTTGCCGGTGACGTCGATCAACAGGTTGCGCAGCGCGCGATCGACCAGCCACGGGCGGCCGGCCAGCTCGCCGCGGCCCTGCAGGCGGCGCAGCTCGCGGAAGGCAATATCGATTTCGTACACCGATTCGTTGCGCGCCTCGTCGATGCGCGGCGCCTGGCTGGTCGGGCCGATGAAGAGGCCGGAGAACAGGTAGGACAGCGAGGGGTGGTTGTGCCAGTAGGCGATCATGCTGGCCAGCAAGTCGGGCCGGCGCAGGAAGGGCGAATCGTTGGGCGTGGCGCCGCCAAGCACGAAATGGTTGCCGCCGCCGGTGCCGGTGTGGCGGCCATCGAGCATGAACTTCTCGGTGGACAGGCGGGTCTGGTGGGCGGCGTCGTAGAGGAAGGTGGTCTGCTCGACGAGTTCCTCCCAGTTGGCGGCGGGCTGGATGTTCACCTCGATCACGCCGGGGTCGGGCGTGACACGCAGGTGCACCAGGCGCGGGTCGCGCGGCGGCTCGTAACCTTCCATGACGACGCGCAGGTCGAGCGCCGCGGCGGCATCCTCGACGGCGCCAACGAGTTCGAGGTAATCCTCGAGCCGGCCGGTCGGCGGCATGAAGACATGAAGGCGACCTTCGCGCGCCTCGGTGCAGATGGCCGTGCGGGTGATGTCGGCGGCCGAGGCAAAGGGCTCGGGCGCGGTATCGAGGCCGGCCACCGGCTTGCGTCCGGGTGGCAGGCGCGTTTGCAGGCGCGGCAGCGGCGGAAAGCTTTGCGTCGGGTCCGGCGCGTGGACGTAGGGGTAGTCGGTGTCCAGCGTCCACGGCAGCGAATCGAGCGGCAGGCGGAAGCCGAGCGGCGAATCGCCGGGGATCAGGTAGCAGTGTTCCTCGCGCAGGAACCAGCGGCCGCTGCGCCACTCGCCCGAGGGCGCCCGGCCCACCGGCAGGACATGGCCGATCACCTTGCCCAGGCCCTGGGCGAATACCTTGCGCAGGCGCTTGCGCTCCAGCGGGTCATCGAGACGCGGATCGTCCGGGCTGACATTCGACGGCAGGCGGCGTTCGCGCCACAGGTAGTAAAGCGCATCCTCGAAGGCGGGGAAGATGTAATCGCAGGCGAGGCCAAGGCGCTCGGCGATTGCGGCCAGCAGGGCCTCACCCTCGACGGCGCCGGCACCGTCGCTCCGGTGTTCGTCGGCGTAGCGCGCCGGATTCGACCAGATCGGCACGCCATCCTTGCGCCAGAAGGCGTTGAGCGACCAGCGCGGCAGCTGCTCGCCCGGGTACCACTTGCCCTGGCCGTAGTGCAGCAGGCCGCCCGGGGCGTAGTGGTCCTTCAGCCGCTGCAGCAGCTCGACGGCCAGCAGGCGCTTCTTCGGCCCCATCGCGGCGGTGTTCCACTCGGCACCATCGCGGTCGTCGATCGAAACGAAGGTCGGCTCGCCACCCTGGGTCAGGCGCACATCGCCGGCGACGAGGTCGACGTCGATGGCATGGCCGAGGTCAAGCAGCGCCTGCCATTGCGCTTCGCTGTAGGGCAGCGTGACGCGCGGCGCCTCGTAGATGCGCTCGACCTTCATGCTGTGCTCGAACTCGACCTCGCACTTGTCGACGCCGCCGGTGATCGGCGCCGCCGAGGATGGCTCGTGCGAGCATGCCAGCGGTATGTGGCCCTCGCCGGCCAGCAGGCCCGAGGTGGGGTCGAAGCCGATCCAGCCGGCGCCGGGCAGGTAGACCTCGCACCAGGCGTGGAGGTCGGTGAAATCGACCTCGGTGCCCGAAGGGCCGTCGAGCGACTTGACGTCGGCCTTGAGCTGGATCAGGTAGCCGGAGACGAAGCGCGCAGCAAGGCCGAGGTGGCGCAGCAGCTGCACCATCAGCCAGGCCGAGTCGCGGCAGGAGCCGGAGCGCTTGACCAGGGTTTCCTCCGGGGTCTGTACCCCGGGCTCAAGCCGGATCAGGTAGCGGATGTGCTGCTGCAGGCGCTGGTTAAGCCCGACCAGGAAATCGATGCTGCGCTGTTCGTCGCGCGGGATCCCGGCGAGGAATTCGGCGAAGGCCGGCGTGGCCGGCAGTTCGACCAGATAGGGGGCGAGCTCGCGCTTGAGATCCGCCGGGTAGGCAAAGGGTGTCTTCTCGGCATAGCTTTCAAGGAAGAAGTCGAAGGGGTTGAGCACCGACATCTCGGCGACCAGGTCGACCTCGATGCGAAACTCGCGCGTCTTTTCGGGGAAGGCCAGGCGGGCCAGGTAGTTGGCCTGCGGATCCTGCTGCCAGTTGATGAAGTGCGACCCGGGCGTGACCTTCATCGAGTAGCCGAGGATGCGCGTGCGGCAGTGCGGCGCCGGCCGCAGCCGGACCACCTGCGGACCGAGCGTGACGGGCCGGTCGTAGCGATAGCGGGTGACGTGATTCAGGGCGACATGAATCGACATGCAGGATTCTCCTGGGGGTAGCGAGGTTCCGCGGCGAGGGCGGCAGGGCTGTGATCAGGCGGCAACCGCATGGCGCGGCGCGGGTGCCACTTCCCTGCAGCGGAAGTATTCGCGCGTCACGCTGTCGTGCAGGCGCACGAGGTCGGTCTGGATCGCATCGAGATACTCATGGCGCAGGGCGGGCGAGAGGTTGTCGAGGCGCATGGTATCAACCCGGCGCTGTGCCGTGCGCAACACCTTCAGCGGCGCGGCATGGTGCGGCAGCTGGACCAGCGTCGATTCGAGCTTGTTCAGGCTGTAGGCCACGGTACGCGGGAAATGCGGATCGCGCAGCAGGAAGCCGAGGACTTCGGCGCTGCGCAGGTGCACCGAGACATGGCGGCGGTACATCTGGCTGGCATGAAGCGAGGTCAGCACGCCGGTCCACAGCAGGCCGAGCGAGGGATCCTCGGGCACCTGGTGGCGCGGCATCAGGACGGCGGCATTGATGTCGACGATGCGTGTCGTCATGTCGGTGCGCTCGGTGTAACAGCCAAGGGTGAGGAACTGGTAGGCAAGGTCGTGGCTCATGCAATCGGACAGCAGGCCGATCAGCGCCTGGCGGCGCGCGATCACTTCATCGAGCAGCTTGTAGCGCTGCGTCGCGCCGAGGCTGCCGCCCAGCTCATTGCGGACGAACAGGTAGAGCGAGTTGATGCGCTCCCAGGCCCTGGCCGGCAGCACCTCGCGCAGGATGCGGCTGTTCTCGCGCGCCCGGGCGATGCAGGAGTAGATCGAGCCGGCATTGCCCAGGTCGCTGATCAGGAAGCGCAGGATGTTGTCTTCGTTGGCCTCGGCGTAGGCCTCGTGGAATTCCTTGTCGAGGCCGACCACCTTGATCAGCACGTCCCAGCCGAATGAGGCCCCGCGCGGCAGGTCGAGCAGCACCTGCGAAGCGGCATTGACCAGGCGTGCCGTGCTTTCGGCGCGTTCAAGGTAGCGACTCATCCAGTAGATATTTTCCGCAGCGCGTGCCAGCATCATGTCGGGTCCTCCACGATCCAGGTGTCCTTGCTGCCACCGCCCTGGGAAGAATTGACCACCAGCGAACCCTCGCGCAAGGCAACGCGGGTCAGACCGCCGGTGGTGACGTACATCTTTTCCGACTGCAGGATGAAAGGCCGCAGGTCGAGGTGGCGCGGCGCCAGGCTGTCGCCGACCAGCGTCGGCGCGGTGGACAGCATCAGCGTCGGCTGCGCCATGTAGTTACGCGGATCGGCGCGGATGCGCTCGGCGCAGGCGGCGCGCTCGGCGGCGCTGGCGCGCGGGCCGATCAGCATGCCGTAGCCACCCGACTCGTTGGCCGGCTTGACCACCAGCGCGTCGAGGTTGGCGAGCACATAGTCACGGTCTTCCTGGCGCATGCACAGGTAGCTCGGCACGTTGGGCAGGATCGGTTCCTGGTCGAGGTAATAGCGGATCAGCTGCGGCACGAAGGTGTAGACCACCTTGTCGTCGGCGACGCCGGCGCCGGGTGCATTGGCGATGCCAACCTTGCCGGCGCGCCAGGCGCGCATCAGGCCGGCGACGCCAAGCTCGGAGTCGGCACGAAAGACCTCGGGGTCGAGGAATTCATCGTCGACCCGGCGATAGATCACATCGACCCGGCGCGGCCCATCGATGGTTCCCATGTACACGCACTCGTCGTCGCCGACGACGAGGTCGCGCCCCTCGACCAGCACCGCGCCCATCTGCTGCGCCAGGTAGCTGTGTTCGTAATAGGCGGAATTGAAGATTCCCGGCGTCAGCACCACGATCACCGGGCGCTCGCCGGTGCGCGGCGAGAGGGCGGCGAGGGTCTCGTACAGCCGGGTGCTGTAGGCGTCGACCGGCTGGATCGCACAGACCTTGAACAGTTCGGGGAACATGCGTTTCATCAGCAGGCGGTTGGCCAGCATGTAGGAAACGCCGGAAGGCACCCGCAGGTTGTCCTCAAGCACATAAATGGTGCCGTCGGCATCGCGCACCAGATCGGTGCCGCAGATATTGGCCCATGCACCAAACGGAGGCTTCATGCCGACACACTGCGGGCGGAAGTTCTTCGAGCCGGCGAGGATCCCGGCCGGCAGGATGCCGTCGCGGATCACGCGCTGCTCGTTGTAAAGGTCATTGATGAACATGTTCAGCGCCGCCAGGCGCTGTTTCAGCCCGCGCTCGACGCGCAGCCATTCGCTCGCCGCCATGACCCGGGGCACGATGTCGAAGGGCCAGGCACGATCGATGTTCTCGCCCTCCGAATACACGGTGAAGGCGATGCCCATGTTGAGAATCGCACTTTCCACGGCGGCACGACGGGCGTGGATCTCGGCCAGACCGAGCCCGGTCAGGTGGTCCATCATGGCCTTTGCCGCCGGCCTGACGGCACCATCCCGGTCGATCAGCTCATCGTAGGTGGCCTGGCAGGGATAGTTGTCGATTCCGATGTTCATGGGGTCCTCGCCCGATCTACAACGCAAGAACCATGCACAGCTGCCCGCCCCGGCCCGCTTGTTGCGCCGGCCGGAACATTGCTTTGAGCTGCAGCCCCTACGCCGCCCGCCACGGCCTCGCTAGACTGCGGGCATGAACACCATCCCGCCCGTCTTCCTTTCCCATGGTTCGCCGCTGCTGCTGCTCGACCCGGGCCGTACCGGCGCCGCCTGGCAGGCCCTGGCCGCCGCCCTGCCGCGCCCGCGCGCCATCCTCGCCGTTTCGGCGCACTGGACCACGCGCCTTGCAGCGGTCAGCGCAGCGCCCGCCCCGGCCACCCTCCACGACTTCTACGGCTTCCCGGAGGCCCTCTATGACATCGACTACACCCCGCCGGGGGCGGCGGAACTCGCCGCCGACGTGGCGGCGCTGCTGCCCGGCATCCATGTCGATGCGCGGCGCGGCCTGGACCACGGCGCCTGGGCGCCGCTGTCGCTGATGTACCCGGCGGCGGACATTCCGGTGATCCAGCTGGCGGTGATGCCGATGTCCGACGCGGCAACGCACCACGCCATGGGCCGCGCACTGGCGCCGCTGGCGCGCGACGGTGTACTGCTGCTGGCCTCGGGCAGCCTGACCCACAATCTCGGCGAGATGCGGCCGGAAATGGCCGAGGACATGGCGCTGCGCCACGTCGCGGAATTCGCCGACTGGATGGCGGCAGGCCTGGCCGCCGGCGACACGGCGGCGCTGCTGGACTGGGAGGCGCGGGCGCCGCAGGGCCGCCGCGCCCATCCGACGCCGGAACACCTGCTGCCGCTCTTCGTCGCCCTCGGCGCGGCGGGCGCGGGCGCGCAGGCAAGCGCCGTGCATCGCGGATACCAGCTCGGCGCGCTGGCAATGGACGCCTGGCGCTTCGATCCGGCGCAGGCCTGACAATCGCCGTAGCGCCAGCGCCGACTTTTGCGGTGCGTCCGGGCGGCGCGGAGCATGCGCACCAGGTCAGTGCCGCAAGCACCGCCAAGGGCGGCCTGACCGGCGTATTGTGTGCACATTCGGCGCGAGCACTGTTTTTGCTTGCAATCCCGGGGAACCTATTCCTTCCGGTGGTGACCAACAGGTATGAACCCCGCGTTTGACGAAATGCACGCCGCCGACGGCAGCGTGCGCGAGAACTATCGTGCCTATGCGGAGTGGCTGAAATCAATGCCGCCCGAGGTTACGTCGCGCAAACGTGCCGAGGCCGACCTGCTGTTCCATCGCATCGGCATCACCTTCGCCGTGTATGGCGCCGATGCCGGCAAGGAGCGCCTGATTCCCTTCGACATCGTGCCGCGCATCATCGCGGCCGAAGAGTGGCGGCGCCTGGAGCGGGGCCTGCGCCAGCGCGTGCAGGCGCTCAACGCCTTCCTCCATGACATCTACCACGACCAGGAAATCCTCAAGGCGGGGCGCATCCCGGCGCAGCAGGTACTGGGCAACAGCCAGTTCCGCAAGGAGATGGTGGGCGTCGATGTCGCCGGCAGCACCTACGCCCACATCGCCGGCATCGACCTGGTGCGCGCCGACCATGGCGAACAGCGCGGCGAATACTTCGTGCTGGAAGACAACCTGCGCACGCCGTCGGGCGTCAGCTACATGCTGGAGAACCGGCGCATGATGATGCGCCTGTTCCCCGACCTCTTCGCGCGCCAGGCGGTGGCGCCGGTGGAGCACTACCCCGACCTGCTGCTGTCGACGCTGCGCACCGTGTCGCCGCCGGCGGATGGCGACCCCAGCGTGGTGCTGATGACGCCGGGGCAGTACAACAGCGCCTATTTCGAACACGCCTTCCTCGCCCAGCAGATGGGCATCGAGCTGGTCGAGGGCAAGGACCTTTTTGTCCGCGACGACACTGTCTACATGCGCACCACCCTCGGCCCGCGCCGCGTGGATGTGATCTATCGCCGGATCGACGACGATTTCCTCGACCCGCTGGCCTTCCGCAAGGATTCGGCGCTCGGCGTGCCCGGCCTGTTCAATGCCTACCGCGCCGGCCGCGTGACCCTGGCCAATGCCGTCGGCACCGGCATCGCCGACGACAAGGCGATGTACATCCACGTGCCGGAGATGATCCGCTTCTACTGCGGCGAGGAGCCGATCCTCTGCAACGTGCCGACCTGGGAGCTGGGCAAGCGCGAAGACCTCAAGTACGTACTCGACCATTTGGCCGAGCTGGTGGTCAAGGAGGTTCACGGCTCCGGCGGCTACGGCATGCTGGTCGGGCCGACGGCGAGCAAGGACGAGATCCGCCTGTTCCGCGAGAAACTCCTCGCCGCGCCGGAGAAATACATCGCCCAGCCGACGCTGTCGCTGTCCACCTGCCCGATCTTCGTCGACCAGGGCATCGCCCCGCGCCACGTCGACCTGCGGCCCTTCGTGCTGTCGGGCACCGAGGTGTGCATGGTGCCCGGCGGCCTGACGCGCGTGGCGCTCAAGGAAGGCTCGCTGGTGGTGAACTCGTCGCAGGGCGGCGGCACCAAGGACACCTGGGTACTACAGGACTGAACATCATGCTGTCATCGACCGCCGAGAACCTCTTCTGGATGGCACGCAGCATGGAGCGCGCGGAGAACACCGCGCGCATGCTCGACGTCACCTACCGCATGTCGCTGTTCAAGCACGGTGCCGGCGAGCCCTTCCAGGAATGGGCGGCCATCCTCACCATCAGCGGGCTCTACGAGAAATACGTCGAACGTCACGGCCTGGTCACCGCCGAACAGGTGATCCACTACATGAGCCTCGCCGAGGACAACCCCTCGAGCATCTACAACAGCCTGTACAACGCGCGCGAGAACGCGCGCGCCGTGCGTGGCACGATCTCGGTCGAGATGTGGGAGACCATCAACCACACCTGGCTGGAGATGCGCGGCATCCGCCCCGAGCGGGTTTCGGGCGACCTCGTTTCGGGTTTCTTCGACTGGGTCAAGGACCGTTCGCACATGTCGCGCGGGGTGACCCACGGCACCATGCTGCGCGACGACGGTTTCCGCTTCCTGCACCTGGGCACCTTCCTCGAACGCGGCGACAATACGGCGCGTCTGCTCGACGTCAAGTACCACATCCTGCTGCCCAGCCTGGCCGACGTCGGCGGCGCCGCCGACTACTACCAGTGGAGTTCGGTGCTGCGCTCGCTCTCGGCGCTGTCCTGCTACCGCAAGATCTACCGCGACCAGATCACGCCGCGCCGTGTCGCCGAACTGCTGATCCTGCGCCGCGACGTGCCGCGCTCGCTGGCCGCCTGCGCCGACGAGGTGAACAACCTGGCCCAGGAACTCAACGGTCCGCGTTCGCGCGAGCTGATCCGCCGCACCGGCCAGCTCGACGCCGAGCTGCGCTACGGTGCCATCGACGAGGTGATGGCGGCCGGCCTGCACGAGTACCTCACCGCCTATCTCGAACGCATCTACGGCATCGCCGACGAGGTCAGTCGCACCTTCTTCTGGGCGGTCGACGATCCGATCGCCTCCGGCATGTCCGCCTCCCAGACCGGGTGAGCACGCCGTGAACGGGATTGCCCGCCGACGCCTTGATGTAGGCGTGTACCCTGTCGTCGCAGCGCCCGCTGCCCCTGAAGCACAATAGCCGTTCACCACGGGTGTCGCCACCCGTCCCCGCCATGAGCATCCGCGTCGCCCTGAATCACCGCACCCGCTACAGCTTCGATCGTCCGGTCAAGCTCTGGCCGCACGAGATCCGCCTGCGCCCGGCGGCGCATGCGCGTACGCCGATCCACAGCTATTCACTTACCGTGGCTACCGGCGGCACGCCGGCGCGATCAACCCATTTCACCAACTGGCAGCAGGACCCCTTCGGCAACTGGATTGCACGCCTGGTCTTCCCCGAGCCGGCGACCTCGCTCGACATCGTGGTCGACCTGGTTGCCGACATGACGGTGATCAACCCCTTTGATTTCTTCATCGAGGACTACGCCGCGCAGTACCCGTTTGCCTACCCGGACGCGCTGCGCCGGGAACTGGCGCCCTACCTGGAGATAGAGGCGGCCGGCCCCCTGCTGGAGCACTGGCTGGACGAGGCGCTGCGCGCGGTGGCAAAGCGGCAGATGCGCATCATCGACCTGCTGGTCGGCATCAACCAGCGCCTGCAGGCCCACGTGGGTTACGTCGTGCGCATGGAGTCCGGGGTACAAACGCCGGAACAGACGCTGGAGCTGGCGCGCGGTTCCTGCCGCGACTCGGCCTGGCTGCTGGTGCAGGCGCTGCGCCGCATGGGGCTGGCGGCACGCTTTGCCTCGGGTTACCTGATCCAGCTCGTCGCCGACCAGAAGGCGCTCGATGGCCCATCGGGTACCGGACACGACTTCACCGACCTGCATGCCTGGACCGAGGTCTACCTCCCGGGCGCCGGCTGGATCGGACTCGACCCGACCTCGGGCCTGCTCACCGGCGAGGGCCACATCCCGCTGGCATGTACCGCGCAACCGGCGTCGGCGGCACCGGTGATCGGCGTCACCGGCGTCTGCGAAACCCACTTCGATTTCGAAATGCAGGTCACGCGCATCCACGAGGACCCGCGCGTCACCAAACCGTATAGCGCGGCGCAATGGCGTGCCGTGCTCGACCTCGGCCATCAGGTCGATGCCGAGCTCGCGGCGGGCGACGTGCGCCTGACCATGGGCGGCGAGCCGACCTTCGTCTCGATCGACGACATGGACGGCGCGGAATGGAACATCGCCGCGCTGTCGCCGAAGAAACGCGAGCTGGCGGAAAAGCTTTTCCTGCGCCTGAAGGACTGCTACGCCCCCGGCGCCATGCTGCATTTCGGCCAGGGCAAGTGGTATCCGGGCGAGCCGCTGCCGCGCTGGGCGCTGGGCTGCTGGTGGCGCATCGACGGCACGCCGCTGTGGCGCAATCCCGAGCTGATCGCCATCGAGGCACGGAAGACGCCGCCGGGCACCGCCGATGCGTTGCGCTACCTGTGCGCGCTGGCGCGCGGGCTCGGGGTCGATGAGCGCTTCGTCATTCCCGCCTACGAGGACGTGATCCATGCCGTGGACCAGGAGCAGCGCTGGCCGGAGAACTTCGATCCGCTGTCGGTCGACCTCGGGGACGCTGGCGAACGCGCGCGCATCGCCGGCCTGATGGCGCGCGGACTCGGCGAGGTGCGTGGCTACGTGCTGCCGCTTAAGCCGCTGCCGCGAAAGAAGGGGCGCCGTACCGCCGGCGCCGACTTTCAGGTGGCGTTCCGCTCCAGCCCCTGGCCGCTGAAGCGCGAACACCTGTACCTGATCCCCGGCGACTCGCCGCTTGGCTTGCGCCTGCCGCTGGCCTCCCTGCCCTGGGTGGCACCCGAGGATGTCGAGCTCGACCATGGCCGCGACCCCTTCGACCTCCCGGCAGACCTGCCACCGCCTGCCACGCGCCGCAACAAGGCCAGGGCGCCGCAGGCCAGGTACGACCCGCGCGAGATCGTGCACACGGCACTGTGCGTCGAAGTGCGCGACGGCATCCTGCATGTCTTCCTGCCGCCGGTGGCGTTGCTTGAGGATTTCGTCGCCCTGCTGACCGCCATCGAAGACAGCGCCGCCGCGCTCGACCTGCCGCTGCGGCTGGAGGGCTACACGCCTCCGGCCGACGCGCGGCTGAAAGAGTTCCGGGTCACGCCCGATCCCGGCGTGATCGAGGTCAATATCCATCCGGCAAGGACCTGGCCGGAACTGGTGGCGAACGTCGAAACCCTCTACGCGGAAGCACGGCAGGCGCGCCTGGGCAGCGAGAAGTTCATGCTCGACGGCCGCCACACCGGCACCGGCGGCGGCAACCACGTCACCCTGGGCGCCGCGCTGCCGGCCGATTCGCCCTGCCTGCGCCGGCCCGACCTGCTGATGAGCCTGATCAGCTACTGGCAGAACCACCCGGCGCTGTCCTACCTGTTTTCCGGCATGTTCATCGGCCCCACCAGCCAGGCGCCGCGCGTGGACGAGGCGCGCCACGAAAGCCTCTACGAGCTTGAGATCGCCTTCCAGCAGATGGCCGAAAAGCTCGCCACCGGCGAGGAATCGCTGCAGCCCTGGCTGGTCGACCGCCTGCTGAGGAATCTCCTGATCGACCTCTCCGGCAACACCCACCGCGCCGAGTTCTGCATCGACAAGCTCTACTCTCCGGACAGCGCCACCGGGCGCCTGGGACTGGTCGAATTCCGCGGCTTCGAAATGCCGCCACACGCGCAGATGTCGCTGCTGCAGATGCTGCTGCTGCGCGCACTGGTGGCGCGCTTCTGGCGCGAGCCCTACCGTGCGCCGCTGACCCGCTGGGGTACCCGGCTGCATGACCAGTTCATGCTGCCGCACTTCGTCGCCCAGGACATGCGCGATGTCGTCCTCGACCTGCAGCGCGCGGGCTATGCCTTCGAGTTCGACTGGTTCGCGCCCTTCATCGAGTTCCGCTTCCCGCGCTACGGCACGGTGGCCTACCACGGCATCGAGATCGAACTGCGCCAGGCCATCGAGCCCTGGCATGTGATGGGCGAGGAAGTCGGCGCCGGCGGTACGGCGCGCTACGTCGATTCCTCGGTCGAACGCCTGCAGGTCAAGGTGCGGCAGATGAATGACACCCGCCATGTCGTCACCTGCAACGGCCGCCCGCTGCCGCTGACGCCGACCGGCGTGCGCGGCGAGTATGTCGCCGGCCTGCGCTACCGCGCCTGGAGCCCGCCCTCGGCGCTGCACCCGACCATCGGCGTGCATGGCCCGCTGGTCTTCGATCTGGTCGACACCTGGAGCGGGCGCTCGATCGGCGGCTGCACCTACCACGTGGTGCATCCGGGCGGGCGCAACTACGACAGCTTCCCGGTCAATGCCAACGAGGCCGAGGCGCGCCGCGTCGCGCGCTTCTGGAACCACGGCCACACGCCGGGCCTGCTGCATGTGCGCCGCGAGGGCCGCAATCCCGACTACCCGCTGACGCTGGATCTGCGTCGGGCCCCCGAGGCCTGGCTGGAAGGTACCGCACCCCCGGCCACCGAAAAGACACCGGAACCCTAGCCGGCACGGCGCCGGAGCGCCGTGCCGCCGGCGCCGACTATTCACTTTCCGCCGGCGCCGCCTGCGGACGCACGAATGGCCGGCGGCGCCTGCGTCTATCATGCGGCCATGAGCCGCCCCGCGACACGACAGGAAAAGGATTTCGCCGGCCTTATCGCCCTGGCCATCGGTGCGGGGATCTGCGCGATCGGTGGCGGCCTGTTTCCCTCTGTGCTGGAAAGCGCCAATGCGCCGACGTGGATTGTGCTCGGCAGCGGCGGACTGTTCGTGTTGTCGGGGCTGAGCCTGTTCGCACAGGAACGCACGCCCGCCTGGGTCACCGGCCTGCTGGCCAACCTCCTGCTGACGCTGTTCGCGGCGATCCCGGCGTGGATTGCCACGGAAGGCAGGGCGGATGCCTTCTCCCTATCGTTCGGCGCCGGTGCGTCGGGTGTTGAATTTGGCGCGATGGACGTCATGCGTCTCGCCTTCGGTGGCGTCGCGCTGCTGATCGCGGTGATCGCGCTCTTCGCCTGGCTGCACTGGCTGGCCACGCTGTCGTGGTACGCGCGCGGCTACCTGCTGGCCGGCGGCCTGCTGGCCTGGTACGGGCTGTTCGTGATGCTGCCTGCCGAACCGCGCTGGCCGGAGCTGGCCGACGATCATGCGCGCCTGGCGCGCTACTCGCTGCTGGTGGAAGACGGCGGCTGGGCACGGCTGCGCGGCAGCGGCCCGCGCCGTGACCTGTTCCCGCCCTGGCACAACCTCGAAGACTGGACCAAGGCCGCGCGCGACCGCCTTGCCGCGGCACGCGTCGCACCGCCGGAAAGCACGCTGCTGGAGATACCCGCGCTGGCCGCGCCACCCAGGATCGACGGCCGCATCGATGCCGGCGAATGGCAGGGTGCGCTGCGCGTCGACCTGCAGCCTGACGACAAAGGCAGCACGGTGCTTCTGGCCGCCGACCAAAGTCACCTCTACCTCGCCGCCGAAGCGCCGGCCGATACCACGGCGGACGGCTACGACCAGTTCCGTTTCTGGTTCCACATCGGCCTGTCGCCATGGCTGGTCAGTGAGCGCGTGCACCTCGATCGCGCCGGTACCGTGCTGGCGCTGCGCCAGTCACGCTATCCGTGGGGCGACAATCCGCCGCGCAGCCGTTCGGACTGGCGCATCTACGCAAGGGCGCGCGGGGCGACGACAGTGGCGGGCCACCGCCGCTACGAACTGGTGCTGGACCTCGCCGAAAGCGGCATCAGGGCCGGCGTGCCCTTTCCGGGCTGGCTGGAAATCGAGGGCGATCCGCTGCGCGATGCCGCCGGCAAGTTCCGCGCGCGCAACGACCTCGGCCGCGCCGGCAGCCACCAAGCGCCGCTGTGGCTGCGCATCGCGCCACGCTGAAAAGGGAAATTGGCGCCGGCGCCGCCGGCACCGGGCCTACTCGACGACGATGGTGCCCATCATGCCGCCGGCGGCATGGTCGAGGATGTGGCAGTGGTACATCCACTCGCCGGGGTTGTCGGCGACAAAGGCGACATCCACGCTCTGGCGCGGCCCCATCATGACGGTGTCACGCCACTCGCGCTGCTTGTTGGCTACGCCGTTGATCGCCAGGACGCGGAAGAAATGGCCGTGCAGGTGCATCGGGTGGTAGAAGTCGGTCTCGTTCACCATGTGCAGGATCACATGCTCGCCAAGGCTGAGGTTGAGCAGCGGTTCGTGCATCAGCGCGTGCTCATGCTGGGCGTTGTAGTTCATGGTCCAGGCCAGGCCTTCCCTGGCGAGGATGTCCTGGATGCGCGAAGGCCGGCCGTCGACCAGGCCGATGGTCGGCGCGCCGCGCATGCCGCCCTGGAACATGATGTAGTGGTCGATGGCCTTGTCGAGGTTGGGCTCGGGCAGGCGGTTCGGCGGCACGGCGATCGAAGCCTTGAGCGGCGCAGTGCGCAGCGGCGCCTTGTCGGAGTAGGCGATCACCCCCATCAGCGTGCCGCTGGCCTTGGGCCGGCCGGCGTCACGTATCTCGAACTGGCCGCCGGGCTTTTCCATGCAGTCGATGATCAGGTCGAGGCGCATGCCCGGGCCGAGCACCACGCCCTCGGCCGGCATCGGCTCGGGCGTCAGGCCCTGGCCGTCCCAGGCGACGATGCTCGCGGCATGGCCGGCGATCAGCAGGCGGAAGAAGCGCGCCGAGGCGGCGTTGATCAGGCGCAGGCGCAAACGCTCGCCGGAGCGCACCTCGATGCGGCGGCCGGCGCCGGCCACCAGGCCATTGACCAGCAGCTGCTCGCCGCGCCGGCCCTCGTTGGCGATGTCGCGGATGCGGCCGAAATCCTCGACCTGCTGGCGCTGCTCGTCGAGCTTGATGTCGGACAGCACCCAGACCTCGTCGCGGTCGACCAGCGGCGGCTTGTCCTCCTCGACGATCAGCGCGCCGAACAGCCCGCGCGGCACCTGTTCGTAGCTGGCCTGGTGCGGGTGGTACCAGAAGGTGCCGCTGTCGGCGACATCGAAGGCGTATTCGAAACGCTTGCCGTTGGCGACGGCGAGCTGGGTGACGCCGGGCACGCCGTCCATGCTGTTGGGCACGCGCAGGCCATGCCAATGCACGGTGGTGTCCTGCGGCAGCTGGTTGATCAGCGAGATGCGCGCCTTGTCGCCGCGGCGAAAGCGCAGCAGCGGGCCGGGGAACTGCTCGTTGTAGCTCCAGACGCCGGTGCGCACCGGGCTGGCCGGATCGAGCGCGGCCCGGAAGGGCGCCGGCGTCAGCTCGATCGGGGCACCACGGGCCGGCGCGGCACTGGCCGGCAGCGCCAGCGAGGCGCCCAGCGCGGCGGCGGATTGCAGGAACTGGCGGCGTGGCATTTGCATCATGTACTCCCGGTCAGGGCTGCTGGTAAAGGCGCGTCACTTCGTTGGCCAGGTCGGTGACGGCATCGCCGCTCTCGGCCAGGATCAGGCGGAAGGATTCCGCACCCTCGGTGGCCAGCGCGGTGCGCAGCCACTCCCATTGCAGGCCCAGGCGGTCCAGCTCCTCGGCGATCGCCGGGCTGTTGCCGGCACGCTGCTGCAGGCTGGACAGGGCACCGGCGAATTCGTTCTGCACCGATTCCAGTTCGTCGCGCAGCCGGGCGCTGTCCACCCCCCACTGGCGCAGCATGTAGATCTTCACCAGGCGCTGGGAGAGCATGCGCTGGCGCCCGGCCAGGTTCACCCAGCGGCTGGCCGGCACCCTGGCCTGATCCTGGAGCACGCGCGTCAGCGCTTCCGCCGCCGCCAGCACGTCCTCGCCCCGGGCATCGACGCCGGACGCATCGGACTGGCGGATGACACCGCCGACCGCACCGCGCAGCGGTGCCCAGGCCAGGTGCAGGCGGCCCAGGGCATTGCGCGCCTCGGCGCTGTTCACCATCGGTTCGAGCACACGCAGGTTCTGTTCGAAGCGGCGGATGGCGTCGTCCAGCTGGCGCTTGGACATGGCCGGCTCGACATTCAGGCCGATCTGTACCCAGGACTTGACGATGCGCTGCGAGAGCATGCGCTGCTGCCCGGCCAGGTTGATGGCTTCGGCATCCGTGGCCTGGGCAAGGGCACCGGTGGCGAACAGCGCCAGCAGCAGCAGGCCCCAGAGTCGCATGATGGCGGGATGCATCGATCCTCCTAGAAGGCCGGCACGCCCATGGCCTGCAGGGCGCGGTTGAGTTGGGTGAAGGCCTTCTCCATGGCGGTGACGGCTTCCTTGTGCTGGTTGTTGCCGGCAAGCCCGGCGGCCTCGGCCTTGAGTCGCGCCGCCTCGTTGACGAAGCCATCGACCATCGCCTTGCGCTCGCCACCGCCCTTGCCTTCGGCAATCATCATGTTGACCAGGATCTCGTTGGACTGCACGCGCTTCTGCTCGTAGGCATACTCCTCTGCCGGCGAGTTGAACTTCAGTGCCATGGTGACGGTTTCGCCGGCGCGCAGCCGAGAGATTTCCTCAACGGCGAGCTTGTAGGCCTCGGCCATCTTCTTGTTGGCATCGCCCAGGCGCCCGGCCGCGGCAAGGCGCCTGGCTTCGTCCGCCATCGCATCGACACGTTCCAGGGCGGCCTGGGCTTCGAGACCCTTGGCCGGGTGCTTGACGGTTTCGGCGAGGCTGGCGCGGTAGGTCGCGACCTGCTCGCCCATGTCCTGCAGGCGCTGCTTCTGCACGCTTTCGGAAAGCGCGCCGGAATTGCGGCTGTTGGCCTTGGAGACGCTGCGCAGGGCTTCGTCAAGGGCGCCCGCGGCCTCCGGGTAGCGCTGTGCGGCCAGCGCCTCGCGCGCCTTGCCGAGCAGGCTGCGGCCGCGCTCGATCGCTGCCGCGGCCTCGCTGTTCTGGCTGGTGGCGGCGGCCCTGGCCGCCGGCGCGTTGACCAGCATCTCGACCAGCTTGAGCTTCTGTTCGGCGAGGCGGCGCTGGTGTTCCGGTTCGGCCGGCGCCTGCGCCAGTACCGACGCGGACAGCAACAGCCCGTACAGACCTGCGCTCAGGCGACGCATCGGCGAATCTCCTCCTCCTTGATGCAAATCATTGCCGTTTCGATTCTGCGGCGGGTCATTATAGGCGACTCGGCGATGCTGACCATCCCGCGGGCCCGATCGGCTAAGCTGCCGCCATGAGGTCTCCCCGTTTCCGGGCGCGCTGCGCCGCTTTCTGCTGTGCAGTGGCATGCGCTTTTTCGTCGCCCTTGTTGGCCGCGCCGGTGACCGGCCCGGCGCCCGCGCCTGCCGCCGGCGCCCAGTGGCATGGCGTGGCAATCGGCCAGGGCGGGCGCTACGCAAGGGATTTCCGGCTCACCGACCACAACGGGCGCACGCGCCGCCTGGCCGACTTTCGCGGCAAGGCAGTGGTGCTGTTCTTCGGCTACCTGCAGTGCCCGAACTACTGCCCGACCACGCTGGCGCGCCTCGCGGAGGTGATGACCCTGCTCGGTGCCGATGCGCAGCGCGTGCAGGTGCTGTTCATTACGCTCGACCCCGAGCGCGACCCGCCGGCCGCGCTGAAGGAATACGTCGGCGCCTTCCATCCCGACTTCCTCGGCCTCTACGCCTCGCCGGTGGCGACGCCGCAACTGGCGCTGGATTTTCGCGTCTATTACCGGCGCGTGCCGAGCCGCGACGGCGCCAGCTACCACATCGACCACGCGGTGTTCTCCTACGCCTACGACAGCCAGGGCCGCCTGCGCCTGCGCTTGTCCGACGGCCTGTCCGCGGCCGAGATGGCAGACGACCTGCGCCGGCTGCTGCCGCCCTGAGCCGACGCCCGGCCCCGGCGCCGCGGTCATGCCCCAATCTGGCGAACGGCGGGCGAGCAGCGCCCCGCGATGGTGCGACTGCGCCGGCGCAGCTCCTGTTGCATTGCCGCAAATAGCCATTAGTTGCGCCCAATCAAGCTGCTAGCGTGATTGGCACGGTGTGTGCTGAAAAGCCGGTGAGGCCATCTTCCGGGAGAGCACCATGGCGCTGCATGACCCTTTCGATCCGAACCACGGCCCGATCTGCGGCTGCGGCAATCACAGCCCGCACTCCGGGTGCGGAGCCGTCGCCACGCCGGACGATGAAGAGACCTTCAGCGCCCGCCTGATTCAGGCCGCTGTCATGCGCGCACTGTTTCCGCAGGATGCGGAACGCCGCCGCTTCCTGTCCGCCGTCGGCGCTTCCACGGCCTGGGCGGCGATCTCGTCGCTGGTGCCCTTCGGCGCGCTGGAAGCCATGGCGCAGGAGAAGGGGCCGCTGGAAAAGACGGACCTGAAGATCGGCTTCCTGCCGATTACCTGTGCAACGCCTATCGTTTTCGCCGGCGCCGCCGACTTCTATGCCAAGGAAGGGCTCAAGGTCACGCTGCAGAAAACCGCCGGCTGGGCGATCGTGCGCGACAAGGTGCTGGCCAGGGAATTCGATGCCTCCCACATGCTGTCGCCGATGCCGCTGGCCATCACCATGGGCGCCGGCTCCAGCGCCGTGCCGATGGTGATGCCGGTGATGGAAAACATCAACGGCAATGCCATCACGCTGGCGATGCGGCACAAGAACAACCGCGACCCGAAGAACTGGAAGGGCATGAAGTTCGCCATTCCATTCGACTATTCGATGCACAACTTCCTGTTGCGCCACTACCTGGCGGAACACGGACTCGATCCGGACAAGGATGTGCAGCTGCGCGTGATGGCACCGCCGGACATGGTGGCCAACCTCAAGTCCGACAACATCGACGGCTTCATCGTCGCCGAGCCGTTCAACCAGCGCGCGGTGTATGAAAACATCGGCTTCATCCATGCCCTGACCAGCGAAATCTGGGACAACCACCCCTGCTGCGCCTTCGCCAGCACCGGCGAATTCGCCAGACAGAACCCGAATACCTTCGCCGCGCTGGTGCGCGCCATCATGCGTGCCACGCAGTTCGCCCACAAGCCGGAGAACCGCAAGGGCGTGGCACAGATGATCGCCCCGGCAAACTACCTCAACCAGCCGGTCACGGTGGTCGAGCAGGTGCTGACCGGCCGCTTTGCCGATGGCCTGGGCAAGGTGCGCGACCTGCCGAACCGCATCGACTTCGACCCCTTCCCCTGGCAATCGATGGCGGTCTGGATGCTGACGCAGATGAAGCGCTGGGGCTATGTCAAGGGCGACGTCGCCTACAAGGACATCGCCGAGAGGGTCTACCTGGCCACCGATGCCAGGAAGCGCATGCAGGAGCTGGGCATGAGCGCGCCGAAGACCAACATGAGCACCCACCAGATCATGGGCAAGCCTTTCGACCCGACCAAACCGGAGGCCTACCTGAAAACCCTCCGGGTCAGAACCTGATCGCCGCAACGCCAGACGTCCCCCTTCCGAATCGACACCCAAGGAGCCCGCCATGTCATCCCTCAACGACCCCTTCGACCCCGACCGCCCCCTCTCCCGCTGCAGCTGCGGCCAGCACGCCACGCAGGGACAGCATGACATTGCGCTGGCCGCCGGCGACGTCGACGCGCTGAACAGCCGCGTGGTGCAAAACACCGTCATGCGCGCGCTGTTCCCCCGGGATGCGGAGCGCCGCAAGTTCCTTTCCGCCGTCGGCGCCTCGACGGCGTGGGTGGCCATCTCCTCGCTGATTCCCTTCGGCACGCTGGAGGCGATGGCGGCCGAGAAGGGATCGCTGGAGAAGACCGACCTCAAGATCGGCTTCATCCCGATCACCTGCGCCAGCCCGCTGATCATGGCCGATCCGCTGGGCTTCTACAAGAAGCAGGGGCTCAATGTCAGCGTGATCAAGACCGCCGGCTGGGCGCTGATCCGCGACAAGGTGCAGAACCGCGAATACGACGCCTCGCACATGCTGGCGCCGATGCCGCTGGCGATGTCGATGGGCGCCGGCTCCAATCCGATGCCGATCAATGTCGCCACCATCCAGAACACCAACGGCCAGGCCATCACGCTGCACGTCAAGCACAAGGACAAGCGCGATCCGAAGATGTGGAAGGGCTTCAAGTTCGCCGTGCCCTTCGAGTACTCGATGCACAACTTCCTGCTGCGCTACTACGTCGCCGAACACGGCCTCGACCCGGACAAGGACATCCAGATCCGCGTCGTGCCGCCGCCCGAGATGGTGGCCAACCTGCGTGCCGGCAACCTCGACGGCTACCTCGGCCCCGACCCCTTCAACCAGCGCGCGGTGTATGACGAAGTCGGCTTCCTGCACATCCTTTCCAAGGACCTGTGGGAAGGCCACCCCTGCTGCTCATTCGGTGTGCCGGCCGAGTTCGTCAAGCAGAACCCGAACACCTTCGCCGCGCTCTACCGCGCCGTGCTGACCGCCGCGGCGATGGCACGTGACCCGAAGAACCGTTCGCTGATGGCCGAGGTGCTGTCACCCGCCAACTACCTGAACCAGCCGAAGACGGTGCTGGAACAGGTGCTCACCGGCAAGTTCGCCGACGGCCTGGGCAAGGTGCAGAACGTGCCGAACCGCGCCGACTTCGACCCCTTCCCCTGGTACTCGATGGCGGTCTGGATCCTGACCCAGATGAAGCGCTGGGGCTACGTCAAGGGCGAGGTCCGCTACAAGGACATCGCCGAGAAGGTGTACCTGCTGACGGATGCCAGGAAGCGCATGGCCGAGCTCGGCATGACGGCGCCCAAGGCCGATTACCAGAAGTTCAAGGTGATGGGCAAGGAGTTCGACTACAGCAAGCCGGAGGCCTACGTGAACAGCTTCGCCATCAAGCGCAGCTAGGAGACGGCAATGAACCGCATGACACTCAAGGCCGCCATACTCTCCGCGCTGCTCTTCGCCATGTTCATCGGCGCCTGGCACCTGGCCACGCTGCCGACGGGCGGCGCGGTCTCCGCCGCGGATGCCGAATATGCCAAGCTGATGGGTGCGGGAGCACAGAAGAGCGACGGCTTCCCGCCGCCGGCGGAGATCGGCAAAGCCTTTGTGCATTACCTGTCGGACCCCATGTACGACAAGGGGCCCAACGACAAGGGCATCGCCATCCAGCTCGGCTACTCGTTGCTGCGGGTGGCCATCGGCTTTGCCATCGCCATCGTCATCGCGGTGCCGGTCGGCTTCCTGATCGGCATGTCGCCGCTGGCGATGCGGGCGCTCGACCCCTTCATCCAGGTGCTGAAGCCGATCTCGCCGCTGGCGTGGATGCCGCTGGCGCTCTACACCCTGAAGGACTCGAACGTCTCCGGCATCTTCGTCATCTTCATCTGCTCGATCTGGCCGATGCTGATCAACACGGCGTTTGGCGTCGCCTCGGTGCGCCGCGACTGGATCAACGTCGCCCGCACGCTGGAGGTGAACCCGCTGCGCAAGGCCTTTCTGGTGATCCTGCCGGCGGCCGCGCCGACCATCCTGACCGGCATGCGCATTTCGATGGGCATCGCCTGGCTGGTGATCGTCGCCGCCGAAATGCTGGTGGGTGGCACCGGCATCGGCTATTTCGTCTGGAACGAGTGGAACAACCTGGCTCTGCCCAACGTGATCTTCGCCATCACCATGATCGGCCTGGTCGGCATGGTGCTGGACCTGATGTTCGGCTGGCTGCAGAAGCTGGTCACCTATCGTGAGTAAGCGGGGATAAACCATGAGCGCACATTTCCTCAGCGTCGAGAACCTGAAGAAGGTCTTTCCGGCCACCAACGGCGTCGCCAACCTGCCGGTCTTCGACGACATCAACTTCCACATCGACAAGGGCGAGTTCGTCTGCATCATTGGCCACTCCGGCTGCGGCAAGACCACCATCCTCAACGTACTGGCCGGTCTGGACGAGGCCAGCGCGGGCGAAGCCTTCATGGATGGCCGCGAAGTGCGCGGCCCCAGCCTCGATCGCGGCGTGGTGTTCCAGAGCCATGCCCTGATGCCCTGGATGAGCGTGCTGGGCAACGTCGCCTTCGCCGTGAAATCAAAGTGGCCGGACTGGCCCAGGCAGAAGGTCACCGAGCACTGCACGCGCTACCTGGAGATGGTCGGCCTCGGCCATGCCGTCCACAAGAAGCCGGCCGAGCTTTCCGGCGGCATGAAGCAGCGCGTCGGCATCGCCCGCGCCTTCGCCATCCAGCCCAAGATGCTGCTGCTCGACGAGCCCTTCGGCGCCCTCGACGCCCTGACCCGCGGCACCATCCAGGACGAGTTGCTGAAGATCGTGCAGGCCACGCACCAGACCGTGTTCATGATCACGCATGACGTCGACGAGGCCATCCTGCTGGCCGACAAGATCCTGCTGATGAGCAACGGCCCGCACGCCAAGATCGCCGAGATCGTCGAGATCACCATGCCGCGCAGCCGCACGCGCGCCGAGATCCACCACGATCCGCAGTACTACCGGATCCGCAACCACCTGGTCGATTTCCTCGTCAATCGCTCCAAGACCTACGCCGGCGCCGAAGCCGAAACCTTCCACGATCCGAAGAACCCGCCGCTGGTGCGGCCGGGACTCGACGGCGAACCCGCACAGGTGGTCGCTCTGCCCGCGGGAAAGCCGGCAACCCAATTGAAGCAAGTCGTCAACCAATAGACCAAAGGAGAAACGCATGAACCGCAACGACGTCACCGAGATGATCATCGCCGCCAAGATCAAGAAGGGCCTCAAGTGGGAGGATGTGGCGAAGAAAATCGGGCTCTCGAAGGAATGGGTCACCGCCGGCTGCCTTGGCCAGATGACCTTCGACAAGAAGCAGGCGGCCACCCTGGGCAAGATCTTCGGCCTGCCACCGGATGCCGTGGCCCTGCTGCAGGTGGTGCCGTACAAGGGCTCGCTGCCGACCTCGGTGCCGACCGATCCGCTGATCTACCGCTTCTACGAACTGATCAGCGTCTACGGCACGACCTTCAAGGAGCTGATCCATGAGGAATTCGGCGACGGCATCATGTCCGCCATCGACTTCAAGATGGACATGAAGCGCGAGCCCAACCCCAACGGCGATCGCGTCAACATCGTCATGTCGGGCAAGTTCCTGCCCTACAAGACCTACTGACGCCCCCGGCTTCGATAGGCGCCCACGAGTACTGAAACGCTTGTGCCCTTGAGCAGGTAGGGGCGAGCAAACTCGGCCCGCCCCCCTTCCCCCCTCGCGGGGGGTTACTGATTGGCTCGCTGCGCTCGAATCGCCAGCAGCCTGTTCCAACGATTCACGCTACAAGGGAGCCAGCAACAAATGTCGAAAATCTTCATGAAATCCTCCTGGGGCAGTGACGACCCCACCCGCGCGGCGATGGTCTTCGGCCACAGCGCGGCCCTTGCCAGGGCCGGCCACGAGGTACGCATCTTCCTCCTCGGCGAGGCCTCGGTACTGGCGCGCAAATCCATCCGCGACCAGCTTTTTCCGGTCGGCTGGCCGGCGCTCGCGGAACAATGGCAAAGCTGCGTCGAGCTCGGCGTGGCGATCGAAGTCTGCGATGCCTGCCGCATCGCACGCGGCATCAGCGACAATGACCTTACAGAGTTCAAGGCTACCATCGGCAGCCCGGCGACACTGGTTGCCGGCATCGAGTGGGCCGACAAGGTGATCGCCGAGTAATCGGTCACCCGACTCTTGTGACGGCCGGCCGCGTGGTCACCCTCGTGATGCCGGCGGCACGCCTGCCCCCGGCCCCGCCGCATTGGTACCGCCGGCCTCCCAGCTGAAGCGCGGCAGGTTCTGCAGCGCCATCAGCAGGCCTTCGTTCCTTTTCTCCGACATCTGGCGGGCGAAAAAATCATCCTCGCGCAGAACCATGTACCTTCCGTCTTCCAGGCTGTCGCGTCGATAGATCAGCAACTCGATCGGATAACCGACGGTCACGTTGCTGCGCAAGGTGGAGTTCATAGACACCAGTGCGCAGCGCGCGGCGCGTTCGATGAAGACATCGCGCTTGATGACGCGATCGAGGATCGGCTTACCGTACTTGAACTCGCCGATCTGCAGGTAGGGGTGCTCGTCGGACTCGTGGATGTAATTGCCCTGCGGATAGATCATCAGCATTTCCGGCGCCTGCCCGGCGAACTGCCCGGCGAGGATGAAGCTGGACTCGAAATTGGTGCTCCCCGTGTCCCGCTCCGCATGCGTCTTCTGCAGCTGGGTGCTGATCATGCCGACGTAGTCGGCGGCCTCGCGCATCGTCGTCACGGTGGTCAGGTTGGGCACCATGCCGGAATGGCCGTCGCTGCCGATCTTCTTCACCACCGACTGGGTGGTGGCCAGATTGCCCGCCGACATCAGGACGAAGACACGGTCACCGGGATAGACGAAGCGGAACATCTTCGAATACACACTGACGTTGTCGGTGCCGGCGCTGGTGCGCGAATCCGAACACAGGACAAGGCCTTCGTTCACGTTGATGGCGAGGCAGTAGGTCATGGCTGCTTTCCGGGTAGCCGAAAGTGTGCGCTGGATTGTAAGTCGAGAACCTGGGGGCAGGCTCGCCCGACTGACAAGCGCCTAGCCGGCCCTTTGCTCCAGCCACTTGAGCACTGTGGCAAACAGGAGCTCGGGCTCGGTCGGCTTGCCGAGATGGTCATTCATCCCCGCAGCAATGCAGGCGGCACGATCCTCGTCGAATGCATTGGCCGTCATGGCGACGATCGGCGTTTCCGCATGCCTCGGCATCTCCCGTATCGCCTGCGTTGCCTCGATGCCGTTCATTACCGGCATCTGCATGTCCATCAGGATCAAGGCGTAATCGGACATCCTCGCGAACTTGACCGCTACAGCGCCATCAACCGCCACATCGACGTTCAAGCCCGTGTCTTCCAGCAACATGCGCGTCACTTCCTGATTGACGGGCTCATCCTCAGCGACGAGGATACTCTTGCCCTGGTGGCGAGCCCTAATCCCGAGTTCGGCCGTCTGTGTCGCCGCAAGAACATTCTCTTCAAGCGGGCCTGCCTTCGGCAGGCGTAACGAACAGCGGAATCGGCTGCCCACACCCGGCTCGCTGGCGAGGTCGATGTCACCGTCCATCATGCGCGCCAGGCGACGGCTGATCACCAGCCCCAATCCGGTTCCGCCGTACTTTCTTGTCATCGAGCTGTCAGCCTGCTCGAATGGCGAAAAGAGTCGTGCCTGGTCCGTGGCGGAAATACCGATCCCGCTGTCCGAGATCTCGAAACGCAATTCGACATCGACCAAGCTTTCATTGAGGATTTTCACGCCAACCTCCACGCTACCGGAATCGGTAAACTTGACCGCATTGCCCGTCAGGTTCAGCAGGATCTGGCTCAACCTGACCGGATCGCCCTGCAGCACCATCCGGCCGATCTCCGGCGCCAAGTCGACACGAAATTCCAAGCCTTTTTCTACTGCCCTGGGGCCTATCAGGTCGGCCACTTTGTCGACGACGTCCTGCATTCTGAATCCGACCCTGTTGAGGCTGAAACGCTCTGCCTCTATTTTCGACAGATCGAGGACATCATTGATGACCTCCAGCAGGTGTCGCGACGCCTTGTCGATCTTCTCCAGCTGGCCACGCAGCCTGCGGTCCATGGTGCCGCGCATCACCAGTCCCGTGAGCCCCATAATGGCATTCAGCGGCGTGCGCAATTCATGGCTCATGTTCGCCAGGAAGGTGCTCTTTGCCCGATTGGCCGCCTCCGCCGCTTCCTTGGCGATGGACAGCTCGGCCGTGCGCGCATCGACCAGTCCCTCAAGATGGCTGCGGTATTCCGCGAGTTCGTTTTCAATTACGGTCCGATCGGTGATGTCCTGTACCGTCCCGACCGAGCGCAAGGGCCTGCCGTCCTCGGCGAACATCGTTTCGCACCGCTCCTCGACGAACTTGACGCGGCCGTCAGGCAGCAACAAGCGATGCCGGATGCTGTATGGCTTGCGGTTCTCGAGGGATTGCCGGTAGGCGAGATCGACGGCGTCGCGGTCCTCCGGATGAATAATTCCCAGAAAGCTTTCGTAGGTCGCCCCGAAGCGGATCTTTTCGATTTCGAAGATGCGATGGATTTCATCGGACCAGGCCAGCCTTTCGGTAAGCAGGTCCAGTTCCCAGTCGCCGATGTGGGCTATTCGCTGCGCTTCCCGCAGCCGTTCTTCGCTTCGCCGCAGGTCGTCCTGTGCCCGCCTGCTCTCAGTGATGTCGCGCCAGGAACAGTAAATGATAGGTTTGCCAAGTATGGTGATCGCTGACAAGGTCACCTCGACTGGAATATCGCTGCCATCGGCCCGACGATGCACCCAGTCAAACCGGTTGCTGCCGGTTCGCTCGGCAAGTACCATCATGCGCTGCGCCTTGGCGTGCGACTCCTCTCCGTCGGGCTGGAATTCCGGCGATAACCTGGCTGGATGAACGTTGCGCAGGGTGTCCTTGTCCGCATAACCAAGCAAGGCAACGGCAGCACGATTGCAGTCGACAAACTCGTAACGGCTGATCAGCCAGATCGGATCGGGCGAGGAATCGAAAAGGCTGCGAAACCTGCCCTCGCTTTCGGCAAGCCGCAGCGAGGTCGCGATAATCTGGTGGTTTTTGCGCCGGTACACAAGCAGCGCTGCGATCATTCCGATGAATGCCAGCGCGATGACGGCATAGAGACTTCCCAGCACAAGCATCCGGTTGGCCTCGTAAAAGCCAGGGCGGACGTTGAGATGGGTTGCCTGGCGCTCTATTTCCGGTGGCAATTCCAAACCTATGCGGCGCAGTTCCCTGTCGTCGAAAACATACTCGTTCGGACTCGTCTCGATCGGAGGCAATTGCGTCAGGGTCGTGCCGTCCAGATGCCGGCGCAGCAGATCGGCGGCAGCTGCTCCCTGCCGGGGGCCGCTGGTTACCCAACCGCCGAGCACGCCGGGGAGCAGGTAGACGTCCTCCATGCTCATGACGACCCGGTTCGGCGAAACAACGGCTCCAAGGACTTCCGGCAGGGTGAGGGGGTTGCCATCCAATCCGCGCACTGCACCCAGCGTGCCAAGGAATATGAATCGTTCCTTTGATGCGGCCAGCCGGGCTTGCAGATCCGGGAAGCTGTTGCTTGACAGGAAATGGGCGCGAATCCCGGGACGTGTCTTCAGTTCCGCACGGACTTCCGCTTCGACGGCGCGGTCGGTTTCGCTGGCGTCGCCCAATACCAGAATCTCCTCCTGCGCCGACGCCATTTGCTGCATCAGGTCGAGATTCGGGCCGATTTCCTTACGCTCAAAGACGCCAGTGAAACGCCCGCGGTCAAGGCGATCCCTCACACGGTAATCGTTGACCCCCGAAAAGAATACTGGGACGCCAGGAAAGACCGATTCCGAGTGAGCCATCGCGAAGCGCAAGGCGTTGTCGTCCGTCACATAGAGCGCCACCGGCCGGTACCCAGCGTACTTGTGGCGCAAATGCCCGGCCATCATGTTGGCATAGGCATCGTCAAATACCGTGCGCTTGGTATCGAGATACTCCGCCCGCACGTCGTAACGGCGTCTCGGATCTCTGTTCAGCGACTCGATGAAGCCCTGATGTTGACCCTTCGTCCATGGATACTCCTGGCTATAGGAGTGCAGGATGAGCACCGGCAGCGGCGCACCCGGCTTCTCGACCGCATTGGCAACCGGCTCGGCCCGAACCGCCGGCGACGAAAGAAGCAACAGGCCCGGCAGCAGCATTGCCAGCGCAATGCCCCGCCACGCCATCAAGGATGATCGCATAGCGCGCGTCATTCGACTTCAGGCACGAAGGTGGGCCATTGTAGTGCTTTAGTGCTAAGGCTACTTGCTCGCAACCGATGAGCCTGCAATGTATCCGGCAGGTCGGCCCAAAACGATGCGTTCAAGCCTCAGGCCGGATGCCTGTCAGGGCTTGAGGTCAAGCACCGGCGTATCGGCAAAGGCGTCGATGTCATCGATCTCGATGAGGTTGCCGCGTACTGCAAGCAGTTTCACCTGCGTCAGGGCGATCAGGTTGGGCCGGTAGGGCGAGCGCGTGGCGAACACGCCGCGCAGCGGGTTCTCAGGATTGCCGCGCGGATGCACCTGCAGCGTCGCGCGCTTTTCCGGGCTGTCATTGCGATCGAACCAGTACAGCACCCAGAGCGTACTCAGCTGATCCACTCCGAGCAACGCCGGCTGGTAGCGTGCCTCGATCTCGATGAACGTTCGGCCCTCGTGCTTGCGCACCCAGCCGACCGGGCTCATCGAATAGACCGGCGGCGCAGCGGCGACAGGCAGCGACGAAGCGGAGCATTCATGGCATGTCCTTCCGTTCAAACCGTTTCCATTGTGCCCGATGCATTCGGAAAGTCGGCGCTGGTACCACGGCGATTCGCGGACTCGTCACGCGCGCGCAGCCGTGCTCAGTCCCTGCCCTGCGCCTCGCACCAGCGTTGCCACATACCGCGCAACGCGGCGTGGAAGTTCGCCGCAAAACGCGGCGCATCGAACAGCAGCGAGGCCCGCAGGCGGTCGCGCAGGCCGGCGCGCAATGCCGCCAGCGCCGGCAGGTCGGCGGCGTGGCGCACGGCGCGCGCAACATAATCTTCGGCATCGACGGCGATCCAGTCCGGCAGGGCGGCCAGCGTCAGCAGGCCGATGCCCTGGCGAGCCACGAAGCTGTCTCCGGCCAGCGTCAGCACCGGCACACCCATCCACAAGGCTTCGGTGGTGGTGGTGACGCCGGGATAGGGAAAGGGGTCGAGGGCGATGTCGATGTCGTGGTAGGTATCGAGGTAGTGCGCGCGTGACAGTGGTGGCCGCAGACACAGGCGATCCGCCGCGATGCCGTGCGCGGCGAAACGCCGGCGCAGGTCGGCGCAGACCGCCTCGTCGGCGAGCTGCCGCGTCTTCAGCAGCAGGCGGCTGGCCGGCACGGCCAGCAGCAGGCGCGACCACAGTGCGACCACGGCGTCGTTGAGCTTGGCCAGATTGTTGCAGCTGCCGAAGGTCAGCATGCCGGTCGCTGCCGCGGGCAGCGGCGAGACCGCGGCCCCGGCGTCAGGCATTCGGCAGCACAGGCTGCTGTCGGGCAGGCGCCAGATCGATTCGGCATAGCCGGCCTCGATGCGCGGCGGCAGGGTGAGGGCGTCGGCGATCAGATAGTCGACGCTGGCCATGCCGGTGGTGCCCTGGCAACCGAGCCAGCTCGCCTGCACCGGCGCCGGCCGCCGCGCCAGCACGGCAAGGCGGTTGAAGGCGGTATGCCCGGAGAGGTCGATCAGGATGTCGATCGCATCGGCCCGGATGGCGCCGGCCAGCGCGCCGTCGGAAAGCCCGGCCACCGGCGTCCAGCGCCGGCAGCGGGCGGCGAGGCGCCGGCTGACGGCATCGTCCTGCGGGTGGCAGGAATAGGCGTACTGCTCGATCGACGCGGCAAAGCCGGCCGCCAGCGCGCCGATGACAGGCTCGGCGAACTGCGCCACCGGGTGCTCGCGCAGGTCGCCGGAAAGCCAGCCAATGCGCAGGCAACGGCCAGGCTCGGCACGGCCGCTCCAGGCCGGCGGCGGCGTAACGCCGCGCGCGGCCTGAAGATCGAAGACGCGGGCGCTGGCGAGGATGGCGGCGGCATCGGCACCGGGACAATAGTTCTGCGTCAGCACCAGGTTGCTGTGCGCCTCCAGATAGCCGGGCCTGAGCGCCACGGCGCGGCGGAAGCAATCAACGGCCGCCTCCGGCCGGCCCAGTTCGCGCAGCAGCGCACCGAGGTTGTTGCAGGCTTCGGCATGCTCCGGCGCCAGTTGCAGCGCGCGTTCGTAGCTGGCGCGGGCCTCGTCGAAGCGGCAGCGCGCGGCCAGCAGGTTGCCCAGATTGGCATGGGCGTTGGCATAGCCGGGGGCGATCTGCAGCGCCTGGCGCAACGCGGCCTCGGCCGCATCGAGCTGGCCACGCCCCTGCAGCACGGTGCCGAGGTTGTTGTGGATCTCCGCGCTGCGCGGCTGGCGTTCGAGGGCGCGACGATAGCTGGCGATGGCCTCGTCGAATCGACCCTGCTTCTGCAGCAGGCGGCCAAGGCCGGCGTGGGCGGCGGCCAGCCCGGGCTGCAGGGCCAAGGCCCGCTGGAAGGCCGCTTCGGCCTCGTCCCACCGGCCCTCGTCGCGCAGTGCGTTGCCCAGCCCGACCTGCGCCGAGGCAAAGCCGGGACGCAGGGCGATCGAGGCGCGAAACTCGGCAATCGCGCCCTCGGTGCGACCGGCGGCGCGCAAGGCATTGCCGAGGTTGTTGTGTGCCTCGGCATCGCCGGGCAGCAGTTCGACGGCACGCTGCAGCGCCACCAGGGCATCGCCGCCATGACGCAGCAGGCTGGCGCCAAGCACCTTCCAGGCGAAGCCGGAGCCGGGATGGCGCTGCAACAACACGGCTACCTGCTGCTGCAATTGGTCATGGCTGCCGCTGTCGAACAGCCTGACCAGCGCAAGCGCCTCGGCCTCCGGCAGCGCATCCGACCAGGGTTTGCGCCCGGAATCCTCAACCTCGGCCGGTGCCCGATGCGCGGCGGGGGATGCTGGCTGCTTGCGGCTCATGACCTGTCCGGAACACGGAAGCCCTGATTCTAGGGTGTGTTCCCGATCATGCGACGCTGACACTGGGTTGCAGACGGACCTCAGGCCCTGGCCGGGCCGCACGAGCCTTGCCGCCGGGGTTTCAGCGGGTCGGCTTCTTCTTTGCCGCAGGCTTGCGCGGGGTGCGCGCGGCGGGTGCGGCGGGCGGCGCGGCCTTGGCCGGCGGCGCGTCGCCGAGAACGCCCTTCAGCGGGCAGAGCTTGAACGCCGGGCACTTGGCACAGCCGGCAACGATGGCGATGGGACAGACAGTCATGGCATGAACCGGATGGCAAACGGGCCTGCAGTATGCCGGCGCCGTGGCGCACCGGGTAGTGCGTGGCGCCTAATCCGCGACGGCGGCGCCCAGGGCGATAACCGCCGCCGGCGCTCCGCGCACCATGCGTGCCGTGGCACGGCGCAGCAGCGTCGGCCACAGCGCATCGGCCGGTTCGGAAAACAGTAGGTCGACATCAACCGGCAACAGGTACCAGTCGCCGCGCTCGACTTCGTGTTCGAGCTGCCCCGGCGCCCAGCTGGCAAAGCCGTCGAAGACCCGCAGCCGGTCGGCCGCCGGAGGCTGTTGCAGGATGCGCCGCAGGCTGTGGCCGTCGCTGCTGATGTAGAGCTTGTCGGCCAGGGTGATCGCCGCCTTCGGCGCGGCATCGCCGCGCAGCAGGAAGACGATCTGCCCCTGCGCCACGGGACCGCCGTAATGCAGGCGATGCGCCTTTGAGCCGGGGGCATCCTCGAACACCTGGTCGAGGGTCACCTCATAGGGGCGATTGACGATCACGCCTATGGTGGAACGGCTGCGGCCGTGGCGCGTGACAAGGACCACCGTCTGGCGAAAACGCGGATCGGCCATGTCCTGGTTGGCGACCAGCAGCACCGAACGGCTGGGTGCCGGCGCCGGCGCCGGCTCGTCGGCGGCCGACGCCGGCAGGAGGTGCAGGAGGGCCAACAGGAAAACGGCGCGGCGCTTCATGGCCAGGCGCGGCGCCGGCGGCGGGATCAGGCCGAGGTTGCGACCAGCACAGGCATCGCGCGCCGGTCGAGCAGGGCCAGCCAGCCGCGTATGACACGGTAGGACACCCACAACCCGGCGCTTACCCCAACCACCCAGGCGAGCGGTATGCCGATGATGGTGACAACCAGCAAGCCCGATACCAGCAGCCAAAGCAGGGCGAACCAGAAGGTGCGCATCTGCCAGCGCCAGTGGGTGGCGAGCCAGGTGCCGCGCACGCGGTCACGCGTCAGGTAGTTGATGATGACGGCGATGATCGATGGCCAGCCGGAGACAAAGGCGGTGATGATCCAGACCGAAGTCAGGATGCCGAAGATGGCGGAGAGTGCATGCAGGCCGTACATGACGTGGCACCAGGCGCGCGGCCCGTCGAGATTGCTCTCGTCCTGCGCGGAAATCACGTCGGTTTCGGTCATTGCTGGTCCTCCTTGTTTCGTTCCCCGCCGGCGCCCTGCGCCGTAGCGGTGCCATGCCGGCACGGCATGGACTACAAGCCCAACTGGCCCCACAACGCGTCGATGCGCGCCCTGGTCTGCGCATCCATCGCGATCGCCCGACCCCACTCGCGCGCCGTCTCGCCCGGCCACTTGTTGGTCGCGTCGATGCCCATTTTGCTCCCGAGGCCGGCAACCGGTGAGGCGAAATCGAGGTAGTCGATGGGCGTATTCTCGGCAATCAGCGTATCACGGGCGGCGTCAACCCGGGTAGTCAGGGCCCACACCACCTCCTGCCATGAACGCACGTCGACATCCTCGTCGGTGACGACAATGAACTTGGTGTACATGAACTGGCGCAGGAAGCTCCAGATGCCGAACATCACGCGCTTGGCGTGACCCGGATACTGCTTGCGGATGCTGACCAGCGCCATGCGGTAGGAACAGGCCTCCGGCGGCAGGTAGAAATCGACGATTTCGGGGAAGGTCTTGCGCAGCAGGGGGACGAAGACCTCGTTGAGGGCCAGGCCCAGCATCGCCGGTTCGTCCGGCGGCTTGCCGGTGTAGGTGCTGTGGTAGATCGCGTCGCGCCGTCGCGTGATGCGCTCGACGGTGAATACCGGAAATTCCGATACCTCGTTGTAGTAGCCGGTGTGGTCGCCAAACGGCCCTTCCGGCGCTGATTCGTATTTGTGGCCCTCGGGCGCGGTATCGGCGGGATGGATATGCCCTTCGAGGACGATCTCGGCGCTGGCCGGCACCTGCAGGTCGGAGCCGAGGCATTTCACCACCTCGGTGCGGGCACCACGCAGCAGCCCCGCAAACTGGTATTCGGAAAGCGTGTCCGGCACCGGCGTCACGGCGCCGAGGATGGTCGCCGGGTCGGCGCCGATCACCACCGCCAGCGGGAAAGGTTCGCCGGGGCGGGCGGCGCAGTGCTCGCGGAAATCGAGCGCACCGCCGCGATGTGCCAGCCAGCGCATGATCAGGCGGTTGCGGCCGAGCAACTGCTGGCGGTAGATGCCGAGGTTCTGGCGCGGCTTGCCGGGGCCGCGCGTGACCACCAGGCCCCAGGTGATCAGCGGCGCGGCATCGCCCGGCCAGCAGGTCTGGATCGGCAGCGCGCCAAGGTCGACATCCTTGCCCTCGGCGACGATCTCCTGGCAGGGCGCCGTCGACACGACCTTGGGCGCCATGTTCAGCACCTGGCGGAAGATCGGCAGCTTTTCCCAGGCATCCTTGAGGCCCTTGGGCGGCTCGGGTTCCTTGAGATAGGCCAGCAGTTCGCCCACGGCACGCAGACGCGCCTTCCAGTCCTGGCCCCTGTCGCCTTCGCCGCCCTCGGCGGCGGCGATGCCCATGGCAACGCGCTCGGGCGTGCCGAACAGGTTGGCCAGCACCGGCAGGCGGTGTCCCTTCGGCTTCTCGAACAACAGCGCAGGGCCGCCGGCGCGCAGCACGCGATCGGCAATCTCGGTCATTTCGAGGCAGGGATCGACTTCGACGGCGATGCGCTTGAGCTGGCCGACGGCTTCGAGCTGGCGCATGAAATCGCGCAGGTCGGAATAGTTCATGGGTCCAGTTTAACCTCGCGCGACTCGCCCTGCTTCAGCAGCCACAGGCGCTGCGGCGAAAGTCGGCGCTCACGCAACGCCGCCGCCAGGTCCTCCGGCACCTGGTCCAGGGGCTCCTGCGTCAGGGCGAAGCTTCCCCAGTGCACGCCCAGCCCCGCCTTCGCTTCGACATCGAGCAGGATTTGCAGTGCGTCGTCGGGATTCACGTGCTGCGGCGCCATGAAGTCGCGCGGCAGGTAGGCGCCGACCGGCACGACAAGGAAATCGGCCGGCCCGAGGCGGCGCCGGATCTCCCTGAAATCGCCGGAGTAACCGGTGTCGCCGGTATAGAGGAAGCGCCAGGGCGCGCCGTCCGCGCGCCGCCATTCGACGAGGAAACCGCCCCACAACGTGGCATTGGTGTCGAAAGCCGTGCGCCGGCTCCAGTGCTGCGCCGGCGTGAAGTGCAGCACCAGCGCGCCGGCCTCCTTGCTGTCCCACCAGTCCATCTCCGCCAGCACCGGGCCGTAGCCCTTCTCCTCGAACCAGGCCTTGAGGCCGAGCGGCACGAGAAAGGCCGGCTTCTGCCCGGCCTCCCGCAACCGGCGCAGCGTGCCTTCGTCGAGGTGGTCGTAATGATTGTGCGAGATCAGCACCAGGTCGATCGGCGGCAGCTCGCTCTCGCGGATCGGCGATGGCACCAGCCGCGGCGCACCGAGTTCGAGCAGGCCGCCGATCACCGGCCCGGCCTTCGCGGAGAACTGCGGGTCGATCAGGATATTGCGCCCTGCGACCTGCAGCAGCACCGAGGCGTGGCCCAGCCAGGTGACGCGCGGCGTCTGGCTGCGCCGCGCCAGCAAGGCGTGGTCGACCGGCTGCGTCCATTGCGCGGCAAAGGCCTCATAGCCGCCCGCCGGCGGCGCCGAAGGACTGAAGTCGCCGCGCATGCGACGGAACAGGATCTCGTACCAGGGAATGCCGCCGACTTTCGCCGTGGTGTCGGTATTGACGAAGCCGTCGGGGCGGTGGTGCTGCTTTGCCGCGTTGTAGTGGATATTCACCGGCGTGCAGGCCGCCAGCAGCGACATCGCGGCGATGATGGCGAAGGCCTTCACAGGCCGAGCCAGGGACGCAGGCTGAGCTCGGCGGCGATGCCGGCGAACACCGCGGCGCCGAACCAGTTGTTGTGGCGGAAAGCCTTGAAGCAGCCGTCACGCTCGCGCCCGCGGATCAGTGTGTAGTGGTAGCCGGCAATGGCTGCCGCCAGCGCCAGGCCGGCGAAGTAGGCCCAGCCGTATTGCAGGTCCCAGCCGACCACGCCAAGGATGGCCAGCGTCATCGCGTAGCAGCTCATGACGGCCGCAACGTCGAAGCGACCGAAGGTGATGGCGGCGGTGCGGATGCCGATCTTGAGGTCGTCGTCGCGGTCGACCATGGCGTACTCGGTATCGTAGGCCAGCGCCCAGAAGATGTTGGCGACCAGCAGCGTCCAGCCCAGGGCGCCGACCTCGCCGCGCACCGCGGCGAAGGCCATCGGGATGCCGAAGCCGAAGGCAATGCCGAGGTAGGCCTGCGGCAGCGCGAAGAAGCGCTTGGTGAAGGGATAGCTGGCGGCAAGGAACAGCGCCACCAGCGTGAGCGGCCAGACCTCGCGCATGATCGGCAGGGCAACGAGGAAGGCGCACAGGCAGAGCACGGCAAACAGCACCAGGGCCTCGCGCTCCGACACCGTGCCGGCGGCCAGCGGCCTGTCCCTGGTGCGCTTGACATGGGGATCGAACCCGCGATCGGCGTAATCGTTGATGACGCAGCCGGCCGAGCGCATCAGCAGCGTGCCGAGGGCGAAGATCCAGACCAGCATCGGGTGCGGCTGCCCCTCGGTGGCGAACCACAGCGCCCAGAATGTCGGCCACAGCAGCAACAGCGTGCCGATCGGCTTGTCCAGCCGCATCAGCTTTTCGTAGAGGGTCAGGCGCTGCTTGAGCTCGGCAAGGGTCATGGCGGAATTCTAACGGCGGCGCGCCTATCGCCTGCGCGCACACGGCGGCGACCGCGTGGCACGCCATGGCAAAATTTATGTTTCCCCAAAACTGTATTGCCAGAAACTATGTCGTCTGCGATAATCGGCCCTGTCGAACCACGACATCGCACACGGCCGGGCCGCTGCCCACCGCAGCATCCCGCGCCCGGCCGACAAGGGGAGGTGCCCTCCCTTCGATGTCCCGACACCCGGCCGGGCCCGCCCCCACGGCGAGATCCGGCCTCCGCCGCCCGGTGTCTTGCGCGAGTTGCTGTCCACGCGCGAATTGCGCCGGGTGTCGCGCCGGAATGCCCGCCGGCTGACCACAACGACAAGGAGGAACACGATGTCCGACATGGCCTATTGCTACCACTGCGGCCGACCGCATCCGAAGGAGGAAATGCGCCGCATCACCTATCGTTCCGGCAGCTCGCGCTGGCGCTGCATCAAGTCGATCGAGGCAACGAAGAAAAGCATCGCCGAACGCGACGCCTTCGGCAAACAGGTCACCGAAATGAACTCGAACGCCCAGAGCGCCTTCGCCAAGGCGCGCAAGGAAGATTCGCTCGGCTTCAATTGACGCGGCAGCGCCTGGCGCGGCGGGCGCAACGACGCCTCACGCCTTGAGCAGTTCCTCGCGGCCGCCGAGCCAGCGCTGCAGATGGGCTTCGGCCCGCTGCGGCGCGTCGCGCAGCATGTCCTCGGCGACCGCGCGCGCCTGTTCGACCAGCGCCGCGTCTTCCAGATCGGCGTAGCGCAGCAGGGGCAGGCCGCTTTGCCGCGCGCCGATGAACTCGCCCGGGCCGCGCAGGCGCAGATCCTCGCGGGCGATGGCAAAGCCGTCGCCGGTTTCGTAGATCACCTTGAGTCGCGCCCGCGCGGTCTCACCCAGCGGCCGGGCATAAATCAGGATACAGGCCGATTGCGCGGCACCGCGCCCGACGCGGCCGCGCAACTGGTGCAATTGGGCGAGGCCGAAGCGTTCGGCGTGCTCGATCACCATCAGGCTGGCATTCGGCACATCGACGCCGACTTCGATCACCGTGGTCGCCACCAGCACCTGAATCTCGTTGGCGACAAAGGCGGCCATCACCGCCGCCTTGTCGGCGGCCTTGAGCCGGCCGTGCACCAGGCCGACGCGCAGGTCGGGCAGGTCGGCAACCAGCCGCGCGTAGGTCTCTTCGGCGGTCTTGAGTTGCAGGCTTTCGCTTTCTTCAATCAGCGGGCAGACCCAGTAGGCCTGACGGCCGGCGCGACAGGCGTCGTGTACGCGTTTCAGCACTTCATCGCGGCGGCCCTCGGCGACCAGCCTGGTGGTCACCGGCGTGCGTCCCGGCGGCAGTTCGTCGAGCACCGAGACATCGAGGTCGGCGTAATAACTCATGGCCAGGGTACGCGGAATGGGCGTCGCCGACATCGCCAGCTGGTGGGCGAACGAGCCCTTGTCCTTGAGCGCCAGGCGCTGGCGCACGCCGAAGCGGTGCTGCTCGTCGACGATGGCCAGCCCCAGCCGCGCGAACTCGACCTTGTCCTCGATCAGGGCGTGGGTACCGATGGCGATCGCCGTCTCGCCAGCGCCGACTTTTGCGATGGCGGCATCCTTGTCGCGCTTCTTCAGGCTGCCCGAAAGCCAGGCCACCTCGATGCCCAGCGGCCGCAACCAGGCGGCCAGCTTGCGGAAATGCTGTTCGGCGAGGATCTCGGTGGGCGCCATCAGCGCTGCCTGGTGGCCGGCTTCCACTGCCTGCAGCATGGCCAGCGCGGCGACCACGGTCTTGCCGCTGCCGACATCGCCCTGCAGCAGGCGCTGCATCGGGTAGGGCTGACCGAGGTCGGCGGCGATCTCGCGCCAGGTACGATCCTGCGCACCGGTAAGGCGGAAGGGCAGCGACGCCAACAGCGCATCGGTGAGGCGGGACGTCGGCGCCAGGCGCGGCGCACCGCGCGCGCGGCGGCCAAGGTAGGCGCGGCGCAGGGAAAGCTGCTGCGCCAGCAACTCGTCGAACTGCATGCGCCGCCAGGCCGGGAAGTCGCGCGCTTCGAGCGCCGCGCGGGAGATCTCCGGCGGCGGATTGTGCAGGTAGCGGATGGCCTCGGCGATGCCGGGAAGCCGAAGGCGCTGCAACAGCTCCGCCGGCAGGGTATCCGCCAGGTCGACGCGCGCCAGCGCCTTTTCGATCAGGCGCCGCAGCGTGCCCTGGCCAAGGCCGGCGGTGGTCGGATACACCGGCGTCAGGGCGTCGGGCAGCGCTTCGCCTGCCGTCACGGCATGGAAGCGCGGATGGATGATTTCCGGCCCGAGGTAGCCCTCGTGCACCTCGCCGAAGATGCGCAGGCGCGCGTCGGGCTGCAGTGCCTTTTGCTGGCTTGGATAGAAGTTGAGCAGGCGCAGGGCCAGTGCGCCGCTGCCGTCGCGCACCCGCGCGATCAGCTGGCGGCGCGGGCGGTAGGCGATGTCGCAGTCGGTGACCTCGACTTCGAACTGCGCGGCGACGCCGGGCAGCGCGTCGGCCAGCGCGGTGATGCGTGTTTCGTCTTCGTAGCGCAGCGGCAGGTGCAGCGCGAAATCCTCGTCGCGCGCGAGACCGAGCCGCCCCAGGCGCGCGGCGAGCGAGTTGCCGCCGGCCGCCGCCTTGCGTTCAGCCAAGGACCAGGACGGCGTCAGCCTCGACCAGGGCGCCGCGCGGCAGTTCCTTGACGCCGACGGCGGCCCGCGCCGGATAGGGCTGGCTGAAATACTTGGCCATGGTCTCGTTCACCCTGGCGAAATTGCCCAGGTCGGTGAGGTAGATATTGAGCTTGACCGCGTCGGCGAGCGTGGCGCCGGCGGCCTCGGCCACCGCCTTGAGGTTGTCGAAGACGCGCACGATCTGGGCGTCGATGCCTTCGACCATGGTCATGGTCGCCGGATCGAGGCCGATCTGGCCCGACATATAGACGGTATCGCCGACCTGCACGGCCTGGGAATAGGTACCGATGGCGGCGGGTGCGGCAGTGGTGGAGATGATCTTGCGGCTCATGGCGGAGTTTCCTTGTTTGGATTCAGGCAGTGCGTTCCAGGGCCTGGTCGATGTCCCAGAGGATGTCTTCCAGGGTTTCGATGCCGACCGAGAGCCGCACCATGTCCGGCGTGACACCGGAGGCACGCTGATCGGCCTCGCCCAGCTGGCGGTGGGTGGTCGATGCCGGGTGGATCACCAGGGTCTTGGCGTCGCCGATGTTGGCCAGGTGCGAACAGAACTGCAGGGCGTCGATGAAGCGCTCGCCGGCGGCCTGGCCGCCGCCCGACTCGGCTTTCACGCCGAAGGCCAGCAGGGCGCCGGCGCCAGGGTGGCGCGCCGAACCGAGGTAGCGCTGCGCCAAGGGATAGGCCGGGCTGTCCGGCAGGCCGGGGTAATTCACCCAGGCTACGCGCGGGTGCTGTGCCAGGTGTTGCGCCACGGCCAGCGCATTCTCGCAATGGCGCTGCATGCGCAGGTGCAGGGTCTCGATGCCCTGCAGCAACTGCCAGGCCGAGAAGGGCGACAGCGCCGGGCCGAAGGTGCGCAGGGTTTCCATGCGCGCCTTCATGGTGAAGCCGAAGTCGCCGAAGGTTTCGTAGAACTTGACGCCGTGGTAGCCGGCCGAGGGCTCGGTCAGGCCGGGGAACTTGCCGTTGCCCCAGTCGAATTTGCCCGACTCGACCACCACGCCGCCCAGCGTGGTGCCGTGGCCGCCGAGGAACTTGGTCGCCGAATGCACGACGATGTCGGCGCCATGCTCGAAGGGGCGGCACAGGTAAGGCGAGGGCACGGTGTTGTCGATGATCAGCGGCACGCGGTGGGCATGCGCCACATCGGCCACGGCGGCGATGTCGAGCACGTTGAGGCGCGGATTGGCGACGGTTTCGGCGAAGATGCAGCGCGTGTTGTCGGAGAGCGCGGCACGGAAGTTTTCCGGGTCGTCGGAGTCAACAAACACGGTCTCGATGCCGAGTTTGCGCAGGCTGACGTCGAGCTGCGAAAACGTGCCGCCGTAGAGCGAGCGCGCGGCGACGATGCAGTCGCCAGCCTGGCACAGGGTCAACAGCGCAAGGATCTGCGCGGCGAGGCCGGTGGCGGCGGCGACGGCGGCGCGCCCACCCTCCAGCGCGGCGACGCGCTCCTCGAAAGCGGCGACGGTGGGGTTGCCGATGCGCGAATAGACGTTGCCGAAGGTCTGCAGGTTGAACAGGCTGGCGGCATGCTCGGCCGAATCGAAGACGAAGGAGCTGGTCTGGTGGATCGGCAGCGCGCGCGCGCCGGTGGCCGCGTCCGGCTGGGCGCCGGCATGCAGGCAGAGGGTCTCGATTCCGAACTGGCGGTCGCTCATGGCGTGGCTGAAACGGGGGGCGAAATGCGCCGATAATAGCGCGCCCCGCCCTTCCCGGACGAATCGCGAAACCGCCTGGCGCCATGTTCCTGCTCAAGAAGCTGCTCACCGCCCTGATCCTGCCGCCCACCGGCCCGGTGCTGCTGGCGCTGTTCGGGCTCTGGCTGTCGCGGCGCAAAAGTCGGCGCTGGCAATACGGCGGCGTGGTGCTGGCGACGCTTTCCCTGCTCTCGCTGATCGCCCTGTCGATGCCGGTGGTCGGCAACGCACTGACGCCGGCGTCCGCGCCTCAGGCGCCGATCACGGCCGAGGCGCTGCGTCGCGCCCAGGCCATCGTCATCCTCGGCGGCGGCAGCTATTACGCCGCACCGGAATACGGCGGCGACACGGTCGGCAGCGCCTCGCTGGTACGGGCACGCTACGGCGCCAGGCTGGCGCGCGAAACCGGGCTGCCGGTATTGGTCACAAGCGGCTCGCCCCATGGCGGGCGGGCCGAGGCGGACTCGATGCGCGAGGTGCTGGAACGCGAATTCGGCATCAAGGTGCGCTGGAGCGAAACGGCGTCGCGCGACACCGCCGAGAATGCATCGATGTCGGCACCGCTGCTCAAGGCCGGCGGCGTCAGCCGCATCGCCCTGGTGACCCATGCTTCGCACATGCCGCGCGCGGCAGAGCTGTTCCGCCACGAGGGCATCGAGGTCCTGCCGGCACCGACCGGTTTCCGTCGCTCGTCGCCTTCCGCCGTCGAGGATTACCTGCCGCGCAACCTGCGCCCCGCCCGCGAAGCACTGCACGAGCACCTGGCGCGACTTTTCAACTGGCTCAAGGATGCCCTGCCATGAATGACGAACTCCTGATCGGCCTCGTTTCGATTTCCGACCGCGCCTCATCCGGCGTCTATGAAGACAAGGGCATTCCGGCGCTGCGGGAGTGGTTCGGCGCGGCCCTGGCGACGCCCTGGCGCATGGAGGCGCGGCTGATTCCGGACGAACAGGCGGTGATCGAGCAGACACTGGTCGAGCTGTGCGATACGGCAGGCTGCCACCTGGTGCTGACCACCGGCGGCACCGGCCCGGCACCGCGCGACGTGACACCGGAAGCGACGCTGGCCGTGGCGCACAAGATCATGCCGGGCTTCGGCGAACAGATGCGGCAGATCTCGCTGGCCTTCGTGCCGACCGCCATCCTCTCGCGCCAGGTCGGCGCCATCCGCGGCAAGTCGCTGATCCTCAACCTGCCGGGGCAGCCCAAGGCGATCCGGGAAACCCTGGAAGGCGCAAAGGATGCCGCAGGCGGCACGCTGGTGCCGGGCATCTTTGCCGCCGTGCCCTACTGTATCGACCTGATCGGCGGGCCTTACATCGAGACCCGCGACGAGGTGGTCAAGGCCTTCCGGCCGAAATCGGCGATCCGGCCGAAGCCTCAGGAATAGGACTGGACGAAGAAGTTGGCGATGATGAAGTCCGGCCCGCGCACCAGGGTTTCGCGCGGATGCAGGCGGGCGTTCTTGTCGTCAACCTTGAAGATCAGGGCGACGTTTTCTTCGAGCGCGTTGGGCGCCACCGCCATGCGCGCGTATTCGCCGACCACCGGAACGTCGATCAGCAGCGCCTCGGTGTAGATGCCGCCACAATCGGCCATGACGGCACGCGGTGTCTTCGAGATCGTCTCGATGCCGATCGAATCCTGATTGGGTCCGGTCCGCACATAGCGGCGAACGATGCCGAGCAGCCAGTTGTCGCCGCCGTCAGGCTGCACCGCGACCATCATGCCGATGCGTATCCAGTCGCGGCGCACCTTCGAATGGGCGCCCATGCCGCCCAGGCTGACATCGTCGATCACCCAGGATTCGATGCCTTCGTCCGTCAGCAGGCTGCCGGCCAGCCGCTCATGCACGCCGACAAATCCGCTGACCAGCCGGAGCGCCGAACTGATGCGCCGGCGCGCGGTGTTGCGCAGCGGCGGCTTGGGTGCCCAGTTCAGGGCCAGATGCTCCAGCACCGGCAGCACCGCCGCCGGCTCGTACTGGGTGCCCAGACTGATGCCCGGCGGCACGCGGCCTTCGGCCTGGATCTGGGCAATCGTCTTTTGCACCGTCTCCAGGGCGCGGGTGCCGCTGAAGAAGCGCAGCGTCGCCGTCACGTCGGGCTTTTGCGCCAGGCGGGTCGGCGGCAAGGGCTTGGCCGCGTCCACCCAGTAGACGCTGTCCGGGCGCAGCTCACGCGCCAGCGAAAAATACGGCAGGAAGTAGGTAATGAAGCGCTCGGCGATTTCGATCTGCAGCGGCTTCAGGTTATCCATGGCGCTGGCATGAAACACCAGTGCCTTGAGGTATTCCGCCTCGACAGTGGTTTCGGTTCCGGGGTACAGCGTCAAGGGCTTCTGGTCGAGTTTCGCCTCCACCGCGGCAAGGTAAGCGCTGCCTATGGCCGACCAGGTCTCCCGATCCACCGGGCCGTAATGGAACTGGCGCCACTTGAACTCGGCCGCCAGGGCATGGATCATGCGGCCAAACAGCAGGTGCTGCTGCGGCCGCATGGCGTCTCCGTCCTTGTCACCGGCGCGCAGGCGGGCGAAGCAGTCGCCGTAGGCCTTGACCAGCAGCGCCCAGTAGCTGTGGCTCAGCTCCCAATGCCGGTTCTCCTGCGAGCGCGAGGCGCCGACCAGCTGTTGATAGTCGCGCGCCAGGCGGCGCGCCTGGGCCGCGGTAGCCTCGTCGAGGCGCAGGATCAGGTCAAGGCGCTGAACCGGCTTGAACCCCTGCTCGGCGGGAATCGATTCCAGCCAGCCGCTGGCTTCCTCGGCGGCACCCAGGGGTTCGCGGATGGTGATCTCGGCCAGGATGCGCTTGGCCTCCTTGGCATCGGCCAGCGGATGTTGTGGTTGTTTCGAGAAAATGCCAAGCATGGAAGGTCCGCTGCGCCTGTTTATTGTGTTTTGGCCACAAGGATATCGGGTCGCGCCTGGCTTGTCATTCCTTCGGCAGCCCCCTCCTCAGAGAGCCTGTCGAAATCAAACCGGTAGAATGCGCCCGACCGATTATATGCCCAGCCTGCCGCCGCCATGCGCCCCTATCTCGACCTGATGCGCCACGTGCTCGAGCACGGCCATGTCAAATCCGACCGTACCGGCACCGGTACGCGCTCGGTCTTCGGCTGGCAGATGCGCTTCGACCTGGCCGACGGCTTCCCCCTGCTGACGACCAAGAAGCTGCACCTGCGCTCCATCATCCATGAGCTGCTGTGGTTCCTCCAGGGCGAGACCAACATCCGCTACCTCAAGGAAAACGGGGTCTCGATCTGGGACGACTGGGCCGATGCCGCAGGCGACCTCGGCCCCGTGTACGGCCATCAGTGGCGGCACTGGCCCGACGGCAAGGGTGGCGAAATCGACCAGATCCGCGAACTTGTCGCCGCGCTGAAGACCAACCCCGACTCGCGCCGCCATATCGTTTCGGCCTGGAACCCGGCTGACATCCCGCAGATGAAGCTGCCGCCCTGCCACGCGCTGTTCCAGTTCTACGTCGCGCCGGCGCCCGAATCTGCGCCCGACGGTCGCCGCCGCCTGTCATGCCAGCTCTATCAGCGCAGCGCCGACATCTTCCTCGGCGTGCCCTTCAACATCGCCTCGTATGCACTGTTCACCCTGATGCTGGCGCAGGTCTGCGATCTGGAACCGGGCGAATTCGTGTGGACCGGCGGCGACTGCCACCTCTATGCCAACCACCTTGAACAGGCACGGCTGCAGCTCGCGCGCGAACCACGCCCGCGCCCGGTGATGCGCCTGAACCCCGGAGTCCGCGACATTTTCGGCTTCCGCTACGAGGATTTCACGCTCGAAGCCTACGCCCCCCATCCGCACATCCCGGCGCCGGTGGCGGTTTGATCCTCTGTGCCGACATCGGCGGCACCAAGACGCTGCTGGGGCTGGGCCGGGACGGCCGCCTGCAGGAACATCGCCGTTACGCCAACGCCGACTTTCAGGATTTCCCGACGCTGCTGGCTCAGTTCTTCGGTGACACCGCCACCGACGCGCGCGCACTCAGTGCCGCCTGCCTGGCGCTGGCCGGGCCGATCGCCGATGATGGCGCCAGCGCACGCCTGACCAACCTGCCCTGGACGGTCTCTGCCGCCAGCCTGGTCGCCCGCTTCGGCATGCCGGCGCCGCGCCTCGTCAACGACTTTGCCGCCGCCGCCATAGGCGCGGTCATGGCGGATCCGGCGCAGCTCGTCACGCTGCAGGCCGGCGAGCCGCTGGCGGCCGCGCCGCGCCTGGTGGTCGGCGCCGGCACCGGCCTGGGCATGGCCATCGTGCTGCCCGAGGGCGAGCGCTGGCGCTGCATACCGGGCGAAGGCGGCCACGTCGCCTTCGCCCCGGCCGACGAAAGCCAGGACCGGCTGCTGAATTTCCTGCGCCGGCGCCACGGCCGTGTCACCTGGGAGCGCGTGGCCTCGGGGCCGGGACTTGCCGCGATCGGCGAGTTCCTTGCGGGCACGGCACTGCCGCCGGAGCACATCGTCGAGCGCGCCCGCGCCGACGCTTCCGGTGTCGAACGCCGCGCACTCGATCTCTTCCTCGCCGCCTATGGCGCCTACGCCGGCGACATGGCGCTGGCCTGCCTCGCCCGTGGCGGGGTTTTTCTTGCCGGTGGCATCGCCACCGCGATCGCCGACCTGCTGCCGCAAAGCGGCTTTTGCCAGGCCTTCGGCGCCAAGGCCGAGCACGCCGGCATTGCCGCGTGCATGCCGATCCACGTCGTTACCGACCCACTTCTCGGCCTGCGCGGCGCATTGCTTTCGTCATGGAACGGCAAGCGTTGACGTTCGTCAATAAACTGTAACCGCACAGGCGCATTATGGCGGTGGAGGGCTTGATAACAGCAACCGGAGGAGCCCATGACAGAAAGCACGAAGACCACCAAAACCACCCGCGGCAAAGCCCCGGCCAAAAAGGCCACCACAGGCGCCGCCAGCGTAAAGGCAGGCCCCGTCAAGGCGGCAGCGCCGAAGAAACCCGTGGCGGCAAAGGCCAAGCCCCTTGCGCCAGCGGCAGCGCGCGCGAAAGCGAAGAAGCCGCCATCGATTTCGCCCGAGCAGCGTCGCAACTACGTCGAGATCGCCGCCTACTACATCGCCGAGCGTCGCGGATTCGCCCCCGGTGACACAGTGCAGGACTGGACAGCCGCCGAAGCCGAAATCGACCGCCTCATCCTGGCGGGCATGCTTGGCCGGCCCGCCAGGGACTGATCAGTCGGGCAGCAGCAGCAGCGCAGCGAGGGGCGGCAGCAGCAGCGCCACGGACGCCGCGTGGCCCATCCAGGGTTGGCTCCCGTCGGCCACCACGCGACCGCCGTTGCCCAGATCGCTGCCACCGTAGTGCGCGGAATCGGTGTTGAGCCGTTCCGCCCAGGCCCCCGCAAGGGGAACGCCGAGCCGGTAAGCGTGGCGGGGGACGGGGGTGAAATTCAGCACCACCACGGCAGGGCGGCCATCGCGGCAGCGCCGTACCCAGCTCACCACGGACTGGTCGGCATCATGGCAATCGATCCACTGGAAGCCTTGCGGGGAGAAATCGAGTTCATGCAACGCGGGTTCGGAGACATGCAGACGATTCAGTTCGCGCACCAGGTTCTGCACGCCGGAGTGGAAGCCATGCTGCAACAGGTGCCAAGGCAGTTCCTCGGCGGCGCGCCATTCCCAGGGCTGGCCGATTTCGGCGCCCATGAACTGCAGTTTCTTTCCCGGCGCGAGGAACTGGTAGGCGTGCAGCAGCCGCAGGTTGGCAAAGCGTTGCCATTCGTCGCCCGGCATCTTGCCCAGCAGGGAGCGCTTGCCATGCACCACTTCGTCATGCGACAGGGGCAGGACGAAGTTCTCGCTGTAGGCGTAGAGCTGGCCGAAGGTGAGCCGCTCGTGGTGGTAACGCCGATACACCGGGTCCTGTTGCAGGTAGTCCAGCGTGTCGTTCATCCAGCCCATGTTCCACTTCATCGAGAAGCCGAGGCCACCGAGCCAGGTCGGCCGCGACACCATCGGCCAGGATGTCGACTCCTCGGCAATGGTCAGCGCGCCGGGGAAGTCGGCGTGCACCATCTCGTTGAGTTCGCGCAGGAAGGCGATGGCTTCGAGGTTCTCGCGCCCGCCATGGACGTTGGGCGTCCATTCACCGGGCTTGCGCGAATAGTCGAGGTAGAGCATCGAGGCCACGGCATCGACGCGCAGCGCATCGACGTGGAATTCGGCCAGCCAGTAGGCCGCGGAGGACAGCAGGAAGCTGCGCACCTCGTTGCGGCCGTAGTTGAAGACATGCGTACCCCAGTCGGGATGCATCTTCTGCTTCGGATCCTCGTGCTCGTAGAGCGCCGTGCCGTCGAAGTGCGCCAGCGCCCAGTCGTCGGCCGGGAAATGGCCGGGCACCCAATCGAGGATCACGCCGATACCTGCCTGGTGCAGGCTGTCGATCAGGAAGCGCAGGTCGTCGGCACTGCCGAAGCGCGAGCTCGGGGCGAAGAAGCCGGTGCACTGGTAGCCCCAGGATTCGTCGAGAGGATGCTCCATCAACGGCATGAACTCGACGTGGGTATAACCCATATCGACAAGGTAAGGGATCAGGCGTTCGGCAAGGTCGCGGTAGCTGTAGAAGCTCCGGTCGGGATGGCGCATCCAGCTGCCGGCGTGGATCTCATAGACGCTCATGGGCGCCGACAGCCAGTCGCAGCGCGCGCGCGCCGCCATCCAGGAGTCGTCGCACCAGGCATGCGCGGAGTCCCCGGCGACGCGGCAGGCCGTGGCCGGCCGGCGCTCGAACTCGCGCGCATAGGGGTCGCTCTTCAGCTTGACCGCGCCGCCGCGCAAGCGCAGCTCGAACCGATACAGCGCACCATTGGCAAGTTCAGGCATGAAAAGTTCCCATACGCCGGAACCACCGAGGGAGGACATCGGATGCATGCGTCCGTCCCAGCCATTGAAGCCGCCGACCACCGAGACACGCTCGGCATTCGGCGCCCAGACGCGAAAGCAGACACCGGCGACGCCCGCGCGCGTCTCGGCCACCGCGCCGAAGCGGCGCCAGGCCTGGCGCAGGCGCCCGGCATTGAACAGGTAGAGGTCGTCCGCCGGCGGCTGCGGCACGAAAGCGTAGGGATCGTAGGCCTCCACGCCATCGACCGCCAAACGCCAGGGACGCGGCGGCGGCTCGGCGCCTCGCCATTCGAAGAGATCGCTGCCGGGGCGGCGTTCAAGCAGTGCGCGACGGCCGTCCGCGAGCGCCAGCGCCACCGTCGCCGCGCCGGGACGAAACACGCGCAGGCGCCAGCCGGCGCCGTCCGGGTGAAGTCCCAGCACGGAGAAGGGGTCGTGTTCTCGGGCCTCAAGCAGCGCGACGCAGGCGGGATCGTTCATCGGGATTTATGCAGTGACTTTTTTTGCTATCGTGCGGATTGTAGCCGCAAGGGAGGATCGACCATGGAAAACCGGAAAACAACAGGCGGCCGCGGCAGGATCAGTGGCAACGGGGGAACGCGCACATGAGTTCCGACACCCTTGCGCGCAATGCCTTCGCCATCATCCTTGCCGGCGGCCGCGGCAGCCGGCTGATGCAACTGACCGACTGGCGCGCGAAACCCGCGGTGCCCTTCGGCGGCAAGTTCCGCATCATCGACTTCGCGCTCTCCAACTGCGTTAATTCGGGCATCCGGCGCATCGGCGTCGCCACCCAGTACAAGGCGCAAAGCCTGATCCAGCACCTGCAGCGCGGCTGGAGCTTCCTTGACGGACGCTTCCACGAATTCATCGACATCCTGCCGGCGCAACAGCAGGTCGGCGAGGACTGGTATCAAGGCACGGCAGACGCGGTGTTCCAGAACCTCGACCTGATCCGCCGCACCCAGCCGAAGTACGTGGTCGTGCTCTCGGGCGACCATGTTTACAAGATGGACTACGGACGCATGCTCAATGAGCATGCGTCGCGCCAGGCGGACTTCAGCATCGCCTGCATCGATGTACCGCGCAGCGAGGCCACCGGCTTTGGCGTCATGCACATCGACGAAGGGCGGCGCGTCATCGATTTCGTCGAAAAGCCCGAGGATCCACCCAGCATTCCCGGCCGGCCGGACCGGTCGCTGGCGAGCATGGGGGTCTATGTATTCAACGCCGACTTCCTCTACGAACAGCTGATCCGGGACCACGACGATCCGAAGTCCTCGCATGACTTCGGCAAGGACATCATTCCCCACTGCGTCACGCGCTATCGCGTCTTCGCCCACGACTTCGCCGATTCCTGCGTCGGCATGGACGACACCCGGATACCCTACTGGCGCGACGCCGGCACGATCGACGCCTACTGGGAAGCCAACATGGAGCTGACCAAGGTCACGCCGGAGCTCAACCTCTACGACGACGACTGGCCGATCTGGACCCACCAGGAGCAACTGCCGCCGGCCAAATTCGTCTTCGACGACGACGGCCGGCGCGGCATGGCGGTCGATTCCCTGGTCTCCGGCGGCGACATCATCAGCGGCGCCACGGTGCGAAGCTCGCTGCTCTTCTCGCGCGTGCATGTGCACAGCTACGCTTCGATAGAGGACTCGGTGATCCTGCCCGATGTCGACATCGGCCGGCGCGTGAAGCTCAGGCGGGTGGTGATGGACAAGCACTGCCGCGTGCCGGAAGGCATGAGCATAGGGTTCGACCTGGAGGCGGATCGCCATCGTTTCCACGTCAGTGCCAACGGCATCACGCTGGTCACGCCGGAAATGCTCGGCCAGCAGGCGCATCACATAAGATGAGTTCGGTATGAACGTCATCACGGGCATCGTGCCCCCCAAAAAAAATCCCCTGCCCGGGGGCAGGGGCCGATACTTGCTTGCTACGCGCGAATTCCCGTACGCCGGCCCCGGCCCTTGTCGGCCGCAGCCATGAAACACCTCGACCTCGTCTTCCTCTGGCACATGCATCAGCCGGATTACCGCGACCATGGCGTCGCGGGCGACGAGGGTGAGTTCGTGCTGCCCTGGGTCTACCTCCATGCGATGAAAGACTATGTCGACATGGCGGCGCATCTCGAACGCCACCCGCGGATCCGCTGCGTGGTGAACCTGGTGCCCGTGCTGCTCGACCAGATCGAGGACTATGCGCGGCAATTCGCCTGCGGCGAGTTCCGCGATCCCCTGCTGCGCCTGCTGGCGACGGAGGACCTCGGCAGGCTGTCGGCGGAAGACCAGCGCCTCCTGCTCGACACCTGCTTTCGCAGCAACCACGTCACCATGCTGGCGCCCTTTCCTCACTACAAGCGCCTGCACGAGCTCTACCTGATGCTGTCGTCGCAAGGCGGCAATGCCTTGCGCTACCTCTCGGGAGAATACTTCTCCGACCTCGTAAGCTGGTACCACCTGGCCTGGACCGGCGAAACCGAACGCCGCCGCAATCCGCTCATCGCGCGGCTGATGAGCCAGGGCGAAAGCTATGACCACAACGATCGCCGCCAGCTGCTGGGTGCCATTGGCGACAGCATTGGCAGCCTGATCCCGCGCTGGAAGGCGCTGGCCGATCGTGGCCAGGTCGAACTTTCCTCGACGCCGCAAACCCACCCGCTGTCGCCCTTGCTGCTGGATTTCCGGGTTGCGCGCGAGTCCGTCGCCGACGCGCCGCTGCCGTTTGCCGCCGCCTACCCCGGCGGACGCACGCGCGTCCGCGCCCACATCGACGCCGCGCGGGAAAGCCATGCCCGTCGCTTCGGCGCGCCACCGACCGGCATGTGGCCTGCCGAAGGCGCCATCTCGGAAGAGTTCGTCCGCCACCTTGCGGCCTCGGGTTGCCGCTGGATCGCCAGTGGCGAAGGCGTGCTGAGGAACAGCCTGGCTGCCTCCGGCATTGAAGATCCGCGCGCCGCCTACCATCCCTGGCGGCTGCCGCGTGACGAAGGACTGACGATGTTCTTCCGCGACGAGCGCCTGTCCGACCTGATCGGCTTCGACTACGCGAAATGGCACGGGCGCGACGCTGCCGAACACCTGGTGGCGCAGGTGCGCGAGATTCTCGACCACGCCGGCCCCGACGAGCAGCCCGTGGTCAGCATCATCCTCGACGGCGAGAATGCCTGGGAACACTTTCCCTATAACGGCTACTACTTCTTCGACGACCTTTACGGCCTGCTCGCCGAACACCCGGACATCCGCACCACCACCTACGCCGAATTGCTGGCACGGCAGACGCCACCGGCAGCGCGCTCCCTGCCGACGCTGACTGCCGGCAGCTGGGTGTATGGCACGCTCTCCACCTGGATCGGCGACGAAGCGAAGAATCGCGGCTGGGACCTGCTGTGCGAAGCCAAGCAGAGCTGTGACCGGGTGCTGGCGAGCAACCGCCTCGATGCGGCGCAGCTGGCGGCCGTCAATGCGCAATTGGCGATCTGCGAAAGCTCCGACTGGTTCTGGTGGTTCGGCGACTACAACCCGTCGGCCGCCGTCGCCAGCTTCGATGCCCTGTTCCGCCGCAACCTGGCCAGGCTCTACCGCCTGCTCCAGCTTACTCCGCCGGCCAGCCTGGCGAGACCGATCTGCGCCGGATCGGAGACCGCCACGGGCGGCTCGATGCGGCGCGTCACGAATTCCCATTCCTGAATGTTTTCCCAATGACCATCAGCCTATTGTTCGGCGTCCATGCCCACCAGCCGGTCGGCAACTTCCCTGCCGTCATCGACGACGCCCATGTCCGCAGCTACGGCATGTTCCTGCGCGTCATGGAGCGCTATCCGGACTTCCGCTTCAGCGTGCATTTTTCCGGCTGGCTGCTCGACGTGCTGTTCGAGCGCTTTCCCGACGACATGGCGCGGCTGGCGGCGATGACCCGCCGCGGCCAGGTCGAATGGTTCGGCTCCGGCGACTGCGAGCCGGTGCTCGCCGCCATCCCGCACCGCGACCGCGTCAGCCAGATCAGTGCGCTGTCCGACAAGATCGAGCGCCGCTTCGGCATGCGCCCTTCCGGAGCCTGGCTCACCGAGCGGGTCTGGGAATCGTCGGTGGTCACCTCGCTGGTCGCCACCGGCATCCGCTACGTCGCCGTCGACGATTACCATTTCCTCTGCGCCGGCGAATCGCAGGACAGGCTCGACAGCTTCTTCTCCACCGACGAGGACGGCCGCCGCCTCGACCTCTTCCCGATCTCGGAAGGTGCCCGCTACCGCCTGCCGTTCTCGCCTGCCGGCGAAGCCGTCGCCTGGCTCGAAGACCTGGCGCGCCAGGGCCGGCGCGCAGCGGTCTATTTCGACGACATCGAGAAGTTCGGCATCTGGCCGGAAACCTACCAGTGGGTGTACGAGAAGGGCTGGCTGACCCAGTTCGTCGAAGGCGTGCTGAACTCCAGCCTGATCCGCACCGAGACGTACGCCGAATATCACGCCCGCGAACGCACCCGCGGCATCGTCTACCTGCCGACCACTTCGTACATCGAGATGAACGAATGGACCCTGCCGGCACAGCGCGCGCGCGAGTTCCATGCCCTGGTCGATGCCGAAAAGGCCGCCGGCCGCTTCGAGGCCCACAAGCCCTTCCTGCGCGGCGGCATCTGGCGCAACTTCATGACGCGCTACGCCGAGGCCAACTGGATGCACAAGCGCATGCTCGGCGCATCGCGCCGCCTTGCTGCGTTGCCCGCCGGGCAGCGCAGCCCGGAACTGCAGGAGTACCTGCATCGTGCCCAGGCCAATGATGCCTACTGGCACGGCCTGTTCGGCGGTCTCTACCTGCCGCACCTGCGGCGCGCGATCTGGAACAACCTGCTGAAGCTGGAAGACGCGCTGGAACGCCTGGCGCCGTGGCCGCGCCAGCAGCAGGGCGACCTCGACCACGACGGCAGTATCGAAACCGCGCTGCGCAACGAGCATATCCACGCCTATGTCCGCGACGACGGCAATGCCGCGCTCGTCGAGCTGTCCAGCCTGCCGCTGGCACACAACTTCGGCGACACGCTGCGCGCCTACGCCGAGGCCTATCACGCCAAGATCCAGTACGGGACAGCCAATGCGGCAGCTGCCGATGCGGCGGACGGCATCACCTCGGCCCACGACCGCGTCGCCTACCTGCACACCATCCTGCCCGGCGATGCCGATCCGGACCACCGGCCGCGCGGCCTTTTCCTGGAGAGCCTGATCTGCGCCAGGGACATGATGCGCACGCTCGACAGTTACCGGCCCGACGCAGATGCCGGCACCTGGGTGGCCGAAGGCGACGGCTGGCGCATACGCAAAGACTTCCGGCTCGACGGTGACGCACTCTCCGTGCGGTTCGACGTCGAGGGCGCCAATCCGCCGGCGGCGATGGAGACCGAGATCAACCTGGCGATGCCCAGCTGCGATGGCTTCGGCGGGCGCTTCGTGCTCGCCGACGGCAGCGTTCCCGGCGGCTTCGGCGATCATGTGCAAGCTGATGCTCTATCGACGATCTCCCTCGACGACAGCGAACTGCGCGGGATGCTGCGGATCGAGACGGCACGGCCGGTGCGGCTGGAATCGCATCCGCATCGCACCGTCTCGCAATCCGAGGCGGGCTTCGAGAAGATCATGCAGGCCGTCTGCATCACCCTCGGCTGGGCGCCGGCCGCCGGCTCGCAAACCATCACGCTGCGGGTCATCCCGGCAGCGTCGTAGAATTCCCCGACCCCCTGCGGAACGAAAGCGATCATGCCTGGCACTCGTTACCAACTCGAAGTCAATCCCGAGATTCCGGCGCGCCTCAAACGCCTCGACGAACTCGCCAACAACCTCTGGTACAGCTGGGACCGGCCGTCGCGCTCGCTCTTCGCGCGGCTTTCCGCCGGACTCTGGCGCGCCGTTCACCACAGCCCGAAGGCCTTCCTCAAGCGCATCGACCAGACGCGCATCAGCGAAGCCGCGGACGATCCGGTTTTCCTCGGCACCATGAATCGCGTGCTGTCGGCCTACGATTCCTACCACGCGGTGCACAAGCTCGAATTGCCGGGCAAGCCGCCACTGCAGGCCAACGACCTGATCGCCTATTTCTGCGCCGAGTTCGGCTTTCATGAAAGTCTGCCGATTTACTCCGGCGGCCTCGGCATCCTGGCCGGCGACCACTGCAAGGGCGCCTCCGACATGCGCCTGCCCTTCGTTGCCGTCGGCCTGCTCTACCGCCAGGGCTACTTCCGCCAGACCATCGACCGCGAAGGGCGCCAGACCGCGCATTACGGCGACAACGACTTCGACGACATGCCGATCGAACCGGTGAGCGGCGCCGATGGCGAGGAGCTGCGCGTCGGTGTCGACTTTCCGGGGCGCACCGTCTGGGCACGCATCTGGCGCGCCAATGTCGGCAACAACCACCTTTACCTGCTCGACACCCAGCTGCCCGAGAACAGCGACGCCGACCGTGCCATCGCCTACCAGCTCTACGGCGGCGATCGCCGCACGCGCATCGAACAGGAGATCCTGCTCGGTGTCGGCGGCGCGCGGGCGCTGCGGGCACTGGGACTCAAGCCGACGGTGTGGCATATCAACGAAGGCCATGCCGCCTTCCTCATCCTCGAACGCGTCCGCGAACTGGTCAACGGCGCCGGCATGCCTTTCGCCGCGGCACTCGAAGCGGCCGCGGCGAATACGGTGTTCACCACGCATACGGCGGTTCCCGCCGGCCACGACCATTTCGCCGATGACATGGTGATGCACTACTTTGGCGAGTTCTGCGCTGCCTGCGGCCTGGACCGCGACAGCCTGCTCGGCATGGGCCGCGTCGGCAGCCACGGCGGCGAATTCAACATGACCGCCCTGGCGCTGCGCGGTTCGCGCTTCCACAATGGCGTCTCGCGGATCCATGGCGACGTCTCGGCAAAGATCTGCGCCGACATGTGGCCGCAGGTGACCCCGGCCGAGAACCCGATGGATTACGTCACCAACGCGGTACACGTGCCGACCTTCCTGGCCACCGACTGGTACGAGACCTTCGACCGCCACCTCGGTCTGGGCTGGCAGCACCGGCTCACCGACCAGTCGTGCTGGAACAGCGTGCACAGGATCCCGGACCAGATCTTCTGGAGCATTCGCCAGTCGCTCAAGGCCCAGCTGCTGCATCTGGTCAACAGCCGGGTACGCGCCCAGCACCTGCGCAACCAGGGTTCCGAGGCGCACCTCGATCGCGTCCTGCGCAGCGCCGATCCGAACAACCCGACGGTGCTGACCATCGGCTTCGCCCGCCGCTTCGCCACCTACAAGCGCGCCACGCTGCTGTTCAACAACCTCGACTGGCTGCGCGAAATCCTCGCCGATGCGGAGCGTCCGGTCCTCTTCATCTTCGCCGGCAAGGCGCATCCGGCCGACGAGCCCGGCCGCGAGCTGATCCGCCAGATCGCCGACCTGTCGCGCAAGCGCGAGTTCGAGGGGCGCATCCTGCTGGTCGAAGGCTATGACCTGCATCTGGCACGGCGCATGGTCGCCGGCGTGGATGTCTGGCTGAACAATCCGATCTACCCGCTGGAAGCCTCGGGCACCTCGGGCATGAAGGCGGCAATCAATGGCGCCATCAACCTTTCGGTGCTCGACGGCTGGTGGGGTGAAGGTTACGACGGCAGGAACGGCTGGGCGATCAAGCCCGCGGCGGAAGGGCTTGACGCCAGCGAGCGCGACACCGACGAGGCCCGCACGCTCTACGAGCTGCTCCAGGACAGCGTGATACCAATGTACTACCGCAGCACCGCGCTGGGCTATTCGCCGGAGTGGGTGGCGATGGCCAAACAGTCGATCGCCTCGATCATGCCGCGCTACAACATGCAGCGCATGCTCACCGACTACGCGGAAAAGTTCTATTCACCGGCGGCCGAGCAATGGCGCCGTTACGCCAGCGCCGACTTTGCCGGCGCCCGCAACCTGGCGGCCTGGAAGGCCCGCATCCGTGCCGCCTGGCCAAAGATTTCGATCCGCCGCCTCGACCGCGCCACGCCGCGCATCCGTTACGGCGAGACCATGCGCTTCGAGGTGGCCGTGCAGCTTGACGGCCTGACGCCCGGCGACCTCGCCGTGGAAATGATCTTCACCCGCCCCGGCGAACCGACCACGACGCGCTCGCGCCGCTACGTGCTCAAACACGAGCGACCCCTGGAAAACGGCGAGCATCTGTTCGCCCGCGAGCTGACGCCGGACCAGTGCGGCAAGATGGAATACCGCGTGCGCGTGTTCCCGACCCATGAGCTGCTGACCCATCCGTTCGAGATGGGGATGACGCTCTGGCTGTGATGCGGGCCGCCTCCAGCCCGGCCTGGCGGCAACTCGCCGAAGCCGCAGGGGCCCTGCGCGAACGCCATCTGCGCGACATGTTCGCCGCTGACCCGGCGCGCTTCGACCGCCTGTCGGTGCACTGGGACGATTGGCTGCTCGACTTTTCCAAGCAGCGCATTGACGCCGCCGCCCTCGACCTGTTGACCGGGCTGTGGCCAGCCGCCGACCTGCCCGGCTGGATTGCGCGCATGCGGGCAGGCGAGGCGATCAACCACACCGAGGGCCGCGCCGCGCTGCATATCGCCTTGCGCCACCCGGCCGGCAAAGGGCCGATCATTCATGGCGGCAAAGATGTGATGCCCGCCGTGCAAGCGGAACTGGACAGGATGCGCCGCTTCTGTGGCGAGATCCACGGACGCCACTGGCGTGGCGCCACCGGCGAGCCGATCACGGACGTGGTGAACATCGGCATCGGCGGCTCCGATCTCGGCCCACGCATGGCGACCCAGGCCCTGATGGCCTTCCGCCATCGCGAGCTGCGCGTGCATTACGTCGCCAATCTCGACGCCGCCGACCTCGCCACGACGCTCGCCGGCCTGCAGCCGCGCAGCACGCTCTTCGTCATCGCCAGCAAGACCTTTACCACCCAGGAGACCATGCAGAACGCCGCCTCGGCACGGGCCTGGCTGGTCGCCGCGCTGGGCGAGGCGGCGGTGGCGCGGCACTTCGTCGCGGTATCGACCAACCTTGCGGCGGTCGCCCGTTTCGGCATCGACCCGGCCAATGCCTTCGCCTTCTGGGACTGGGTCGGCGGGCGCTACTCGCTGTGGTCGGTGATCGGCCTGCCGCTGGCACTGGCGATCGGCTTCGAGAACTTCGCAAGCCTTCTGGCCGGCGCGCATGCGATGGACGAGCACTTCTTTACCGCCCCGCCGCGCCAGAACCTGCCCGGCCTGCTCGCCCTGCTGGAAGTCTGGAACACCAATTTCCTCGGCGCCGGGACGCGCGTGCTGCTGCCCTACAGCCAGTCGCTGGGGCTTCTGCCGCGCTACCTGCAGCAACTGGAGATGGAATCCAACGGCAAGCCGGTCGACCGCCTGGGCGCGCCACTGGACCACGCCGTTGCCCCTATCCTCTGGGGCGAACCCGGGACCAACGGCCAGCATGCCTTCTACCAGCTGATCCACCAGGGCCACCGCTTCATCCCCTGCGAGTTCATCGCCACCCGAGAGCCCGATTTCGTCCTGCCGGGCCATCACGACAAGCTGCTGGCAAACTGCTTCGCCCAGAGCGAAGCGCTGATGCGTGGCAGGACAGTGACGGAGACGCGCGCCGAACTGCTTGCCGGCGGCCTGGCCGAAGACGAGGCCACGCGGCTGGCACCCTTCCGCAGCTTCCCCGGCAACCAGCCATCGAGCACACTGCTGTTGCCCCGCCTCGATCCCCACAACCTCGGCGCGCTGATCGCGATGTACGAGCACAAGGTTTTCGCCGAAAGCGTGATCTGGAACATCAACCCCTTCGACCAGTGGGGCGTCGAGTACGGCAAGCAGCTCGCCAGCCGCCTGCTGCCGATCATCGAGGGCAAGGTTCCCGCCGACGGCCTCGATGGCTCGACCGCCGGACTGATCGCCTGGAGCCGCCCCGGGCCGGATCGTTCCTGAGGCAACGTGGCTGCCGCGGTCCAGGATTCCGGCATTGTCAGGGCACCGGATGCCGCCGCGCTGATTCCCATCGCTGTAGAGCTCTTGCGCAGCGGCCGCCCCGGCGATGCCATGGCCGTGATCGACCACTGCCTGGCCCTGGCGCCCGACCACTTCGGCCTGCTCAACAACAAGGGCCTCTGCGCCTCGCGCCTGGGGGACATGGCTGCCGCCGAGGCGTCCTACCGTCGCGCCGTGGCGATCCGACCCGATTTCGCGGAGGCCTGGAACAACCTCGGCAATCTGCTCACCGCGACAGGACGCCCGGCCGATGGCGAAGCCGCCTATCGCAAGGCCATGGCGGCGCGCTCCGGTTACGCAAACGCCCGGCTCAATCTGGCGCGGCTGTTGCTCGGACAGCGGCGCCTGGACGAAAGCGAGGCGCTGCTGGTCGACCTCCTCGCCTGCGCACCGGACTCCGCCGATGTGTTTGCCGTGCTCGCCGCCGTTCGCATCGAGCAGCTCCGCCACGCCGAGGCCGAGGACGCCTGCCGCCAGGCCCTGAGGCTGCAGGCCGACCATGTCGACGCGCTGTGCAACCTCGGGCTGGTGCTGAGCAGGCTCGGCCGCCTGACCGAGGCCGCGACGGCCTGCGATGCCGCCCTTGCGTTACAACCCAATCACGCCGCCACGCTGGTGAATCGCGCCAGCCTGCTCAGCCGGATGGGCCGCACGGCCGACGCCGAGGCAAGCTATCTGCGCGCCCGCGAATCCGGCGTCGACTCGGCGGCGCTGTACTTCGGTCTTGGCAACCTGTGCTGGCATGCCAAACGCCTGGCGGAAGCGGAGGCCCATTTCCGCGACACCCTCCGGCGCGATCCGGGCTTTCCGCTGGCGTGGAACAACCTGGGCGGCGTACTTTGGGAGATGCGGCGCGCGGCCGACGCCGAAGCCGCCTATCGTCAGGAGTTGGCGCGCGACGTAACGAACCGCCAGGCGCGCTGGAATCTCGCCCTGCTGCTGCTGGCACAGGGGCGCTACACCGAGGGCTGGCAGGCCTACGAAAGCCGACTCGGCGACATCGGTGAATCACGGGATGCCGAAGTGCAACTGGTCGAAACCACCACGATCCCGACCACCTACCGCCTGCCACGCCTGTGGCGCGGCGAGCCGATCGAAGGCAAGCGCATGCTGGCGTGGGCCGAGGGCGGTCATGGCGATGAAATCCAGTTCGTGCGTTATCTGCCTCTGCTCCAGCACAAGCGCCTGCGCCAACTGACGCTGGCCTGCAAACGCGACGTCAGGGCCCTCTTCGAGCGCCAGGGATTTGCCGACCAGGTGATTGCCAAGGACGAATGGCAGGCAGCGATGGCGGACGATTTCGACTTCTGGTGTCCGTTGCAGAGCCTTCCCCTGCGCTTTGCAACCACGCTTGAATCGATTCCGGCGACACTGCCCTACCTCCATGCCGACCCTGAACGCATCGCACGGTGGCGGCCGCAACTTGCCGCGGCGGGCCTTCGTGTCGGGCTGGTGTGGCGCGGCAATCCGGCGCACGAGTTCGACGCCGCACGCTCCTTGCCCGGCCTCGCCGCGCTGGCTCCCCTGTGGTCGGTGCCCGGCATTCGCTTCATCAGCCTGCAAAAGGGCGTCGGCGAGAACGAAGCCCAGGCCCCGCCGGCGAATCAACCACTGCTTCACCTTGGCGGCACCATCGCCGACTTCGCCGACACCGCCGCCATCGCCAGCATGCTCGACCTCGTCATCAGCGTCGACACCTCCAGTGCGCACCTGGCGGCCGCCACGGGGACGCCGACCTGGATACTGCTGCCGGACATCGGTACCGATTGGCGCTGGCTCATCGAACGCCACGACTCCCCCTGGTACCCAGGCGTCGTCCGGCTGTTCCGCCAGGCACCCGGCGCGGACTGGCGAAATGTGGTCGAATCGCTGCGGCAGGCCCTGCTCGGCCTGAGCATGAAACCACCGACATGAAGATACTTTTTGCCACTTCCGAAATCGCGCCGTGGGTCAAGACCGGCGGCCTGGGCGACGTTGCCGCCGCCCTGCCGGGCGCCCTGCGTGCCCTCGGCCATGACGTGCGCGTGCTGGTGCCGGCCTATCCTGCCCTGCTGCAGGCCTTTCCCGGCGCCGGGGAAATCGCCCGTCCGCACTGGCTGGGGGGGCTGCTGCCGACACCCGGGCTGCGCCAGGCAGTGGCGCCGGACGGCACGCCCTTGCTGTTGCTCGACTATGGCCATTACTTCGATCGCGGCGGCAATCCCTACCTCGGCCCGGAAGGGCGCGACTGGCTCGACAACCACCTGCGCTTCGGACTGCTGTCGCGCGTCGCCGCCTGGCTGGGTTCCGATGACAGCACGCTCGCCTGGGTGCCGGACATCGTCCATTGCAACGATTGGCAGACCGGGCTGGCACCGGCCTACCTCGCCTACCGCCCGGGGCAGCGGGCGCGTTCGTTGCTGACGATACACAACCTTGCCTTCCAGGGCCTGTTCGACCACGCGGCGCTGTTCGAGCTTGGCCTGCCCGACGCCGCCTGGCGCTTCGACAGCGTCGAGTACTACGGCCACCTGTCCTTCCTCAAGGCCGGCATCCAGCATGCCGATGCGATTACCACGGTCAGCCCGACGTATGCCCGCGAGATCCAGACCGACGAGGAAGGCATGGGCATGGCAGGCCTGCTGCGCCATCGCGCCGACACCTTGAGCGGCATCCTCAATGGCATCGACACGCGCGCCTGGGCCCCGGCGCGCGACCGTCACATTCCCCGCCACTACGGCCCGCGTCGACTCGAAGACAAGGCGGCCAACAAGGCCGCGCTGCAAGCCGAGACCGGTCTCGATGCGCGCCCGGACCTGCCGCTTTTCGGCGTCGTCGGGCGGCTGACCGAACAGAAGGGGCTCGACCTGCTGCTGGAGGTCGCCGAACAGGTTCTCGAACTGCCGGCGCAAATCGTCGTACTCGGCAGTGGCAGCCCCTGGCTGGAGCATGCCTGGGCCGCCTTTGCCCACCGCCACCCCGGCCGTTGCGCAGTCCGGGTCGGTTTCGACGAAGGCTTTGCCCATCGAATCGAAGCCGGAAGCGACATCTTCGTCATGCCGTCACGTTTTGAACCCTGTGGCCTGAACCAGATGTACAGCCTGCGCTACGGCACCCCGCCGGTAGTGCGTGGTACCGGCGGTCTGGCCGATACCGTGATCGACGCCGCAGACGAGCGCCATGGCAATGGATTCGTCTTCGGCCCGGCCACCGCCGAAGCCCTGTTCGAGGCGCTGCGGCGGGCCGCGGACGCCTACCAGGATCCATCGCGCTGGCGCCGGCTGCAGAGGCAGGGCATGGCGCGCGACTCCAGCTGGACCGAGTCGGCCGGACAGTATGCCGATCTCTATCGCCGCCTGACGAGTGCCGGATAAACCTATTTTCCTCACTTGAACACCCCAAAAGCGCTGCAACCCGTGATTTGATGCGGGTTTGCGGTTATTGAGGAAGGACACCCGATGGGTGAAGGCGAATTCAAGTCGAATGGCATGG